>TARA_R110002126_G_scaffold26232_3_pt1 | contig 10993 bp, 7 predicted proteins | sample TARA_R110002126 | Tara Oceans TARA_R110002126 (sample SAMEA4397536) | marine metagenome | biome: Polar Biome; feature: [DCM] deep chlorophyll maximum layer (ENVO:01000326); material: water (ENVO:00002006), including particulate matter (ENVO:01000060) such as... | depth 30 m
CCCGGCTTTTCCCCTAAAGGCTCCGCCCCTATATTGTGAAAAATCTCCTCGAAGGTGTCCTGCATATGCTTGGCCTGATTTTTCTCAAACTCGGACCATTTGTAATTAAACTTCAATACCGGAATACCAAATTGATCCACTGTGGTAGGGTCTATCTCACAATAATTCTCCTTACGGGCAATGCCTTCGCCCCTACCGGCAATACCTAGTACGGATCCGTAATATTTTTTAACATCGTCCCGTAAGCTATCTCCATAGCCCCCTACTTTGAGCCCGAAGAACTTATTGAATTCATTGGGGTTAAAACTAAAACCATAGCCAGGCATCTTCATACCACCGCCTACTTCGATATGGTAGCCTCTTGGAAAATCCAACTTGGAGTTATCCCCCCACCAAGGAGAATACACATGGTTACTGCCCACTCCGTCTTCATTATAGGATACTTTTCTGTTCATCAAGGCCGGAACAAAAGCAGCTCTACTGGCACCGGTAGAATCGTGCAAATATTTACCAACCAGATCACTACTATTGCCCAATCCGTTAGGATGTTGTTTACTTTTCGAATTTAAAAGAATACGGGCAGAACTACAGGCGGAAGCCGCCAAAACCACAACCTTGCCTCTTAATTTATACTCTTTTCTATCATCCTTACTGATGTAGGACACCCCTGTTGCCTTGCCTTCTTCGTCGGTAGTCACTTCCCTTACCACACAATTGACGAATAATTTGATACGCCCCCCGCTTTTTTGGGCAGGGAATATTAAACAACTTCCTGATGAGAAATCGGCATAGACGGAACAGGAACGGGAACATTGTCCGCAGTAAAAACACACACCACGCTCCGCATTAATTCTTTTGGTAAGCATGGAAAGTCTACCTGGAATAGTAGGTATTCCCGCCTTTTTAGCTCCATTTATATAGAAAATTTCATGTAATCTTGGTTTTGGCGGAGGAAGGAAAAAACCATCTGGATCATTTTCCAGTCCTTCATTAGTACCAAACACCCCGATCAATTTATCTACCTTGTCGTAATACGGTTTTACATCCTCATAACCTATAGGCCAATCCTCACCATGACCGTCCCTGGACTTCCCCTTAAAATCCTTTGGTCCAAAACGCAGGGAAATCCTCCCCCAGTGGTTGGTACGTCCCCCCAACATATGTGATCGGAACCAATCGAATTCGGTACCAGGCTCACGGGTATAAGGTTCCCCTTCTATCTCCCAACCGCCATATGCAGCATCAAATTCCCCAAATGCCCGGGTAGTACCCCTTCCCCTTCTAGGCGATTCGTAATTCCATTTTAACTGATTCATGGTTTTCGGGTCTGCCGGGTCAAAAAATGGCCCAGCCTCGACCACCGCAACATTGAGGCCGGCATCTGCCAACTGCTTTGTGGCCATACCGCCACCTGCACCCGAACCAACAATTATTACATCATAAATTTCTGAGGATTCTTTTATCTGCATTTTTGGAATGAATTAATTATGAACTTCAATATAGATTTAAAACGAAATTAAATTAGAATTTTTTATTCAAACAACCTGAAAATTCATGTATTTTGACATAAAACCATCAATAATTGATAATATGTCATTAGAAGGGGCAAATCCTTGTAATTATCATTTAGGATTACAGCCCAATTCCTTTTTATAGCACTGCATGGCAGAAAAAAAATATGACTATTGGTTCTTTTTCCCAGCAAGCTGCTTCCCAACAGCCAATAAACAAAAAGGCCTCCGTGAAGAGGCTTTTTAAGTCAATTTCAATAAATGGAATCGATAATATTACAAACCTTCCAAATACCTTAAACTCTTGGGTACCTGTTCCACCACCCTGGAACATTCGTCCTCTATGAACATGTACTTGATGCCCAACTTCTTAGCTTCGGCAACAACACCGGCTATATCTACTTCCCCGGTTCCCAAAACCACATTGGTTTCTACATCGGCATGGCCGGTATTATCTTTTTTAGTACCTTTTTCCATATCCTTTAAATGCAATAAAATGAATTTGGAAGGATACTTTTTAAGCAATTTTAGGGGATCCTCACCTCCGTGATGCACCCAGTAAACATCCATTTCAAAATCGAAATATTTGGCATTCTGCGCCATATAATCAAATAGGGTCCCGTCCTTATAGGGCCTAAATTCAAATCCATGGGCATGATATGCCAACTTTATTCCATTATCCCTTAAAATCTTTCCAGCCCTGTTAAATACCTCAACGGCCTTTTGGGTATCCGAAATATCAAAATTGTTGCCATCGTGAGGGATCCAGGCGCACATCACATAGGTAGCTCCATAACTTTTGGCCTTTTTTACAACCTCCTCCGGCGCATTTGCCAAATCGTTGAACCCGGCACCAACACTGACCACCTTTAAGTTATTTTTGGCAAGCAGCCCCTTAAACTCTTCCTCTGGCATCCCGTAGCTATCCCCTCCTTCCAGAACGGTAATACCCCAGTCGTTTATCAATTTTAAGGTACTGGGAATATCTTCCTTAAACTGATTTCTAAGGCTGTACAATTGTAACCCCACCTCTTGGGCCAAAACATTTGTAGTTCCGAAAAAAACTATGGCTATTAAAAATAGCCATAGAAGTTGTAATTTTTTCATAGTGTGTAGAATTACTTATATTCTTTAAACAACTTAACACTCTCTAGGTTAGCAAATTACCTTCATCATCCCATTCCGCCATATCATTGCGCTTACTTTGGTCCACACATTTGGCAAGCCATTCGGGATCATAGGATTTTCCATGCTTGGCCAACACATCTTCCGGTACCCCGTCCCAAACGTTGGGGGAATTACCTTTATACCCTAAATCCTCAATACCTTCCTTGGAGGTATAATATCCTGTTACGGTTAAATTGCGAATCAGGGAAAAGAATTGTTGCTCATATGTTGGATTTTCCTTGTCCGGAAAGGCAATGGCATCCAAAATCTCCTTTTGCTGTGCCTCGGTAGCGGTTTTAAATTCCACTCCATAATCCTTATTACTTTTGTGGTCCAACCACATTAGACCCCCTTGCAACGGGGTTTGATAAGCGGGGATATCCTTGGCCATGAATTCAATAAAATCTGGCACTCCGGCATCGGTAGCACTGCCATAGGTACCGTTGGCAGGTAAAATTAAAGCACATAAAACACCCAAAGTGGCCATTTCATGTTCATTAAAAAACTGTTCTGCGTAAAGTTTTTTCAGCAATTCTTTTTCTTCCGGGGTTCTCCCGAAATGTTTTTCTTCCTGTACCAAGGCCTCTGCCGCTCCGGCCTCGCCTTCTGTTCCCGGCTTACATCCATTTATGGCCAATCCGCCTGCTACACCACCAAGAATAATGGACTTTATACTTTTTCTTCTATCCATAATACTAGATATTTTGTTTTTTCAATTGCTCAACTATATAATCTGACGTTCTCCATGCCAAGGCCAAGATCGTCCATGTAGGGTTCTTATCCGCTTGGGAAACGAAGGGTCCTGCATCAACAATAAAAACATTATCCACATCGTGCATTTGTTCCCATTTATTGACCACAGAAGTTCTAGGATTGTCCCCCATCCTTGTGGTACCCACCTCATGGATTATTTCTCCAGGGTTAAGCAAACCATAATCCTTGTCTTTTCCGGCCGGCTTCCCGATGACCTGTCCCCCCATATTGTGGATTATTTCCGCGAAGGTTTCTTGCATATGCTTGGCCTGTAGACGTTCGTGATCGGACCACTGGTAGTTAAAGCGTAATACTGGAATACCAAATTCATCTACCTTCCCCGGATCAATTTCGCAATAGTTACTTTCCATGGCTATAGATTCGCCACGACCTGCAAAACCGATCATTGCTCCGTAATATTTCTTTACATCCTCCCTAAGGACATTGCCATAGCCACCAACTTTTTCTCCAAAGAACTCGTTCATGGCATTTGGGTTAAATCCGAAGCCGTAGCTTGGCATCCCCATTCCACCCCAAATTTCTATATGATAACCTCTGGCGAAATCGAGCTTCTTATTGTCCAACCACCAAGGGGTATAGACATGCATCCCTCCAACACCATCTTCGTTGTATGTTTTTCTGTTCATCAGTTCAGGGACAAATCCGGTCATTCCACCACCTGTGGAATCGTGAAGGTACTTCCCTACCACACCGCTACTGTTTCCCAGTCCGGCCGGATGTTGTTTACTTTTGGAATTCAACAGGATTCTTGCGGTACTACAGGCCGATGCGGCCAGTACTACAATTTTTCCCTTTAATCCATATTCTTTACGATCCTCTTTGTTGACATAAAGTACCCCTGTGGCCTTACCTTCATCATTGGTAGTTACCTCGCGTACCATAGCGTTCACAAAAAGATCTATTTGACCTCCGTTCTTTTGCGCAGGGAATATCAAACAACTTCCTGCCGAAAAATCCGCATATATCTGACAAGACCTTCCACATTGTCCGCAATAAAAACATACCCCACGGTCGTTGTTTATCTTTTTCGTAACCATAGACATCCTTGAAGGAATTACCGGAATATTGGACTTTCTGGCTCCATCTATATAATACAGTTCATGCAATCTCGGCTTCGGCGCAGGAAGGAAAAACCCGTCCGGTTCGTTTTCCAAACCTTCTTTTGACCCAAAAACACCTATTAACTTGTCTACCTTATCATAGTACGGCTTTACATCCTCATAGCCTATAGGCCAGTTTTCCCCAAGACCATCAATATCCTTGTGCTTAAAATCGCGTTCACTGAAACGCAAGGAGATACGTCCCCAGTGATTTGTTCTACCCCCTAGCATACGAGACCTAAACCAATTAAATCTTGATCCGTTTTTTTGGGTATAAGGTTCCCCTTCAATTTCCCAACCGCCATATGCAGCATCATATTCCCCAAATGCCCTAGTGGTACTTGCTCCTCTACGTGGAGATTCATACGGCCATTTCAACTGTGTTATCTGTTCTGGATTTTTAGGATCAAAAAACGGCCCCGCTTCCACTACGGCCACTTTTAGCCCCGCTTCGGACAACACTTTTGTGGCCATACCACCACCGGCACCAGACCCAACTATGATGACATCATAAATAGTTGATGTTTCTTTTATCTGCATACTATAAAGAATTAATTTTGACGCTCAATATAAGTTTAAATCGATATTAAATTAAAATTTTTTATCCGAACAACCTTAAAATTCATGTAATTTGACACAAAACCACGGATAATTGATAAAATAATGATTTGCAAAGTCATTAATGGAAAAAACATGAAGTCAATATTAATTTCCTGGACTGTTACTTTAAGTACTTCCCTATTTTAAAGGAGTGCATACCTTTAAATTAAAAATTCTTCAATTGCTCCAAAGCTTCCTTGGCCGTAGCTACCGGAAGCTTACAGGTATGATCCTGACAGACATAAATATAGGTCCCATCATCCGAGTAACGCCCTTTAAACAATGGCATTTCACTATCTTTATTACTACCCACAATCAAGGTGTTGGGCAAATTTTGTTGTTGTAATTCAGCTAACAATGGCTTGGCATCATTGCCCACAACCGCAATTTCATAAAAAGGATATGCCGTTTTCAACAGTAGGGAATTCCATTTGGAGTAATTATAGGCGTTTTCCTCCAATACCGAAATCATAGAGGAAAGCATGGACCTTGCCTTTAAGGTAGCTTCCTTATCATAATCTATATGTCCCAAAAGAAACAGATTTTCTGCCATAACCGCATTGGGCGAAGGCAATACCCCATCATCGGTTTTAATTATCTGGGCAATTAATTCGTCATCGGAGTTAAAACTGTACATCCCGGAATTTTCATCCGCAAATTTGTCCTTGGCCATTTGATTCATTTCTTTGGCAAAGTCCAAATAGGAATTGGACATTGTTGTACTGTACAATTTTAAGGAGGCATTGGCCAAAAAGGAATAATCCTCCAGAAAACCATCGCTCTTTTTACTTCCCTTTTTATAGGTATGTATCAACTGATCTTTATTCAGACTATTTTTTTCAATAAAACGAAAGACGTCCTCGGCTTTTTCCAAATAAGCAGATTCGTTAAAAACATTATAAGCATCTACAAAACCGTTGATCAACAAGGCGTTCCATGAGGTAATGATCTTATCATCGGTATTTGGCCTAATTCTTTTATTCCTCGCGGTCAAAATTTTGCTTTGCCACCTTGCCTGCACACCGTCCCAATCTTCTGCCGTAATATCATTTTCCTTCATGAAATCCTCATCCCCTGAGTTCCTAAAAAGAACATAGGAATCGTTTTCCCATATATTGGAACGCTTAATATTATAGTATTTGGCAAATAAGTCATAATCGGATCCTAAAACCGACTTTAACTCCTCTTCTTTCCAAACGTAAAATTTACCTTCCTCGCCTTCACTATCGGCATCAATGGCCGCATAATAACCGCCCTCCGGATTTTTCATTTCCCTATCCAAAAAAGCAATAGTCTCTTCCACTACCTTTTTGTACATAGGCTCTTTAAACAACTTATAGGCCTTGGAGTAAAGACTCAATAATTGCGCATTGTCATATAGCATTTTCTCAAAATGCGGCACCTTCCATTGCGCATCGGTACTATACCTATAAAATCCGCCGGCTATATGATCGTATACGCCTCCCCAAGCTATTCTGTCCAAAGTGGTTTTAACAAAATCCATAGCATCCTTATCCTCTGTTAAAACTGCATAATCCAAAAGAAAGTCAAGATTAACGGGAATCATAAATTTCTGTGACCCTATATTTCCTCCCCATTTTAAGTCCCAGTTCTCCTTCCATTTTTCAACGCTGTTTTTTAAAACCTCCGGGGTCAACATTCCCAAATCCGAAACCGGCTGTATTATATTTACTTCCTGTATGCCTTGGGCCACCATATCGGCATACTCATTGGCTTTTTTGGGATCGTTCTTATAAAGTTTGCTTACTTCGGCCAAAACTTTGCTCCATTGTTCCTTAGTGTGGTAAGTACCCCCATAAATGGGTTTTCCATTGGGCAGGGTAATCACGTTCAAAGGCCAGCCTCCATTACCATTAATAAGCTGTAAGGCAGTCATATACACATGATCCACATCTGGTCTTTCCTCCCTATCCACTTTTATACTTATGAAGTTTTCATTCATCAATTTGGCCACTTCCTCATCCTCAAAGGTCTCTTCTTCCATTACATGGCACCAATGACAGGATGAATAACCAACACTTACCAATACCAACTTATCCTCCTTTTTAGCATCTTCCAAAGCAGTTGGACTCCATGGTCTCCAATTTACAGGATTGTGGGCATGTTGTAACAAATATGGACTAGTTTCATGAATAAGGTCATTCGTGTATTTATGGTCGTTTTTCTGACCTTTTATATCGGAACAGGAAAATAAGATCATTGTCAACAGAAAAAATAGATTACAAAAAGAAAGCCTAAGGCACATATTTCGGGTCATAAACTGCAAATATTGTTCAGTTTTGAAAAATACAACAAATCATTTCAATTATAGTAGAATAAAATAAAGTTCTACGCCCATAAAACTGTTAATTTTCGACCGCAGCCTGCTTTTTTTGCAACATAAACCATTCATATAGCTCCTTGTTTTCATATGCCTTGTCCCATGCATTATGACCTACACCCTTGTAAATCGTAAAATCCACATTGTATCCCATTTCCTTTAATTTAGCAACCATTTCAATGGATTCCGATATGGGAATCGACTTATCCTGATCACCATGATAAACACGGATCGGCATATTTTTATTGATCCAAGAAGCATAGGGCACAGGGGTCATTCCGCAAACTACGGCCAAGGCGGCAAATTTATCCGGATATTGGACCGCCATTTCCCAGGCTGCACCCCCACCCCTACTAAGGCCGGTAAGGTATATTTTATTTTCGTCCACCTTATTGGTGGCAATGATACTGTCCAGGAGTTGATTTACTGCCCTAGTGTTCCACCACATTTTTTCTTGGGGATTCTGTGGGGCCAAGATTAGAAAAGGAAATTTCTTGCCACCGGAAATTAGTTTTGGGGGGCCGTTTCGCTTAACAGATTTTAAATCCCCCCCGGATTCTCCTCCGCCATGTAAAAAAAGCAACAAGGGAAACTTTTCCTCCGGATCTACCTCATAATTCCCTGGGTAATATAGGTAATACCTTAAGGTTTCGGAGGTAACAACCTCCATTTTGGAATTGATCAGTTCGGGAGAGGCTTGGGAGGCACAGCCTTCAAAAATAAAGAGGCAGCAAAAAATTAAAACTATAGTTTTCATTGGTTCATTTATATTGTTTGATTTGGGAATCCCTATCTTTGTTGAAGGCCATATCCCAAAAATATCATAGATATCAATCAGTATTCCAAATTGGTTGAAAATCCGCAAATTGATGCATTTTTATTTAACTTACCCGCTGTTTATACTTTTATTTAACATTCAGGATTATTCCTTAAACAAAAAATAGAATAATAGTTATAAATGTCTAAATGTATTTTCTTTTCGGGTTTTCGTTTTACTTTGGTACATTTATCCAGCAAACAAAAAATTTAGTATGAAGAAAGTCATCACTTTCGGTGAGATCCTTTTAAGACTGTCTACCGAAAGACACCTTCGGTTTTCGCAGGCCACCAATTTTAACGCTACCTATGGAGGCGGAGAGTTTAACGTAGCGGTATCCCTAGCCAATTATGGGTTTGATGCTGAATTCGTTACCCGTTTGCCAAAAAACGACATAGGGGAATGTGCCCTTCAAGAAATTAGAAAACACAACGTGGCCACCTCTAATATACAGTTTGGTGGAGACCGTCTTGGAATTTATTTTTTGGAAACAGGCGCCGGTACCCGGGGAAGCAAGGTGGTCTATGATAGGGCCAACAGTGCCATTGCAGAAATAGAGACAAACACTATAGATTGGAAGGCAGTATTCAAGGATGCCAATTGGTTTCACTGGAGCGGGGTTACCCCGGCAATTTCCAGTAAGGCGGCGGCCGTTTGCCTAGAGGCGGTGAAGGCTGCCCATAAAATGGGAATTACTATTTCATCGGATTTGAATTATCGTTCCAAATTATGGAAATACGGGAAAGAGCCAAAAGATATTATGCCTGAACTCTTAAAGTACAGCAATGTTATTTTAGGGGATCTGGATACGGCCTTTTTTATGACAGGACAGGAACCGCAAGATCCTGACTATCAAGATATGGACTCCTTGCCGGAACTGTACGACCTGCTTTACAAAGGCTCTCCGGACCTAAGTTATGTGGCCACAACTTTGCGTTATTCCGTAAATGCTTCGCATCAAAAAATAGGCGGAATCCTATATGACGGAAAAAAAATACACTATGCAAAAATAAGGGAGGTAACCCCTGTGGTCGACCGGGTAGGGAGTGGCGATGCCTTTATGGGAGGCTTGATATACGGGCTTTTACAAGACAAAATAGATAATCAAAAAACAATAGATTTTGCCGCGGCTGCCTGCTGTATCAAGCACACTATTACAGGCGATTTCAACTTGGCCACCCTTGAAGAGATTGAGCAATTGGCAGGGGGGAATTCCTCTGGAAAAGTAAGCAGGTAAAACAAATAAAACTTATGTCACAATTTTCAAGAATTGAAGTAGCCGCATTAATGAAAGAAACGGGACTTGTACCCTTGTTCTATCATCCGGATGTGGATTTGGGAAAGAAAATATTAAAAGCATGCTACAATGGTGGTGCGCGATTAATTGAATTTACGGCACGTGGGGATTTCGCCCATGAAGTGTTTGCCGCACTAAATAAATTCGTCATTAAAGAATTGCCAGAAATGGCGGTAGGTGTAGGATCGGTAACCGATGCAGCAGCAGCCTCCCTTTATATGCAAATGGGTGCCAATTTCATTGTAACCCCTTCCTTGCGCGAAGATATTGCCGTGGTCTGTAATAGAAGAAAAGTATTATGGAGTCCGGGATGTGGCTCCCTAACAGAAATAAACAGGGCTGAAGAATTGGGCTGCGAAATTATAAAATTATTCCCTGGTGCCAATTACGGACCAGACTTTGTAAAAGCTATTAAAGGACCACAACCATGGACCAGTGTTATGCCAACAGGCGGGGTAACCTTGGAGGAATCCAATTTAAAAGGATGGTTCAATGCAGGGGTTACCTGTGTAGGCATGGGTTCTAACCTAATTAGCAAAACGGTAGTGGAAAACAGGGATTACAGTGGCCTGGAACAATCGGTAAGGGAAACATTGGCCCTAATCAAAAGAATACGGAGCTAGCAATAAGACCCATCAATTGCCAAGCTATTATTGTTATAATAAACGTAAAACCTCTGATATTCACGAAATCAGAGGTTTTTTTTTATTTCCAAATATTGTTTCCCTAGGAAGGAAGCTTGATATACTTTACAGGGATCTTCTTATTCCCAATTCCAGCCCCCTTAATTCTGCAAGCCCCCTAAGCCTACCTATGGCAGAATACCCTGGGTTTGTCTTTTTCCTAAGGTCGTCCAACATTTTATGACCGTGATCTGGCCGCATTGGCATCCTTAAATCTTTTCTTCCGGCAGCACTTCTCTTTTGTTGCTCCTCTACCAAGGCTTTTAGCACGCCGAACATGTCTACATCCCCGGCCAAATGATCGGCCTCATGAAAATTACCTTTTTCATCGCGCTCTGTACTTCTTAGGTGCATGAAATGTATACGATGCCCCAAGCGTTTCACCATACCCACCAAATCATTGTCTGCCCTAACCCCAAAAGAGCCGGTACAAAAGGTGAGTCCGTTGTTGGGACTATCCACTGCCTTATAAAGATCAAGAATGTCCTGCTCTGTACTTACTACCCTTGGCAATCCCAAAATTGGATAAGGTGGGTCATCAGGATGTATACACATACGCACCCCTTCTTTTTCGGCAATTGGGATTATGCTCTGTAAAAAAGAGAACAGATGTTGCTTTAGTTCCTTGGCACCAATTTGGTCATAGGTTGCCAAAATCTGATTAAACTCCTTTAAACTATATCCTTCTTCGGCTCCGGGAAGT
>TARA_R110002126_G_scaffold74047_2_pt1 | contig 10990 bp, 5 predicted proteins | sample TARA_R110002126 | Tara Oceans TARA_R110002126 (sample SAMEA4397536) | marine metagenome | biome: Polar Biome; feature: [DCM] deep chlorophyll maximum layer (ENVO:01000326); material: water (ENVO:00002006), including particulate matter (ENVO:01000060) such as... | depth 30 m
TGATGCGGCCCTCGCGCATGATCAGCATGTCGGTGCAATAGCCTTCGAGCTCGGCCAGGATGTGCGACGACACCAGCAGGGTCATGCCGGCGTCGCGCAGGCCGATCAGCAGCATCGACAGCGATTGCCGGGCTTCCGGGTCGAGGCCCGAGGCGGGCTCGTCGAGCACCAGGAATTCGGGTTCGTGGACGATCGCCTGGGCGATCGCCAGGCGCTGGCGCAGGCCGCGGGACAGCGCACCCGCTTTTTCGCGCAACCGGTCGGTGAGATTAAGCCGCTGCGCCGCCGCCTCGACGACGGTGCGGACCTGATCGCCCGACACGCCGTAGGCGCGGGCCGTATAGGTCAGGCACTGGCGCACGGTGAGCTGGTCGTAGACGCCGAAGAAATCCGACAGATAGGCCATGCGCCGGTGGCAGTCGCGCGGGTGTTCGTGCACGTCGACGCCGTCGAACAGCACCTGGCCGGAAAACGGGCCGTGCAGCCCGACGATACAGCGGATCAGCGTTGTTTTTCCCGCACCGTTCGGCCCGACAAGGGCCGTGATGCTGCCGGTTTTTATCTCGCAGGAAACATCGTGCAGCGCCCGCTTCGTCGGGTACTCGAATATAAGGTTTTTCACCTCGATCATCGGGGAAGGCCGTCCATTCTGTGCCGGCAAAACCCGAATGCCGCCGGCCCCCGTTCCCGGGATGCCCGCGGCATTCGTTACCGTTCTGCCCTGATTCTATTTTGCCAGAGATTTAAGCGTCCGCAACTGTTTCAGCATTTTGGTGCTGACCCCGGCGCGATCCGGCGGCGGTGCCGCCTCCGACCCCTTCGGCTTGTTGTCCAGGGTCGACTCGCGGCTGACCGGCATGGTCTTGATCATACTGGCACGCGTCCGCGCCCGGGCCTTCGCATAGGCGACGGCAAAGGCCTTTTTCTGATCGGCGTTCATCTTGCCGACCTTCGCCAGTCGCTTCGCCATCCGCGCCTGGCGCTTGGCCAGCTTTTCCTTCGAAATCGCGGTCGTGACGGCCGGCGCCTTCTTGCCGGCGACCTTCACCGCATAGGCGCGGGCAAATGCCTGGCGCTGCTTCTGGCTCAGTTTCGCGACGGCCTTGTTCTGGGGTTTTCTGGACTTGGCAGCCTTCCGGGTCTGGTCGGCGGCAAGTTTCGCCGACGCGACCGATTTCGTGGACTTGGCGACCTTCTTGACCGCGATCTTCTTGCGCTCCGCGCGGATCTTCGCCGTCTTGGCCGTCCGCTTCGCGATAAGAGCCTCGCGGTTTTTCAGTTTCTTGGTGAAGGCCAGCAGGCGCTTCTTCTTCATCGCTGCCTGCTGTTTCCTGCGCTCGGCCGCCTGTTTGGCCTGCAGCGCCCGTGCGGCATTCGCCGCGGCCACCGCCGTCGCGCTTTGCTTCATCGCCGCCTGGACCTGCTCGGCCATCTTGGCGTTGAGCTTCTTCATCGCCGCCAGCCCGGCGAAGCCGCCGCTGGACTTTTTGGCCGGCGCCGGTTTGACGCCGGCATCCTTGATCGCCTGGCCACAGGGGCTGGCAGGATCCTTCTGAAGTTTCAGAAGGTTTACCTTCATCGCCCTCAGCTCTTTTTCCTGCTTGCCGAGATAGACGGGACTAAGCTGTTCCTGCTTCGGCTCGGCCCTGTAATTGCGCTCGATCTCCTTGCGTACGGCACCGCTGCCGGGCGCCTTTTTCAGCTCGGCCTGCAGCGCCCGGACGATCCGGACCTGCTTGCTGTACTTTGCGGAGCTGTCGCGTTCGGCGACCGAAATCTTCGCCGCCTTGTACTGGTTGACCAGCCCGACATAGTTATGAAGGCCGCCGCGATAAACGGTCATGGTCTGGAAACCCTTGGTGAATTTCCGTTCCTTCCCGCCATAGCCGATATAGCAGTTGCCGTTCGGCGCGATCTTGCCGGGATGGGTGCCGCCCTTGTAGCGGGCGCGGCAGACATAGACGTTGCCCTTGCCTTCCTTGCCGACATACATGCGGTACTTGCTGCCGCCGGAGGTCCAGCCGACACGACCGCTCATTCCCTTGTCGGAAACAAGGACGTCATAGGTCGATTGCTTGCGTTCCTTGCCGCCGTAACCGATGTTGCAATAGCCGGCGACGACCTTGCCGCTCGCCCATTTGCCCTTGTAGCTGGACCGGCAGACGTAAAGACGCGACCGGCCCGGTTCCGAGCCGCCGCTGACGGCGCCGGACGGAATCCGCCCGCCCCTGTTGACCTTCACCCATCGGGCGGGATTCGGCGGCGCGCCGTTTCCGAGCGCCCGGAACGCCCGGCTGGCCTCCATCGCGGTATAGTACTTGTAGGCCTGCGCATTGATCTTGCGGCGCGTAATCGAGGACAGTTCCGAGTTCACGAGCTTGATATGCTGGTCCAGCGCATAGGGGTGGGTTTCGCACATGCCGGGATCGAACGGCACCGAAGTCGCCTTCAGCTTTCCGGCTTCGATCAGCGATTCCGAATAGTCGCGCGCCTCCTGGCCGGTCACCGGGTCGAACGTGAAGTTGCCTGCAACTTTAACAGGCTTCGGCATATTGCCCGGCATCGTCGCGGACTTGCCCTTGCCCGAGCCGCCCGAATCCGCGCCCGGCGTGAAGACTTCGAATACCTTTTCGACCGGGACGCTGAAATCCCACTTGATATCCTTGAGATATTCGGTGCCGAGCAGCGTGTATTCGATGCCGAGTTCGCCCTTCTGACTGGCGCTGAGGACGGCGAGCTTGCCCTTCATCCACAGTTTTTCGATATCGAATATCTCGGCGATCGCGGACAACGCCTGGCCGGTAAACTTGCCGGCGAATTCGATCGCATTGCCGAACGTCACCATCGCCGAGCTCAGCGCATCGGTCGCCGCCGCAAGAACCTTGCCGAAGGTATTGATGGTCTTGTTCAGCCCGTCGATGACGGCGCTGAGAACCTTGCCGGTTCCCTTGAGGAATTCGTCGACAACCTTCTGCCCGAGATCGAGCACGCCGCGCGCGACCTTGAGGGCGGTCCACAGACTGCCGGCCGCGACGCAATGGTCCCAGTCCCAGGGTTTGGGGCTGCATTTTCTCTTTTCGCGGTCGTACTTGCCTTTCAGCTTGTCGACCTCGGCCTTAGCCTTGTTGAATTCCTTATAGGCGCTCTTGCGGGCGCTCTCGAGATCGCCGACCGCCTTGGACTTGTCGATTTTCGCGGTCTGGATGCGGTCGGACGCGACATGGAGTTCGCGGTTCATGCCGGCGACGGCGGTTTCGACGCCGCGGCTGAAATCCGCGGTCGCCGTCTGGATGCCGTCGGCAAACCGGTTGAAGAAATTGCCCTCGATGATTCCCGTCGCTTCGAACCCGGCGTTTTTCAGGCTCCGCGTCGCGCTTTCGAGAACCAGCGAGGCTTCGAACAGGCCGAACGGGGCCGCGCCTTCGACAATGGCGACCTGGGCCTTCTTGTCGATCGACAGTTCGAAACTGCCGCCGGAACCGAGCAGCGACACCGTCTCCGTCTTGATGCGCACATGCGGGTCGGTGATGTTTTCGGTGGTGATCGCGATATCGACCTCGCCCTTGGGCAGCTTGATGATATCGATCGGCAGGTTGGCATTGGTATGCGCCTTGATTTCGATCCCGTGGGTCGGCTTGATGACCGCGGTTTCGACCGCGCCCATTTCGGTGCCGAACACGATCAGGTTGCCGGCCATCTCCAGCCCGGCATCGAGCCCGATATTCAGCGACACATCGATGAACGGCCCTTCGCCGGTCTTGACGCCCCCGATCCTGACAAAGTCGTCGGGAAGCGGCGGATGCGGAATCTTCGAGCCCGTCACCGCATTCGTCAGGTCGGCGAACGCGTTGGTCAGGTCCCTGAGGCTGAGCGACGCGGTCTTGTTCGGGTTGGTCGGCGACACCATGAACTTGATCTGTTCCGGAATCGGAATGGCCGCCGTGGCGGCCGGCACCTGCACGGCGGCGAAGGTCACGATGTTGTTGTCGTAAAACCGCCCGCCGGCGCCGATCCCGACGGCGACCGCATCGGGCTTGATCTCGAACGCCATCGTGTAGTCCTGCAGGTCGATGAACGGCAGGCCGAACGCCTTTTTGAAGGCGCCCTTTTCACCCTTGAACATCGTGGCGGCGATCGAGAAGGTCGGCTTGCCGCCTTCAAGCGCCATGGCGACCTCGATATCCATGGTGGTTTTCGCGGTCGCGATTTTCTTGTCCGCGATATCGGGATAGACGAAGGGCACGTCGGCCGCTTCGAGGAAATATCCGAACTTGGTCGAGGCTTCGACCAGGTCGAATTCGGCCTTCAGCCCGACGGTAAACGTTGCCGGAATTTCGATTTTCTTGCCGATTTTCGGCCGGACGGGCGGCAGGGCGGCGAGGAAACTGGCCGTGATCGAGGGCGTTTTTCCTTCCATCACGGAACTCAGAACGCCGGTGCTCAGCTGCGCCTTGAACAGGGCCTTGCTCGATTTTCCGCCGATCGCCTCGATCGCATCCTTCAGGGGTTTCAGCTTGCCGATATCGGACATCGCCATGAAGGTGACGCCCTGGTCGAGGCTGACCTCGAAAGCGGCATTGTCGTCGAAATAGGGCGAGAACATGGCCTTGGCGGCGGCCGGCAGATCGTTCTGTTCGAGTTCGACCCCGCGCGCGGCGATGACCCAGACCACCCGGTCGAAGGTCAGCATGTCGGTCACTTCGATGCCCGGCGCCTTGAAGAAATCGCTGAGCTTGGGCGTGCGCGGCTTGCCGGTCGCGCTGACGGGTTCCAGCGCGAAATAGGTTTCCGTCCCGCCCTTGAAGACCAGGAAATTCCAGCGCATCGCGAAGAAATTCACAAAGCCGGAGATCGTCTTTTCGGTCGCGGTGACGCTGGCCATCTCGGTATCGGCGAGCTTGCCGAGCTTCAGGTCCGACAGGACCTTGCCGACCCCGGGAATGTCTTTCAGCTTGAGCGTCGTCTTGCCGGCGACATCGTCGGCGAAACCGGCCGCATATGCGCGCTCGGACGCCGTTACTGACAGCGCACCGGCCGCCAGAACGAACATCGCAAGAATGAAAAATTTACGGAAATTCGAGACGAGAATTCCTGTCATCGTCGTGCCCCCTATAACAATTCCCGCGCTCGCCCCTCAGGATGCCGCGCAGAAAGCCCTTACCCGCAATAATGCTGGCACGATCCGGCGTAATGCGCAATACCGGCCCCTGCCCTGCGGGTATTCTTGCCTCTTCAACATGAACGCAAGATGAACGGCGGCCCTTTTACGGTGTCGGGCGGTGTGTTCCCCCCGCAAATCAGCCGATCGGCCACGGCAGGACCAGCACGTCCTGCAACAGCCCGCGCGGGAAATCGAGCACCATGACCCAGGCGAGCGCCGTCACGAAGCCGACCCCGCCCGCCGTCATGCAGGCGATACGGAGCCAGGACGCATCCGTCTTGACGCGGAGGAAAATCACGAAGAACCCGACGATCGCAAGCCAGAACCCGATCAGCACGATCGACGCCAGGAAAGCGGCCAGCCACAGGATATAGTGCCACAGGCCGGGCGTGTCGTCGGATTGCAGGTGGGCGCCCTCGACCTCGTGATCGTAATTCACGGTGTGGGCGACGTTGTTGGACCACGTCACATAGACCATGTACCCGGCGATCGGCAGCATCACGACACCGATGCCGATCGTATAGATGCCGCCGATAAACGACTGGCCGAGCCCGTCGAGCAGCCCCCAGGCGAAGAACGCGAACACCGCGGTCGCAAACCACGCCTGCGGCCGCATGTTTTTCGCCTTTTTCGCCAGCGCCGTCTCGGCATCGACTTCGCCGGTGGGTGCGTTCCGCGCCCCCAGCCAGGCGGACACGACCGTTATAGCGGCGATGATGAGGACGCCCGGACGCAGCAGGAAATCCCAGTCATAGAACTGTATCGCCTGGTACAGATAGGTTTCCGACTGGTCGGCCAGCACGAAACCGATCAGGAAGGCCGGGCGCGGCCAGCCGAACCGCTTGAGCAGTATCCCGACCATGCCCATGACGAACAGCGTAATCAGGTCGCCGAGATCGCGCTGCGCCTGAAAGGCCGCGAAGCAGATCACCATGATCATGAACGGCGCAAGATAGGCGTAGCGGACGGTCGTCAGCATGGCGACGTACCTGGACAGGAACAGGCACGCCCCGGCCCCGATCACGTTGGCCAGCGCCAGCGACCAGATGATGACATAGGTCAGGTTGAGCTGGCCTTCGACCATGGCCGGGCCGGGCTCCAGCCCGATCAGCACCATGCCGCCGATAAAGACCGCCATCGACCCGGACCCGGGAATCCCGAACAGCAATGTCGGGATCAGGCCGCCGCCTTCCTTGGCGTTATTGGCGCTTTCGGGCGCCAGCACGCCGCGAATATCCCCCTTGCCGAATTGCGATTTGTCCTTGGACGTCTGCTTGACGTGGCCATAGGCGATCCAGTCGACGACGCTGCCGCCGAGCCCCGGCAGCGCGCCGATCATGCAGCCGATGGCGGCACAGCGGATGCACAGCCATTTATACACCCACATATCCTTGAGGCCGCGCAGCCAGCCGTGCCCGAGGGTCTGGCTCCGCGAGATGGAGCCGCCGGCGCGCAGCAGATCGACGATTTCGGGCACGGCGAACATGGCAAGGCCGATCACCACCAGCGGCAGACCGTCCCCGAGATAGGGATTGCCGAGCGTCATCCGGAATTCGCCGGTCGCGGGCGCGCCGCCCAGCGCGCCGAACATGAGCCCGAGACCGCAACCCAGCAGACCCTTGGCCAGGTTGCCGCCGGCGAGCACGCCGACCATCGACAGGCCGAGAATCGTCAGCATGAACAGTTCGGCCGACGTGAACAGAAGGATCACGTCGCGGGCGACGACGATCACGAAGGTCAGGATCACGGCGCCGATTAGGCCGCCGAACAGCGATGCCGAGAACGCGGCCCCCAGGGCGCGGGCGCCTTCGCCTTTCTTGGCGAGCGGGAATCCGTCGAGCACGGTCGCCTGCGACGCGCTCGACCCCGGTATGCCCATCAGGACGGACGTGAACGTATCGGATGTCGGAATAACGGCGACAAGACCGATCAGCATCGACAGCGCCGAGGTCGGGTCCATGCCGTAGAGAAACGGCAGCAATATCGAGAGCCCGACGATACCGCCGAGCCCCGGGAATATACCGACGGCGAGGCCCATGGCGACGCCGCCAAGCAGATAGATCAGATGCTGGCCGCTGGTAATCTCAACCAATGCCGCTGCAAGCGCTTCGAGCATCTTGTTCCCCCGTCAGGCGATCGCGTGCCGCGGGGCGGCGGCTTGTGCCGTCTCGCCCCGCGGTGTCGGTTCAGTTCCGGGCCGTCAGGGAACGGCGTTGAAACGCCGCTTCAGCCACGCCTTGACCCAGGCCTTGGAGGCCGGCGACACGGTGGTCGCCACCTTCATCAGGACTTCCGCCTTGGCGCCGACCGCCTGCGGATAGTTGCCGAGCGACTTTGCCGCGGCTTCCTTGAAGCCGGGCTCGTTCACCGTGTCCGCCGCCGCCTTGCGCAGCGCCGCCACGATATCGGCAGGCGTGCCCTTTTTGACGAAGATCATCTTCTGCGCCGGATACCCCGCCGCCATGAACGTCCGCCAGGCGCGCCACGCCGGACCCTTCGGTTTCTTGCCGTGCATGCGCTCATACACTTCGCCGACATGCGGCAGGTCGGGGAAGGTCGGATCGCGGACCAGTTCGCCCTGGTCGTCCAGCATGCCCCAGGTCATCAGCGGCACCGCCTTGCCGGCATCGACCAGCGGGGTGACGCGCTTGATGAAAGCGGGCGTTGTCTGGTAGTCGATCCGGACCTCGCCGCGCTCGAACGCGAGGCGCGACGGGCCGCGGCCCTTCATCCCGAAGACCGGCTTCACGTTGAGGCCGAGGATATCGAAGGCGAGGAGCGGCACCAGGTCGAGCGAGGTCGCCCCCTGCGAGCCGAATTTGAGCTTCGCCTTCTGAAGCTGTTTCATGCCTTCCCTGCTGGCCTCTTTCACGCCGAGCGACGGGTTCACGTACACGATGCCGCCGACCGGCGTCGCCAGGATGACTTCCCAGTCCGCGTAGTCGTATTTCACGCGGCGGTCGTCGAGCAGGAACGGGAACTGCGTCGAACCGGAGGTGCCGAGCATCATCAGCCCGTCGGTGCCGGCCCGGCGGGCGAAGAAATTCGTGCCCTTGGTGGAACTGGCGCCCGGCATGTTCTTGATCGCGACCGTCGGATTGCCCGGAATGTGCTTCTGCAGGCGCGGCGCGTAGAAGCGCGCCCAGCGGTTCGATCCGCCGCCGGTGCCGTAGGGAATGATCCATTCGATCCGCTTGCCGGAAAAATCGGCGGCGGGTGCAGGGGTCGCTGCCGTGCCGAGGGTAAGGGCGGCGCCGGCGAATGCCAGCGTTGCGCCCTTCGCGAGCTTCAGTAACGTCATGTGCGGTTTCCTCCGTGATTTCGCGTTGTCTAACGTCGTCTAGCCGGAATGCGCCTGCGCCTTCTCGCGGGGCAGCACGCGTTCCGGAATCATCACCGATCCCTGCATGATCATGCGGGCGGTGCGGATTATACCGGCAGCCACGATCTGGCGGCCGCTTTCCTCGTCGCCGAGGGTCAGGGCCAGATGCAGCTGGCCGACCGGGTGTTCGATGGAAAACATGGGACGTTCGCCGGCGTCCAGCGGCCGGGTCAGCGGATGGACGACCGTCCCCGCCGCCTGGCAGGCATAGGCGAGGGCGATGCCGCCGGTGATCGCATGGGTTTCATGCGCCTGGTCGGGCACGAAATAGCGCGACGCGATATGACCGTCGGCGCGGGGCGGGGCGGCGATGATGATCTTCGGCACCACCTTGCCGGACACGTCGCCCAGTCCCATGCGTTCCCCGGCTTCCCGGCGCATGGCCTCGACCCGCGCAAAGAAGGCGGCATCGTCGTTGAGCTCGGCGGCGCTTTCATAGCCGGTCTTGCCGACATCCGCGGCGCGCAGGATCATCACCGGCATCGCGGCGTCGACAAGCGTGACGTCGATCCCGTCGATCTGCTCCATCGTGTTGCCGGTCGGAAACAGCTTGCCCGTATAGGAGCCGATGGCCTGCATGAAATTGAGCAGGATGGGCGCCCCCGTCCCCGGCGCGCCGTCGATCGCGACATCGCCTTCGAACTCGACATGGCCGCCCGGCGTCTGGATCACCGCCTCGACGAGGCCGCCGGTATTGACCTGGTGAATGCGCACGCGGGTCTCGCCGTCCTCGGCCGCGACCAGCCCGGTCTCGATCGCATAGGGGCCGACGCCCGACAGCATGTTGCCGCAGGTCGGCCCGTAATCGACCGATGCCTGGTCGACCGACACCTGGGCGAAAAAGTAATCGACGTCGCAATCGTCGCGGTCGGACGGGGAAATGATGCAGGTCTTGCTGGTCACCGACGTGGTGCCGCCGACGCCGTCCACCTGGCGCGGATCGGGCGACCCGAACGCGGCCAGCAGGATACCGTCCCACAGGGCGCGATCCGCCGGAAGGTCCGCTTCGTTGAAATACAGCCCGCGCGACGTGCCGCCGCGCATAAAGATGGCCGGGATCGCAGATTGCATGTTCTCGGTATCCGCCCTTTTGTTCTGATCGACCGACGTTAACAGCAAACCGCGGCGGCGTCATACACAGAAAGGCCCCCGTTTACCCCGCCATATGGCTTTCCCGGGCATAGCGGACCAGTGCCATGTAGCGGTAGATCCCGTGCACGAACTTGCCGTAGGGCATGGTGATGAACAGGCTGAACACCACGCCGAGATGCAGCGCCAGCAGCATCCCCATTGCCGGGGTATCGCGCAGGAAAAGCAGGGCGAGCCCGGTCAGACTGGTCAGGAACAGCATCGCCAGGAAGGCGACATCCATGCCGAAGCGCTCCTTGTCCTGCATGTCCGGGTCGCGTTTCCACTTGGCGGCCAGCAGGCCCACGGGGCCGATCAACAGGCCGATACCGCCGATGGTGCCGAGAATCACCGGCGCGTCGTACCACGGATAGGGCGCTTCCATGCCGAGCAGGTAATGGTACAGCGTCGCCACCGAGGTCGCGGCGAAGCACAGCATGAAACCGTAGAACGTGCAGTGATGGTAGAACCGCCGGTTATCGGGGGTCGCGTTCTCGTCGCCCGCGCAGTCGGCGCCGCCGCCGTCGAGATAGCGCAGCTTTCCGGCGTCCTTCATCGCCTGCCACAGCGATTGCGGTTCGCGCAGGGTCGATGCCGGTTCGCCGATATCGCGCCAGAAGGCGCGCGCGCCCATGACCGAGGCGAAGATCGCGTATAAAAACGCCGCGCCGAACAGCGCCACCATCGTGTTGTGCGGCATCAGCTTGTAGAACGATCCCGGCCCGCTATGCGCGCCGTAAAGCACCTTGGGATCGGTCCAGGCGGCGAAGCCCAGAATGAAGACCGCCACGCTCAGCGCCGCGATGATGCTGATGGCGAGGCCGTTGCGGGCGAACAGGCCGGAAAACGCGCGCGGCCAGGCATAGGCCTGGTAGGATTCGGCACGCGCCACGGCCATGGCCTTCGGCACGTTGACGTCGAATTCGTGCGGCGGCGAGAACTGGCAGTCGTAGAAACAGGCGCCGCAGCCGTGGCACAGGTTGGCAAGATAGTTCAGGTCGCCGTCCGGGAAGTCGCGGCGCGCGATCATCGCCGGGAAGACCGCGCACAGGCCTTCGCAGTAGCGGCAGGAATTGCAGACCGTCATCAGACGGCCGACCTCGGTCAGGGCTTCGGTGCCGTTCGGCACGTCGCCGAGCCCCGCCTTTTCGGGTTTCCCGAGCGGATCGAAACCGGTTGTCTGGTCAGTTACGGGCATTGTTCGCGGCCTCCCTGCCCGCTATCCGGCCGAAAACGCTGCCGATGGTCATTCCGATTCCCGCGGCATAGCCCTTGCCGAGAACGTTCCCCGACATGATCTCGCCCGCCGCGAACATGTT
>TARA_R110002126_G_scaffold27713_11_pt1 | contig 10978 bp, 13 predicted proteins | sample TARA_R110002126 | Tara Oceans TARA_R110002126 (sample SAMEA4397536) | marine metagenome | biome: Polar Biome; feature: [DCM] deep chlorophyll maximum layer (ENVO:01000326); material: water (ENVO:00002006), including particulate matter (ENVO:01000060) such as... | depth 30 m
TCAGCGCGGCTATCCGCAGCGTTTCAGCCTGGGGCTGATCGCCATGTCGGGCGGGCTCGGGATCCTGATCCCGCCGTCGATCCCGCTGATCATCTATGGGCTGGTATCGAACGAATCCATTGGCAAGCTTTTTCAGGCCGGGATCGTCCCCGGGCTGCTGTTCGGCCTTCTGCTTTGCGCCTATGTGGTGGTGCGCACGTGGACGTGGCGCGAGACGCGCCGGGTGCGGGCGCGTTTCGCGGAACGCCGCGATGCGCTTGTCGCGGCGACGGATGTATTGCTGCTGCCGGTGATCATCCTGGGCAGTATCTATGGCGGGATTTTCACGCCGACCGAGGCCAGCGCGGTCGCGGTGGTCTATGCGCTGGTCATCACGGCAGCGGAATACAAACGGCAGGGCGTGCGCCGTTTCGTAACGGTGATCGCCCGCGGCTGCATAACATCGGCGGCGATCCTGCTGGTGCTGGCCGGTGCCGCAGTGTTCGGATACGCGATGACCGACAGCGGCATTCCCCAGTCCCTGGTGAACTGGATTACCGAGCAGAAACTGGCGGCCGCGGGATTTCTGCTGGCCGCGAATATCCTGCTGATCTTTCTCGGGATGTTTCTGGAAGTGATTTCGGCGCTGCTGATTACGCTGCCGATTTTCCTGCCGCTGATCGCCCTGATGGATATCGATCCGATCCATTTCGCGATCGTTATCATCATCAACATGGAAATTGCGGCGGTCACGCCGCCGATCGGGCTGAACCTTTTCACCCTGAGCGCCATCGGCAACGTCACCGTGAGCGAAGTCTTTCGCGGGACCGCGCCGTTCCTCGTCCTGGCGTTTTTCATGCTTGGCCTGATCACCTACGTGCCCGAAATAAGCCTGGTCCTGGTCAATTGACCGGGCGGCCCAGATTGCGGACCTCCGGGAGGCATATGGGCGTCCTGTCGGGGACTTGTCGGGGCCGGACGTATCGTAAACAATCGTCAGATTCGCAGGATCCCCACCCGATTCCGGCCGTCCCGCCGGAGCAGACCAAGGAACGCAGATGAAATTTTCTTTCTTCATGATGCCGCTTCATCATCCGTCGGATAACCCGACGCTCGCGTTTCACCGCGATATCGATCTGATTCCCTATGTCGAGAGCCTCGGATACGACTCGTTTCATATTGGCGAACATCATTCCGGCGGATGGGAAACCATGCCGTCGCCGGAAATGGCGTTGTCGATGGCGGCGGCGAAAACCGCCCGGATCCGGCTGGGGACTTCGGTGGTGAACCTGCCGTTTCATCACCCGTACCAGGTCGCGGAGCGGATTGCGTTTCTCGATCACCTGTCCTACGGGCGGGCGATCCTAGGGATCGGGCCGTCGAGCCTGATTACCGACAAAAAACTGTTCAATGTCGACGGCGCCGCGGCGCGCCGGATGATGGCCGAATCCGCCGATGTAATCGTCCGGCTGCTCGAAGCGGACGATCCGATCAGCCATAACGGCGAATTCTGGCAGTTCGACGACCTGCGGTTACAGCTCAAATCCTATCAGCAGCCACGCCTGCCGCTGGCGCTGCCGACAACCGGCGGGGCGGAAAGCCTCGACCTGGCGGCCCGCCACGATATGGAACTGTGGACCCCGTGCGGCCTGAACCGGCCGGGCGATGGTGTGTTTACCGAATTCTGGAAGAACTTCGAGGGTGCCTGCGACCGCCACGGCAAAACGGCAGACCGTGAATCGTGGCATCTCGTCAGCAGCTTCTATCTCGCCGACACCCGTGAAGAAGCCTGGGCGGATGTCAGCGAGGGGATGATGCGGGAAACGGGGTATTTCACTTCGATCGGCTTCACCCCGCTTTACGAGTCCTACAAAGGGCAGCCGATATCGGAATTCACCCCGCAATCGGTCGCCGAGCGGCGGGACTGGGTCGTCGGCACGCCCGACGATGCGATTGCCTGGATCGAGAAGAAGATTGCCGATAACGGCAGGTTCGGCGGGGTCATGCTGAGCACCCATGAATGGGCGGATTCCGCGAAGATAAAACGGTCGCTCGAACTGTTCGCGCGCTACGTGATTCCGCATTTCAACAGCGGGCGATACAACTTCAAGGCCGAAGCCCAACAGCTCGCCGACGAAGTTGCGGCCCATGGCGCAGTGCAGATGGATGTCGGCGACAGGCCGTCGAACCTGGCGTCAAAATAGGCGAAAACAGCGGCCCGCCTGCGTTTCCCGGTTTCTTGTCTTCCCGCCGCCGGATTGAGGCGGATGTATTGCATATGTGCTAAAATCCTTGCGGCGGCGAAGGCTGCCGAGCGTATCATTGTATTGGAGAAGACCTATGGGTAAGGCAAATCTGGTAGCGGCGGCGGTGATTTTCGGCCTGGCAGCCGCGCCGGCAAGTGGACAGAGCTTTTTCAAGAAGCTTGAAGACGCGACCGGGGGCGGGCTCGGCAAGCTCGGCATCGGCGGCGGAAGCAGTTCCGTCGGCTCCCTGACCGACGGCGAAATCGGGAACGGGCTCAAGGAAGCGCTGCGCGTCGGGACCGAGCGGCTGGTCGGCCAGCTGGGTGCGGCGAACGGGTTCAACAACGACCCGCTGGTTCACATTCCATTGCCGGATTCTCTGAAAACGGTCCAGTCGGCGCTTAGCCGGTTCGGGATGTCGGGCATGGCGGATGACCTCGAACTGCGGCTGAACCGTGCCGCGGAAGCGGCGACCCCGAAAGCGAAAAAGCTGTTTTTCGATTCGATTTCAAACATGACCCTCGAAGACGTGCAGAAGATCTACAAGGGGCCGAAAAACTCGGCGACCGAGTTCTTCCGCGGCAAGATGTCGGCCCCGCTGAAAGGCGAATTCAGGCCGATTGTCGATTCCTCGCTCGCCGATGTCGGCGCGATCAACAGCTACGACAGGATGATGGGACAGTACAAATCGTTGCCCTTCGTGCCGGACGTGAAGGCCGACCTTGTCAATCATGTGCTCGACAAGGCGATTGCCGGGATATTCGTCTATCTCGGCCGCGAAGAAGCGGCGATCCGCGAAGATCCCGCGAAACAGACGACGGCGCTGCTGAAAAAGGTCTTCGGGAAATAGCCGGCGCCGCGATGGTATCGTTCGACCGGCTTCATCCGACCTTTGCGGCGGAAACCGCCGGCGTGGATTTTTCGGTTCCGCCGGCGGCCGGTCTCAAAGACGAACTCGTCGCGGCGATGGACCGGTATGCTGTGTGCATTTTTCGTAACGCCACGCCGATACAGGACGAACACCACATCGCGTTCGGACGGGTCTTCGGCCCCCTGATGCGCCAGAAAATGCAGCAGACCGTTTCCGGGCGCGGGATACGGCTGTCGACCGATGAACTGGTGGATGTCGGCAACCTGGACGAAAACGGTCGGATCCATGCGGCGGACGATCCGCGCCGGGCATTTCACAGGGGAAACCTGCTGTGGCATTCCGATGTCACGTTCGATCCCGTGCGGGCGACATATTCGATCCTGGCGGCGCACCAGGTGCCGCCCGATCGCGCCGATACGGAATTCGCCGATATGCGCGCCGCTTACGATGCGCTCGATGCGGGCATGAAAGACCGGATCGCCGGGCTGAGCGCCGAACATTCGATCTGGTATTCGCGCGTGCTGGGCGGGATGAAAGAGGCCGACGATTCAGTCAGGGCGACCCGGCCGCCGGCGCGGCATAGCCTGGTCCAGAAAAACCCGCGTACCGGGCGGAAATCGCTCTGCCTGGCAAGTCATGCGTCTCATATCGTGGGGTGGCCGGTGGACGAAGGACGCGCGCTGCTGGACGAATTGACGGCGCATGCGACGCGGCCGGAATTCGTTTTCCGTCATAAATGGCGGCTTGGCGACGTTGTGATGTGGGACAACCAGCAGACGATGCACCGCGGAACGCCGTTCGACGATACGCGCTATCCGCGGGATATGCGCCGGGTGACCGTGCTGGAGGCTTAGGCCGCGACCGGTATGCGGGCGTTCTGTTTTTCCGGCTTGGGGGCTTTCAGGGAAGCGTTTTCCGCTTTCGCGATCGCCCGGCGGAGTCCGGCGGCTTCGCGGGAAGCGCCGCGTCCGAGGGTTTCGAGGCGGGCCAGTTTTTCCCGGAAAATCGGGATATAAATCGTAATAATTTCGCTGCTCATCCTGCGAAACTCCACTGTTCAACCTGACCCTGTATATGGGGGAATCGGGTCGTGTCGCAACCGTTTTTGTTGCGGTGCAGCAAAATATTTATCCGCGGTTTTCGGACAGGGCGTGGGTCATTTTCGCTATTTCGTCCCGCAGGCGCGTCCGGCGGGGGATTGCCCACAGGAACGCGATCAGGATAACGCCGGCGCCGAACGCGACAGGCAGCCTGAATCCTATGAAATCCGCCGCTGCGCCCATGGCAAACGCGCCCACGGCCGGGGTGCCGAGCCATAGCATGCCGTAAAGGCTGACGACGCGCCCCCGGATCGCATTCGGCACATTGGCCTGGATCAGCGACTGGATGATGATTCCGCTGCCGTTGAGCATGAACCCCCAACCGGTAAACACGACGACGGAGATCCAGAAATTGTCGGTCGCCACGAAGGCAAGCTGGAAACCGGCGATGAACAGCACGATGACGATGAGAATATCGGATAGCCCGCTCAGTCGGCCGCGCCGCGACAGCCATATCCCCGAAAACAGCGATCCGAACCCCGCCGCGCCGGTCAGAACGGCAAGGCCGTCGGGCCCCTTGCCGAAGACGGCGCCCGTGAAGCCGGGCAGCAGTTCGGCGGTCGCACGGCCGAAAAACGAAAACGTAAACAGCAGGATCAGCAGCGGGCCGATGAAGGAATGCCCGGTGACGTAGCGGATGCCCTCCATGATCTCTCCGGGGACGTCGGAAAGGGACTTTTGCGCCTTCGGTTCGTGTTTGACGTCGATCATGTACAGCGTCGCCAGCATCGGGACGTAGCTCAGCGCATTTACCAGAAAGGTATACCCGACCCCGAACTGTAGAATGATGACGGCCGAAATCGCCGGGCCGATCAGCCGAGACGTATTCCAGATTGTGGAATTGATGCCGATGGCCGACGTTATTTCCTCGCGCGTCACGATCGTACCGATCAGAGACTGGCGGAACGGCTGGTGCATTCCCTGCAACGTGCCCTGGATCAGCGCGAGGCCGAACAGCAGTTCTATGGTCATCACGCCGGTCAGCGTGAACGCCGCCAGCGCTGTCGCCTGGACGATATTGGCGTACTGGATGAACCGCACCATCTTCAGCCGGTCCACGCGGTCGGCGAAAGCGCCGGCAATGGGCGCCGATAATACCGTCGGCGCGAGATCGCCGAAGGCGACGAGACCCAGCCATGTGCCCGATTTCGTCAGCTCCCACGCGAGCCAGCCCATGGCCATACGCTGTATCCATGTGCCCAGAAGCGAGGGGATTGCACCATAGGTGTAGAGCCGGTAATTGCGGTTGGCCATGGCGACGGCAATGCCGCCCAGCCGGGATGAGGAAGCCATACCTCTAGTTACTCCTGCTCAGCGCGCTTGTCTCGCGGCGATTGCGGCCCTACAAAGCGGCATGGAAAACGAAAAAGAGCAGATACTCGACCCCGTTGCGGAATTCATCCTCGAATCGCTTGGCGAATGGGGGTCTGCGGCCCCCGTGGATGTGGCCCGGGCGCTTGGCGAAGTCCGCAAGCGCGAAAACGAAAAACCCGATGCCTGGCGCAGGTTCATGAACCCGGTCAAGCAGCAGATGCTTCATCTGGCGCGGGCCGGGCTGATCGAGATCACCCGCAAGGGACAGGTCGTCGATCCCGAGGATTTCCGCGGTGTCGTTCGGATGCGGTTGAAAAGCTGATCTACAGCAGGACGCTTCCGACCCAGGTATGGGCGAACCAGCCGGCGGCGAAGCCGGACATGAACTGAATATCCACCACGAAGTTGAACAGCCAGCCGCCCGCGAAGACGGCGGGGTATTTGACGAATGCCATGGAACGGCCCCCGATGGATCAAGATTGGATCGTGCGGCGGCCGATCCTAGTCAGGATTGCGGCAAAATTGGGGCGCGGTCAGAACAGGTCGAAATATTCCCGGTGTTCCCAGTCGGTGACGGTGGACAGGAACCGCGCGATTTCCGCCCGCTTGATATGCAGCAGGTAATCGACGAACCGGTCGCCCATTGCATCACGGAACATGGCGCTTTTGTCGAGTTCGCTTACGGCATCCATCAGGTTGGTCGGCAGAAGGGTGGCGTCCGACGCATAGGGGTCGTCCGTGGGCGGCGGCGGTACAAGGCCGTTTTTCACACCGTCGATGCCGCTGTAAATCTGCGAAGCCAGGTATAGATACGGATTGGCCGCCGGTTCGCCGATCCGGTTTTCCAGCCGGGTCGCCGTATCGCCGGGACCGGCGCCGACGACGCGCAGCATAGCGCCCTTGTTGTCGCGTCCCCAGGCGATGCGGTCCGGCGCCAGTGAATTGGGCCGGTAGCGCTTGTAGCCGTTGATCGTCGGAGTCGTGAAAACCGCGGCCGCCGCGGCGTTTTTCAGAATTCCGGCAGCGAAAGCGTAGCCGGTCGGCGACAGCAGTTCGCTGTCCGATTCCGGCATGAACGCATTCCCGCCGTCTCCGGTATTTTCAAGGGACTGATGCAGGTGCCAGCCGCTTGCGAAGGCGTTGGCGAGGCCGGGACGGCACATGAACGTCGCGTGAAACCCGTGGCGGCGGCAGACCTGTTTTACCGCGTTCCTGAAGATGATCATGTTGTCTGCGGCTTCGAGAGCCGGGGCCGGGGCCAGGGTGAATTCGAACTGGCTCGGCCCGAATTCGGTTTCCATCGTGCGCAGCGGCAGGCCGAGCGCGGCGAGATCATGCCGCAAAAACTCGAATACCGGGTCGAGCTGGTCCATCCGCAGCTCGGTGAGATAGTTGAAGCCGTGCGCCAGCAGGCTGACCTTGGGCGGCGTGCCCGGCTGGGTGGCGTGCTCCGGCTGCAGCATCGCGTCTTCGAGCCGGTAGATGTGGCATTCGACCTCGATCCCCGCGATATAATCGAATCCCCCGGCGGTCATGGCGGCGACCGCGTTTTTCAGGATCTGCCTGGTCGAGAACGGAACCGCGTCGCCGTTTGCGAGATATCCGTCGCACAGCATCCAGCCGGTTTTGGGAGCCCAGGGCAGAACCCGGAACGTCTCGGGGTCCGGTACGGCCACGAAATCGCCGGCATTTTCCATTTCGGGAATGCCGAAGCCGCCGCCGGGGCTGAAGACCGGGAATACCGTGGCATGCGACGTATCCTTTGCCAGCAGCGTCGTCGTGATCGAGCACCCGTTGCGCATTACCTGTCCGGCTTCCCGGGCGACCACCGTTTTGCCGCGCAGGATGCCGTGCTGGTCCGCGTAGGACAGGCGGATGACCTCCAGGTCGTGGTTTTCGATCTGGTCGATGACCCAGTTTGCGCGGTTCACATCGTCGTCGGTCCACAAACCGTGCCGTTCCACGAAGCCGGTGCGGCCCATGGTGTCGTCGCGATCTGCCATGTCAGCTCTCTACCGGTTCCGAAGACGGGACGCTGTCGGGCCAGGGGTGTTCCGCCCAGGGCGATCCGGCGCGGCGCTGGACGGCGGTTTTCCTCCACGTTTCGCGCCAGGTATCGGCCGGGGCGATCGTGTCGATGGCGACGGGGCCGCGGCAGCGCGCCGGGTCGGCGGGGCGCAGCGATATTTCGGGCGCATCGCCCTGTCTGACCGCCGCGATTGCCTGCATCAGCAGCTTCCGGTTGCCGATGATGGCCTTGTCGGTCGTGCCGAGATGTTCCTGGCTGCGGTCCTGTATCCGGCCGAGGGATTCAACCGCCCACTGGTCATGGACATTGATATCCGTTCCCATGCCCGTATAGGTCTTGTTCTGCTGCTCGTCCGGGTCGTAGCCGTAATCGTTGTCCCGGTTCTTGCGCGGTCGGTAATCCGGCAGGGTATAGAGTTCGAGCCGGTCGCGGCGCATCCGTTCCTTGTCGACAACCTCGTTGAAACTCGAAAAAATCGCGTACCACCAGCTTGTCGTGTCGTCGATCGGGACATGCCACTGGGTCAGCATCATGTCGTTGCTGATCGGGATGATGATGGCGTTCGGGAATATCTGGTTGGTGACCCTGACATGCATTTCGGCCTCGTTGAGGCGGCGCAGGGCATACAGGCGCAGGCCGGTCTCGCTGATTTCGAAATCGATCTCCGGGCAATCGTATTCGCGCAGTACCCGGGTGATCGCAAGGTCGTTTTCCTCGGTCGAAAACCGGAACTGCTGGCCATAGGCTTCTTCGTCCGTCTCGTCGTCAAAAAACCGGTGCAGGAAGGATGCATGGGCCGGGTCGATGCCGACCTCGTTCAGTTGCAGCCAGTTGCAGTCGACGAACCCCTTGAAGGCGAAGGTGTATTCGTTCGGCGCTTCGAAACAGTCGAAAGCGGGCAGGGGCGGCGGGTTTCCCGGTCCCATATATGCGAACACGATGCCATTGCGTTCAACGCAGGGATAGGCGGTATGGTTGATCTTGGTATGAAAATTGCTGCCCGGCGGCTCTGCGGGCTGTTCGAGGCATTTTCCCTGGGCGTCGAACAGCCAGCCATGGAACGAACAGCGCAATCCGCCGTCTTCGAGGCGTCCGAAGCACAGATCGGCGCCGCGATGGGGACAGTTGCGGCCGATCAGTCCGTAGCCGCCGTCCTCGCCGCGGTAGAGCACCAGCTCCTCGCCCATCAGCGTCACCGGGACGACGGGGCGTTTGTCGGTCAGTTCCTCGGTCAGCGCGGCAGGCTGCCAGTAATGGCGCATAAGATCGCCGCAGCCCGTGCCGGGGCCGGTTTCGGTGACAAGACGGTTTTGCTCCGCATTCAGCATCAGGTCGTATCCCACGTGTCGGTTCCGGCGCCGGGACGCCCATGTTCGGGGAATACTAGTTGAACTGGCCGGATCGTCAAAGCCGCCCGAATGCAGTAGGGGAGGCAGCAGACGGCGATCGGGCCACTTCGCCGCATTGTCGCCGCGCGCAAGCCCGATTAGCATAAGGCCGGTCATTTCCGGAAAGAGCTGTCATGAATCTCAAAACGATCCTTCCCCTCGCTGCGGCAGAGAAAATCGTCGATGCCGCGCTTGCGGCGGGCCGGGCGCACCGGATGCAGCCCCTGACCGTGGTGGTTCTCGACACCGGGGGGCATGCGGTTGCCATGAAGCGCCAGGACGGTTGCGGGATCATGCGGGCGGACGTCGCGACGGGAAAAGCCTGGGGCGCCCTTGGCATGGGGATATCCACCCGGCTGCTGCGCGACCGTCTTGCGGACAGGCCGGCCTTCCAGGGCGCCTTGGCGGCAGTGTCGGACGGCCGCTTCGTGCCGGTGCCGGGCGGGGTGCTGATCTGCGACGCGGACGGCGCGGCGATCGGGGCGGTCGGTATTTCCGGCGACACGTCCGACAAGGACGAATTCTGCGCCATAGAGGGCATTAAATCGGTGGGCCTCGTGCCCGACCCGGCCGAGCCCGCGCCCGACTGGGCCGGGTCGAAGCTGTAGGAGCGGAGAACGCACATGACGAATATCGAACCCCTGCGGCGCTTTGTGACCGAGATGACCGGTCTTGCCGACCGGGAGCATGGAAACGAAGACGCAATGATCTCAGGTACGCGCGGCCTGCTGAAACAGCTGGTGTCGACGGATGACTGGCTGCCCGAGGCATTCGCGCAGGACGGCGACACCTATCGCCAGTATCTGTTGCACTGCGATCCGCAGCAGCGGTTTTCCGTCGTCAGTTTTGTCTGGGGTCCCGGACAGACCACGCCGGTACACGATCACATGGTCTGGGGGCTGATCGGCATGCTGCGCGGCGCAGAGATCGGCCAGCGGTTCAGCGCAGACGGCGACGGGCCGATGATTGCCGGTCCCGAGGAGACCCTTCAGCCGGGGGACATAGAGGTCGTGTCGCCGACCCTGGGCGACGTGCACAAGGTCAGCAATGCGCTGGCGGACCGCGCGTCGATCAGCATTCATGTCTACGGCGCAAATATCGGCGCCGTCAGCCGGCACGTGTTCGATCCCGCCACCGGCGCGCCGAAGGAATTTATCTCGGGGTATTCGAACGATACTGTCCCGAATTTGTGGGACCTGTCGGGATCATGAAAACCGCTCTGCTGGCAGCCTCGCTGCTGACGTTACTGGGACTCGCGGTCTGGGGGGCGGTCTATGTCTGGAATCAGATCGGCGATATCGAAATGTCGCTCATCGGCGTTCTCGCGATGATCGCCGGGATCGTGCTCAGCCTCGGTCTCGGCATGGGTCTGATGTTCCTGGTGTTTCATAGCGAACGGAAAGAGAGAAACGGCGAATGAGAACGTGGGCGTTGGCGGCGGCGGCGGTCCTGTTTCTGGCCGCCCCGGTATGCGCGGATGACCGGCATGCCGGGTATTATTATCCCGAGCCGAAAACCCAAGAGCATTATACGGCCCGCGCCCGTACCCTGCCTGAAAGCGACCGCGACCGCCGTCTCGGGTTCATCGTTGCCTTTGTGAATGCAATGGCCGGCGATGCAGCGCCGCAACGCTACGTGCTGTTCGCGAAAGGCGAAGACGCCGAGAAACTGATTATCGTGGCGCTGGACGATGAAACCTTTTCGACGATCTTCCGCGCCCGCGCCGTTCTGGCGACGCTGACATCGCGGGTCCGGGCGTCGCCGTTATTCGCCGAACTCGGCGTGCAGAATCTGTTCACGTTCTATGACCTGGCGAAACTGATCGGTTTCCGGCAGATCACGATTTCGGACGGCCGCGATTGGGCGCACCGGGTCTGGATCGAGTAGAGCCGCGGTCAAAATAAAACGGGCGGCTCCGTATTCCGGGCCGCCCGCAGTTACTTTTCCGGGGAACGCCGTCAGAACGTTATGACGCTCCGGATCGATTCGCCCTTGTGCATCAGGTCGAACGCGTCGTTGATCTGATCCAGCGGCAATGTGTGGGTGATCAT
>TARA_R110002126_G_scaffold116662_5_pt1 | contig 10976 bp, 12 predicted proteins | sample TARA_R110002126 | Tara Oceans TARA_R110002126 (sample SAMEA4397536) | marine metagenome | biome: Polar Biome; feature: [DCM] deep chlorophyll maximum layer (ENVO:01000326); material: water (ENVO:00002006), including particulate matter (ENVO:01000060) such as... | depth 30 m
ACTAATTAAAAAGAATGAAGAACTGGCTTCACTTGTAAATTTTAGTGAGGATAGTGATACAGACGATAGCGATAGCGAGTATGAAGGTGAATCGTCTATATATCAAAGTGATTAATTGTATTTTGTAAATTATATTCTTTATGTTTTCTTTTATTAATCATTTTATTTAAATAAGAATAATATTCTATGGATTTAATTACTTCTTTATATTTTCGTTTATTCTTTTTAGTTTCAATCCTACATAAATCTAAATGTTTCATTTCATTCATGATTAAGTTTCTTATATCGTAAGGTATATTAAAATTTGTCTGTAAATAATCTAACATTACTTATATATACTATATATTTTATTTTAAATGCCTTATATTAATCCAAAAAGGGGGTATTAATCTAATATAGTGTCTATATATGCCTTAAAACAGGGTATTAATCTACTATTATGCCTCTGTGGGTCATTAATTTTAAAATTAATGCTGTATATAGCACTAAAATAGGTATAATACTGGATTAATAGGTCATTATAGGGCATAAAAACAATAAATAACAGGTAAAACAATAGATTAATAACCTTTTTTAGGGTATAGGGCTTGATTTTAACATTTACGTCATAGAAACTTATACATTTAATTATAATTCATTATAGGTTCGTATCATATAATAAAATTATATATATCCGCTCTAATTTTTGTCCCACCGAAACCTTCACACGTTGCTATAAATTGTATTTGTGTCGTATAAAATAAATCGTCCTGTAATGTTTCAATAAATTCTTCTTTTGATTTTACTTGTTCTCCTGTAATGTTCTTAACTACCGATTGAAGTTTCTTTAATGGTATCTTATCTACAATATAATCCATAACGATAACTTGATTTTCTTTTTGTGTTTGTTTTATCTTATCAGTTAAGCGAGGACTAATGAAAACTAAATTATGTAGTCTTTGTGAATTTCCTTTATTATGATTTAATATGGCTATCGCCTGAAATAAGAAATCAATATAAAACTTTTTGTCACCTTGATTAGTGAATGGAGGATTTAAATAGATAGTATCTATGTCTTTATTCCATGTATCATATTTTTTAGTTATAAAGTTTTCTGTCATTACCTTTATGTTAGGTTGTAGTTCTTTCAATATTGTACTTAATTTAGGTGATAGTTCATTCGCTATAATTTGTTTAGGAGATATATAATCACTCGCCCACGCTGTAATACTTCCTAAACCTGCTGTCCCTTCAAGCATTATCCTCGATCTTTGTATTATATCTTTCGTATGTTCTAAACATTTATAAGGTGTAGGGTAAAAATCACTAAACATTTTAGCACCTAATATGTAATTTATATCGTCTTTATATTTAGGATACTCTTTTGAGAATGCTGTAAATGAACGTGTGCTTCTGCTACCTAATACATTAAATAATTTACTATAAAAATCTTTTAGATCTATCCCTGATTTTGTTTGAGGTTTCTTTACGGCTTCCTCCTTTCCTACTTGTTTTTTGATTTCTCCTCGTTCATAGCGAGGTTTTTAACTATATTTCTCTTTTCTGTATTAAACGTATTATCATTTAATATAGCATTAATAGTTCTTTTATTTGAACTATCATAGGACTCCTTCTTTATATTAGTTAGTAAAGAATTATGTTTTTTTAACCATGTATTATATTCAGGGATAGTTTTAATATCTCTTATAAGTAATCTATGTTTTTTTAATTCTTCAATTTGTTTCATTACACTATCAGGAGCGTCCGTTTTACCCCCTGTCGCTTCACCTGTTTTAGAAACATTAAAATCACTTGATTTCATATAGAAGTCCTTTAATAAATCTTCTTTTGAGATTTCTTGACCCCCTGACATATGTCTCTTGATTAACTTTCCTTCTCCTATCAATTGCGGTATGAAAAATTTAAGAATATTTGAAATATTATCTTTATCAAATACTTTCCCTAATCTACGTTTAGACATTATATCTTTATAAATAGTCCATAATTTAGAAGTCCCTTCAATATAAGTCTTCCACCATTTAGGTATCTTTCCGCCCTTAATTTTTTTAAGTTTAGGTTTCCCGTCTTCCATAGCAGTATCAATTAAATCTTTATTTAATAATAATCCCCTGTAATTTTGTCCTATAATTTTAAATTGTTCTCCTATTTCTTTACCTGTATCATTTTTTATTTGGGTTACTTGTTCTTTTTTTAATCCTGGTCTCCATATTGTTACTGGTGCTGGTGCTGGTGCTGGTGCTGGTTTATTATCTTTCATTTTTTTAAGTTGCTGACTGGTAGTTAATTTTTTGGCTGGGACAGGTTTAGGTTTAGGTAATGATTTCGGTGCTTCCTTCTTACCTATAAATGGCGTAGCGTCTTGATTATTTGTTTTTACTATTTTCTTTACGACCGGTTTAGGTGCTTCTTTCTTTACGACCGGTTTAGGTTTAGGAGGTTGTTGTTTAGCCTTGATTTGTTTTTGTTGTTGAACTGCTTGTTTTTTAATCTCTCGAACCTCTTTCTTTTTCTGTATTGCTTTCGTCTCCTTAACCTCCTGTGCCTTCTGTTTCTGTAATGCGGATTTAGGTACAGGTTTGGTTAAGGCGTTCGCCTGTGATAATGGTATTTCAGGTTTTCGTTTCATAGCGGACGCAGGTACTAACGCAGATTTTTCATGATTTACTTTATATTTATTTGCTTCTACTAATTTAATCAATCCTTCTCTATCTGTTCCTGGTGGTATCTTGATACTCATTAAAATATTATGTGCTTTTATAAGTTTCCTTATTTCAGGGGCGGTGAGTTGCCCTTTTAATTTTCCTGATTTATACGGCATTTTATAATATATAATTTAAATTAAAATCTATGTTAATATTATAAAAAATATGATCCATAAATCCCATTCTAAAAAAGACCTGTATTCCTTTATTCAAGTATTTAAAATTCCTATATATAATAAAGACTTTACAAAAAAACAATTAATTAAAGTATTAAATGACGCGATAGCCTCCGGACTATTTCATATTAAAGATAATAATAATTATTTAATATCAAATGAAAAAGAATTAAAAGATTATATTGGATCTTGTAATCCTAAAAAAATATTAAGTGTGAAAGATAAAAAACAATTGATTCTCGATTGTAGAAAAATTAATCAATATTGTTTAAATTATTATAGTATAAAAAATTCTACTTTTTCAAGTGACGAAGAGGTAATGTCATTAGTAAAAGAATGTTCTAAATATGGAGATATACCGAGTGTCCGTAAAATGATTAAAAAGATAAATTTAAATCCTATGAATACAGAACATATTAAACCTATTATTTCAAAGATAAAAGAAAAAGAATTAAATGATAATAGACTTATTAAGAAAGTCTATATGGAGAATTTAATAGTCAAACAAGGAGAATTTATATTATCATTTAATTAATCATGTAATCTAAATAATTTTTTTCTAATGGTGTTTTACTTGTAATATCACTTGATATACATTCTAAAAATTCTTTTTTAACATAGCAGTACGGCATTACTCCTTTTTCTTTATGGATATAATCTGCTAATCTATATTCTTTTTCACACCCTTCCTTATATTCCCATTTATATAAGCCTGTTGTAAATAAAAAATAAAATATAAATTGTCTTGTTTCATTTTCTTTCAGTTGTCTTTTCTGTCTTAAATATTCCATTTTATTAAACCCGAACATAGTATCAGGGTAAAAATCATGAGAACAAGTCCTCGTTTTCAATTCACCTATGATTGCTTTATTCTTAAAATCTACTTGTTTTCTTTCTAATTTATAAGCCTTAAAATAATCGTCTTGGTTCTTATGTTTATTTAAAAATGAAATTACCTTTTTTTCGTTATATTTACCGAATAATATATCTTCTTGAATACCCATTACTTTTTATATTACTTATATATAAAAAAAATATTTATTTAAAACGCACCTATTCATTTTTCCTTAACATATACGCTATTCATAGTTTCGACAGAATGACCGGTTATCTCACTCATTTTCTCCATTTCTTTTTTAGTATCTGCGAACATATCACTTAATACAATTTTCCGGATCATGGTAGTTGATATATTCTTATTCATATATGATTGACTTGTTTTAATTAATAATTGACTTAATGCGTTACGTGTTAAGGGTGTTCCTGTACCTGTTTTAAATAAGATTCCCATTCCATTCTTACGTAAATACATTCTTACAATCTTCTCTAATTCTTTCGGTATAATTATATTTTTTTGTTTATATTTACGAGCCGTCTTATACTCGTTTAAAACAAATTCCATTTTAGCCTTATCTACTACTAAATAATTATTCTCTTCTTTATCTTTATCTGTTAATGTTTTATATTTCTTACGTGATATAGCCTCCATACCTGCGAGATCATTTCGTAGAGGTATTTTTAATAAAATGCTATATATTGTAAATACTTGAATAAGTTGTTTTTCTTTCGCTGTTAAATTTTCTTTCTTCTTCAATCCTTCTTTTTTAATTTCAGCCTCCATTTTATTTATCATATCTTTTACTTCTTGTATATCTACAAAATTATTTTTTTGTTTCTCACTTATCTTACCGGATTCATTATCCGTTTTATATTGTTCGTTTAGTTCGTTTCTCATGGTGTCGTATTTTTCAATTAATTCTTCATTTTTTTCACCTGCTCTTAAATATACTATAATAGCATTATAAAAATTACGTTGTGTTGTATAATGTAAATCTTTAATTTTTTCTTTAACTTCTGTTACTTTACTTAAAAACTTTAAATCTTCTGCTTGAAATAATTTCTTTAATTTATTTAAATTGAATATATACATTTTGATTGTATTAGGTTTTAAATTAGGTCTTGCCTTCATAATTAATTCTTTATCTGCTTCACTCATTTTATATATATAATATATAAAATAAATTTAGATTAAAAAAATTTAAAAAATAATTTTAGATTAAAACAAAAACAAATATATCCATTTGTGTTAAAATATTAGAGAATAAATTACAAATGGATATATAATATTTGTTTTAAGATTTACCCATACATAACGTCAAGTTGTCCCTTATTAAGAACCGCCTGTTTAACTACTTCAACAATAGTATCCTGTGTATATTGTGCTACTTTACCGGCTTCGTCGCGGAGGTCAGCATAATTAACCTGAATTTCTATACCCTTCGTACCTACACGTTCTCCTCTATTGAGCCTGAAACCGAGCCAAAACTGGTGACCGCATAGATTACCTGCCTGACCCATACCTTCATAATGAAGACCTGCCGTCGCGTCAGGATTTACGACACCTTCACCGACCGCCTGTGAGATACCGCCTTCGTCACTATATATAGCACGAGTAGTGTATGGGATCTTACTTGCTCCGTCTTTAAGATTATGAAAGTGCCGTGCGTTGTTATCTACATTTTGCGGATATAAATATCTTTCATTATAAAATAGATTCGTAGTAATCGCAGGGTGTTTATCTTCGTCCCTTAAACAAGTCAGGGCATTATATTTATTTAAAATTGTAAGGTCTCCGGCTACCCTTGTCGTCGTATCCGTAGTATCCGGGATATCGCACGTAGCACCTGTGAATACTCGAAGGGCGAGGCGTCCTGCTCCTCCTACATTACGGAGATTATTAGTAGCAGTAGTCGTAGTAATGGTGTGGCGAGACATGAGCCATTCAGTAAATCCATATTGAATCACAGGGTGGTCGTCAGCCCATTTATCCATACCGCCAGGAATGAAAATGTGATCGCTTATCATTTGGACTGAATTTTGGTCTATAAGGAAATCCGCTCCGGTCTGTGCCTTATCGTCGTCGCTTAATACTACACGAGCGTCTTTAACCGCTGAAAAATGTAATTCTATCTGTATCCGGTCACCGCCCCCGAGCATATATAAGGGAATTCTCTGTCCGGCTTTTAAAAATGGGAAAATCTCGTGTAAATGGATTTGGAATGTTGGAGATAGTGCGGTTCTATCTTTACTTATAACTTCGAAGTTATTAGCAGTAAGCCCGGATACGTCGTTGTATTCTTTGCCGTTTGCGAGTCCGTAAGAGGTAGCACTCTGTCCGTTCGTCCCATAATTCAGCCCATAAGATAGACCCCTGCCTGTTGTAAATTGCTCTCTATCTTTATTACCTTCGGCATTATGAAACATACTCCATAGAGACATTTGCTTACCTACCTGGTCTGTATCATTAATTACACGTCCGGACGACGTTTTTAAAACGGCACGTTGAATGAGACTATAAACGCCGATACCTTTGGGAAATACAGCACGAGATACGGCACTATTGGGTTTCACACCGATAGAAATAGTAGAATCCGGTGATAGAAAACCCTTCGGCTCTAATTCGAATCTACAAAATTTATTATCACTTGAAAACACGACAGGATTTAGCACGTCGCTTTCTACGTATTCATTCGTAGTAGTATCATAATTTACTAAACTAACACTTTCTACCATTTGATTACTCATTTTATAATTTATAAATTATAATAATAATAATATAAAAAATTTAAAAAAAACATATATTTTAATACTTATAAAAATAATTTTACATTTCTACTCGTAGTCCATTATCATTAAAGAAAATGTTTTGTTCGCTATTAACAAATACGAAAGTAGATATAGGGTTATCACTAATTAAATCCAGTTCAATATTCATACCGAATTGCTGTGTGCGGAAATCTTCACCTTGTCCCCCTAACGAATCGTAATTGACACCTAATCCCCACACGACCCCTGTACCGATTTTAGTATATGGAAGTTGTTTAGTAGAAGAGGTGTCAGCCGTCCATGACCGCATATTATTCATAGGTGAAATCATAGTAGAATTATTTTTAACAAATGGGACGACAGAACTGACGTAGTCTCTACTAATAACCGGATCGCATACATTAGTCAGGGGAGCATTACGGATATTATTATTTAATTCATACATTTTTGGGTAAAGAGAGCCTCCCTTCGTCCAGACTAATTTTTTTACGGAGGCGAGAAATCCGCTATCGGTTGTAATATTATTAGTCGGCATAAGGGTCGCGTAGCCATTATGAGATAGTGAATTAAGGAATGTAGAAGGGATAAATGTAGCGAAGGCACTTCTTACTTTTGATAAACCTAAATTGAATACGACGGACGCATTCGAACTATTAATCGTATCATAATACGACGATACGGACTGATACGTGAATGAACTACCGCTCTGCGATTTCATTTGTTTCAATTCAGCGTCGGTGTAATCTACGACTTCACATACAAGTTTAAGGTCGCTGAATTCATAATAACAATCATTATCCGCGATAGTCCCTCCTACTGCGTATAGAACCTGACTTTCAGGCGACAGGGCTATCTTTACCTCTAACCCTGAAAGCATATCTTCGTTAAGGGGAATGTGTCTCGTGCCGGAAAATAGACCGCAGGGTAGTCCTACACAGAACGAATTACCTGAAAAACCTTCTGCTCCGGTCTTTCTCACTACATTAGAAATTTTATTTAATTCATAATTAGGTAGAGTTAAGGCGGTTTCGTCAAGGTGTCCTAAATTATCGTCTAACGACGTACTTAATGGAAGGTATGATTTTAAGAAATGTCCGTAATGTCTAATATGCTCGATATTTTGCTGGTGTCTAATAGATTTAGTAGTTAAGGATTGGAAACACCCCCACGCTCCTAATCGTGCGTCCATATTAATATCGTCTCCTGCGGTAACTACCGCACCTACACCTGCTCCTGATTGATTTTTAAATACTTTCAATTTACCTACAATCCTAACCGAAGAAGGGATAAGGGTAGAATTCATAGCCGGGATTTGGAAAATCAGGTCGCTTATACCATGACGATACGACATTTTGCCGTCGCTGGTTTTATTGGAACACGCTATTTCAAGGAATCTATTACTCATTTTATAATTTATAATTTATAAAAAATAATAATATAAAATTTTAAAAAATAAAATAGTTTAATGTTAATATGAGGTTATGTTTGTAGCCTGTAATCCTTGTTTTAATGTGTTACTTGCTCCTACATTTGCTATCTGTCCTTGCGTAGAAGGTGCTGTCATTTTAGCCTTTACCTGTGTCTTTAATTTTTCTACATTCGCGTCGTGTTGTTGATTTTTTTTATGGTCGCCGAACAAACCTATAACATTCGTAACGCCTCCTAAAATATTACCTAATCCTGCTACCCATTCTAAACCTGGAACAACCCCTACTACGTCACTTATACCCTGTGCGATTTGTCCTACATTATTCACGTCGCTCTCCCATGAAGCCCCTTTTTTAAATGGATTACCTTTATTTTTAGCCATATTTTCAATATCACCGACTAAATTAACACCTCCCATACCGGCACTCACTACCGCTCCTCCTAATTTGGATACGTGTTCGGCTGTATCTAAACCTACCGCCCCCCCTGAAATTTTATTAATCGCGTGTGTTACTAATCCGTGTCCCTCGCCGTCTGCTTCTTTTTCTACTTGTGTTTTAATTGGAGCGTCTGCGTCTTGTGGTGTCCCTGATTTTAATTGTGTCTCCTCCGCCGGTTGCTGTGCCGGTTTAGGTGGTTCAGGAGACTTGACCCCATACGTATCCATAACCGGTTTTGTTAAATCAGCATACGCCGTCGTACCGCCCTCCTCTACCGGTCCAGGTTTAAATATACTTCTCGCACCCTCGTCCTCGTCTATATCACCCATAAGAGACTTCAACCTATCTAATTTACCTCCGGTCTGTGGTTTTAATGCGTCTTGACCGAACGCCCCTCCGTCCGCTTCGGCTGGTGCGTCTCCTTCGCCCATAGCCATTCGTGTCGCTTTATTTTTTGCTTTATTAATTTCATATTTTCTATTGTCCCATGATTGTTTAAATCCTCCGGCAGTCATAAAATTATTAACTAAATCCCTTCCATACGTGAGGTCGTCCGTAGTTGTTTCGGCGTCCTTTTGTGAAGTATATTGATTCATTACATTTTGGTTGAAATCATTAACCCCTTGATTATAATTCTTAACGTATTGATTTCGTGAATTCAATTGACCTATTGCTTCGTCCATTCCATATAACTCGCTCATTTTATAATTTATAAACTATAAAAATAAATATAGAATTATTTTAACTTTTTTCATTTAAAAAAGGATCTTCCGGGGTTTCGATATCATTTAAATTTATTACTGGTTTATCTCCGTTACCTATGAGCGTTTCATGGCGACGAAAAAAGGACGCCGGATTGGATTGTGCGTTGATATATAAAAATGAATATTGTTGGTCTGCGTGGGCGTAATTATAATATTTCATAAATAAATCTTCACTTCCGCATAATTCTCCATACTCCTCCTTGATTTTCATTAATTCCTTGTTATTCTGTTGTTTAAAAATTAATATATCAGTCGCGTTATTACGTATAATAGTTCCTACTGAACGAAATGATTGAGTTGATAAAAAAATTGACATTTCAAAGTGCCTGAATTTGGAGGCGAGATATGTGATATCATTTGTTTTTTTAAAATCTTTACCTAATATATCGTCTAATAAAATTAACATAGTCGGCATATCTTCACGTTCATATTTTTTCTGTCCGGCTATAAGGTCACGTATCATTTGGTCGGTGTAATGGTCTTCGCAGTCTGTAAAGGCGTCCGTAAAATATTTACCCTTTGTATCGTTACATAAGGTATTACTTATAATTTTATAGTAATCGAAATAATTTGCTCCATAGAAGTCCTTTTCATTTCTTAAAGCATTCACTAAATAATTCGTTTTTCCGCTACGTACAGATCCTATAAGGAGACATAGAAATTGAGGCTTCGGTAAAAAAGGGTGTAGTTCTCCATACTTATCGCTATGTTGAGTATCATTTACTTTTAAAACTTTCGGTGGTGATTTTTCCATTTAATAATATATAATATATTTTATTTCAATTTAAATTAATTATTAATAATTGGGTTATCTATTAAATTCATGATATCATTTACTAAATCTTTATATTTATCCATTTTAATAATATCGTCTAAAAAATCTATGACGAATGCTTCTCTCACGTTATAAGGTAGTTCTTCTAATGTTTCTATCAATTCTTCAATTTCAAACATTAACGTATATTCTTCACTCATTTTAATTATATAATATATTTTAATTTTGGATAAAATACTTGAAAACTTAAAACAAACATTTATTATATACTTAAATAATTAAAAATATCCATTTGTGTCTTTTTTACTAATATTTTTCTACAAATGGATATATATATTTGTTTTAAGATTATAGAAAATTATTATAATCATTATTTCCCATACCTCTAAAACGTGGCTGTGGATTTACTGCTCTATCTATTCTATGACGTAAATGGTCGTCTGCCTCCTTTTGTTGTTTTTTAATTGATTTCTTTTCTAATCTAATGGTTTCATATTGTAATACGGCTTCGCTTTGTGCTTGTATTAACTCTGCTCTTGTGTATTGTCTTTCTTTCGGTTTAACCGGTTCAGGTGGAGGAGCAGGAGCAGGAGCAGGGGCAGGTTCAATATATTCTACTTTCTTAACCTTTGGAGGCGGTGCTACGTCACCTAATACGCTTTCTCTTAATTTATTTAATTCTTGATTCTTCTGTAATTCTTTCAATTCTTTAATTTCTTTCTTTTGTTTAGCATTTGCCCTACGTGTAGCGAGTGCCTTTTCTCTTGCCCTTGCGAGACCTTCCTTCTGTGCTTCTGTCATGACTCGTTTTTTTTTCTGCGGTTTAGGTTTAGGTTCTTCTTCATAAATAAAATTTGGGTTGCTTTCTCCTGTTTCTTCATTTTTGTCTTCTTTTGTAGGGGTAGTATCAGGATCTTCGTTTTCCTGTGTTAAACCCTGAAAAATTTCACCCTGCTTTATGACCTGTTTAGGTGTCTCTTCTTCTTCTATAAATTCCTCTATTTCAGGGGGATTATTATTTCTAACTTTCGGCATTAAATCCATTTTATTATTTGTGAATATTTTAATTGATTTCTATTTTTTTT
>TARA_R110002126_G_scaffold56536_7_pt1 | contig 10962 bp, 9 predicted proteins | sample TARA_R110002126 | Tara Oceans TARA_R110002126 (sample SAMEA4397536) | marine metagenome | biome: Polar Biome; feature: [DCM] deep chlorophyll maximum layer (ENVO:01000326); material: water (ENVO:00002006), including particulate matter (ENVO:01000060) such as... | depth 30 m
AATTTTAGTTTGAATCGATTCGGTGAAACTATCTTTAATACGTTCTAACATGCAACAATCCTTACGCTAAATTATGTCTACGTATGTCTCTGATTGGCCTTTTTAATATCGCTCATCAGTAAGACTTGGTGATTTGACTCTATGATGCCATAAATCAAGGTTATGGTAATCAATTGCCGCTTAAAAACAGCCTTGTAGCCAGTTTATTTCATCAATATTCATCGCAATGACATCAAAGCGACAAGGTGGATTCAATTTTTGTCTTTGTAAATAATGATCCGCGGCTAATCTTATCCGGGTGATTTGCTTATTTGTGAGAGCATTTAAGGCGCCACCAAACTGATTTGACGCTCTAAATTTGACTTCCACAAACACCCATACATCTTGCTGGCGCATAATCAAATCTATTTCACCAAATGGATAGCGGACATTAGCGGCAACAAATATCAGACCTTGTTGTTCAAGATAAGTTCGTGCACGTTGCTCAGCTAATTGTCCACTGTTCATAGTGGTGTTAATTTTCCTTGAGTATATTTACCCCAAGACAATTGACGCTCAATCACACCATTAGGTTTCACTGATAATGCGCCGCTACGCCCCATAAATTGATAGCCAGGGAAGGCACGCATTTGCGCTAAACGATTAACCAACTCAAGTGCGTCAAACCCCATGACATACAAGCGTTTTTGGCTATTATTCCAACCACTCCACAGTTCTGACACCATTTGAGTTTCGCTATTCGATTGCATTAGCCAAGGAACATCACTAATGATCAAGTTATTTAACTCTTGTGCCGATTGTGCTGACTCACTTTCAAGGCGGCTCCGGCTAGTGGTATATAAAGTTACTGGTTCAGAGAACACACTAAAGTTAACGTCTAAGAAGGGTTTTAGCAGGGCTAAATCTTGTGAGCCAGAAATCATGTAAATCGCATCAATATCTTGGCGAGAACGAAAATCTGATTCTAAGCGACTGCCTAATAAATCGCGCATTCTACTAATACGTGCTTGGCTATCTTTTACGCCCAATGCTTCTTGAACGGTCAACTTCATTTGGTCACCAGCATCATAGAAATACACTTCGGCATCGTTACTGGTTAATGTCAGCCATGTTTGTTGAAAACTGTCGGCCATACGTTTACCAATCGGGTCATTACTGGCTAAAAGCAATGGCAGTTTGACGCCATCATTAAACAGTTTACGTGCTGCATCACTGGCTTCTTGCGCGGGTGATAATGAAAAATAGAACAGATTTGGTTGTGGTGTAAAGGTGTCTGTTTGATTCAAATACAGCTGAGGAATAGTGGTTTTTTGTTTATCATTTACTTTCTGTAATTCTTCAACTTCATTGGGTAATAATGGCCCAATGATAAATTCCGCCCCCTTGGCAACGGCTTGTTGATAAGCGGCAGCAACACCTTGCTGAGTATCATAAAAGTTAATTGATACATTGGCGTCATAGTCAGACAGGTAACTTGACATTAACCCCTGACGAATGGGCTCTGCAACCACAGCGCGTGGACCACTTAATGGTAATAACACCGCAATATTTTGCGGTCTAAAAGGCTTAGCATTGAGTGCCTGCTCTAGATCTGCAGGTAATTTCATCGCCGCAGGATGATTAGGGTTATTACGCTGCCATTCACCTAAATAACGCACTAATTGAGTTGGTTCAACCGCATAATGCTTAGCAATATAGGTTAATTGTAACCAACCCGCAAAAATCGGATTAGACTGATCGCGCATAAACGACTGCACTGTTTCTTCATGTAAAGGCTGTAGAAGCTTCCAAATGACATTATTAATCGCAGAGGTTTCAGATTTTGGTAAGTAATTACTTAACAGACTTAATTGCTTAACTTGATCAATTGGCTGTTGAGTATTCTTATACAGCTTGGCTTTAAATTGGTGATAACTCGCCATTTGCCAACGCGGTAACTGCCAATGAGGTGGATACTGTAATATATCCAGCGCAGCTTGGCTGCTATTGGTTTTCTCTGCAATGCGCGCACGCAAGTATATGTGCTCAGCTTGAAGCGAGGGAACGGTCACCATCGACTTCTGCATTGAGGTTAATACTTTAGCGGCAGAATTAAAGTTTCCGTCATTGATATAAGCGTGAGCGGCGAGTAATAAATAACGATCACGCTTTTCTGGTAAACTGCTGTTCGTTGCTTGGGCTAAATAAACTTTAGCCGGATGTTCAGCGGCAACGAGCGATGCACTTGCGTCAATACTATCTTGCTGTTTATTGGCGGCACAACCGACCACCAATACAGAGACAATCAACGCGCACACGAATTTTGTAGTATTCAGTCTTTTTAACACTTGGCTTCACTCTGGTAAGATGCTGTCACTAGTTTAACCTGCTCTTACGCTTGGCGAAAGACTCAGGTAGATTCATTATCGAGGTAATTATGGACCAAATGGTCGCGCTGTATATTGTTCCCACCCCAATTGGTAATTTTGGCGACATCAGCGCTCGGGCAATAGAGGTGCTGCAACAGGTTGATTTAATCGCCTGCGAAGACACACGCCATAGCGGAAGGCTGCTGAGTCACTTTGGTATTGAAACCCGTAAAACGGCATTACATGATCACAATGAACGTGACCGAGCGCAATGGATAGTTGAACAGTTAAATGAAGGTAAATCAATCGCACTTATTTCTGATGCGGGTACGCCATTAATTTCTGATCCAGGCTATCATTTAGTTAATCATGTTCGCCAAGCTGGCCACAGAGTCGTGCCACTGCCTGGCGCTTGTGCCGCCATTACCGCCCTAAGTGCATCAGGGTTACCGTCTGATCGCTTTAGTTTTGAAGGTTTTTTACCTTCAAAAGAAAAAGCGCGTATCGATAAGCTTGAATTTCTTAAAGAAGATCCTCGTACGCTGATATTTTACGAATCTCCTCACCGTATTCTTTATAGCCTTGCTGCTATTGTTGAGGTGTTAGGCGAAGATAGACAAATAGTGATGGCTCGTGAAGTCACTAAAACCTTCGAAACCTTTTTATCGGGTACCGCTGCTGAAGTATTGGCACTGGTTGAAGCCGATGATAATCAGCAAAAAGGCGAAATGGTCATTATGTGCCATGGCTTTACATTAACTGATGAAGAAGGTATTCCAGCGGTTGCAGTTGCTACATTAAAGTTACTTTGTGAAGAATTACCGCTTAAAAAAGCCGCAGCTATAGCTGGGCAAATTCATGGTTTAAAGAAAAATGCCCTATATAAATATGGTTTAGAACTGGATTTATAAAAAGCTGGTCGCTTTGGCATTGGTTTGTTGCGCTGCTTAGGCTATAATCCGCGCCGAGTTGGCCAGACAGTTGCCGCGTACGTAAGTACGGGGAGGAAAGTCCGGGCTTCAAAGAGCGGGGTACCAGGTAACGCCTGGGCGGTGTGAACCGACGACAAGTGCAACAGAGAGGAGACCGCCATTTTGGCCTCGGCTAAGATGGTAAGGGTGAAAGGGTGCGGTAAGAGCGCACCGTGCGGCTAGCAATAGTCCGTAGCAAGGTAAACTCTACCCGAAGCAAGACCAAATAGGGTTCCGCATGGCGCTGCTCGCGTTGGAACCGGGTAGGTTGCTTGAGCCTGTGAGCGATTGCAGGCCTAGATGAATAACTGTCCACGACAGGACCCGGCTTATCGGCCAACTCACCTCTTTATAATAAAAGGCCTCACAGCAATGTGAGGCCTTTTATTATCTCTTTTATTTCATCGTGTGTTTGCATTCTTAGAATGATGCAATAAAACTTAAATTAATCTTTGGTCTTATCGCTAAACTCTCTACTAAGTCACAATAATAGTGTGTAATTATGAATCAATTAAAGCTTCATCTATATGATCATATATACCTTATCATTCTGATATCTAATAAGGTTTTAACGATAAGTTTTGAATTAATACAAACTGTATCTTGCAAGAAGAGTTAATTAAAACCAAGATTACAATGATAATAATTAAATATTCACCGTAGCATTATTAATTCCCTGCATGTAAGCATTAATTGAGATAATATTTTCTTTCCTGATTTGGTGATAATATATGCCGCATGTTTTTCCCTGTGATCTGTTGAAGCAAGTGGATTAAACTTCATACTTTTAATGTGAGTTGAGATCTCACTTTCATAAAAAACTAGTTAATCAATTGAAAGTAGTATTGTAACCTTGTAATCTATTAAGAATTAAATAAATTACTTGCGGTTGATTTTGAGTTGCAGGGTAAAGGGATTGAAGAAATTAGCTTGGGCAATTAAGTTGAGTGTTTGGCTAAAAAAACTAGTTTTCTCTCAAGGATTGAATATGAAAGTAGGTGTAGTTGCATTTTGCGTTATCAGTTTTTTTAGTAGTCAGGCATTCGCCAATACTAATCAATTTATCTATCAAGATCTCGGTAAACCTAATATTTGTGGTGAATCATCGGCAACCGTTTGGAATGTAAATGGCGGAGAGTTAGTTATTGATAAAGTACCTGATTCTTATCAAGGTACATATGTAAAAGAAAAATCTGTTAAAAGCGATGTATCAACGGTCGCTACTGTAAACGGTGAAAGTCCTAAATCGGTCAATGAGTATCGAATGGTTGCCAATCCAGCTTGTGGAGATGAACCTATATTTGAGCGGATTAACTTATTAACACAATATTATCGACAGCAGTCAACTAACATTGATTCTTCATTAGTACCTGACGAGATACAGCCTCCCCGTTTACCTTTACCACCGGTTATCGAAAAAACTCAGTTTGAAACAAAAAAACAGTTTCAAGCCAGAGTTAATCTTGCCATGGCAGACAGAGACAAATTGATAACAATCGCTCAGCAAAAATATCGAGCAGACGTTACAGCGAGAAACAATTTACTTGAAGCGTTAGCTCGACGCCAAAATCATTTAGTCGGTGCAGCTACTGATAGCCCAATTCTCTTTTATGGTCAGGCTTTTCAAGCCGTTATGGGTAAACCCATTTTTACTCCTAAAAGTTATGACGCCGAAAGACAGGTGATGTTTTTTGATTTCAAAGCGGAAACTGCTGACTATCATCATTCTGTTGCCGTTAATGTGCCGCAGCAACAGGCAAAATTTGTTTTTAACGCGCCAGAGCTATACGATCCACAACTTCATTATGACATGGACGGTGACTTACTAAAGCTTACTGCAGTGTCGTTAAAAGTGGGGGAAGATATTTTTAAAGGCTCGCAAACAGATGAATCTTTTCAAGCTGAGTCTATTTCGGTGGCACTGGTTGATGAGAAGCAAGTAGATACAACAGCGACTCAATTGAAGCTCCAAAATCCCAATCTGGTAGATAAGTTTCAATTAAAAGCCGTATTGCAGCAGTCTCAAGCTGATCTTGGGGATGAGTTATTAGCACAACTAAGCTCTGTTGAGGCAGCTCCAGAAGATAAAACTAAATGGTTGTTCAATATCGCTATTGAAAAATATGATAATACTGACGACGTTATTTATTCCAGACGAAGTGGTGAAGCTGTTAGTTTAGCGGCCAATAAATTACTTGGGGTACCTCAGCGTCATATATATGCACTATACGACGAACAAGCTACCAGTGGAGCAATAAAAGACAAACTTAAGCTTATGCTTAGTCATGTAAAGCCTCAGGATACCGTGTATTTTTATTATAACGGACACGGCATTCCTGTATTGCCAGATAATGATCCTTACATTTTACCGCATGATAAAATCCCTGATTTTATTAAAGACGATAGCTATTTCAGGCTCAATAATATCTATCAATTGTTGTCGAAATCTAACGCAAAATCAGTGGTGGCCTTTGTTGATAGTTGTTTTAGTGGGGCTACTGATGGTGTATCGGTCATTAAGGGCGTTGCGGCTAGTCGATTAGTGCCGAAGAAAGTAGGCATAGATGATACAAAAATGGCGGTATTAACGGCGGGGCGAAATAAAGAATACTCCAATATGTATGCAGAAAAAGGCCATCGTTTATTTAGTTACTTCTTGGTTCAAGAATGGCTGAATGGCACGCGCCAGCTTACAGAACTCCATAACGTTGTTTCTGGAAAAGTGCAACAACGCTCATTTGAAATGGGCGATTTAAAACAACAACATCCAGAAATGTACGGCAATCCAAATATAACACTTTAAATTAAAGGGACTTAACATGAGAATTAAAACTCTATTGGCAACAGCATTACTTTCAGCGTCAACAATGGCTGCTAATGTGGACGGAACTAATCTTTCTGTACATATGGAATCAGCACATTTTTCGGGTGCAGGTAATACAGTTGCCATTTCAAGACTACCAATCACCAACCAAGATACTGGTAAGGTGAGCTATTACGATATTACTGCTCGATTTAGTGTTAATGCCAGTGGCGAATTGGTATTCGATAGAGTCGCGTCAATGTCAGCCGTTTCATTTGCCAATGCAAAAATGTTGATTGCGGGTGATTATAAGTCTACTGAAGGTTGTGATTGGAATGTGTCGCAGCCCGCAAAAGATGGAAATGGCAATTTAATTTGGTCGCTGGAGCAAAAAACAGGTAAAAATTATAAAGGACAGAGTTGTGATTCGATTGCGTTTCGAGTCTCAGATGCTCCTATCGATACGAATAATGCATTAGCAGGAAAAGATTCTTGGTGCAGTGATGCCGCGCGACGTTCAACTATGGATTCTGGTTTACTTGGGATGCAAGATTGGAACAAGACGAGTGTTGGAGGATTAGCTATTGTGACTCAAAGTGGTCTTTCAGTAGGAGTCATTATGGCTGAATGTAATGACAAAACAAATGATGTAGGTGTTAGATATGGTTACTTACAAGATCATAAAAATATCAATCTAACTCCGAAGAGTTAAGTTTATGTTATTAACATTGTTATTACGCCTTTGTTATTTGATGCTAGCTATATTAAGCATTAACATAGCCACAGCGAGTCCTTTATGGGTAGCAAGTTTACCTTTTGAACAATGCCAACAAAATGCTTATCTGTGTGGTGTTGGCCAAGGTGCGACATTAGCTGAGGCAAAGACTTCCGCTAAGGCTGACATCGCTAAGCAGTTGAGTAGCCGGGTTGAGTCTCAAACCGAAATTAGTAGCCATTTGCGAAATGGTAAGCTGACTCGTGATGCTAATACTAAAGTTACTGAAAACAGCGATGTTACTTTAACTGGGCCGCTAATTTCATTGCAATCAGAACAGATTGATGGCGTTTGGTTTGTGGCGGTTGCTTATGATCGCCGGTCAATTGAAAACAAATTAAATCAATGGTTAACAAAAGCACCTTGTGAGCATGGGGAAAATGCGTTTTTAGGAAAAACACCGCTGCTTACCTCAGGATTGAGTAAACTAGCGTGTCAGCCTCGATTGTATTTATCTCAAACAGGTCAAGTTTGGTCACTGAGTCATAGCATGGGAAGCTTTCCGTTAAACGGGGTGGATTATGAAAGCTTATTTTCAAGTATTGAAAATCAATACTTGACCATGTCAGTCAGTGAAAATCGATTGACGCCATCTCAGTATTATCATGTTAGCGTTGTGAGCAAAAAACAAGGTTATCTAAGCCTTTTTCAAATATTAGAGTCTGGACAAGTGAGTGTTTGGCTAGAAAGTCAAAAGGTATCACCTCATAGGGAAGTCATCTTTCCTGATTTAGATCAATATGAAGGTTTAGTCTCTGAAATTCCAGAGGGTAAAATGCAAACATTTGATATGAATATTGCTTTATTGTGCGACAAACCTTTAGACAGTTCATTATATGAGCAAATATCAGTGCAGCACATTACAGATACACATAACCGGTTTAATTCACTATTGAAAATAATGGAACAATGCGAATTTACTACTCAGCGCATTAATACGAGGCGTTGATTATGAGGTTACTATTATCATTATTTATATCTAGTTTATTATGTGCTGGTTTTTCAGTTCAGGCAAAAGACATTGCACAAGAGTGCCACATTCAAATTAGCCAAAAATGCACAAGTGCAGTGAATTACTCCCAACAAGATTTTGTGGTGGAACCTGGATTTGCTAGTACGAAGTTTTGTAAGCAAGCAGCACAACGTATTTATGCTCTAGAGAAAAATTGCCTATATGATGGTTATGTTGCAAAAGCCAACAATGCTATGAAGGAGTATAAAGCCAAAGTACTTGCTATTTGGGGAGATGAGAAAGTCTCCGATGTTCATTCTTGGGTCAGTTATAGTGAACAGTTAAATCAGCGAAGCGAAATGGATTATAAAACAGGCACTATTGAAATTAGCAGTATTGGTTCGTATAACCATAACGATATGATCAAAATAGCCGAGCAAGAATTAAATCGTGTTTTGAGTTTAACAAAAGCAGAAGCTGAAAAGGCAGACCCCTTTATTAGCGTAATAATAGAAGATACGAGCAAGAAAGATCCTTTTCCAGTTGATAATGTTAGTACATTTAAGCCAAGTAACGATAAGGTTGTGGCTATTAATAGTGATGCTGCTAAAACTTTAATGGCATCTGTAATGACTCCGGCAGATATTGTTGAATTAGTGAGTAAGGCTAAAGTTGTTCATGTATCAAAAAGTGAAGTAACTGCCAAAGTTATCCCCACGCGAACTGTTATAACCGTTAGCTTTCCTCATAACTGGGTTTATAAACGGGCCCAAGAACTGAAACCTTTGTTTATTTCTACTACCCAGGCGTGGCAAATCGATCCAGCATTAGGGTTGGCAATGATGTTTACTGAAAGTAGTTTTAATCCAATGGCTCGTTCACCAGTTCCTGCGTATGGTTTAATGCAAGTTGTACCGACGTCTGCAGGACTTGATGTTAACCATCTCATATTTTCAAAAAAGAAAAGTCCGACTCCACGACAACTGTATATAGAGCAAGAAAATCTAAAGTTTGGCGGGGGATATTTAAAACTGCTTAGAGATCGTTACTTTAACAAGATACGCGATCCCTTATCAAAAAAGTATTGCATGATAGCTGCATATAACACTGGCCCTGGAAATGTGGCAAAAACTTTCACCGGTAGTGTTAGATTAAAACCCGCTATTGATGAAATTAACAGGCTTACACCTGAGCAGGTTAAGCAAAAGCTGATAAATAATCTACCGTACGAAGAAACCCGACTTTACCTACAGAAGGTTCTCAGTGAAGAACAGCGTTTTTCAAGTATTTAAGGAAAAATAAATGAAAATTAAAGCATTATTGTTGTGTAGTATATTGTTCTCCGTCCCCGTTATTGCCGATGGTTATCCTACTTGGGTGATGGACCCTAGTCCTGAAGTAAATAATGATACAGTTGCTGCTGGCGCATGTGCGGTAACAACTGGTGATCTTTCAATGGATAGAACACTAGCTACTACAGATGCCCGTGCAGAGATTGTTAAGCAATTTGAGGTAGCTTTGCAGAATGAGTCTGCAATTACGAAAAATAGTGAGGCAGAAGTTTCGAATGATGCAGGTAAAGTGACCCGTAAGTCTAAAACAACTATTAATGTTGATGATACAACTGAAGTGATTGCTCAAGCGGTATTAAAAAATAGCAAAATTATTAAAGCTGAATATCATACGATTAATGCACAATCTAATTTCTGCACCTTAGTTACTGTTACTAAAGCTTCTATAGGTCAATAGTTATGATTGATCCAGATGTGCATCAACAACGTTTAGATAAATTTAAAGGTTGGTTACCTTCGTGGTTAGTGACTTTTACATTATTATTTATTGCATTAGGACAGTTCAGTGATTCGATCGATCTCATTTCTCAAGCAAAAGATACGGTTGTTAAGAACTTCACTTATGAACCTTATTATAAAAATATTAAAGATATCCATGTAAATAGTACATTTTCTCATGTTCAAAAAATATTGGGTGCAGCGCCAGTTTCAAAGCAATTAAGTGAAGATATCGCCATTGATTTTTATATTTATGCAAGCCATGTATTTGCAATCGTTCATGATGAAAAACGTGTGAAAGGCTTTTATGTTCAATCCTTGGTTGATGATTTTTCACCAACATTTACTGTTCCAGGTAAAGATCCGCTCAGGTTAGGTGAGCATAATTTTACTATTATGGGTGAGCAAATATCGCAATTTAGTTTAGATGCTTCACGGAATCAGAATTTTTACGTAGAGTCCTTTGATCTCGGTCTATCAGGTTTGTCTTTTTCCTTTATTCAAGCTTACTCAGGTAATCAGGATGCTAATGTGGCATGGATAAAAAATTTATACGATAAAGAGCTATTAGGGGAAGATAGCCAAGAAGTACTACATCAATTAAGAACTACTATTAAACCCAATATTTATGGTTTTGGGAAGCTAAGCGTTACAGATATCAATTTAGCTTTCCTTACGGAAAATGAATTAAAAGTATTTGCGAATAATTAATTTATAGCAACTCGCAGCTTTCTGTTAAGAGACTCATAATGTTTGGCAAGCATACTTTAAATTTACTGGATTAAAGGCCAATGATTATATTTAGTTGTGGCATTATTAGTTATTACAACGAAAGCCGCTATTTTAATAATGCTCTATACAATGTAAGTTCTTAGTGGCCACCTACAAACTTATTTCTTTATATTGAAAGGCTTCACAGCAGTGTGAAGCCTTTTGATTATGAGTCTTTCAGCCTTGCTACAAACTAAGTACAACTCAGACCTCATAAGCAGACTAATTGACACAAAGTAAATTTAAATCAATTTCTTAATACGGTTTGTCCAAGTCGTAGTTTATGATTTTAACAAAATATCACAAATGTAAATTATTGAATGAGAATGGTTGTCATTAGTGTTTGATGCTATATTGCACGCAATTTTATAGCGATAGATTGTTACTAGGTAAAGTGTCATGCATTTGAAGGTTACGAATATTGGGGTGTTAAGCCTACTATTACCAGCGTTGAGTGTCAGTGCTAATGAATCGGCTGTGAATTCGAATCAGTCAATTGAGAAAATAACTGTCATGGGGCGGGCACAGACCTTTTATCGTGAATCTTCTACG
>TARA_R110002126_G_scaffold75099_1_pt1 | contig 10962 bp, 11 predicted proteins | sample TARA_R110002126 | Tara Oceans TARA_R110002126 (sample SAMEA4397536) | marine metagenome | biome: Polar Biome; feature: [DCM] deep chlorophyll maximum layer (ENVO:01000326); material: water (ENVO:00002006), including particulate matter (ENVO:01000060) such as... | depth 30 m
GTTACCGGCCTCGTTTATTTAATAACTGCCGTTATTCTCTCATGGAGTGTTGACGAATATTTAGTAAGGTCTTTAAATAGAAACGATTCTAAGTTCTTTGTTTTTATTCAAGCTTGCGGCGAAGTCATGTATTTAATTCTTGTCTTCTACTTCATTATTTGGTTCTTTGGAAACTATTTCCCTGATTTATGTTACAAACCACCAAAAGAACATATATATTTGAAGAATTATGCTACTGGGTTCTTTGTTATGTTTGGTATTTTCGCTGCAGAACCAAAACTTGTGGAAAAATTCCAGTTTGTGTTTGATACATCAGATGACCAGAAATCAGAGAAGTTGGATAACTTCTTGGCCTGTTGGGACGATACAACCATAGGTACTATAGGAACATGTCCTGTAAGACCTTAAAATTTCATTATTTTAATAGAAAAACAATGAAAAATGGTGCAAGATGTGTATGTTAAATTGAGAGAAAATATGGATATTGATAAATTTTATCAAAAAATTAAGACATCCTACGAGCAAAACGACAGGGTAAGATTTATTTTTGATACTACCGGGAGTAGTGTTAGCGTAGGAGATATGAACAAGGTAAAGCAGGTATTTGATAAGCTCGAAGAGCTAACAAAAATTAAACTCGAAGAGACATGTATTATTGTCGACGGGGATTTTAAAAGAACAATTATTTCAACTTTTGTTCAATCTATCAAACAAAAGAAACCTGTCCGTATTATTTAATTAGAAAATGATACTGTTCTTCTTCAAACTATCTATTTTATTACTTTGACGATAATCTTTGATTACTAAATAAGATGAGATAATCAAACCTAGAGTTGCTAACCCAACAAACACATCCTGGTAAACTTTATCGGATTCTTTAACAATATATAGAATGATACCCAAAGCTCCGAAATATCTAAAAGCGGCATGATTTAAATGACCATTATGGTCTTTCCAATAAGAAGACCAGCCTAAAAGATAGAAGTAAACAGACAAAAGTAAGAAAGTTCTGATATCCCATCTTTTTTCCCCGTCTGCCAAAACAAAAGGTATTATAACTAAAGAAGCGGCTACGGCTCTGTCAAAGTATCTCCAAAAACCTTGCCTTGTTAAATCTTTTTTAGTCCAGTACATATAAGTTGTTAATATGACAACAAAAGTTAAAATAGCGATAGCCAATTTTCCACCATCTTGATATTCTCCGGAAGCAAATATGTAAATCGGGGCTGTTAAAGAAAGCAAAATAGAATATCTTCCAACCGCTAACATCATATCATATCCTTTCAACATTTTTGTTATCCGGTATAATTAGTATTTTAATAAATACTAATTCACATTTTTGTTAATTTAATATCACCCAGACTACAAAAACGAAATACCAAATTATTATTCTTATAGTCTTCCATATATTTTATTTCTTTGACTCCAGAAGCTATTAGTAATCTAGTACATATAAGACACGGGTAATGTGTCACATAAGCAGTAGCTCCGTCACAACTAACTCCTCGTTTGGCACAATCAACAATGGCATTTTGCTCTGCATGAACTGTAGCTTGTTCGTGGTTATCAACTACAATAGATTCGTGTGGAAATCCTGGAAGGAAACCATTGTAACCCTGAGAAATAATTCGATTATTTTTTACTAAAAGACACCCAACATGAAGTCTAGAACAAGGGGAACGTTCTGCAGTAACTTTCACTATTTTTGCAAAATACTCGTCCCAACTAAGTCTCTCTTCGCCCATTTTTAAACTTTCTTCTTTATCAGATTCAGACATTATATAATTTTTTAATTATATAATTTACAATTATTTTTCAATATAAATAGTATCTAGTGGAACAAAATAATAAATCAAGTTCTTACTCTTTTGAATAGAATCTTTGCAATCGTTGATTTTACACTTTTCAAAAGAAATTATTTTAGTTGGATAAGTTTTCATTTCATTGAAATGTTTGTACCCGTCCAATCTGTAAATATCTCCATTTGAAAAAGAGTAGAGACCTTTAACATCATCAGCCAGAATACCTAAATTCTTATAATAGTACTTTTCAAGATATCCTTTTGACAAATGAAGTAGATTGTCAACATTAAAAACACCAATCTTATTAGCATCTCCGAAATAACCCGTTAGAAATTTGATTTTAGTAAAGACTTCTTTAACAGCCAAATAGTTCAAATGGTATTTCTTACAAATAGTATTATAATTTTTAATATTGATGGTTTTTTCTGATTTGATAATCATAACAAAAATTTTCAAATAGAGTTCAAAGATAGTTTCATATTTCTCTTTGTAAAAGATTTCAATAATAGATTCCTTTCTTTTGTCGTAGTCTTTTCTAGACTCATCATTATTTTTGGAAGGGAATTGAATGAAAGGATGCTTAAGTTCTGAGAAAACTAAGAAAACTATCATTGGAAATATAGGTTCTTCGTCATTCATCCATTGCAACAATAGGCATCCGTTTATTGGTTTTAAGTTTAAATTTTTACACTCCTTTCCATATTTCGTAATCTTATGGTCAACAGTAATTGCACCTAATTCTACTAAGTTTTGAACGGTCTTGTTAATTTTTTCCTTTTTTACTAACGGTGAGAAAAAATCTTCTATTTCGATTTCTTTTTCTGATATCTCTAGCATCATCTTTTCTAGATTTTCTAGATTGAAAGAACTTAATTCTACTTTCTGAAGCTCTTGGAAAAAATCTTCTGTACACATTCTGTAACAAAATCCTTCTTTCGGATAGGAACATTTAGTTTCTACGGCTTGTTTAGAAGAATACTTGTAAAATAACCTGCCGTCTTCATCTTTGTATTCAGAGACCATACTGTCAATAACACCGTCCGGGTCTAAAAACAAATTATCTTCGTACATTTCATCAATGGTGATAATAGTTCTGGTTCCTTTTTGCAGAATCTTACTAAAATCAGTAATATTGTTATAGGAATAAACATTAACTTTATCTAATTTTTGATAAAGAGACTTGTTCAAATAACTTAAATTTCTTTTGTAGGGATAGAAAATTAACCACAATGAAGTATCAAAATCCCCAACTTTATCTTTTTCATTCAAATTATTTGTTGTTTCAACAATAGCTTCTGTCAGTTCCATAGAGTTAGGAGAATAATTTTCATCATGATATGAAACAGATATATCTCTCTTTGAATGTTCTAAATCTTGAATAGATATCTTTTCCAAATCAAAAGGAATTTCCGGAATCAAATAACAATCTGTTGTAATAAGAAGATAAGGTCGTGAATCACTACGTTTGAATATTTCTAACCAAAGAAGAATGAAATAACTCTTTTCAGGAGCATCGAAATGAAAATCATTTATCAAAAGAACATCGCAAAAATCAACTTTTGTTTTCTTCAGGTTGGCTAAAAGAATATTTTTAGTAGATTCGAAATCAGCAAAGTACAAATCAGACTTTTTCATTTTGCCAGTAGAAAGTAATTTACTAGATTTAATTTCAGGATATCTCAACTCGATATATGAATTGAGATGGTTGACAGTTTTGACGTTTTCATAAACGGAAAAAACTCTAGATTTTCCTTCTTTTACCAATTGTTTAAGAATGGTAAGGTGGTCTCCTTTGTTACATGTTTTTTTAAGAAGTGTAACTGGAGTAGAACTTAAGTTATCCAAATTCAACATCTCAATTTTAAATTACAAATATTTAAGATTGATATTCATTTTTGATGATACTATCTTTCGTAAAGAGGCGAAAGTTTAACATAGGCTAATGAGTTATTCAAGGATTTAAAATTGTTAGTTCCTTTGATAACAGTTATTTTTGTGAAGGTAGACTCATATTTCTCTGCTTTTGGGTTTTCTTTGTTTTCTTCAACAGGTTCTTCCCCCAAATCATTTGCAATGAATTTTTTACACTTCCATACATTACCTTTATGAATCAAGTTTTCAGAATTCTTAGAATAGAATTTAGAAAACTCTTTTTTCATTGTTTTCCCTCCTTCCAGTTTACTTTTGAAATCTCCATTTTTGACTAAAAATCCCAAAATATAATGAAAGGTGTTTTTTCTAAATTTAATGAAATTATCAAAGACTCCTTTAATATCGTCTTTCTCAAAGAAAACATATACCTCTTTCATTTTTTGATAAGGTTTGTTTAAAGATAAAAATGATATTTTTAAATATTTAGTTTTCTAAAAATGCCAACTTTATTTGAAAAAATAAACAAAGGAAAATCTAAAAAATTAGTCAGCAAAACCAAACCGGAAGGCCGTGTTAGAGAGAAGGTTAATGCTGTTAATGTTTCTGACTTTGAGAAAAATAAAACCTCTGTTGAAATTTTTTTGAGAGAACAGAAATTAAAACAATTGGAAATGGTATCTATTGATTACTCTGTTATGACACGAGATACCCTTGGTAGAACCTCTGTTTGTGATGTTAAGAATATTAACAAAACACAAGGTCTGACAAACACAACAGATGATCCGCGTCTTGGAACTATTGAAAATTATAGGCTTTGTGCCACTTGCGAAAAAACTAACGAAGAATGCCCTGGACATTTGGGGATGATTAATCTCCCTGAAGACATTATTCACCCGTTCTTTCGTTTATCTGCTATGAAAGTACTCCAGTGTGTTTGCAACACGTGTAACGGGCTTCTTCTCAGCGAAAAACATATCATTGAAAGTGGTTTAATTCATATCCAAGGTTACACCAGACTGAACAAAATAGCCGAACTGTCAAAAGACGGAAAAGCCAAATGTACTAACGGTTGTCCACCAAATCCTATTTTTAAACCACAGAAATCTGGAGATAATGAAGATGTTAATATGTTCTGTATCAAAAAAGTTGGAAAAGAAGAATATCAATATCATCTCAGTGTTGCAAAAATCAAATCTATTTTTAATTCTATTTCTGATAGAAATGTTTCGCTTCTAGGTTTCATTAACAATCATCCGAAAAATTTCATTGTCGACTTTGTCACTGTCATGCCTGTTTCTGCCAGACCGTATGTTATTAGGGATAATCAAAAACAAGAGGATTATTTGACTACAGGCTACGAAGAAATTCTTTCCAAGATTATAGAATATTATCAGATTGACAGAGAGGATAAGAAAACAGCTACCGAAGATGAAAGACGAGAAGAATGTTTGAAAAAGATTATCTATATCTACGACCACTCTATTCAAAATTGTGACCAGACTCATCGACGTTCTCCTTCTGATGTTTGCAAATCTATCAACGATAGAATTTCTGGAAAAGGTTCTTTGATGAGAGATAATATGATGGGTAAACGAGCTGATTTTACAGGTCGTACTGTTCTGGGTCCAAACAGAAGCATCTCTTTCGGAGAAATTGCTACTCCGTTGGCCATGTCATCTGTTCTGACTATCCCGGAAACAGTTACTATTTACAACTACGATTATGTAATGAATTTAAGCTCCACTGGAAGAATTGATTATCTGTGCCCCTCTAAAGGTTCTTTTTCTGGTAGAAAACTTAAGTATGACAAGAGAAAACATACAATCAATGTTGGTGATAAAATAGGAAGGTTTTCTGAAGACGGTGATATTATCATCTTCAATCGTCAACCTACTCTTCATAGACAATCTTTTTTGGGTTATATTTGTAAATTTCAAGATAAAAAATCTATTGGTATTCACCTTTCGTCTACCAGCGGTCATAATGCTGATTTCGACGGTGACGAAGGAAATGTTCATATGCTTCAGACGATTGATGCTCAGGTAGAAGGACGAATGATTATGTTCAGTGGAAATAATATTATGAATTCTGCAAAATCTGGACCAGAAGCAGGTCTTGTAATGAACAGTATCATCGGAGGGTACCTCCTTTCTGACCCGAAGGTTGACTTCACGGAAAAGGAGTTTTTTGAGGGTATTAATTCTATTGAAATGTATGCAAACGGAAATTATTCTCAAAACAATTTTTCTACTTTGTTTGAAAGACTCAAAAAGTATCCTGATATTAATAAATATTCCGGAAGAGCTTTGATTTCAGTTCTCTTTCCGGAAGATTTTTGCTACACTTTTGGAACTAGTGATGGAAGTGCTATCAGAATCAGAAATGGCATTATGTTGGAAGGCAGATTAACCAAAGCACAGACAGGTTCTTCTCCTGGTTCTATCATCCAAAGTATGTGGAAACAGTACGGAATGCAGCCTACTATGGATTTCATTTCCAATTCTAACTTTCTCTTCAATTGGTATTCTCTTAAATACGGAATGACAGTTTCTTTCAAAGATGTCAAAATTAAGAAGTTCTCTGAATTCAACAGTTACAAGAAAGAACAAGTTAAAGAACTTGACAGAGAGGTGACAAGTCTTCCTAAACTAGATGAATACGCTGGTAACTTGGAAAAAGAAGAAAGAGAAGTTAAAATTATCAAAATGATTAACGAGAAAGAACAAACTATTGAAAAGAAATTCTATGGTGAATATTTAGAAAGAAATAATTCTTTGTTCGTTATGTTGGACTCGAAAGCTAAAGGCAGTGAACGTCAAATTAAGAACTCGACAGCTTTCCTCGGACAGAATATGATTGGCCAAGATAGACCTGAAAAACTGACTAGTGGAGGAAAAAGGTGGTTGTCTACATTTCACGTGGAGGATGAAAGCATTTACTCGCGAGGGTTTGCTAGTCATTCGTATCTCGAAGGTTTGAACCCTGATGAGTTTTTTGGACAAGCTCAGTCTGCCAGAATTAACATGACAGACCAGGCAATGCAGACAGCAGAAACAGGTACCCTTCAGAGAAAGATGGTGAAAGCACAGGAAAATTTAATTGTTACCTATGACGGAACTGTCAGAAATCATAATAATGTTATTCTTCAGTTTAACTACGGGACCGGATTTGATTCCGGTAACATGGTCATGTCTTACAACAATCTAGGAATGAAATCTTTATCTTTCATTAATTTGAAAGAAGAAGTTGAAAAAGCTAACACACTTCATGGTTTTGAAGATTTTGATATTACTAGTTATATTGTCAAACTTTTCAACAAAGTTAATAAAAAATACGGTGATGAAAAGTTAGTCGAAGAATCGGAAGACAAAGTTAAAATTAACAATTTGGACGACTTCCAGGAAATTCTGACTCTTCAGACGGACGATTTCTTTGAAATGTCGTTAGACATGGATTAAGCATATTTATAATAATATTGATATGTGTTAAATAATTAATTAAAAAATATAATTGTTGAAAAAGTATATAATTTATCTTTAATTGTTCTAGTGTAAAATTTGTGAAAACAAAGTAAGCTGACGATATTTCATTTTTAGCAGAATTTAAAAATGATAACATTTTGTTATCATTTCTTTCTTAAATATGACAGAAATTGAAATTATGGAAGATGATTTTCGTGTCATCGGAGAGGAATCTACTCCTTGTACAGAACCTGTAAATGAAGAAATTTTTAAAGATAGAAACAAAGACCTTCTACAACTATTTTCAAAATTTGAAGGAGAGAAAAATTATAAAAACCATTTGGAGTATTTGACTAAATTATCAGAATTTTACGTCAGGGAAATCATTCATCTTGGAACTTATCAGTTTCCTGATATCGGACCTGACCCGGAAATTCTAAATTTTCATCTAACTTTGAAAGATTGGGACCAAGAAAAAGCAGAAGAAGTTAAGAGTGCTATTAAAATTTATGAAGGTGGGAATATTGAATCTTTGGAAGAAGCTATCATTTTGATTGAGATTTTGAAAAGAAACCATCCAGAAAAGAAAGCAGATTTAGAAAAATTAACAAACGATTTGATGGAAAATAAATTTAAAAACTTGTTTGATTATCAAGATATTTTAAAAATTGAAGACAATCATCCAAATCATATTATCTTTAGTTCACTGTTTTTCTACTTTGCCACTCTTTTGGAATAATTATTATTGTTAAATAATAATTACACTTTTTGGGGTTTCTTAGTAGAAGAAGATTGTAATTCTTCATCTTCTTTGTAAATATAATAACCAAGGACACCAAAAATTATCAAACCTAATACCAAAATAACACATCCAGCTACTAAATAAGAATTGTTATTTTTAATTACTTTTCCGTCGAATATTGGTCCTTCGTTTCCTAAATTATTATAATTTCCTGATTCATAAGGTAGAGTACAACTAGCTGTGGTACACGGATTTCCACTATTCTCTTGAAATCTGGATACTTGGTAATCTAGAACTCCTTCTGTTCCGGTTGTTATTTTTTGGAATGATTGGTTGGAGCAAATAGTCATGTAAGAATAGTAAGGTGAATTATCTAAATTAGTTTTGTATTGTGCGAGGTATGGTACATTGTCTCCAGTACAAGTAATGGATGTTTCTGTTTGTGTAGGGATAGCTTTTGAAGTCCCATTATTACATACAAAATTATTGTACATTTGATAATTTATAGTAGCGTTATGAAAAAGTGTGGGAAAATTGTTTTGTAGATAACTGCTTTTTGAAGTTTCTGTTGTATTACCTCCAAAAAATCCACTATAACTACAACCTGGTGTGATACTTTTGTCATCTAGATATTCTAAATATCCAACCGCGCTGGAAAAATCAGAAGATGAACACCCTCCTGCTGTCTCGAAAACACCGATAGGATTTAACGGAATGATATCACAACAACTATAGGTCTGGTTAGTTTTGTTGAACTGGCGATACTCATGAGTTTGTTCTTTTGTTTGAGAATAACAAGTACAGTAAGGGTCAGACGGAAAATCTCCACATGTATGTATGCTCATTTTATGTTTAAAAATGAATACTTTTTAAAAAATTCTTGTCTCAAATGGATATTCAATTATTGAAACCGGATGAGTATATTCCATCCACTGTCACTATGGTCTCGTCTTTTGACAAGACTATCAATCCAAAAGATGTCGCTGAGTATCTCCCAGTAGTTCATCTTTTTCACGAAAAAACAGGAAAAAGATTAAAATTAGATTCAGGAACCAGAACAAGCATCAAATATTATGGAATAGAAAATATTATTATTTCTGTCTGTTACAAGAAAACTAGGCGCGGAATGAGGACAGGAGCCATGAATAATATGGTTTCTCTAGATATTCAGCATGGTGGGAAAAATATTCACGTCAAGCTTTCATCAACCACGATTACTAGTGTTGGAACATCTGGATATCAATTTGGAGTGGATGTATTCAACTTAATGATTCAACATCTTAACATGCTCAACCAAAACATAAATTACATCAAGAATATGGATGAAGAAACTCGAAACAAAAATTTAGAATGGATTTACGATAACTGTATCGACAGTAAAGGAAATCTTAACAATGTGAAAACTTTTTTGAAACTGATTAGTCAAGAAGAATGGATTGATAAAAGGTTTGCTAAATCTTGCTGTGTTTATGTTGACGATTTTGAACCAAACGAAGTCGACGAATATCGTCTGAAAGTTAAAAACTTCATTGAAAAAACAGAATGTTACAAAGGTAGTTTAAAATGTTTGAAACCTAGTATTTTTAATTCAGTCTACCATATTAATATTTTCAAAAATATCAAAAATAAACGTATCCCTCTTCATCGTTTGGCCCCGTATTTGGCCGAAAAGAATTTTGTGGTAGAATTTCACAATTGGATTTCAGAAGGCGTTAATGTTTGTTTTGATATCGAAGAAGAAAAATCAGGAGTTCATCACAAAGAGAAAGAATACAAACATCGTTTCACTATCCATGAAAGAGGCACTATGAGACAGTGTTCTCCGACTTTCAAAGAGGAATCTTACAAATATTACTTAGGTATTTTGAAACAAATCGAACAGTTTTACAAAGATACCGACTCTGCAGAAAAATACAAAGAATATATTGAGTACGATATTAAGAAATAATTTATAAACAGTCAATTATAAATTATAAAGAAAAAGAAAAATAAAATGGATCTCCAATTAAAAGAAAAAAGTACCTGGGCTAGATTTGATACTTCTAATTTCCCACACGTTAATGTTTATATGAACCCAAAAATTGAAAATTCAGAAGAATTCCAACAGTTTTTAGATGATTGGGAAAGATTGTATTCTAAGAACGAGAAATTTGTCTTATATTTTGATACTACAGATGTTGGAATGGTTAGTATGAAATATGCTTTTAAGATGAGAAGTTTTATTAGAAGATTGAAAGAACATCAACCAAGACTTTTAGAAAAGAGCTACATAAAAGTTAAATCTAGATGGGTTAGATTTTTGCTAGGAATAATGTTCAATTTGGAAAAACCGGTGGCACCTGTATATCTTTATGCTGGTGACATTTCTGAGGGTAGATTTTCTGTTTATAATTCTTAATTTATTATTTAGTATAATAATAAATTACGATTGTGATTATAATGCTGTTTCTTTTCTTTCGTTTTCTTCTCTTGTTATTTTAAAAACAGGATTTTTAACAGTTGAGTTAGATTTAGTTTTTGCTTGTTTTATCTTCTCAGTTTCATCTTTGTCATTATAAAATCCAGTAACCATAACAGTAATGAATATAACTAAAAACAACAAACCAAATATACCAATCAAAACCCACAACGAAATATTTTCTTCGCTTTCTATCTGTTGTACCAAAGCACTCTGTCTGTCGGAAGTTAAAAATACTGGTTCTTCTGAATCTCCCAATCCAGATAAAACAGCATTTCTTTTAGAATTATTGTGAGGGACGCATGTGGATGTTGTTTGACCATTACCGTAACAATAACCACATACTTCTGAAGTAGAACAGTAAGAATACATGAAATCATGATGTGCTTCTGTTTGAGTTGTCCATGCAAAAATAGTAGAACTAGTGTTTCCAGAAATTACCGGATTTATAGCTACATTAGGATAGTTTGGTTCGCTGTTAGGAGTCCAATAAGAAGGAAGACCACCTAATAGATTTAAGATAAAGAAAGTAGATAGTTCGCGGTAAAAATAGTTTTGGAAGGAATCTGAAGAAGATATAACAGAGCCTGTTGTATTTTCTCCACTGTTTGGATTGTAAATAGTAAA
>TARA_R110002126_G_scaffold3338_5_pt1 | contig 10961 bp, 20 predicted proteins | sample TARA_R110002126 | Tara Oceans TARA_R110002126 (sample SAMEA4397536) | marine metagenome | biome: Polar Biome; feature: [DCM] deep chlorophyll maximum layer (ENVO:01000326); material: water (ENVO:00002006), including particulate matter (ENVO:01000060) such as... | depth 30 m
ATTGTTAAGGATGGCATCGATAGCCATTTTGCAAATTTCCTGAGCCGTGCCGTCAGGTTCGACTTCAGTAGTCACGTGAACCAGATTCACGTTTGCGTAATCGAGTGATTCGACCAGGCGCACGACGCGTTTTGCTTCGTACGCGTTTTTCGTGATGTATGACGCGACTTCCGTGCCAAGGACAAGAACTCGAATTGTGTTGATTGTTTTCATTTTGTAATACCTTTAGTTAGTAGCAAGACCAAAACGGTCTAGGCCCAAAGCAAACCGCCGGAGCGCGGGATGCGCCAAGGTCGTTTCGAGTTGGTTGGTTGATTTCATAGTAGCATTATACCAAGATTTGAGCGCGATGAACATGCCAAAATCAGCTTTTATCAATACCGTTTTTGTTCTTGAGCAAGATCGAAATGATATAGCGACATTGCACTTAGCGAATCGGTTGAGGTACGAGTCGAAGATCGGTTTGGTCTTGCTCCAAGATCGAAAAAAATGGGGCCAGGAACTCGACCAGTGGTCTGATGGCGTTAGCAAAATCTAACCGCAGGCTCCTGATTTTACCTGAGGACCGGCACCTGATTTTACCTGACTGATTTTACCTGAGGACCGGCACCTGATTTTACCTGAGGACCGGCACCTGATTTTACCTGAGGACCGGCACCTGATTTTACCGAATTTTACCGAAAAGGGCCAAATTTTTTTCCGGGGCGAGCAAGCCGAAAAGGGCCCAAAACCAAAGTGCCCATATATAATATAGTGGCCACCCGTAGGTATGATTGTATGATTACACACGAAGAGTTAATTATAGTAGAACAAGTATTTGAAGAGACGCGCCGCAAATTCATATGGACGCGACACGACCCGAAGAAAAAACATTACGAGTTTCACGAGTTCGCGCCGCCCCTCCCCGATCGAGATGGAATCCTCCGAGAAGATTGTGATGGTTTTGTATTTGAGATAATCCGCGGGTCCCCGGGGTGTGGAAGATCGATTTACCCCGCCATTGTACAAACCGAGTACTACTTTGGATCCGAGGATGGGTATGATCATATGGTTGGTGTTGTGGAATGCGGATATGGACTTTCCAGCACACCGTATTATTACATTATCGATAATCGCTCTACTGTTATAAGAATGATGGATACCTTACGATATAAGAAATGGAGGCGGCAAGTGGAATGTAATACACCGGTTACAAATTGGGAGAGTTTTGATTATAAAACCGCAATGCTTTCGTTATGACGTATCAGCTTCCTATAATAAGCCCGGAACGGCAAACAAAATTTAACAAAAATGTTCTGCGTAAAATGCAGATGAACAATGAAGAAAATAAATTACGTGTTCTAGTTTTATCAACACCGAGATCCGGATCTTCTTATTTTTGTTATAAATTGAATCATAAACACAAATTATATGAATACGACGGGCCGCGACCCCCGAGGAATGAGTTTTGGGTTCCTTCTAGACTTACCGCGTTTTTAGATAAGTTTCAATTAACTTTTGACGAGTACTTCGAGGAAATAACTAAACAAGAAATTTTTATCTCTAAATGCCACTTGTCTCATTTATTATATTGGGAAAAATTAGGACACAACATATTTGAAAAGTTTGATTTAGTTTGTTATTTGGAACGAGAAGATAAAATAGCACAAGCCAAATCACGTATTATATCGAAGAAAACAAACAAATATATAACATATGTAATGAATCGTGATAATGTCCATTGGGGCACTAAGTATGTGTTAGAACAAGAAGGAATAGAAATTCCAGATTGTTCTGAAGATGAAATCTCGATCGAGTTATTTGATAATCAAAATGTTTTAAAATCAGGCGAGCATCGTCTAAAATTAATAAAACATGTATATCAGTTTGAATCTTATACTAAATGCGATGATCAAATTGATGAATTCGCGGCTATTATAAAGAACTTAACGCAGTAGTTCGCGATCTTGTCTTTCCACAATCGCTGGCATATCTATATTGTATACCGGTCGTGGAATGGGTTGAGTTGAGTTTAATAGTTCTATATTATATTCGTAATCGTATGCTTCCGGTACTCCAGCCGGTACTCCAATTCTTCGAAAGATTTGGGGCATACCGCAATTGCGAGCAACAAGATATTCCATCGTTGCGCCTGGACTATCTTTCCAACCATTCAACGAGAAAATTGCGTCACATTTAAGTAACATTTTAAAATCTGCTTTGAGATGTACATAGAAAGGTTGATTTTCGTGAACACCGTTATTAGCGGGATTTGCTACATCCCATCCGGCTTTTGTTAATACATCCTCCATATGGAAAAAAGCAGGGCGATTGTAGTCTTCGTAACCCGTCATGGGCCCACTGATAAAAATCTTATGCATAATCATTTCTCTTTCTCTTTCAAGTAAGGTTCGCCAACATCTTCAATAAATTCAAAATTAGCAGCTCCGCAGAGACACCAGTCTTCAGCATGAAGATATTCTTGCAATTCTTCTAACGCATTATCTGCACACCAAGAGCTTTCATTACGGTGAAAATTCACCATATCTTCATCCCATGAACTTGGTACATCTACAGTATACTCAACTGTCATTTTAATACGTACTTTCTTATTTACTAAAACACAATCTAGCTTATGCGCTTCTCCTATATCTTGATTACAATAGAAACATTTGAGTTCAGACGAAGCTGGACGCATCGCGGCCTTAGTAACAATAAATTCAGACATAATTAAAACTTCCAATAAAAATAATGGTTACCAATTTTCTTATATTTGTTGTGGTGCGGACGGCTAGTCTTGAAGAAGGTTGCGCCGTTGGTTGGGTCTTTTGTTTGTCTTGCCAAAATTGCTTTAGCAAGTGATAGTGCTTTTTGATAAGGGATATTGTTATGTTTGTGGATTCGACCTTTATACCAAGAAAATTGATTCGGTCGTTTAACAACAGCACATATGGTATCACCTTTAAACTTTTTACTTTTCGCTCTATTTATGGTTACATGACCAACAGCCAATCGCCCGAGGTAAGGTTCACCCCGGGCTTCATGGTAGATGTTATCAGCAAGGCAATGCAAGTCTGGTGTTGATAACAAAGCTAATACTAGAATTAAATCAAACACATTCGTATCACTTCAAAACCCAGATGCCGACACAATCCAAAATATCAAACGACTCTGATATCGCGCTAGAATCGTGTTGAAGATAATTGGCCACTTCGTTATACCAATCATCGTCTTTCTCAAAGGTGTTGAATGCATTTTCCGATCTGATGACTCGATCAACAATATCTAGATCGATGCTATTTTCTGTATCGTTATCGGCCGCGAGAAGTTCATCGAATGACGAAAATTTAGTAATGCTATTATTGTTACACCAATAAAATTCTTCAGCCGTATTAGTAATAACATGACAAATAACATTATGTTTTTCTTTGTTCATATTCATTTGTAATTCTCTTTCGTATTAGCTCTGTGCCATCCGGTTGTCTTCTTTCATCAACCGGATGGCATCATCTTACATTACTACTGTATTAACTAACTCATTGCAGCTGCCCCGCCCTGAAGAGCTCGATATCCTGCAGCAACAATAGACTTAGTAGGCGTACCGAGACGATAGAAATTACGAGTTTCGCCGCGACCATTAACGCGCGGATTGCAATACACCGCATGGCCACTCTTTCGAAGATAATCGATAGTAGCAGAAGGATTCGCTACATCAAAACGCGTGTGCATTTGCTGCGCAGTCATTTGAACGCCTGCAGTGAGAGCAGAAAGAACCCTAGCCGTCTTGGTAATCTTATTAACAGTATTAGTCATTCAGTAATTCCTCAATATATTATAATAAAAGGCTTATTGCCTGACGCCCGAAGGCGTTTCGTCCCTTGTTATAGGACTCCTCAGAGGCACCTCAATGTAGTTGTATTTCTCCTATTTATTAACACCATTATACCATGTTATTTCCGAAATGTCAACCTTTAAATCTCTATGGAAATCAATGAGTTATGGCAAGTGGTTGATTCTGTTAGAGATTTATTTCAGCTAGCATCAAAATCATATGATCAATCACGACCACAATGATATTATACCACACTTGGCAGCAAATGTCAACCTTTAAATCTCTATGGAAATCAATGAGTTATGGCAAGTGGTTGATTTTGTTAGAGATTTAAATTATATTTCAAATATGTGAAAAATGCCTTGACATTTGCTTCTATGCATGGTATAATGACTAGTCAATTGAAAATATAGATAACATCTAGTTTAATACAAGAGCAGATAATAATATGGCTAAACTTACAGTTCCTAAGAAAACTAAGACTCGAGCAGCTGCAAAGAGTTTTGACCTACAACATTATGGTGATGAGCCTTCATGGACATCAAAGAAAACAGTTCAGCAGTTAGACATTATTCGAGCACTTAATTGGTATAATTATTTCAATGATGCGAAGAGTGCTTTCAAAATGTTAAAACAGAATTATATTCGTGATTTGAAAGAACTGGATTTATTGGAAAAACTGCCTACACATGTAATTCCTACTACACTAGGATTTATTTCGCGAATGACAACTCTTGGTTGTGTTCTTCCAGATACATCTATTGCGATTTTTAATGAAACGATCGATAATCTGCTAGAAGAATCTAAGAAATATGTAGAAATTGAACAAAAAGCAGAAAGTGCACCTGTCGTGAGAGTATTTTCGATCGCGGAACGCGTCGTGAACAAAGCAAACGAGTACGTAGGTGAATTTGATGGTCAGATTGATGAATTCATAGCAAATAATTACAAGAGTTCATTCTCGGCTTATGCATATTTGACAAAATCTCAAGTAAAGCCAATGATTGCTAAAGCAATGTTGGGTAGTTATGATAATATGATCCTAGAATTAAAAGAAGTGCTAACAGAAAGCGATGAACAGCTCAATGAAGGATATGCTCATCTAAAACCAGCACAAATTCGTAAATTGATCACGTTTTTAAAGAACATCAACGATGATATTCTTACTTATACCGACAATAGCAAGAAAATAAGAAAACCGCGTAAGAAGAAATCAGTATCTGTTACAAAACAATTTGAAAAAATGCAATATTGTAAGCAATTTATGGAATTGAAGCTACAAAGCATTGATCCTGTTACAATTTTGGGCGCATCTCAGCTTTGGATCTACAACACTCGATATAAGAAGCTAACATGCTTTATTGCTGAAGATTCTGACGGATTTAGTGTGAAGGGAACTTCGATATTGAATTTTTCTACTAAATCTATTATCAAAACGTTAAGAAAACCACAAGAAGTGTTGACATTAGTGAAAAAGTGTGGTAAAGTAGCTCTAAGAAACGTAATGAATGATTTGACTACGAAAGGTGCTGTTCCTAAGGGTCGTATAAATAATGATACAATACTAGTACGTGTGATAAAATGAATACAAATAATGTAATACAATTAGTAGCCAAATCAAGCGCGACAAATGCGGTTAAGATCACTAAGCCTGATCAGCAAATCGATGAGATTCGAGATGCCGATACGCCGCTAAATTTTGAAGCAGCACAAGAAGCTAAGCAATCAAAAATTGATGATGCTGCGACTTATTATATCAACAGTTCTTTAGAAGAAATATATGGTGATACAGATACTGCGTTTGAACAGATGCTAGACCTTTTAGCTATAGATTATGAATACTTTGATAACATGAACGAAAACGAAGATTTACATATCGCTTTCGGATATATTTTGACTATTTTGCGATCGGCCATGGCTGCTAGTTGTAATTTTAGTGATGAATCGACTGATCATGTAAATGATATTGTACAGACAATAAAAGAGAATATGAAGAATGACAATTCTTGTTGATTTGAATCAAGTCATGATTGCGAATATCATGCAACAAATTGGATTTTCTAAAAAGACCAACCAAGGTATAGATGAAAATCTCGTAAGACATATGATTATCAATTCTTTGCGATCATATCGTCAAAAATTCCATAAAAAATACGGTGAGCTTGTCATATGTTGCGATGACAAAAATTATTGGCGCAAAGATGTATTTCCATACTATAAATCACATCGCAAGAAAGATCGCGAAGAATCTTCGTTCGATTGGAATGCTATTTTTTCTGTGTTGAACCAGGTCCGCGAGGAATTGAAAGAATATTTTCCATACAAAGTTATTCATGTTCCTCGTACAGAAGCAGATGATATTATTGCTACTATTTGTTCAGACGCAGGAAAATTAAATGAATACCATGAAGACCACGAACGCATTCTAATTCTTTCTACTGATAAAGACTTTATACAATTACAAAAGTACGTAAATGTAGATCAATATTCTCCAAGAGACAAAAAATATATTCGCTCGCAGAAGCCGCACGAATATATTCGCGAACACATTATGCGCGGTGACCGCGGTGATGGTATACCGAATTTTATGTCGTCCGATGATACATTTGTTTTGGGCAAACGTCAATCGCGTCTTAGTACTAAAAAAATAGAAGAATGGATACATAAGAAGCCAGAAGATTTTTGTGATGAAGAAATGTTGCGTGGATATAAGCGAAATGAATCATTGATTGATTTTTGTCAGATTCCGGAATGGGTGCACGATAGCATACTTGAGTCGTATTATAATTATAAAGAGAATGATAGATCTATACTAATGAATTATTTTATTAAAAAGAAAATGAAGAATCTTATGGATTCGCTACAGGAGTTTTAAATGGAAGGCATTTGCGAAAGCTTTGAAAGAATTGCTAAACTAAGAAAGAAGAATGAACGAATTTCAGAATTACGAAAAATATATACTCGCGTAGGGCCTATAGTAGATTTGTGTTTTAATCCAAAATATGTTTGGCTGTTGCCAGAAGGTACGCCTCCATATAAACCTCAACCAAAGGAAGCCGATGTACAAGGCGTATTGATGCAGAGCGCAAAAAAGTTTGCTGTATTTTTGCAAAACAACGGATACGATGGGCTTAAGACTGGTAAACGTGAACAAATATTTATAGAATATTTAGAAGCTATGGATCCAGACGATGCAAAATTGATGCTTCAAGTAAAAGACAGAAAAATGCCCTTCAAAAATTTAACAAAGTCACTTTTTGAAGAAGCATATCCTCAACTAAAACGTGCCTGGGAGGCTAAAAAGAACTAACATGGGTAGAACTTTCCGTAACGCTAAACATATTTTCGAAGATGATAATGATTATTACGGTGATATAAAAAATAAAAAAAAGAAACAAAAAAATCTTAGAAAAATAAGAACTAATAAAAAGACCTTTGAAGAGATTGACACCGAAGACAATGATAATTATAATTATAGACATCGGTAAATTTTCTAATATAATACGATGCTAAAAAATACTGAGAGCGAAAACGATATGGAATATGATAATAGCAAATTCGAAATGAGAGATTGTTTCGGTATCTGTGATCTACCTTCCCTTCTTTGGCAGAAAGCCGATCAAGGGGCGTTCGGCAGAATTGTAGCTGGTAAACCGGTCGATGGTCCTATCTTAGATTTAGCTTTAGACGCGCCTAAGTGGATGGAACTGGTCAGTGGTCGAGATGTAGTAGTACAGGCTGGCGGCAATCAAGGCATGTACCCAAAATATTACGCGGGCCTGTTTAAAAAGGTTTATACATTCGAGCCAGATGAAGATAATTACTTTTGTCTTGACTACAACTGCCAAGGTACTCAATATCATAAGCAAAAAGTTGGATTAGGCGAATCAAATACAACAATGAATTTAGTTCAGCTAAATGTTAACAATACTGGTATGCATAGAACCGTTTCTGATGAAGTGATAAAAGCCAATCCAAACATTCCAACGTCCTGTGTAACAAAAGTCGAGATGATTACGTTAGATAGTTTAAACATCGAGGCGTGTGATCTATTACAGTTAGATGTTGAACTATATGAGACTGAAGCATTGGTCGGCGCTGAAGAGACTATTAAAAAGTACAGTCCAATTATTGTAGTTGAAACGGGCAATCGTCCTAGCCCAGCAGATGGGTATCTTAATTTACTGGGGTACAAGATGCACTCTCAATTGAGAATGGATGCAATTTACGTGAAGAATAACTAAATATGAATATTTTTATTTTGTCGAGCGATCCGATTGAAGCTGCGCAAATGATGTGTGATGCTCACGTAGTTAAAATGGTGACAGAATCGGCGCAAATGCTTTCTACTGCTCACCGTGTTTTAGATGGAGTTAAAGAAAAACGTGCCTCTAAATCTGGTAAACGAATATTGGATTATTGGAAGGTTAGTCATAATTTAGACTCTATTCTAATGAAGCCGTGTCATGTTAATCATCCATGTACTCAATGGGTAATGCAATCTAATCATAATTATAATTGGTTGTACCGTCATTATGAAGCATTGTCTAATGAATACACACATCGATATGGCAAAGAACATGGAGCTTTCTATAAAAATAGCATTAATTTATTTCTAAGAAATACGCCGTTTAATATACCAATCACAAATGATATTACTCCATACGCGATTGCTATGAAACAGTATCCTGAATGTATAACAGAAAGCGCCATTGAATCATATAGAAAATATTATCTTGTAGCAAAACAATCCTTTGCTAAATGGACTAATCGAACTCCGCCTACATGGTGGAATCTTGTAACATAATTGAGAATATAATAATGCCGACATATTGTTTTAGAGATGAAACTGGCGATGAATGGGAAGAATTCATGAGCATCGCTAATATGGAAGAATATTTGCGTACATATGACAATATTAAAATTCTTTTGCAGCCAACCGCCATTGTAGCTGGTGTTTCCGTAAAAGATAAATCTGATGGAGGCTGGAAAGATACTCTCTCGCGAGTAGCTGAAGCAAATCCACATTCTGCGTTAGCTAAACAGCATGGTGCAAAAGATAAAAAGTCTGTTGCTAATAGAAATTTCGCTGATAAACACTTTCATGGCGGCACTGGTAAGTGAAAACATATAAACAGTGTTCTATGGAAAGAGTAGTTACACCAGAAGGTCGCAGATATGTTATTCCAGGAATGGACGAAACATATGAAAGCGTAACTACCGCATTAGGTAAAAACCCCGAAAAACAAAAAGGCCTTCAAGAGTGGAGAAATAGAATAGGAGAAGAAGAAGCTAATCGTATTTCCCGCATAGCGGCGCATAGAGGTACTCGTTTTCATACTCTTGTTGAGAAATTTCTAAACGGAGAAAATGAAGAGTTTTTGTTACGAGATGAACTTCCTGGCGTAATTGAAATGTTTTTATCAGTTAAACCTATTTTGCAAAAGAATATTCAACATATATACATGCAAGAAGCATTTTTGTATTCACACGAATATAAATTAGCTGGCGCAGTTGATTGTATTGCGCAATGTGATGATAAACTATGTATAATAGATTTTAAGACATCAGGAAAAACAAAAAGAAAAGATTGGATTACTGATTATTTTTTGCAGTGTTCGGCTTATTCGTATATGTTCGAAGAAATGTATGGTGATAAAATCGATAATATTATTGTCTTAATTGCAGTAGAAAATAATAAACCACAGTTCTTTGTAGAAGAACCTCTTAAGTTTAAACAAAATGAATTTTTTACTTCGCGCCTAAAAAATTCTAATTGAAATGTAATTTAATAGTTGACATTTACCAAAATGTGTGTTATAATATATAAATAATAAGATGGTTATAAAGGCTGCACCAGGATTTTAATTATGAACGAAGATGATACGCAGTACATGATTAGGTTAACTCGAAAAGACATAATGGATATCATAAACAATTATGGTGTGGCTGAGAATGAAGGGATGGGCCATATGAGACCCGAATTTAAAGAATATCTCGCTTCGCTTGACCCAGAGTTTTCTGAGGATTACTATGGAGATTAGAGCAATGAACACATTTTTAATAGGACTAATACAAGCCCTCAGTCGACCAGGCCTGGCAATCGCCATATTAGGTATTGTAATAGGGGTTTCATCAGCGGCATACGCAGATCCTTCTTCTACACCGGGGTTAAAAACACCTGAAGTTAAAGAAAGTGCACCAACACAGAGTGCGACCGCCCAGGGTCTTATGTCGTTACCTATACAATGCGGCCCGGGTCACGACATGAAGGAAAAATTCACAGAGATGGGTTTCAAGCCGATTATGTCTGGTGCTATTAATCCCACATCTACTATGTTATACTTAGTAAATCCAGTACAACAGTTTTTTATTATAACGGTGTATGATAGTTCAGATGGAACGTTATGTGTTATACTTGCGGGTAAAACTATAACACATGACCGCCGAAAACCAATTTAGGTAATGAGTATGGATCCTATACTAGAGAAAACGTACCAAGACGCCGTTATCAACGAATACGAAAAGAATACAAATACACGTCATTCAGCTTTGAGTATTAAACAACACGCAATTGAGAAGGAATTTTTGGCCAGTATTGAAGAACTTTATGCTAAAATGCAAAAAGAAGCTGACCCTGTTTTGCTTGAAAGAATCAGATGTTACATTCTAGGGTTAAGAAATGTTTGTTATCATTTAGCACACAAGAATGGATAAACAGAAAGAACTTGCGGATGAAATACAAACTTTTTATTTAGAATTGTGTGAATCTCAGGAAGACTTGAGCCCAGAATATATGGATTTGATATATGAAAATCTGTGGAATATGTACGCAACAGATTATGATAAATAGAAATGAATGAACAAACAAACGATCTAAAAATAGGTCGTTTAACCAAGTGATTGATTGAGGCTGAGTTAAAGGTAGAGGACACCTGGGTTCGAATCCCAGCACTTCCACCATCAATGGGGGTGAATTGGTATCGATCCATGCTGTAGGCAAAGTTTAGATCACCGAAATGCAAAGGACGTAATCCTAGCAAAATAGTAACTGCAAACACAATTGCAACAATTAAGGGAATGATTGGATCTATTCAATCTAGGGTAGCTTTGGCTGCTTAAACCTTGCTGGGAGTCGCCTCTTCCTTGT
>TARA_R110002126_G_scaffold76495_14_pt1 | contig 10959 bp, 9 predicted proteins | sample TARA_R110002126 | Tara Oceans TARA_R110002126 (sample SAMEA4397536) | marine metagenome | biome: Polar Biome; feature: [DCM] deep chlorophyll maximum layer (ENVO:01000326); material: water (ENVO:00002006), including particulate matter (ENVO:01000060) such as... | depth 30 m
AACATGTCGATGAGGCGGTCGAGAACGGCGTGACGATCGCCGAATTTCCCACGACGGTGGAATCGGCATCAAAGGCCCATGGCGCCGGCCTGAGCGTGCTGATGGGAGCGCCGAATCTGGTATTGGGCGGATCTCATTCCGGCAATGTGTCGGCAATGCATCTGGCTGAACGCAAGGTACTCGACATCCTGTCCTCGGATTACGTGCCGTCCAGCATGATTCAGGGTGTGTTCATGCTCTGGCAGTCCGGGGCGAAAAAGACGCTTCCCGATGCCGTCGCGACGGTCTCGACCACGCCGGCGCGCGCGGTCGGGCTGGACGACCGGGGTGCAATCGTTACGGGCCGGCGCGCCGATATGGTGCGGGTGGCGATGCATGATAATACGCCAACGGTCGTCTCGGTCTGGCGTGAAGGTCACAGGGTAATATAGGGGAACTGGTTATGTCCTTCGTCGATCAATTGTTCGAAACCCTCGAGACCGAGGGCGTCGCGCGCTATGGAATGGAAGCGATCAACCAGCTTGAACATGCGCTGCAATGCGCGGCCCGGGCGGAAGCAGAGGCGTCGGGACCCGCGCTGATCACGGCGGCGCTGCTGCATGATATCGGTCATCTGGTCCACAAGCTCGGTATTGCGGCGGAACGGGGCATCGACGACCGGCACGAAGCGCTCGGCGGAAAAATGCTGAACAAATGGTTCGGCAGCGATGTGGTCCTGCCCGTTGCCCTGCATGTCGATGCAAAACGGTATCTGTGCACGGCGGAGGACGGCTATTTCGACCGGCTGTCGCCGGCCTCGGTGCGCAGTCTGAAATTGCAGGGCGGGCCGTTTACTCGGTCGCAAGCGCTGGAATTTATAGCGCGGCCGGGCGGCGAAGACGCCGTGCGTTTGCGGCGCTGGGACGAAGAAGCGAAGGTCAAAGGCTTGGAAACCCCTTCCCTCGATCATTTCAGGCCATACGTCGAAACCTGCCTGAAACCCGGCGCCGTCGCCGCGGAATAGGGGTGCGGTATGAAACAAATCACGGTCAGGTCCCGGTCCGGCTACAGGAAGGTCCGCGGTTGTTTGACGGCGGGATGACCGTGTCTCTTCGCCGGGTCGCTGCCGTCAGCGTGACCCCTGAACATACCCTTTCAAAGCAAACCCAGGCGGAAATCGAGCTGGTCGAAGGGCTTGGCGTTGCGGGGGATTCTCATATGGGCGAAACCGTGCAACATCGATCCCGGGTCGCGAAAAACCCTCTTCTTCCGAATCTGCGGCAGGTCCATCTGATCCACGAGGAACTGATCGACGAACTCCGCGCCCGGGGATTCGCAGTCTTTCCCGGCGCGCTGGGCGAGAATATCACCACGCGCGGGGTTGCCCTGCTGGATCTTCCGGCCGGCACCCGGATGCGGATCGGCGCTTCTGCCGTGATCGAACTGACGGGTCTGCGCAACCCCTGCAATCAGCTCAATACCTTCCAGGCCGGATTGATGGATGCCGTCATCGACCGGGACGACGCCGGCAATCTTGTCCGCAAAGCCGGCGTTATGGGCGTGGTGGCGGCCGGCGGCCGCGTCGGTCCGGGGGACGATATCCGGATCGACCTGCCTGCAGCGCCCTGTCGCCCGCTGGAACCGGTCTGACGCGCCGCTTTGTTGGGTGCGTGGCGTCATGCTAGGGTGGCCGCCATTTTGAAACCAGCCATGGACCCGGCACCACCGACCTGACCGACAGACCGCATTTCTGCGTGCCTCTGTCGTGGGCGTGGCGGCGGGATGCAGGAATGCCGACTTCAGTGCCGTCTGCTCCGTCCGATTCGAATCGGCTGCTCCGGGTCGTCATCAATGGCGCCCATGCCAAGAGCGGCGGCGGCGTGACCTATCTGCGCAGAATGCTGCCGGAACTGGCGCGGGACAAGGGAATAGATGTCCGGCTGATCCTTCATGAAAACCAGCGGGCTGTTTTCGAGCCGGTGCCGGACGGGGTGCAGATCGTCACCTTCGATTACGACCCGGGGTTTTGGCGGACTTTGATCTGGGAACAGTTCTCCCTGCCCGGAATCGCCCGCAGAATGGGGGCCGATGTGTTGTTTTCACCGGCCAATTTCGGACCGGTGTTCGCGCGGAACCACGTCATCCTGCTTCGCAACGCAACGTCGGTCATACGGCTGACGCGTCGCATCGCGCCCTTGATTTACTGGCTGATGCTGTCGGTGATGACGGTCGTCTCGCTGATTACGGCCCGCCGGGCGATTGCCGTTTCCGATTACGCGGCGCGTATTCTGACGTTCGGGCTCGGCGCCCTGCGCCGGAAGAAAGTCAGCGTCGTCTACCATGGGACAGTCCCTGCGCCGGCCCCGCGCGGCGACTGCGAACCGGCGGCAAACAGCCTGCTTGCCGTCTCCGATATTTATATCCAGAAGAACTACCATACCCTCGTTCGCGCCTTTGCGATCGTTCGCCAGCGTCACCCGGACCTCGTTCTTACAATCGTGGGGCGTGAGATCGACAGCAAATACGCGGAATCGGTCCGGGCCCTGGTCCGCGATCTGGGGGTTGGGGATGCCGTCCGGTTCACCGGTCACGTCGAAACCGCCGAACTCAGCGCCCTGTACCGCGAATGCCGCGTGTTCGTTTTTCCGTCGACTGTCGAAACCTTCGGCAATCCGTTGCTGGAAGCGATGGCGGCCGGCGTGCCCATCGCGACTTCCAACACCGCTGCCATGCCCGAGGTGATCGGCGATTGCGGCCTGCTGTTCGATCCCGACGACGCAGACGATATGGCCGCGCGGATCGGCGAATTGCTGGACGACCCGGAACTCGGGCGGACTCTCGGCGCCAGGGCAGCTGAGCGGTCCGGGTTGTTTACCTGGCAGGAAACCGCCCGGCGAACGCTCGGCGTGCTGCGCGCGGCCGCGGGGCGGGAAGACGGTTAAATCCGGCGTCATGCCGGTCACGCATTCTTTACGGCCCTCATTACGGTATAGGTCCCGCAATGGGGTGTTTTGTCCGTTCGATCTACTAGTATCTTAAATGCAATGGTGTTCCGGGAGGCGCTTGGGACATATCCAGATCAACAAGGAGAATTCCGATGAAACTACGTACCGTCCTTGCCGCCGCTGTGGCACTAGCCCTGCCGGCCTTGCCTGCGACCCAGGCTGTGGCCGCCGATACCTTTGTCTTTACCGCAATACCCGATCAGGACGAAAGCCAGCTCAAGGCTCGGTTCGGAAAGGTTGCGGACTATCTGTCGAAGCAGCTCGGTGTGCCCGTGAAATACGTTCCGGTGAAATCCTATGCCGCCGCCGTCACCGCCTTCCGCAATAACCAGGTGCAGCTCGCCTGGTTCGGCGGATTGTCGGGCGTGCGCGCCCGCGCCCTTGTGCCGGGCTCCAGGGCGATTGCCCAGGGCAAGGAAGATCTCGCCTTCGTCACCTATTTCATCGCCCATGTCAGCACCGGGCTGAAGGAAAGCAAGGAATTCCCCACCGCGATTAAGGGCAAGACCTTCACGTTCGGCTCCAAGGGGTCGACATCGGGCCGCCTGATGCCGGAATTCCACATCCGCCGCGTCTTCAAGGACGCACCGGAAAAGGTGTTTTCCCGCGTCGGGTTCAGCGGCGATCATTCCCGCACCATTTCGCTCGTCCAGTCGGGTTCCTACGCGGTCGGCGCGACAAACTATGCCGTGTGGGACCGCGACGTGAAGGCCGGCAAGATCGATACCGGCAAGGTCAGCGTGATCTGGCGGACGCCGACCTATCCGGATTACCAGTGGAGCATTCGCGGCGACGTCGATGCCACGTTCGGCGCAGGGTTCTCGGGCAAGGTCACGGAAAGCCTGCTGTCGATGAACGATCCGGACCTGTTGAAATCGTTTCCCCGGTCGTCCTTCGTCCCGGCGCGTAATTCCGACTATGCGCCGATCGAAAACACCGCAAAGTCGATCGGCCTGATCGACTGATGCCCCTGCTTGAGCTCAAAGACGAATCCGCCGGGTATAACGGCAAGGAGATTCTGACTGGGCTCACGTTGAGAATCGAGCCCGGCGAGCGAATCGCGCTTGTCGGGGAAAGCGGAGCAGGGAAATCGACCCTGCTCCGCCTTTTCTATCAGCGTCTCGGCGGCGCTGCCGCGTTGATGCCGCAGGATTCGGCGCTGGTTCAGGCGCTGACGGTCTTTCACAATGTCTATATGGGCCGCCTTCACCAGCGGTCGGTCTGGCGCAACCTGCGCAACCTGGTGCTGCCGGCGCGCAGGGACGTAGAAGAGGTCCGCAAGGTGCTGGCGCCGCTGCGGCTTGAAGACAAGATATTCTCGGGCGTCGGCGAACTGTCCGGTGGCCAGTACCAGCGCACCGCCCTGGCGCGGGCGCTGTTCCACACCGGAGACATCATCGTCGCCGACGAGCCGGTGTCGTCCGTCGACGAACACCAGGCACGGGAAATTCTGGAGACCATGAACGCAGAAAAGCAGACGGTTCTTCTCGCCATGCACGACCGGGCACTGGCGATCGAATTCGCCGACCGTCTGATCGGCGTCAAGGACGGCCGGATCGTTATGGACACCCGGTCAGCCGGTATGACGCCGGCCGATCTCGATCACCTTTATCTCAACGGCGTGGAATGATCGCCCGGCGCGGCTCTTCTCCGCTGGCGCGCACGACGACCGGATTTCTTTTCGTCGCACTTGTCTGCGTCGTGTTTGCCGATATCGCGATCTCGACGGTCGATCCGTGGCATGAATTCGGTTTGCTCCTCAAAGGCATCGTCACGCCCGATTTCTATTCGACCGAAAGTCTGGGGCTGGCGCTTGCCTATACGCTTGCCTTTGCGTTGCTCGGCGTGGCGTTGGGAAACGTATTCGGGTTTGGCCTCTCCCTGGTGTTCCACAGCCGGGTCGTCCGGGTCGGCTGTGCGTTTGTCCGTTCGATCCATGAACTGTTCTGGGCGCTGATCTTCCTGCAGATGTTCGGCCTGTCGCCGCTCACAGGGGTCCTGGCGATCGCCATTCCCTATGCCGGGATCATTGCGAAGGTCTATGCGGAAATTCTCGAGGAAGCCGATCAGCGCCCGCTGAGCGCCATGCCGGTGGGAACGGGAAGGGCGTCGGCGTTCCTGTTCGTGCGCCTGCCCGATGCCTGGGCGCATTTCCGCAGTTATTCCATGTATCGCCTGGAGTGCGGTTTGAGGTCGAGCGCCGTGCTCGGTTTCATTGGCCTGCCGACGCTGGGATATCATCTCGAATCCGCCTTCAGGGAAGGCCATTACTCGCAGGCGTCTGCACTGCTGATCCTGTTCTATCTGGTTATCGCGACGATGCGGATCTGGATGAAAAAACCGCTGTTGCCGGTCTATCTCGTCGTGGCGGCGGTGATCCTGCCCTGGGGTGTCGCGTTTTCGTTTTCAAACATTACGCGGTTCCTGACCGAAGATATCATCCCCTATCCGTTGCGGGCAGGCGGCGAGAACATGATGGGCGCGTTCGGCGACTGGCTGTCGATGTTGCTGGTCGATCAGGCATTGCCGGGCACGGTTGCTACCGTTCAGCTCACCATGATCGCCCTTGTCGCCACCGGATTCCTGACCCTGATATTCTTTCCGCTGATTTCGCCGCTGCTGCTGGGCCGCGCCGCCCGCACCGGCGGGCATGTGTTTCTGGTGGTGGTGCGTTCGACCCCCGAATATATCCTGGCGTTTGTCCTGCTCAGTCTGTGGGGGCCGTCCATGCTGCCGGCCATCGTGGCGCTCAGCCTGCACAATGCCGGGATTATCGGCCATCTGATCGGCCGCTATACCGAAACCATACAGCTCCGCGCCGATGCGGTCCGGGGCGTCAACCGCTACTTCTACGAGGTTCTGCCCCGCGTTTACCGGCCGCTGCTGGCACTGCTGTTCTATCGCTGGGAAGTAATTCTCCGCGAAACGGCGATCCTCGGTATTCTCGGCGTCGCAACACTCGGCTTCTATGTAGACAGCGCGTTTGCCGATCTCCGTTTCGACCGGGCGCTGTTTCTGATCCTGATTACGGCGATGCTGAATATCTGCGTCGATGCTTTTTCCCGCGCCGTGCGCTCGCGGCTGCGTCTTCAGACCACACTGGAACAGCGATAACGTTATGAAAAAATCCGATACGCCCATCGTCAAGGACCTGGTGCTGATTGGCGGCGGCCACAGCCATGTCGCCGTGCTCAAGCGGTTCGGCATGAACCCGCTGCCCGGGGTGCGGCTGACCCTGATTTGCCGCGATGCGCACACGCCGTATTCGGGAATGCTGCCGGGCTACGTTGCCGGGCACTACAGCTACGATGAAGCGCATATCGATCTCGGCGCGCTGGCGCGGTTTGCCAATGCCCGGTTCTATCATTCTACCGTGACCGGGCTGGATTTGCGCGAAAAGCAGGTTCTCTGCGACGACCGCCCGCCGGTGCCGTTCGAATTGGCATCCGTCAATACGGGCTCGACGCCGAACACCTCGCTGGTGACGGGCGCGACCGGGAACGTGGTGCCGGTCAAGCCGATCAACGATTTCCTCGACCGCTGGGATGCGCTCAGCGCCCGCGCGATGGCCCATGAAGGGCCGATGCGCATCGCCGTCGTCGGCGCCGGCGCCGGCGGGGTCGAAATCCTGCTGGCGATCCAGCACCGCCTCGGTCAGTTGCGCGCCGGCGCGGGCAAGCCGTCCGACGACATCGAATTCCACCTGTTCAGCAACACCGCTGAAATTCTGCCGACGCACAATGCCAGGGTACGGCGCACGTTTCTCGGTGTCCTGAAACAACGGAACGTGATGTTGCATCTCGGCGAACCGGTCGCGGAGGTGGCGCCCGGAAAACTGACGACGGCTGCCGGAACGACGACGGAAGCCGACGAAATACTGTGGGTGACCGCCGCTGGCGCGCCGTCCTGGCCGGGCGATGCCGGGCTCGATGTCGATGAAGGCGGGTTCATCAAAGTCGGCGATACGCTGCAATCGACCTCGCATCCGGATGTGTTCGCCGCCGGCGACGTTGCGGCGATGGTCAATCACCCGCGTCCGAAATCCGGCGTTTTCGCCGTCCGCCAGGGCAAACCGCTGGAAGCGAACCTGCGGCGGATGCTGCTCGGCCGCCCGCCGCGCCCGTTCCGGCCCCAGTCGAAATTTCTCGGTCTTATATCGACCGGCGACAAATACGCCGTCGCCTCGCGCGGCGGCTGGTCGCTGCAGGGGGCGGCGCTGTGGCGCTGGAAAGACTGGATCGACCGGCGGTTCATGGACAGGTTCAACGACCTGCCGGACATGGACGAAGACGAAAAGACCGACCTGCCCGCCGGTCTCGCCAGTGCCGACGTGGTCAAGGAAATATCGGCGATCGCCATGCGCTGCGGCGGTTGTGGCGCAAAGGTGGGCGCGACCGTCCTGTCCCGCGCACTCAACACGCTGAAACCCGCGCCGCGCGACGACGTGCTGATCGGCCTGCACGAGCCCGACGATGCCGCTGTGGTCGAGGTGCCGCCGGGCAAGGTAATGGTCCACACCGTCGATTATTTCCGCTCGATGGTCGACGACCCCTACGTGTTCGGCAAGATCGCGGCCAATCACAGCCTCGGCGATATTTTTGCCATGGGCGGCGATCCGCAGACTGCGCTGGCCGTCGCCACGGTGCCGTTCGGGATCGAAGCCAAGGTCGAAGACACGCTGACCCAGATGATGACCGGCGCCATGGAAATCCTGAACGACACAAATTGCGCCCTGGTCGGCGGCCACACCAGCGAAGGTCCGGAACTCAGTCTCGGTTTTGCGGTCAACGGGCTGATCGACCGCGACAAGATCATGCGCAAGGGCGGGCTGATGCCCGGCGACAAGCTGATTGTCACCAAGCCGATCGGCACCGGCACGCTGTTCGCCGCCGATATGCGCCACAAGGCAAAGGGCCGCTGGATTGCGGCGGCGCTCGATCACATGGTGATGTCGAACCGTCTCGGCGCCCAATGCCTGGTCGAATACGGCAGCCGGGCGGCGACGGATATCACCGGGTTCGGGCTGCTGGGACATCTGGTCGAAATGGTGCGCGCATCCGGGGTCGATGTGGAACTGGTGCTCGATGCCGTCCCGATGATGGACGGCGCCGAAGACACGGTGCGCGCCGGGATCGTCTCGTCGCTGCAGCCGCAGAACGTGCGCCTGCGGCGCGCCGTCGCCAACCTGGAAGAGGCCGGCAAGGATCCGCGCTATCCGCTGATCTTCGATCCGCAAACCGCGGGCGGCCTGCTCGCCAGCGTTCCCGCCGACCGGGCGGATGCCTGCGTGGCGCGGCTGATCGAACTGGGCTATGCGCGGACCATGATCGTCGGCGAAGTGCTGGAACAGTCCGACCGGCTGGAGCCGATCACGGTGCGCGTCTAGGGGGGCGTCCCACCGTCTGCTTTCGGCAGCAGCGCGGCGTATACGGCCTGACATACCGGCGTTTCAATGCCCGCTTCGCGTCCCAGACGGACCACCGTGCCCGCCAGCCAGGGCAGTTCCAGGCTGTTGCCGGCTTCGAAATCGTGATGCATCGACGACGTCATGTCGGCGGGCAGGCCGTCGGCGAAAGGCAGGCGGGTTTCGGCGAAATCCGCGGGCAGGTCTACGCCCCATTCCCGCCCCACGGCAACGGTTTCCCGCATCACGTTGAACAGGAATTCCCGGCTTTCCCGGTCGTCGCGGATCGGTCCCAGGGTTGTCCGCATCAGCGTCGTCGTCGAACTCAGGCCGACGAGAAAGACGAACTTTTCCCAGAGCGTCCGCTGGATATCGTCGCTGATCTCGGCCGCGATACCCGCTTTTGTCATCATGTCCTGCAGGTCGGTCAGACGGGCGGATTTGCGGTTGTCCGGCTGTCCCATGACGATGCGCTGCAGGGTGCCGATATGACGGATAGTGCCGGGCTCGCTGATCGAACTCGCGATAAAGGCGACACCGCTGATCAGGCGTTCGCGCCCGACGATCGGGGCCAGAATATCGTCGCAATCCACACCGTTCTGGAGCGACAGGATGGCGGTATCGGGGCCCAGCATCGGCAGGATGGATTTCCCGACTGCCTCGGTGTCCCACAGCTTGACGCCGATGATCACGTAATCGACGGGGTCGACCGACGCGGGATCGTCGGTCGCATTGGCGGGGTTGATGATCGCGTCGCCCCGGTCGCGGCTTTCGATGCGCAGGCCGTTTTCCCGGATCGCCGCCAGGTGCCGTCCGCGGGCGATAAAGGTGACGTCGGCCCCCGCCGCCGCCATTCTGCCGCCGAAATAGCCGCCGATTCCGCCGCTGCCCATCATCGCGATCCGCATATTCAGACTCCCAGGTCTTTTATCAATTGCCGCCACGCCGTCTTTTCCGCGGCGGGGGTGAAGAGTTTGCGCTTTGTCCGGCATTGCGCGCCGAGCTTCCGCAGAAATGCCGGTTCGGTTTCGGCGCGGTACAGCATTTCCGCCAGTGCGCGTTCGTCTTTCACTGGATAGTACCCCTCGTAATCCGTGCCCAGCAAACCGACATTGCCGTCGATTTCCGAGGCGATCACCGGCACGCCGCAGACGATCGCTTCGGATACGATGTTCGCACCGCCCTCCATCACCGAGCTGATGACCATGGCATGACTGCGGGCGAACTGGCGGCGGACCTGCCAGCCGGGGACTTCGCCGCGCCACACGTATCGGGGATTTCGGGCAACCTCCGCCCGGGCATCGCGGGCCCAGGTGTCGTCGCCGGCCTTGCCGAGATGGACGACCCGCAGGTTCGACGTTTCCGGCACGAGCCCGGCGGCATAGGCAGGACGGAGCGAATCTTTCTCGGCACGCAGATGGCCGGCGACGCAGATTTCGAACCACCGTGCCGAGGGCACGCGCGGCGTGCTCAGCGGCGGCGAGGACTGGTGAATGACGCGCAGTTTTTTGCCGAACCGCTTCGGGATCGCCCGGTGCACGCGCCCGTGCAGGCAGACCAGTTCCGTCGCGCGGTCCATCGAGCCCAGTGTTGCTTCGGGATGGCTGTGCTGGAAGCCGTAGATATCGGTCCCCGCCAGCAGAACGACCAGCGGCCTGTCCGGAAAGCGGTCGGAAAATGCACGGATCGAATCTGCCGACCGCCAGGCGTGGACGGCGACCATCATGTCGGCCCTGGATCCGTCACCGGACTCGGATATGTCGACGCGGTGGCCGAGGTCGCGCAGGAGCCGCGCCCAGCGAACGGCGGTGGTGCGATTTCCCGCGCGGGACTGTTTCCCTGCGGGAGTGACGAGGCTAATCTTCATTTCGTCCAACCTAGCGAAGAATCATGACGGCACAAGTTTCTACCGACCATCTGATCTCGGTTCTGCGGAGCGCCCGTCAGCGGACGCTGGAACTTATCGATGGGCTGACCGACGAACAGATGGTCGGCCCGAAACTGCCGATCGTCAATCCGATGATCTGGGAAATCGGGCACGTTGCCTGGTTCTATGAATTTTTCATCCTGCGCCGGGAATACGGCCATCATCCGCTGCTCGACCGAGGGGATGGGCTCTACGATTCGATCGCAATCGCCCATGAAACCCGCTGGGACCTGCCGGTCTATCCGCTGGGCGAGATGAAGGACTACATGGCGGCGGTGCTGGAGACGCTGATCGGCCGGCTGGAAAACGGACAGGCGAGCGAACGCGACAGTTACCTATATCAGTTCACCGTTTTCCACGAAGACATGCATGACGAGGCTTTCACCTGGGCGCGTCAGACCCTGTCCTATCCGACGCCGGTATTCCAGCCGGAGGGGCCGGCGGCCCAACGGCTGGCGGTTTCGGGCGCGCTGGACGGCGATGCCGCGATTCCGGGCGGCACATTCACGCTCGGGTCTTCCCCCGGCGACGCCTTCGTGTTCGACAACGAAAAATGGGCGCATGAAGTTTCCGTCGCCCCGTTCCGGATGGCGCGCGCACCCGTGACCTGTGCGCAATACGCCGAATTCGTCGAGGACGGCGGC
>TARA_R110002126_G_scaffold7444_8_pt1 | contig 10957 bp, 12 predicted proteins | sample TARA_R110002126 | Tara Oceans TARA_R110002126 (sample SAMEA4397536) | marine metagenome | biome: Polar Biome; feature: [DCM] deep chlorophyll maximum layer (ENVO:01000326); material: water (ENVO:00002006), including particulate matter (ENVO:01000060) such as... | depth 30 m
TCGAAGCATCGATCATCCGTCCTCGCGCCTCGCGCATGACGCTCGGCTCGCAGTCGCTTGACATTCCGTACCTCCAAGACCACACCCATACAACAGGTTCGGTCTACGGCGGCATCAATGTCTTTTTTGACGACGAGCTGGAACAAGCTACATCCAGCAAGCCCAAGCTCGGCAGGATCAGCCTGCGCCTCAAGAAGATGACCGCTCTCGGTTACGCTTCCGAGGAGTGGGTGAAGTGGTCGCCTGTTTCTCTCGGCTCATGGTTGCTTCCTCGTTTCGGCGAAGCTATCGGCTGGAAGGAAGATTTGGTGTTCATCAATGGTAAAGGCGGCGGGCAGCCGCTCGGCATCTTGAACTCGCCAGCAGCCGTCGTCGTGGCAAAGGAAGCAGCACAAGCAGCAGACACGCTCGTACTAGCTAACACCACGAAGATGTTCGCACGACTGCGCGCTCGCCGCTCAGGATCGATTGCTTGGTTGATGAACCAGACCGTGTTCCCGCAGTTGCCATTGCTCAACGTAGCGGTCGGCACAGGCGGCTCGGCTGTCTTTATCAACAGCGCGCAAAGCGCCGCAGGACAGAGCCTGTGGGGTTATCCTATCCAGTACAGCGAAAAGGTTCCTGTGCTTGGTGACGCCGCTGACGTTTCGCTTGTCGATGTGAGCGATTACATCGTGGCCGACGATCAGTCTGGCCCGCAGGTTGCTCAGTCGATCCACCTGAAGTTTGATTACGGTCAGACTGCGTTCCGCATCACCAAGTATGTAGACGGCCAGAGCATGACCAAGGACGCGCTCGCGCCGTACAAGGCTGGTGCAACTACGCCTGACACATTGTCGCCTGTCGTGACACTCGCAGCCCGCGCTTAATAAAAAGCCAATGACAGATCCCAAAGCGCCGAAAGGCGCGGAGGGTGAAGTCAGAAAAAGTAAAAGGTAATTATGAAGAACCTACATGAAAACTCAGCAGTCGCATTTCCAGACTTAGTTCTGGCCGCAGCGACCGCTTTCACTACAGCCGCCAATACGGTTGACCTCACGCAGTACAATGAAGTTCTGATCGTGCTACAGCTCAACCAAGCTGGCGCAGGAACAGGAGCCGTCACGCTCAAGCAGTCCAGCTTGTCAGACGGATCAGACGAGAAGGCGCTTGCCTTTACGGAATACTTCAAGAACGAAGTTGGCGTCACTACCTCGGTTTTGACTCGCGTCGCGGGTTCTACCTTGACGACCGCTGGCCCTACTACTGGAGCGAATACCTACCTGTTCCGCGTTCGTGCTGAGATGCTCGACGCTGACAATGACTTCCGCTTCGTGCGATTGGATCTCGCTGGCTTGGCAAACAACACAGCCGCCGCGCTAATCTACATCCCATACGCCGCTACTGTCGCGCGTGGTGCTGACGATATGCCCGAAGCCCTGAACTAATTTGTTCCCGCTTGGCGGGGCCATATTCTCCCGATGAGGCTCCGTCCTTGTGGGAACTCGCCGAACCTGCTCCACACCCCTCTGTGGAGCAGGGGAGGCACTTTTTTGACTACGCAGAAAGGCAACCGCTATGAGCCGCAAATCCAAATTCACGCAAGCAGACGCAGCGCCAACACCAGCGGCGAAGCAGCCAGCCGAAAAGCAGGCCGACCCAATAGTCGTCACACTCATGGCCGCATCCGCCGTGAGCGTATCTTTCGCCAACGGACATTGCACCGTTGTGGATACAGGCGTGACAAACAAAACCATACCTGTCGCCCACGCCGCCGTCGTCGAAGTCACGGTGCGAGTGGTCGCATAGGCAAAGTAGCTACACGATGAAGGACGCTCCCGAAATGAACAAAGCGATGGCGCGTCCTGCCGTCGCAAAAGGTGACAAGCATGAGCGTGGAACTGACGACGATTTATCTCTACAAGATCTTTGCGGGGATCGATACCGCAGACGCGACAAGCGATGTCGCAATCGCTCAAGGAATACAGCACACCAGCTCCGCGATTGAGGCTTACTGCCGACGAGAGTTTACGCAGCAAGACTACAGGCGCTTCATCTACACGCGCTCGCAGCCCACGCAGCTATTCTTGCCGAACGCGCCAGTCACGGCGATGCGGATTGCTTCGCTGTCTAGGCGCAACGCGCTCCATGTAGGATCTACGCATCCGACCGCAACCATCAGCGCGACAAGCGACGGCGTTTCCCTTTTCAGCCTGAGCGCGGAGGGCGGCACAACATTGACTGACATATCATTCTCGGCGCAGCCTACACTAGCAGACATGGCGACGGCTATCAGCGCCGTGAGCGGCTGGGAGGCATCTGTGCCTAGCGGAACGCCTACTACTGACTCGTCGCTCTTTGTAGCGCCTGTGAACGGCTCTCGCGCAGACGGAGAACTGACGGCCACTATCGAGGCGGCAGATCCAACCGACGCGACCAGCTTTCGGATACTTGACAGCGAAGCGGGAATGATCGAGCTTGCAGGCAATCAGCTTGCCTTTACGTCTGGAGACATCGACGGAATATTCGCTTGGTACGAGGCAGGCTACACGATGCCGATAGACAACGAGGCTCACACCGCGCTCTCGGTTCAAGGCAACCTTCCTGACGCGGTTCGCCTAGTCGCCAATCGCATAATCAAAACGCTGCTCGACGGAGCGGCGCACGACAGCTCTATGGCTAAGGAGCGAATCGCAGATTACTGGTGGGAGAACGATTCTGGATCTGCTACAAAGCTAGTCCATTCGTTCGCAGCCGAGCTTGCGCCGTTCGTTCATCACGACATAGCGGAGCGATCCTTGTATGAGTCTTTCTAGCTTACTGGTAGAGCGCATGGAAATCAGCAGGAACACTCCGACGCGAGACACGCTCGGCGGGACAACTCCGAGCTGGTCAGTAGTAGCTAGTGACGTTGTATGCCGTCGCGTGACTCCAAGGGGCAGCGACGATTCAAGCATTGGAAAGCGCAGCTCATTCTCGGCGGTCAAGCTGAACTGCCTGCCAGCCGCCGACATTCTTCGCAATGACCGCGTGACTATTGGCGGCACGATTTACGATGTGATCTTTGTAGGCGACGCTTTGGGCGGTACGCCTTACGTCCATCACAAGCAAGCGCTCATCGAGGCGCACTCATAAGTCAGAAGGGCCAACCAATGAACGAAGAATTACAGGAGGCCGTAAAGGCTCTCAACGAGATACTCGCAAAGGTAGACAACGACACCGTGGTCAGCTTTCAGGTCGGAAAGATACTGCGGGCAGGAACAAGGGATCAGCTAGTGACAAGAGCAGCCGTCACGCTGCGGGAAAGGCGCGGGCTGAAGAAGGACGCCAAACCTGCCACCGCCAAAAAGAAAAAGAAGAAAGCCGATGGCGAAGTCTGATTTCAAGTGGAAGCCTAAGCCGCTTATCAAGCGAGTGAAAAAGTTGCAGGCGTCAGGGTTAAACAAGGCCGCAGGCTTTCTTACTGCCGACATCAAAAAGAGCTTTGTGTCGCCTGCTCCATCCCGCGCTGGTCAGGCTCCCGCCGTTGACATTGGCTGGATGAAAAAGAGCATAAATTGGGACGTTCCTCGCAAGGGCATACGCAGAGTCGGGACGACCATGCAGCCAGAGGGTGACAATCTCGCCAGCTATCCGATGTACCTAGAGCTTGGGACAAAGAGCATCGCACCGCGCCCTTGGCTCCGCGTCGCCCTCGCTAGAAACAAGCGAACGCTGGCGCGCCTGCTGGCTGGAAAAGGAATATGAAATGAGCGTAAGCCAACCACACCTACAACTAGCAAAAGCTTTCTTTGCTCGCTGGGCAGTCGTCACCGCAGCCAACCCGCAAGCAGGCAACCTTTATCCGTACACAGCGCCAGACGAAACCGAGGCGGCGTGGGCGACGTACTTTGTCACCATAGGCCCAAGAGAAGAAACCAAGGGCGGATCGCTTGGAGCGCAAACCGTCATAGCGTCCGTTCAGCTTTCGCTGTGGGACAACGTGCCGTCGTCGCCTGAGCGCCTGCTGGAGATAGCAGGCGATGTAGACACAGCCTATCACGATGTCACGACGCCGCTAGCTATGCCAGATTGGAGAGTGGTTCAGGTTGACAAGGGAACCGAAAGAATGTTAGATGATCCCGACGATGGGTCTATGCAATACATCATGGAGTTCGTCTACACGCTCGCAAATAATTAGAGCCGCACAAAGGCTCAAGGAGAATACGAAATGCCTAATTTATCCGTAAGCGGAAAGCTCGGTACTATTACTGGTGTCACAGGCGTGACCGAGATTTCAGACTGGAACGTCAGCATCGAGTCCGAAGCACTTGACGCCACATCCAAAAACAGCCTCGGCTGGAAGGAACATATCCTCGGATTGCAGAGCGCAAGTGGATCTATAAAAGCGTTCGGCAACGCAATGCCACCGCTCCCAACGGACGCCACTCCAACTGTGACGCTTATTCTTGTCACGGACGCCGACCTCTCCGTCACGATAACCGCACCAGCGATCCTGTCCAACATCGATGTCAGCTCTCCGATGGGTGTCGTCGAGTTCAGCGCCGACTTCACGTTCACAGGAGAAGTGGTCGTAAGCTAACAGCCGCGCCACTAGCTACACACAGAAAAAGAAAAATCGGGAGATACGCATGACGGAAAAGGCAGCATCTAAAATCGGCAGCATATCGGATTTGCTCAACGCGCCGCGCGCCGAGTACATAGGCGACATCAAGGTCAACGTGATCGCGCCTATGCTCGGCAAGCTGTTCGGCGAGATAGAAGCGCGAGTCAGGTCAGAGGAACAGGGCGAGCTTCGGTACGCTTTGCGAGTAGCTAAGGACGAGGGGATGCCTGCCGAAGATGCCTCCGCGATCCTGCGCGAGTTCCTGCGCCGTATGCCAACAGGGAGCCAAATGCAGCAGAGATGCTGGGAGCACCTGTCCTCGCCTGCTGGCGTCCTGCTGCTGCTCAAGTCATGTATCGTCGATGATCTAAGCGACGCGGATTTGGAGCGCTTGATGTCGCACGATATAAAGGGCGCTACAAAGCTAGCGGAATCCCTCGTCGGGCTGTCGGACGCCGCGCCAGATACCGAAAGCAGCGCCGAGGGAAACGCCAACAAGTAGGCCAGCCGAGGATCGCCGAGGATCGCGCTGACGGCGGCCTCGGTGATCAGCCTACTACTTACCCTGTCAGGGACTGGCCGCATGAGTACCACGCCATCTGCGACGTTCTGGGCTACGACTTCGCAAAGATAGCCACGCTATCGACCTACCAGTACTACTCCGCGCTGCACTACGCAACCGACTCGCTAGCTTTGCGCTCGGCGAACAATCTTGATTTCGCAGGCGGTTTGAGCCTACAGTCGGAACCTGAACCACACAACGACAACGCCGCTTTCGCCAAGGCCGTAAAAGCTAGCAAGACGAAAAGCGGAGGCGAGCCTGTTCCGCTGCTCGATGTCATAAGGGCAGTAGCTACAAAGCGATAAGGATTTTTACTATGGCGATGAACGAAAAGATCGGCGACGCCTTTGTCGAAATCGGGGCGAAGGACAAGGGCTTCCAGAAAAAGCTAAAGCGATCCGAGAGCAGCTTCAAGAAGTTCGCCGCGAACATGGGGAAGATGGCGGCCAAGATCGCTCTTGCCGCTGGAGCCGCCGCCGTGACTATTGCTACGGTTTCTGTCAAGTCGTTCTCGAAGTTTGAAGATAAGCTCTCCCAGTCTATGTCCATCATGGGCGACCTTTCCGACAAGATGAAGGGCGAGCTTCGAGCTTCGGCTCTCGCGATGGGCGAGCAGTTCAGAATGTCCTCAACGGACGCAGCCGAATCTTTGTTCTTCTTGGCGTCGGCAGGACTGAGCGCAAATGAGTCGATGCTGGCAATGCCTGTGGTCGCCAAGTTTGCCACGGCTGGAATGTTCGACATGGCAACCGCCACCGACCTGCTGACGGATGCTCAGAGCGCGCTAGGATTAAACTTGGGAACGACCGAAGAAAAGATCGCGTCAATGACCAAGCTGTCGGACGTATTCGTCAAGGCGAACACGCTTGCCAATACGTCGGTGCAGCAACTATCGGAGGCGCTGACAAACGACGCAGGCACAGCGATGAGAGGGTTCGGCATCGACATCGAAGATGGAGTAGCTACTTTGGCCGCCTACGCCGATCAAGGCATCAAAGGAAACGTCGCAGGCTCCATGTACGGACGTATGCTTCGGCTGCTAGGAAAGGCAGCGCGGGACAACGGAGAAGCGTTCGAGGACATGAATGTTGCGGTGATGGACAATGGGGAGTTCCGCGACATGGCCGACATCATGCACGACCTTGAGGTTGCCTTCAAGGATCTAAGCACAGAGGAAAAAGGCGCGGCGCTTGAGCTGCTAGGGTTCGAGACCCTGTCGCAGAAAGCGATCCTCCCTCTGATCGGTACGTCCCAAGCTATAAGGCGGTACAAGGAGGAGCTGAAAAGCGCGGGCGGAACGACACAGGATATTGTGGACAAGCAGCTTAGTTCGTTTCCTGCTCAGATGGACATACTGAAAGGGCGGATCTCAAATGTAGCTATCAAGCTGGGCAAGGAGCTTGCGCCTGCTGTCTTGAGAATGTCTAAAGCGTTCACAGGAGGAATCGAAAAAGTCGGGGCGTTCGCTACCAAGCTGCTAGAGGGCGACGCGGTCGGAGGGTTCATAGACAAACTCAACGAACTCAAAGAAATGACGATGAACATCTTTGCGGCAATGAAGCAAGGCCCACAAGCGCAGAGGCGCGTGATGGATGCCGTCGGCGACGTACTTGTCGGCGCGTTCCAAGTAGGCGCGAAAACCGTAGTGGACAAGCTAGTCGAGATAGGGCCAGTCGTCGGTCGGCTAATCGCGGCAGGGTTCTCGGCTGCCAGTCCGTTCACAGGCGGCGACAACAAGCGGGCGGAGAAAGAGCTGGAAGCCGAAGGAGTGATTGAAAAGAAGGTGAGGACTTTTGCGTTCGGCGGTTCTGTTGGCGTATCCGAAGGCGACATGGCGCTGATTCGTGAACGTGTCCGAGATCATCGAGCAAAGGTCGCTCAAGATATTCTGGACGAGTTCAATGACAGCAAGGGACTCAAGAGAACCGTCATTGACCCAGACGCAAATCAGTCAGGGCGCTCGCAGGGCAAGAGGGAGCAGGAGCTACTCGACCACGGACTAGACGCGCTAGCGGGACTTGCCGAAGAAGGCAAGGCCATTACGGACAGGGAGATGCCGACCTTCGTTTTTCCAGAATTGCCTGAAGGTTTCAAACGGATGCTCGCAGATCCGACAAACGTGTTCCCGCAGCGCCCTGAAAACTTCGTCGAGCATCTCGACAACTCTGAGTTCCAGTCGCCGTTCGCGCAGCGTCCAGAGCATCTAGGCGGCGTGGGTCAGCCTATGACACCGTTCGCGCAGCGTCCAGAGCATCTAGGCGGCAACGGCATGACTCCGTTTGCAAACGTGCCAGCATCTTCGGCTGAAGCCGCTAAAGCAGCGGCAAAAGCGTCCGAGTCGCAGGCAGGGGAAAAGCGGCAAGGGCAAGAGGCGCAGCAGCGCGCGAAGGTAGTGAAGGCCGTAGTCACGGCGGCGGAGATGCTGTCGAAAATCGAAAAAAAGATTGGGCCAAAAGACCCAGTCTTTAGCAGCTAAAAAAAAGGATTCAAGATGGCTTCAGGGACAGCACCAGAAACCGCCGAGCTACAGCAGGACGGTTTCGAGTACACAGAGGAAAGCACGAAGCAAACAGGCACGAAAGTCTACTTGATTAAGCGCGGTTTCGAGCGCGGCCTTCCTGAACTCGGCGACCCATTCGATACGTCGAGCGCCCGCGCCGAGTGTCGCCTTCGTCTGCGAAGGGTTGTCTTGCATGGCCCATACGCTGATCTATGGTCGATGCGCTACGCAACGCTCGACGACGATCAGGAAGCGGCGCTTGATCAGAGCTTGTCCGCAGCGGAACTAATGAGGAATCTCGACGCAGGCGCGGACGCCGTCAATATCGGGGAAACATTCCAGACCTTCGACGGCACAGGCAACTTTCTTTTGCAAGACGCCTTCGTCCGTCACTTCACATCGAACGTGCAAATCAAAAAGGTTTACATGAACTTTGATAAGCTCCTGACAACGTGCCGCGACTATGCGGGCTGTATCAATTCGGTGATCATCTTCGGGCAACCGATTGACACCGTTCAACTGGGGCCAGTGACCGCCACAGAATTTGTGAACAAGTATGGAAAAAAAAGGTGGCAAGCGTCCTTCACATTTATGCTTCGTTGCATACCTGACGGACTTGTGCTTCTTCCTCCCGCGACATGGAATTACGCTTTCAATCCAGAGATCGCGCTATGGGAGAAACTTTCGCCGCCAGTCTTTGTGTCGAAGGACATTTCCAAGGTGCTAGCGTAATGCCTGACGTTGGAAAAATCTCGGACGCAAGCGCGGGCGATATAGCCGTAAGCCTGAGCACCTTTAACGCGATGGCGAGCGTCACGCGAAGGGTTCTTCGCGAATCCCTTGACCCTGTTTTTTTTCGCGTCATGGATATGGGCAACCTTCAAGTTGTCTCGCTAAACCGCAGCAAGCCCACAAGTTTAGCGCAGCAGTTCACGCCCACCTTGCAAGGAGGGGAAACCGTCAAGGTGACGCGCGGGTGGGTGTCGGTTGCGGGTCGCGGAAGGTGGGCAGTACCAGAGACATCTATCTTCTTGGATGGCCCATCGGGATGGGTAGTAGTTCGGAAGGACAAGAGCAACCCAGCGAGCGGAGCGTTTCTCATCGTCAGCCCTTCTGGGCCGAACCCTGTCCAAGAAACATATTATGAGTGGGCTGTCTGTAGCTACACGCTGGATGCAACTTCTGGGCGGTACAGCATCGCCGACTTTAGCCTCGGAGAAAAGGAGTGGTATGCAACTCTTTAGGATCACAGCGGCGGCCTTTGTTCTGCTTGCATCATCCGCAAGCGCGCAATGGATCACTACAAACTTTTACAGAGGCCAGACCTACACGAACACGATGGCGATGGATATGTGGGACGCGCTTGAAGAGAGGCAATGGGCGGCCACGCTGCCTGACTCCCCAACTCCAGCGCTTAGGCTCCCGCAATACTTGGGAGGAAATCTGAGAGGCATTACAAGGGGCGAGCTTGAGCACGACTACCTAGTTTACGACGACCAATACTTCAGCATGACGCAGGTAGTAGCAAGCGTCACCAATACGATTAGAGTCTACACAAACACCGTTTCGTCTACGCGCACGAACAGGGACAACTTCCTGCCGTGGGTAGAATACGGCCATACCAACGTGCCGATGCTGTCGTCTTGGTCGCAGCGATACCCGCTTGAGGAAAGCGTCCTTCGATACATAGACAGGGCGATATGGGATTTGTGCGATTCTCTGTTCTACGTCAGCCCTCGGCACTACACCGACAGAACGTACACGCCGTTCGGAGCGCAGCCGTCAGGCGTGCCTGTCCCGATTGGTAGCTACACGAACTTTGACTCATGGTTCAACACTCCGTACATCACCGACACAGAAACCAACTACCCAAACGACTTCCCCATAGCAAGCGTGGCTGATCTTTTCGAGATAGCTTCCGCCGTGGGCCACAGGTCGCTGACGGAAACAAACACGTTCCGAACGGCGACCCAAGGCAATACTCAGTTCACGCTTGTCTCCACCAACGCAGTCCACGACACCACGATCTTCTATACTGTTCGGGATGAGTTCGGCTGGCCGATCCAAGCGCGGCCTTATACAGTCAAAAAAGGTTGGATCTATGGCCCTTATCCTGTACTCGTTTTCAGCCCTGCCGTAATCACGGACAACATCACGATCAGCGGAACCGTCAGCGCGCGCGCCTTCAGCACGAACACAGCGGCTTGGGACTTTGCCGATCAGCGAGAGAACGAAGAGTCGGAGATATTTTCGATCAGCTACGCAGCAGGCACGACGAACGCTTACTTCGCCCTGACGAACCTCTACACTCGTTTCCGCGACGACGACCAAGACGGCATCACGGTGACGGCATCTACGAGTACCAATATCGGCGACACTCTGCGAGTTGCCTACACGAACGGAGCGACCTACTCAGGACACCCGAACCGCGGAAACGGCTGGTATCAAAACATAGTCTCCACGCCTAGCGACTTTATGTTTTCGGAGCGATACCAGATATGGGACTTGCTCTACTTAACCAAGCCCGACGACAGGACAGAGGTGTCAGAAAACGACACCGACCCAGTACCGACAGCTAGAGGAATACGAAGATGGTCAGGATACGGATGGGCTGAGGCATCCGCGAACCTTGAGCTTGTGACCGACCAGACACCGAGGAAATGGCCGCAGGCGCGAATGGACTACGTTGACTTCGACCCAGATGTAGCTACTGGATCTAGTGTAAGCGAAGCAGGACTTGGGCCGATACTGTTTACGTTGAGCGATCCAGATGCTTTCTATGTGACAAACTACAGCCGCGCTGGGTGGACGTACAAGACCGAGTACGCCTCAGCGGGATCGCTTGAAATCACGAACACATATCTAGGAGCAACCGCGTTTTACGATTTGTCGGTAGTGTCAGGAGGCGTGACATCATCGATCGGATCGGGAACGCTACTGGCTGGAACGGCGGTAGTGAAAAACTGGGCAATAGCGGATTCCATAAAGATACTATCTGACGGAGACAACGCCGTTTCGTGGAGTGTAATTGACGACGGCGGCACAGAAACGGTAAAGCTGCGAGCGCTTAACAAGTCGGCTGGCGTCGTGTCAAAGAACTACATCGGTGCATGGCTGGATTCGCGGCGGGTCGTCGAGCGCGTCGAGGTGACAGGAATAGTCACAAACTACGCAAGCCTGCGAGCTTGGTACACAAAGTCGCTTGACGACGTTCCGTTCATCAACGCGTCAAACTGGCCGAGCCAAGTCGGAACGATACTGAACAATGATTACGGCTCGACCTACTCGTACACAGTACCGCATCCGCTGA
>TARA_R110002126_G_scaffold2163_5_pt1 | contig 10952 bp, 24 predicted proteins | sample TARA_R110002126 | Tara Oceans TARA_R110002126 (sample SAMEA4397536) | marine metagenome | biome: Polar Biome; feature: [DCM] deep chlorophyll maximum layer (ENVO:01000326); material: water (ENVO:00002006), including particulate matter (ENVO:01000060) such as... | depth 30 m
TGTCATACTTAAAGTGGATAGCGTCAGATGAATTTAGCGGGGATTATAGTAAAGCCGCACAATTTAAAACAGCAGCAAAAATAAGATTGGCGATAGAATCCGCATAAAACAACCCGCAGGAAATAAAAACAGCAAAACACTTGCACAGGTAATAAATAGTTAGTAATATTGCATTACACATAACAAATATGAAAAAAATAGAACACACAGTAGGGGGGATAGATGTAATAAGGGATTACCTTAACGCAGACACTCACGAAATACGCCCCAATGAGTTTGAAACACTCCTTGACGCATTTTGGAGCGATTACAGAGCCTTTCTCCTTAAAAAGGACAAAGAGTATGGGTCAAGATATTTACATCCGTTAGCGGTCTTCTGTGACCTTAGCCCCCTTGACAGGTTAAATGCTCGGTTAGATGAGAAGGCTGGACGCTTGTTTGCGGGGAATAAAGATGAGAACACACTAGACGATTTGCTTGGGCTGCTGATACATCGAGCTATACTATTGGCATAAGTGGAACACAAACACAACCCCTAAGAGAGAGTACCGCAAAATAACCACAAAGTAATGAACAGAACATACACACATAAAACAAAAGGATGGATAGCATCTAAACTAGAACACCGAGAGAATATGTATATAATAAAAAAGGGAGGAGTAAGTTCACTGATCGGAGAAGAATCCCTTATAAGTAACCCTAATTGGGAAGAACACCCCCCGCAATAACCGCAAAAGGGATGACTTGTGAAAAACAAATATGCCATTGCTGTAACAGTACAAAACAAGACTCGGACACCTTTATGGAAGACTGCCCATGTAGCCTAGAGTAATACCCCCGCAATAAGAACAGAAAGAACAATAACAGATGAAACCAAAGTGTAAACACTGTAAAGAAGAAATAGGAAATACTCTTATGGAGATACTACTCCACGAAGAAGACTGCTTAAGTAACCCCGCAAATAAACCACAAGATGTAAACAGCTATTCTGTTGACCCCCTAAGTACCCACCAATAAAGTGTAACAAAGAATACAGTGTAAAGTAACACAACCAACAGTAAGGCTTAAACAAGAAGTAAAAACGTCCCCATGCGTGGACTCATAACAAAAGACTAAAACTTTCGTGAGCCTAATAGCGGAAGTACTTTGTAGGGGGTTGAAATTGTCTGTGGGCTTATAGCAAGGGATGACTACCCCACATTCTACTAGACAAAGGGCAATTTGAAAACGAATCCAGCGATCCCCCTCCTTCAACTTTTGACGGTTTCCATTGCCATACAAACTAAAGCCGCAACAAGCAACAAAGGACACCATTACACAAGCAAGCCAACCTATTTATCCGTTTGTAGTCGGATACTTTCCCCTTGATAGTCAACGTATTACAAAATACTTTAGCATCGACCTTGACAAATCAATAAACATTCGTTGCTTTGTGTTCTAATCAATTAAAACAAACATGAAAACAATTAACCGACAACAAACGGATATACAGGAGCGCATATTAAGCGCGTCTACCTGTAAAGAATTGGAGACTATCATTGATAGTATTGAACCAAGACAAAGCAATAAAGAGAAAACTACGTTTGCAAACCACCTCACCAACGTCTATTGGTATGAGAATCTTCACGGAGATTTGGAAGCACAAAAAGAATTTGCCCTAACCCTTTGTAAGGAATACAACAAATAAACAAACCATGCAATTAACTAAAGAAATAATAAGACTGCTTAATCTATCAGAGGATAGCTTTGATAAAGTAAAGTATGCGTATGACGGTGTAAATGTAGAGATTGGTTATAAGAAATATATATCCCCCGCAAAGCGTCAATATAAGAGGGCTTTAAAGTTAGCCAACGATAACGGCATAGCCATTGAGCCAATTCACACAGCCCTTTTAAAAAGTAGAAGGGAATCTAAAAAGCCACTTAATATATTATCTTAATCTTAGAAACTATGCAATCAACTACATTAGGCTTAACGGCCACAACAAAGCACTCAAGGGTCTATCCAATTACGTTGGAGGATAGCCCAATCTACAGGGTAGAGGTATTCAGTATGCGTCTAAAGACTAAAGAATACTTAACGTGCAAAACCTCAACGGAGCGAGCCAAGTTGATACAAACCTTCAACGATAGCGGAATGTTTCAAGCTCGTGTAATATAGCCCGCAAATAGCCCAAAGGACAGTCATAACAGAACAAGCCCCCATAAACAAGGGGCTTTTTTATTTCCCTATTTTCTACGCCATACACCAAACTCATCCTTAAACCTTACAACGTCATTTGATACGCTTTGAGATACAATAGGACGCTTTAACGGTTTAGGTTGGCTATCTGTTTGCTTCACTAGGTTAACGTCCTTTATTGGGGGCGTTTGCTCAGTCAGTTTATAATGATCTTCTAAAATCTGTTTGATGATTGCCGCTTCACTTCTTTTCTGTTTGGCTGCATCTTCTTTTATTAGTTGTCGGACATTGTCGGACATTCTAAAGGAATATTTACTCATGGTAATAGTTATTTGTCTTACATTGTCGGACGTTGTCGGACATATTGGTTGCCTTTGCCCTGTTTGTGTACGTACTATTTAAGGGTATATAACCACTCCAAATTAACCCAATAATCCAAAACCTACCAACTAAACAGAGTTAAACCCCTTTACACAAAGCACTTTGAACCGCAAAGTAACAATAGATACAGCCCCCATTAACCGTACACTTAGGGCAATACACAACACAACCTTTGAATTGCTTAACGATTTCTTAACATTGCCTTATTGTTTAGTTAATGTAAACCCCTCTATATTTGCTCTATACAAATTAAAAACATAAACACAACACAATGAGAGCACACAACGAACAAGAAAAAGAAATGCAAAACACACTTGAGGGTTTAAATGGCTACATAGCCTTAAGTTTGCGCCCTGAAATAGGACAGACAACTATTAATAAAAACGGAAACAGGGCGTTTATAAACGAAGGTAGGCAAGGTAAGTTTTTAAACATATCAGATGCCTTCTATATGGACATGGTATACCAATTTGATTCAAGGTCTTAACAAACTTAAAAACAAACCAACATGAAAAAGGCACTTTTACGGCGAAAGAAATAAGAGAAAAACATTTTTCTGATCTCTTAACATAACCTTAATATTAACTTAACTTTCTGTTTATATACCTTGCTAATATTTGCGGGGTACAATTACAAAACACACTTAAACAAACTTTTAAAAACTTAGAAATTATGACAACTTCAGTATCAATTTACGACTTTAAAGACGCTTTCAGAAGCATACGACCTAACAACTTTAGCAGCGAAGGACTAGACACATTATTTGAATACCTTGAACAATACGAAGAGGACACGGACACAGAAATGGAATTAGATGTCATTGCTATTTGCTGCGACTTTAATGAAAGCACTATTGCCGAGGCGTTAAGTTATTACGACCTTGAGACAATCGAAGAGTTAGAGGACAGCACACTGGTCATGTATGTTGACGATCAGCCAAAAGACTTTGATCTATCCATTGACGGAGACAAACTTATAATCTACCAAAACTTTTAAAGCATAGTTTGTTTACTCATTGCCCTGCATTGTAACTGGTGCGGGGTTTTGGGGTGAAAACTAATATCAATAATCAATTAAAATCAATTCAAATGAACAATCCAATCAACACACTTTACCGCGCAAAAAGCGGACATGGGCATTACAGAATCTCAATGGACATGGGCGAAAAACAATTAAGTACAATCACAACCAATATGCACTCAATAGATGCGGCATTTGATGAGTACTACGATGATGAGGACAATGAGGGTAGCTTCTACGAGTCTAGGCTTGAGGCGCAAGAAGCACTTTTGACGGAGATACTTCGCGCTAACGAGATTGAGATAAACCAATAAACACTATAAACACTTAAAAACAAATAGAAATTATGAAAACTTTTGTAGTATTAATACCAGTTGATGATTCATTGACAGAACCAAGAAAAGCTTGTGAAATGATTGAAAACACTAAATTCAATGTAGAGGACTTCATTTCTGAAACTATAACGGCTAAGCATGTATTAAAAAAAGTAATGTTAGAGTTAGGAATTGAAACAGACCATAATATTGAGGTTGAACCAATTACTGATTTTATGGATAGGTTCAACAATGAAGAGTTAAATGTTGACAATTACTTTATGTCTTACATATATGCTTAGTAGGGAAGCTACATACAAAGCAGTAGTAGAATTTATTAAACAATATAACAACCAATAAACACTTAAAAAACTAGAAAACATGGGAAGCATTAACAAATTTATTCGACTAGTCATCTCCAATGGAGGTGCAAGTTATAACATTAATAACGGAGAATTAAACCCAACAAACGGATACCTTGTTTCAATCGCTGACGCGGGGGAGAAGATTAGAAACTTTGGCGGAGACAATTTAAAAAACTACATTCTGAAAAACGCTGAACTTTTAAGTGTTGAAAATGTTTTTTTAGGAGGATGGGTTCACAAGGGTGAAATTTATCTTGATTGCTCTCAGCAAATTGTTAACAAACACGAGGCGATAACCAAGGGAATGCGAAGAAATCAATTAGCAATTTGGGACGCGGAAAAAGAGGAGTCAATTTTTTTGCCCGCTGCACAGAAATGTGGTACGGAGACTCAGAAATTAGCCTACATCGAACTCAAAGCCACCGAACTATGCGGAATTTGATAGAACTTAAACTTACATTCAATCTCATGCGTAGGTTGAGGAAGAACCCAAACCTATTTGAAGGGTTTATATTGGGGGGTTTTAAGGGGTATAAGAATTACACGCTAAACGAATTAGAGGATGAAACAAACCAAACATTTTACAACCATGAAAGAAAAGAAAAGAATGCAGACTGAAGACTTTGAATCTGCGGATAATATTCAAAAAACAATTTCAACAATCATTTTATTAATCTTTTTTTGTACAATTATTTACTTCATAAATTTTTTTAACTGACTAAATTAAAATCAAATCAAACCAAATAGGTGATGTTACTTACCATCAATTAAATTATGAACACACAAGAAAACAACCGACTCCTAGCTAAGTTTATGGGAATGATAAGCCACGAACATGACAATTCAATGCTATTAGAAAAGACAAAAAACGGAAACGAAGTAATATATTTAGAAGATTTAAAATACCATAAATCTTGGGATTGGCTTATGCCAGTAGTAGTAGAATGCTTTAATAAGCAAGAAGAAGTTTCTGATGATTTAAGTTTTAAACTTAATGACGCATTGCTTGAAACAAACAATGAATCATTGTACAGAATAGTAGTAGAATTTATTAAAACATATAACGATGAAATTAAACAGATTGAGATAAACACTATAAACACTTAAAAACTAGAAAACATGACCTACTCCAACTTTTTATTTTCTCAACTAATGATAAATTACCTTGAGAATAACAATACAGAATATCAAGAGCTAGAATACGATACGATGTATCCCGAAGTATTGCGACATGAAAAAGCCTTCCTAGAATCAAACTACAATGTAGATATACTGTCAGAGTATGACTGTATTGAAAACTACCTTAAAAACGAGATCAGGTAATAAACTATATTTGAACCATGACTAGAATTAACACAGGTATAAAACCAACCGAACTACCCGACAAACTACTACTTGCAGAACTACGAGAGATTAAAAGAATACCCAACGTGGTAAAGTCGGGTAGATATAACCTTGAAAATGTACCTGAAACGTTTCGACTTGGTGTAGGCCATGTAAAGTTCTTTTATTCTCGCGGGGCATATACCCTTAACCGATACAAAGAACTACGCCTAGAGGCTCTTAAAAGGGGCTTTAACGTAGCTGATTTTAGCGGGGCATGGGATAACTACCCGCAAGAGTTATTTAACAACTACACGCCAACAGAGAAGGCAAGAGAACTATTAGTTCACCGAATAGAAAACGAAAGAGGATTTAATTTAATAACACAATGAAAACAGCAAGAGTGTATGCTTTGCATGATATATCAGAGCATATAAAAAACGATTTGAAAGAGACGTTTGGTTCGGGGGATGTGTGGTTTGTGTCGGCAACCGCCCTTAACACTAAAGAAAACCAAAAGCTGAATAGGCGACTGGGGGTAAATAGAGTGAATCACTTAGGAAATAAAAACGGAACAAGAACCAAAACTAGTCGAACCAACGAACGCAGCATTAACCAACAGTAAACAACTTCCCATTTCGCAGGTTTGCGGAGCTGAAATAATAGGTTCGATTGTTCAATTCAATCTAATGGGGCTAACAAATTAAAACAAAACACCATGACACAATCAGCACAACAATTAGAACAACAGATTCGAGAGGCATCTTTACTAGAGACTAAACTCCGAATGAACGAGCGAAGAACGGGGATTCCCCGCGAAGAATACAAAAAGGATGAGGACTATATTAAGAAGTTAAAACTCTTAGCACATGAGTACAGATTAAAAGCTAATTCAAATACCTTTGTAGTATCTATTCCACTAATACAACAGGAATTATGAAAACAATACGAGAAAATAAAACCTTGTCTGTCCTATTAACTAATCAAGTGTTAAGGGATGTTAGAAGGTTCGATAGTATTCCCTTTTTTTATTGCGATATACTGGCCTTTGAGGCTGTTTGCGGGGGGTATAATATGGTAAGGGTAATTGAGGTTACATTAAATTAAAATACAACAGATGGACTATTCAAAAATAACTGACGTAAGGGTAGGGGGAATTGATACAAAAGATTATCCAGACTTTTGTGACGCATACATAGAGAGCGCAGAGTACAACGGAGAGCCAATGTCGGACGATCTACTAGAGGAACTGAATGAGGATTACGACTTTGTTTACGATGCGGTAATGAATCAGCTAACATAGCTCCGCAATAATTAACAAAATAAATAACAACAGTATGGTACTTATATCAATGATAGTAATATCTTTGTTCATGTTCTTAGTAAAGAAAAGAAAATGAAGATTCAAATACAGAGTATCGCAGGCCACAACAATATTTCAACTACACAACTTTATATGCACGTCAGTACACAACATTTAAAACAAGCAGCACTACCAATATGAGTAACAAAATCAGCGTCTTTAAAACAGTAAAGGAAACAAGTAATCCTACATACGCATCAATAAAGGCAATAGCCGAAAGGATTAAATCGGGGGGAGAATTAAAAGACTTACTGGTTGAGTTAAAGGACTTACCGAAGGACAAGTACAAAGAGGGAAAGAATAAACTTCCTGTTATCTGTTTTGGTGGGGAGTTTAGTGCACGAAGTAAAGAGGGATTAGTACAGGCTAGTGGATTCCTGACTCTTGATTTTGATGGGGTAAAGGATATGCCCGCACTAAAAGAAAAGATAGAGTCTAAGCCATACACTATTCTTAACTTCCGTTCACCCTCATACGATGGATATAAAGCTGTTGTAAGGATACCAATAGTAAAAAGTGACGAAGAATATAAGGTGTTCTTTAAGGCATTACAGAAAGACTTTCCTGAGCTTGATGAAAGCGGTAAGGATATATCAAGAGCCTGTTACTTTAGCTACGATCCTAACATATACACAAATTACTATGCTGTTGAGTACAGGCTACCCGACCTTGGTAAGAAGATACACCAAGTAAAGGATTGGGATAAGGTAAACAAAGCACTAAGAAAGATAGAGGATAGTGTGGAGGGAGAGAAGCACATTGTTCGGTTAAAGATTTCCCATTTGTTTGGGGGGTGGGTAGCTACTAAGGCATTGACTTACGCAGATGCACTAGACCTTTTAGAGAACGCAGTAAGAAAGAACACAACAGACTTTCAAGCAGCCATGAAAGATGTGCGGGATGGTCTGTCAGCAGGTATGAATAAACCCCTTGCGCTAAACGATGAAGGTAAGGTACTAGACATGAAGGTAGGGCTTGGTAAGGTTTACTATGACGTTGACGAAGTATGGGATAAGATTAAGAATATATACGACAACGGGTATTCTGCGGGACTGTCATTAGGTTGGGAGGCTATAGATAAACACCTCACTGTTATGTTAGGCACTACTGTCATAGCCTATGGTCATCCCTACAGCGGGAAATCTCAGTGGTGGCATGAGGCGTATGTAAACCTAGCTACGAACTACGGCTTCAATATCTTTATGATGTCCCCAGAGACAGGGGAGGTTGAGAGTATATTCTTAGAGCTTATGAGCATATACATAGGTAAGCCATTCCTAGGGGACAATAAGATGACAGAGGCAGAACTTGCAAGGGCAAAGGATTTTGTGTACAACCATTTCTACATCATAGATACATTTGGTAAAGACTTTAACTACCGAGATGTGCTGACACAAGTTGAGGCTGTGGAACGTGTGTATGAAAAGAAGATACATATTGTAAGTGTTGACCCCCTAAATTATTTAGATCATATCAACCCCACACTGAGGGCGGATAAAGCTATGGACAAGGACTTAGATGTGTTCAACAGCAGTGCAAGAAAAGACAATAGGTTGAATGTAATTGTGACTCATGCTAGGGATATGGATAATAAGGTAGAGAGGGATAGAGAGACTAAAGAAATTATACGGGAATGGCGACCTCAGCCTAAACCTTGGGATATATTAGGGGGGCAGTCATCCTACAGGAAAGCTATGAATCTAATGTGCTTCTACAGACCCGTAGATTTTGAAGGGCAGCCGCTAGACAACCACGAAATAAATGAGGTTGTCATAGACTTTGGGAAGGTTAAGCCCAAGTTCTTAGGTAGAGTAGGTAAAGTCAGTATGTACTATGATTGGCAGAAGAACAGATACTACGAATTACAAATGGGTAAGAAGGTTTACGCTAAAGGATTCACACCCCCGCAAGAACCACAACAGCAACCATCAAGGTTACAAACTCAAGGGTGGAGTGTGCCAGAGGAAGAGTCAGAACTAATCCCCCCGTTTTAGATTTGCAATTCGCGAATCAAGAATCCTTAACATAAACTTAACATTGAAAAGGGGTTAACTATGTCCTTTTCTTTGTATGTTTGCTGTATAAATAAAAATTAAACCGATGAAAAAGAAAGTATTTAAGAGATTAGAAAAGATTACATCAGGAGTTAACATAAGATTAGCTTTAAAGGATAAGGAGTTAAACGATGCTTTAGAGCAGACAGTAGTAAAAGTGTACGAGAAAAAAAGGTTAGAGTTATTAGGGGGGGAAGAGCCTCAAAGAACTGTTAAGGATATGTACCGATTGTATATGCTACCCGTAATAGATGTGTTAGATTATTTAAAATATATAGGATACTTAGATGAAAAGGCACATTATTACAGCTTATCATCCTCACACTTAATATTTGTGTATTGGGTGGAAATATGTAAAGACCCAACCTTGGGGAGTATGATAAACTTACCAAATACCATACTAGAATGTTTTGAGTATTGGGAAGAGCTTTTTCCAAAAGAGGAGTTACCAAATCATAACAACGCACTATCGCAAGAGGATTTTATAGAGAATATACACTTTGCATCAGATGTCTACAATAACTATAACTAAATTAAAATGAATGAAGAATTAGAAGACGATGACAATTGGGAATTTGATTTCCTAGAGGACGGGGAAGCTACCGTGTTAGGGTTACTCCTGACAGTAGCAGACCAACTAGGAATCAAAGTAAATGTAATAGGCGATCAGCTTATCTACGGTGAGGATTCACCAGAAGAGGACTTAGAAATATTAACTAAATTAGCAGACAGATTAACAATTAAATTCAAATAACAATGAGTATTAGTAACAGCGACAAGCAAAAAAATCCAGCCACTAAATTTGTCGAATGGCAAGGTGGTGATGGTAAGTTCTATTATTACGACAAAGAGGCCAAAGAAAAGGTAGATATGCCCAAGAAGTTTCAGATTGTAGGACTCGATGAACTAGCCACTATTAAGGGCTACGATGAGAAGGCTTCATCGGGTGTGTACAGCAATGAGGTGAAAAGTACTACCCAAGAAGTATTAACCGTAAAGAACTTTAAAGGAGACTTGTTAGCCAAAGGGCTGTATCAAGACATTAAAGGGCATTTAAGCGGTGGTAAGTACACTAAGAGTATCTACGCAGCACTTGTGAATAAAGATGGCTCAGTGGAGCTTATAAACCTCTCTATTAAGGGGTCTGCTTTAAGTCCTTGGATTGACGCTAAGATTAACATTAGTGGTGGCTTTGTGATTACCTGCGGGGCTAACCCCGAAGAAAAGAAGAAGGGGCGAACAGTTTACTACGAGCCTACCTTTGACGCGAAGCCATTACCCGAAGGGGATATTCGAGATACAGTAGTACAACTTGATAAGGATGTCCTTCAACCGTATCTTAAGCAGTATCTTTCTACACCAGTTAAAGATGATGCCGAAAGTGATACTGTAAATGATGCTGTAAAAACACATAGCCATGTGATGGTAGATGTTGAGGATGACTCGGACGATGATTTGGGATTGCCTTTTTAGAACCTATCAATAATCAATAACTTAACCACGCCACTTTAATCGGTGGGGTGGTTTTATTAACTAAGGGGGATGCTTTCAGAAAGGACAAGATTAGCTATTAAGTTTTGGGGCGGTAACATGACCAACACACAACTAGCAAAGAAAATGAAAAGGTCTGACGCTTGGGTAACATCACACACAGATATTATCTTAGCCACAAGACCTAGATACAGTGATAAATAGATAACATGATAACTAAAGAAGACTACGCAATATTTTTACGATACGCTCGAAGTCTTATATTCAACTCCACACAGTTAAAAACCCACGAAGATATTGTACACGATGTTGTACTTGATGGATTGGTAAAAAATCACTCAAAGAGATACATGATGTTCAATATCCGAATGGGGGTCATTGGAAGAAACAGAGGAAAAAAGGAGACCACAGATGATATGCCTAGACTAATCCAACAGCCTGATGTATTTGAGAGGTTTG
>TARA_R110002126_G_scaffold33671_2_pt1 | contig 10945 bp, 13 predicted proteins | sample TARA_R110002126 | Tara Oceans TARA_R110002126 (sample SAMEA4397536) | marine metagenome | biome: Polar Biome; feature: [DCM] deep chlorophyll maximum layer (ENVO:01000326); material: water (ENVO:00002006), including particulate matter (ENVO:01000060) such as... | depth 30 m
GTAATACACTGATTAACTTGTCTTCTTTTAAGTTTTCAATATCGGTATTCTCAAGAGAATGAAGCCCTTGATATACCCCTTCCCATACCGCTATTCTTATAATCCGTTCATAGTTAGGTTTCACAATTCTTCTTCCGCCTTCTTCAGCGCTTGGTGTTCTTCTATGGCTCGCATACGTTTACACTTCTCAGCATTCTGTTGAGCTGTTATCTCATCGCTACGCCGTCTAAACTCAATGGCCTGCTCTTTCGTCAAGCACTTGGTTCCAGAGTAAGTCACTTCCATAATCTCGATAGCACGTTTCTAGGCGTGATATTCCCTGCGGTAATCGGGCCTTTCTTACGGGCTTCTTTGCGCTTGAGGTTCCTCTCCATTCGGCAAGCGTTGCACTCCTTTGGGCCAACACTCACTCTGTTTAGATCGACCTGAAACCACTGGCTTTCGTCGCCGCACTCACATTCAATATCGTACAAATGCTGTAAGCCAGGTGCGCCAGTCGGATTATGTTCTCGTCCGACATAGTTCGTGACGGTTAGCCGGTCAAGAGTTTCACCCGCAGAAAACTTTGGGTATGCAGGGGTGGGCTTATTCTTCTTAATCATGGTCAAGTTCATAGCTTATGCCCCTGTGCTTCGTTCTCGATCATCCAGTCTATGTATACCTTCGCCTTATTCAGATCTTGGATGCCGTCTTTGCGGGTCCACCGGCTTGTGTACTTGATAACGTTTGCCCAGCAGTAACCACGCATCTCGTCTTTGGAGAGGCAGTCACGTATGTAGTCGATGGTTTCGATGTCACCAGATGCGTAGTGAGCTGGCGCATTTACCATGTCGGCGCTTTTTAATGTGGGTTCGATCTTTGTCATAAGTTCCATCTCTATTATCCTTTGGTGGGTTAGTCTATTGTTTCGCCGATGACGCCATTCTTACGACGACGCCAGTTCTGGGTTAATGCTCGGTACTGCTCACGAAACCATTCGATGATTGCTTTCATAACTACTCCGGTATTTAAGTGCGTCTTTAAGCGCGTCTTGAACTGTCTTCTTATTGATTAAACGGTCAATCACAATCTCATCAACGCTGTTAGGCACGACAAGGTGATGGACCGTCACGGGTTTAGTTTGTCCTTGGCGGTAAAGCCGAGCATTGAATTGCTCATATAGTTCGAGCGACCAGTTAAGGCCGAACCAAACGATCCGGCTTCCACCAGCTTGCAAGTTCAGGCCATGCCCTGCGGATGCAGGATGGGCTAGTAGGATGTCGATCTCACCTTTGTTCCATCGCTCTACGGCTTCACCTTTACTGTCCACTTGGACGGCGTTAGGGAAGCGCTCCTTCAATCGTGCAAGGTCACTCTGGAAGTTGTAAGCAACCAGCACTGGCTCACACGCTAGTTCAATAATCTCTTCTAAGGCGTCCAGCTTGGCGTCATGGATCTGTTCCCATGTACCGTTTTGTTCATCTAAGTAGAGAGCGCCGTTAGTAAGCTGCATACATTTACTGGATAGCACGGCGGCATTAACTGCAGTAACGTCACCTTTGGCCAGTTGGATAAACAGGTCAGTCTGCAACGTGTCGTAACGGGCCATGACTGCTTTGGGTAGCTGCACTGGCTCTGTTACCGACAGATATTCGGGCAGGTTTAGGTAGTCTTCTGAACTCATACTAATGACGATGTCATCAATAGCATTGTGGATCTGAGCGTCAGAAGCCGCTTTAGGTGTCCACTTGTGTCCGAAGTAATCAACATCAAACCACCGGCTCTTAAACGAAGAGAAGGTCTTGCCTAGACGTAAGCCTTGGTCGATCAAATAGGTCTGACTCCACAGATCAATTAACCCGTTGCTGGCTGGTGTGCCTGTAAGGCCAATGACTTGTGCGATCTTTGGGCGTAATCGTTTGAGTGCTTTGAATCGCTTTGAGCCTGGCGCTTTAAGTTTAGACAGCTCATCGAATACAACAGTCTCATAGGGCCACTTCTTACCATAGGCAGTAATCAGCCATACAAGGTTCTCGTAGTTAATGATGTGGATGTCTTCAGTACCTTGTGCAGCACTGGCTCTCTTCGCGGCTGGCCCAGTCAACAACGCACTGGTCAGGTGAAGGTGATCCCACTTCTCAATCTCCTGCTGCCAAACTAAGTTGGCAACGCGAAGTGGAGCAACAATCAGAATCCGGTTCGCTTCGTAATCACGGTGAAGGTCTTGGATAGCAGTCAACGTTGTTACCGTCTTGCCCAGTCCCATCTCAAGAAAGAGTGCGCAGTTGCGCTTCTCTTTAATAAAGTCGATGGCGGCTAACTGGTAGTCGTGCGCGATGAAAATCATAACCCATCCACGATGTCGTCGATCAACTCTTTGGAGTCAACTACAAACACCTGCTGGCCAAGGTTACGCAGTCGCTCAATCTCATGGGCCTGAAGCACGGTTGGCTTCTTCTTCGGAGCCTTGCATTCAATGAATACAGAGCTGCCGTCAGGGAATACGCATAGACGGTCAGGTACACCACGGCGCGAGGGCGAAGTGAACTTATACGCAACGCCTCCAACGTCCTTTACTCGCTTAACTAAGTACCTTTCGATGTCTCGTTCTAAGATCATTTTGAATACCTCATGCCTTCAAAGCCTTTGGCGTCTAGGGGTAGGCCGTCGGCCCAACTGGGTGATGTGGAAAGTAATGCCGATAATGCGGGAGCGCTGTACTGCTCTTCGTCAGGACAAAGCGTCACCACTTCGTCGTGAACAGTAGCGACAATCTCGTAGCCAGCGTCTTCAATAACACTTAGGTTCGCTGCGAGTACGTCACGGGCCACCGCCTGGGTGGCGTTCTCGACAATCTTGCCGCCGTAGGTATCAATGCGCATGTACTTGCGAGTGAATCCAACGCCCATGAAAGTGGTCTTCATATTCCCACTGTTGTCATGGTTCTCATTCAGTGGCTTGTAGTAAGCCAACTTGCGACCAGAGGGTAGGCGCACTGTTAGCCAGTCGCCTTCAACGTTAATCAGTAACTTGCCTACGGTTTTGCGCATCTGACTGCGATCAACAACATCCATAACGCCGTTGTTCATGTCATGCCACAGTTTGACAATTCGCTTGTTAGCTCTGCGGTAGTTGCGCACTGTCTCAGTCGCTAGAGTTTCGTCAATGTCTACGCCATAGTTCTTACCCATGCTCATAAACGCATTGACGCCACCTTGGAACCCTAGTGCTAGGACGGCTACCTTGCCAATGAAACGCATGTCGCCATCAATCTCAGAATAGTCTTTGTTGTATATCCCAGCCGCCATGTGTTTATAAATGTCTTTACCGGAGCGGAACACATCTAGTGTTTTCTCATCGCCAGCTAACCAGGGTAGGACACGGGCCTCAATACTGGCTAAGTCAGTCACAACAAGCTTCATGCCTTTAGGTGCGCAGATCATTGCGCGAACGCAGCTTGATAGTGCTTCCATTGGGTGGTCGTATGCTAGGTCAAGCGTGTTGTTGCGGATGTGTTCAACACCAACGTCAAGGTCGCTGATCGTAGGACGGGCTAAGTTCTGAGGTTGGAATAGACGGCCAGCCCAGCGGCCAGTGCGGTTGGCGCCATAGAACTGTAAGGTTCCACGAAGACGCCCATCTACGCACGTACCCATCGCCAGTGTGCTGTACTTCTTAACACTGGTCTTGTCAGCTTGCTGTCGGATTTGCAGTACACGTCGAGCGCGAGGTGAGATGTCATCTCGCAATAGAACGGCAGCAACATCGGCCTTGGCTAGTGAAGGCATAGCTAAACCTTCATGCTCTTCAAGGTAGTCAACAAGCTTGGTAACGGCTGCGCTGTTCGCCAGTAGGCCGTTGGTTAGTGTTACCAGTTCAGCAGTTAGCTGTTTCTTTTCCGCTGCCACACGCTCAATCGCAAGTGCGACTGTGTCTAAATCGATTGGCATTCCACGGTCATTTATCTCTTGATCCAAATGCCATAGGTCTATCTCATGGTCCAGATCATTGATGTCAGGCATGAGCTTCCAGATCGTGCGCATCGCCTCAACGTCTTGGCCGCAATATTCAATAAATCGTAGCCACTCGGCGGGGTGTGTTGTCGCGTCGTATTTGAATGCCTTGTGGTTAGAGGGTGCTGGCTTGCAGAACTTCATTACCAATTTGTGGCCGTCGGACATCTTCGCTTGGTCGTCGGATAGTCCCAGCGCTTGGCCCAGTTGGGCGAGCGACCCTGGCAGTCCCAGCGTATAAGCTTTGACCATGCTGTCGCGCCAGCGGTGCATAGGCAGTTTAATATTTAGGGTGTGTTGAATGACTGGTCTGTCAAACATAGAGTTATGTGCTAAAACAAGTTGGTCGTCATCGTCTAGCGCATCTTTTAAATCTTGAGGCATCGCTATGCCGGTAGTAACGTCCCAAACCTTGGCGGGGGCGTCGTCGATAGCGTAACCAAACAAGGTTACACGGGTCGTACAGTCTTGGGCGTAACGAAAGCCGCCGCACTTCTTTAACTCACATTCACTATATGTTTCAACGTCTAGATATAACATTTGTTAATCTCTGGATAGCTAAGGGTGGGGCGCTCACCCCCTGAAAAATGAGCGCCCCGTGTTGGGCGCGGGAAAGGAATTAAACCCGCGCCCGAACTCGGTCTTAACTAAACATTGACTCGTCGTCTTCAATCGCGTCAAAGTCGTCAGCATCTGCTACACCAGCAGCCCCGCCAAAGGCGTCGCCGTCACGAACAAACTGAATGCCTTCAAGGCTGAAATTTATCCGTTTGCCGTACTGGTTATCCTGCGCCCAAGGCTTCACAATCGCATTTACATAACAGCCAGCGTATGGCTTGCCGTCATCTTCAATGAGTGGTGAGCGGTCCTTATTGACAAGGGTAGGGCGTTTGGTGTTAGACGCATTAAAAAAGAACGTGCCTTCGCCAAAGCCATCCAAATCCTTCTCATCACCGTCGCGTAGTGGGCGCTTTAATGAAGATGGAATCTTCTTATCCCACTTAGCCTTGGCAGTTTTCTCAACTGCTTCTTTCAGCTCGCCCATCTGGGGATGATCGTCATCCATGATGAACGTGGCGCTAAACTTCTTGGTTTGCCCTTCGGCAAATGCTGAAGCTTGGAAGATGTTTGGGAAACTAATTCTTACGTTATGTACCTGCATGGTCTATCTCCTAATCGTTTTTAAACGGTGGGTTAACTACTTAATTGCATCGAACTCTAAAGCTGGGCTAAGCGCAGGGCGCTTGTCCGACTCTGGTGCGATGGTGGGTTTACCTGTCGGCCTGCTCACGTCATCCGCAAACAACTCAACAAATGCTTTCTTGCCAATCAACTTCTCGGCTTGCGCCACAGTGACTAGCTTGCGCTGCCAAACATCATCCTCGTCCAATGATGCTGACAGTTTGTCTGATACTTCTTTTTCATTAGCCCAGCGGCGCACTGAACGCCCCTCGACCATCTTATAACCTGGCACGTCATGACCTAATTCAAGAGCTTCATACGCTCTGTGCTGAACAGCCTTAGTCCACTGTTCAAGCAACTTGAGGTTAGGCAGGATCTTCTCGCCAATCTCAGCAAGCGTTAGCGTGTCAACCTTCTCGATGATGTCGAGATTGTCGAACTGACTACCAATTACTTGATGCTGGTAGTCTGCCAAGGCGCGGCAGTTACCTTTGTTCAAGCACCAGCCGCATTGCTTCTCACCGGCGTTAAACGCAGCGCCAGGCTTTAATGCAGCAGCAGATGCGATCTTAACTGTCTCGCCAAATGCCAGTAGCTCATCACGGGTAATGATCCATTCAGGAAAGTGATTTAAACGTGGCTGGTAAATACCAATCACAATCTCATCAATCTCGCTGTAGATCGCATACTCTGCTAGTGCGCCAAGGGCGTACATCATTGCCTGCTCATTGCCTTCTGCTTCTACCTTCACGCCTTTGCCGTATTTCAAGTCGCCTACATACAGGCGCTTGTTCTTAGCATCGAGCGTGACAGCGTCAGCAGTACCGAAGCTATCCTTCGCATACTCACGAAGATCCAGACGTACTTCTATATCCAGATTGCCTTCCAGCGAGTGGATGCGATCAACGTATTGCTGTACAAAGCCAGCCATGTCGTCATCGACTGTAAAGCCGTTGAAGACATTGCCGATGTAATCGGATGACGTAGTTGTAGGGTTGCGTAGAACAGTCTCAGCCAGCTCATGTGCAGCCGTACCTTCTTCTGCATGAATGCTTGAGGTGTCTTTAATGTCACGGCAAGCTTCTATCGAAGCAGGGCATCGCAGCCATCTGTGTGCAGATGACGGTGATAGCCTGGCATGAGCGCGTTGCTCATGGGTTTCAACTAACTTTAGCTGGTTCATGCTGCCCCCTTCTGAAGCTCCAACTGAAGGGCTTCAATAAAGGCTGAGCGTTTGTCTGCTGGGATGTCACTCGCACGAATACTACCGAATGACTTCATTAAGCCAGACAAAATAGATCGGTCTGTGATGTTCCGCATCTCGTCGATGACATCTTCCAAAGATGGGAAGTTATCGTCGGCTTTAACATCAGCGACTGGGGCGGTTGGTTCAGCCTTTTTAGCAGGCGCAGGTTTAGTTGCTTTAACTGCTTTAGGCTTAGCGATAGGGGCGTCTAAGCCACTAATTACTTTAATCAGCGTCTGTACGGACGTGTTAAGTTCAGTTATACTCGATTCCAGTGTCATAATCTTGTTATCCTTTGGTGGGTTAGCTACGTGTTGTCACTAAGCCCCAGTACGCCTTGTCCGCGTTTCTGGGGCAACCACTCCTTCTATTCCAACTGTCCAGATTCAGCCGCAGCCACTAATACGGCAGTGCTTTCGTCCATGTGATCCTGAAATAAATTCTTGAGGTTTGTGATGCTGCGCATAAGATCAACCATCTTGTCGTTTGAAAAGACTTCGTACATCTCTGACAAAATAGATTCATCTTTTAATGATTTAGCGATTACGGTATCAATATCAATCGATACGCCGCGAGCCATAAAGCCCTCACCGTTAAACAACTTGTATTGAAATGCTGAAGCCAAAGCTTCAGACGCATCATCTGCGTCAATATTGCTTTGGGTTAGATCAATGATGGGCGGGTTAGCTGTCATCTCATTCTCCTATTATCCTATTTAATACAAGCCCTTGTCCGGCTTGCAATCCGACAGATTGCCTGCCGGTGAATAACAATATAGTCGGGTTGACATTGCATGTCAACTAAATAAACAGTTATTTGTAAATTAAATGTTGCGCATAAAAAAACCCGCCAATGAGCGGGTTATGTTTTGAGCAATTAAAAATTGCAGTTAAGTCGTTCTAAAGCTCGCTTGATAATCAAGCAGTTCTTTTGGCCAACGTTTAGCACCATCTTTAAACTGAGGGTCGATGATAAGATTGGCTATACTTTTAACATCTTCGCTGTCTCGTATCGCTACTTCAAGACCAAGCATCCTGGCTTGGTGGGCAAATGAGGTATTGTCATCGCGTTCTTTCTCACTCGCTGAAGGATGGATTAAAACTAATTGATAGCGCCTCTTTTCTAAACCGCTCATTTCGTCCAACCTTTTTGCCATTTGGAAGTTCCACAAAAGTTGTGGCAAGAAGTCAGAGTTTCGGGGCGTTTTATTTCTATATATGTCAACAATCAACGCTAATCGTGAGTCTAGGAAATCAAAATCAAACTTGATTGGCTCGTAGTCATGCCCAACGGTAATGAGAAAAGGAAAATCAAACCCTTTTTCATAACCAGGTTGTTCATCAAGAACGAGTTTCTTAACATCACTTATAAAGCTACTGCTGCTAGGGGTTTGCTGGGTTGTGAGGCTATCTACTATAGCCCCGTTGAGTTCTGGGCCACCGTCTGCGCTCGCGCCAGTGATCCATTCTGGATTTACTTTTAATATATCACTCATTTTTACTATTGAAGATTTCCCTATTTCCGATCTTCGGTCAGCATCACGATTGAGCCAAGAAGATACGGCAGCGCGAGTCACCCCCATCTCTTCTGCTAGCTGGGACTGGTTCATGCCGAGTGTTTTCATTAAATACTTGACTCGTAAATACGGTTCAAGCGCTTTTACTTGTTGTGTTTCCATAGTTGTCTTTGTCTTTGTCTTATTCATTTGGGGGCCCCATCGGACGATTCCACTGCCCTAAGCTAATTGTAGGACGTTTAAATCGGTACATTTCTAAAGTGCCAAACACAGGCTTTGTATTTACATAGGTATCGGTGTGAACTAAGTGCCACAGCCAAGATTCCTCGCGCATCCATGCCAGCTTTCGGCTTCGATTATTATTTAAATTGATTACTAACATACATGTTACCTGCGTGATGGCTTGCCCATCAATCTTATTTATACATAAGGACTTTTACCGAGATCATTCTAACGATAGTTGTCCACCCAAGGTTATCAACATGATTCCTTGCTATCTCAATTTCAGTATGCAACTTTTACTTGACAACGTCAAACTTTAATTGAAGATACCTAATTGACAGTCGTAACTTTAACTTGACAAAAGTTTATGTCAATCTCAGAATCCTTGGTTGACAACCCACCAAAACTTTTAATATCAAGGAATTGATGTGAACACTAATCAAAAGAACCTAAGTATCGCAACATTACAGTTAGCAATTGAACAAGCTGGTGGCATTTCAGCGCTTGCCAGGTTGATGCCTGACAACCCATCACGACAGGCAGTAGACAACTGGACGAAGAACGGACTCCCAGCAAAACGCGCGGTGCATATAGAAGTAGCATTGAAAGGACGGGTTCGCCGTCAGGAGCTTCGCCCAGATCTATACGTTTAATCACTCAGGGGATAAGACTGTGATGACAGATTTTATGGCCGACTTCGGCCCAATGTTAAATGATAATGGCTATAACATAATCCCTGTGGCCAAGGGAACCAAGCGACCAGCACTATCTAATTGGTCAAGAATCAAATCCACACAGGAATTAATCAAGTCGTGGGACGCTGATGCCTCAATCGGTATAACAACTGGCGAAGTAGTGGCTATAGACATTGACGTATACGACAAGCACGTCACGAACGCCATTGTTAAATACTGCAATAAGAATATAGGTAAAGGGTTAGGCCGTATCGGTAAAGCGCCTAAAGCCTTACTGCTCTTCCGCACAGATACCCCTATGTCTAAGTCAGTCTCGGCAAAGTTTAGTGATGCAGATGGCAACACTAATTGCATTGAGATCTTAGGTAAAGGCCAACAGCTTGTCGCATATGGGATACACCCAGAGACTAAAGAAGAATACCGGTGGCCAAAAGCCTGCCCTTATACAGTGCCTGTTCATAGTCTTCCAACGATCAGCGCAGAGCAGATCACTGAGCTGTTCAGCTTCTTCGATGAATCCGCACCCTCAAAGTGGGAACGGAGTTCAACCAGCGCAGCGCTTCAACAACCCGCAGCAAACCAAGACAACGTCCTAAACTTCGAGAACATGAAGCAGCCCACGGGCATCTCGTCTAAAGAAATCCAACGTCACCTATCGCACATGGACCCAGAACCTTACGACGAATGGCTCTTAGTTGGCCAAGCGTTACACCATGAGTTCGATGGCGGTTACGATGGCTTAACGCACTGGGTAGACTGGTCGTCACACGCCTCTTCTTGGGATGGGCATGAATTACTTGAATCGAAGTGGGCATCCTTCTCTGCGTTAAGAGATGACGCAGTCGTCACAATGCGCACGGTTATCGCTACCGCGCAAACCCGCACTAAAGAGGTGAAGCAACAAGTCGCAGTAAAGCAAGCCACCTCACTTGAAGCCTCAACACTCCCCGAATTAAACGCTGACAACTTTTCAGTAGCACCAAGAGACTGGGTTATCGGCAACCGTCTACTCGCAGGCTACATTACAGCCATGTTCGCACCAGGTGGCGTGTCGAAGTCTATGTTTTCTATGGTAACTGCTGTCTCTGTCGCTACTGGGCTACCCCTCACTAATGAGGCCGTACACAAGCAGGGCAAAGTCTGGCTCATCAATAACGAGGATGACACCGACGAACAGCTTCGTCGTCTCATGGGTATCTCTCAGCATCACGGCATCCCTTGGAAGACTCTGAAGGAAAACCTCTTCATCACTTGCGGCTACGGCAACCCGTACATCGTCGCGCACGAAGGCCCAGAAGGCGTCATCGCGCACCCTAACGCAGATAAGATTATCGCTGAAGCCAAAGCTAAAGGCATCACCTATATCGTCTTCGACCCGTTCATCACAATGCACGACACCGAAGAGAACGACAACGGCGCAATTCAACAAGTAACGAATGTCCTGAAGCACATCGCTAAAGAGGCAAACGTGGCTATCGAGATCATACATCATACAAAGAAGGGCGGTGCTAAGACCGATTCAGAAGGTCATGCTGGTGATGTTGAAGCAGGCCGTGGCGCTTCTTCTCTTAAAGACGCATGTCGAATTGCAACTACCCTGGCTCGTATGGCTCCCAAAACTGCCGACAAGTTGGGGATTAACTATGAGGATGAGGGCCGGTTCTTGGTTCGGTTAGATCATGGCAAGGGCAACTTTTCTGGGCCACCAGAGGGCGCATCATGGTTCAAACAAGTCTCAGTCCAGCTATCTAACGGCGATACGGTTGGCGTCCATGAAGTTTTCGACATCACTGAGCTGGTAGACGAAGCCAAGCAACGCAGCGCAGAGCATTCAAGAGAGCAGATCAACCAGTATCGCCAAGACATCTGCGAAACCATTCCAGTGGGATCAACTGAACTGCCTGTGATGCTGGCCAATTTACAAGCCGTTTGGGGTAAATCATCAGATACTCGCCGTCGATATGCGATGGATTCGCTCCTTTTGGATGAATCTGTACGTGTAAATGGGGTCGATGGTAACGATTATTTGATCACTTTAGTCAGTCGTTTATCCAAGAATGACAAGTTTATTATTGCCAAGGAACTGGCATGA
>TARA_R110002126_G_scaffold10227_1_pt1 | contig 10942 bp, 14 predicted proteins | sample TARA_R110002126 | Tara Oceans TARA_R110002126 (sample SAMEA4397536) | marine metagenome | biome: Polar Biome; feature: [DCM] deep chlorophyll maximum layer (ENVO:01000326); material: water (ENVO:00002006), including particulate matter (ENVO:01000060) such as... | depth 30 m
CATCGCATGGTTGATAGCTGATGGTCGTGGGTTGTGAGTACCTACCGGGTTTTCTTTAGACATACTTCTTCCGATCCAATTCAAAGTGGGGAGCATCGTAGAAGGACTTCCAGTCACCACCCCATACGATGGAAATGTCAAGCTCCTTAGCTGCTGACTTCATAGCCTTAGCCATTAGCTCAAAGCGCTCTAGGTCTTCCCAGTCAACAGGATAAGGAACCATGTCCACAGCATGACCTGTGAGGTGTCGTGAGTTTAGTGTGGTAGACTTACCAGCCTTAAGCAACTCTCTTTGACGACTGATGTGACGAATACCTTCAATCACTGCAAAGTCAACCTCAGTTAACTCAATGGCCCTACTAACTACAGCGACCATATCAGGATGTACACCCGACAGTCTCTGTAAGCTACGTGATCCAAGTTTGTATGGCATAATAGTGTATCCTTTAATTAGGTGGCGTGGGCCAAACCAGCCCTGCTATGTCTGTTGTGTTTTCAGGTAGGTCCCTTAGTTCTTGACGGTAGGCTTTCCACCTTATCTTATCTGCTTCGCTAATGGAACTATCCGACAACAGATAATGATCTGTCCTTGATAGAAGTCCATCCCTTTTGTTTTTCAACATAGTCATCTCAGTAACAGTAAGCAAGTTAGTTCCCCTTATGCTTGAGTGAATATTGCAGTTAAGGCCCCAGAGGTAGCTGTGGTTGCCCTACGTTTGCCAGTCCCTTGAGTGAACTTACACTTGATGGTGTATAGGGTATTAGCTGACGCTGCAAAGCCGTAAGCTATAGAGATAGGCTTTGGGTTACTGTTACCGCCATCAAAGACATTTCCAGTATTTGCAGTGTTAAACTCTGTGCCATTAACATCAATCACAAAACCCATATTATAGGTACTTTCGGTATTGGCATCTGGACAAGTAATGCTTGCCGCTACTTGAACAATGCACACTGATGCTGCTGTAGGGGTAAATGTAACTGATGCAACATCACCACTATTTGCAGGGTCACCTTGGTTACCACTAGTACCAATTGTATCCCCAGTGAAAATATCGAACTTAGAAGTCGATAGCGTAGGGATACGTGCTGCATTTAATGTTCCGACAGTTATGTCTGCTGCATTTAGTGTTCCACGTATGGTAGCACCCTGAAACTCAGCATTTCCTGTATCACGCTCAATCTTCCAGCCACTTGTTCCAGATACAAAGTTATCTGACTCAATGTCAGCAGCAACTTGAATAGCTCCAGTAGCTGTAGTAAACACAAGGGTCTGTGCAGATGTTGTACCGTCAATGGTCACTGTAAAAGCAGAAGACCATTCCTGTACAGATGTATCAGTTATACTAATGGTTGGCTGAACCGTTGACCAGCCAGTAGTAAGCCCGGTAAAGGTTGCAGTTGCCGTATTATAGCTTGTAGCAGTAGGGTTTCCCGGTGAGGTATTCCGTAGAGTACCAAAGTAAACCCTACCAGTGATGACTGTATCACCCGCCGCTCCACTTGTGGGGTCTGATTGAACTACAACACCACCAGTACCAGTAGAAAATGCAGACTTGTTGCCTGAGTAATCAACAGCCTTCACGAAGTAAAAGAGGGTTGCTCCACCTGTTAAGCCAATGTGTGTAAACCCTGTCCCCGCTGAAGTACCAACAGCGGTTGCTCCAGTAGTTGAATTGGTTGTATTAACATAGACCTCAGTAACTTTAAAGTCAGCATCTGTTGGGTTTACCCAAGATATAAAGTTCGACAGTATGCCGCCAGTTCCTGATACAGAAGTTGGTATTCCCGGTGCAGTAAGGTCACCCCCACCAGTAAAGTTAATACCGACGAATGTACCTTGAACCCCATTAACACTAACAGCACGAACCCTAAAGTTGTAGAGCACTTGATCTATAAGTGGTGACAGTTCTATGGTTGTATTTGTAGTTGTGGTACTTGCATAGTCAGCATCAGTAGCAGCCTTCCACTGTACTTCATAGTAAGATAAGAAGTAGTTTGGTGCAGCGGTCCACGACAGAATAGCAGAGTTAATGAACGTACCATCACTTGTGAGTTTACCACCAGCAGTTGTAGTTAACCCTGATACCTGTAAGCCACCGAAAGGGCTTGGTAGGTTAGTGTTGTCACGTTCATAGGCTGCACCATCATCAACTTCATCGTACACACTATCAGCAGTTTCTCTGAGTGTTAACTGAGTTTGAAGGTCAAGGCCATCAGTTAAGCCGAAGTTCCAAGATACTACTTCAAACTCTTTATTAGTCCACTGAAAACGAGTGTTACTTAGACGTACATTATCACCCACCTGGACTCTTAAGGTCTTTAGTCCGAAGGAAGCGGTAACTGTAAGTTGTTGTCTGTTACGCTCTAGTGTAATTCTAGCGATACGCTTAGCTTCAATAGAGTTATCAGTAAAGGTCAAGTCAACATCAGCTACAGATACTTGGTTGTTATCAGCAGCCAGTGAAGCTGTACTAGTTACCTGTGGGTAATCTGTAGTTTGCCAGTTACTCTCTGCACCACGGAACGTACCCTTAACTGTGTTAAAGTTACTTCTACGGGAGTGTCGTGTAGACACACTGATAGTAGAACGTAGATCGTCCTCATTGAGGTCCAACACAGGGGTAGTCCAATAGGCTGGCTTCATGCGCCACTTACCCTGAGAGTACCACAGACTGCCATCCATAGAGGTCAGCATAGCGTTAATCATTTCGTATGGAGTAGAGGCTGTAGTGAAGGCACCATTACAAGTGTAACGTGTTGTACCAGCGTCTGTGTTAGTCTGATCACATACGTTAGCAGCAGAGCTAACTAAAGTATCATCAATGTTGCCAGCTATTTCACTTATGCCATAAGATGATGTGAGGTAATCACGAATACACAAGGCTGGGTTATCTGACCATGATGTACTATTACTACGTGGATCAAAGACCTTCTTACCCTTAACGATAACAGTAAACTCTGGGATACCGTCAGGGTACACATCTTGGTTGTACTCCATGCGGAGATACATATAAGCAATGCCACTCAGTTTACATGAGTTTGTCCAGAGACTATCAGACTCAGATACAAGGGTTGCGTCAGCAGCTTGAGTAGGAGAACCCAGATGAAATTTAACACGTAGCTTACCATTGTAGCGAGTAGAAGTAGTTCCATCTGGTTCTACTACTGTGGGTATGTTACCGTCTGTGGCAATGTCAGCAAAATTTACATAAGACTCATTGATGTAGAGTGTATCAAAAGACTGTATCTCATGTCCAGCGACAGCAATGATCCTGTGAAGGTATTGGTTTGTTGTACCTGTAGACTCATCATAGATACGAGCACCACCAACACGCATCTTACCATAGACTACCTGATGGTCTAGTGCAGTGCCGATAGCTGTGGTTTGATATCCCCGGTTACCCCCTATGGAAGGCTTAGGTGTAAGTGCGCGTAGGGCTGCACCAAGGACTACTGTTGTAATAAGGCCCACAGCGAAAGCGGATAAGCCACCAAAGAGTGCTCCTCCGACAACTGTTCCAAGAATACCCGCGCCAATAGCAGTGAAGACAACCATGTTATAATACCTTTTCGTATTTAGTTTCTACCTCTTGGTATCCCATTCTAGTAAGGAAGTTTCCAATCGGGTTCTTTACAGAGGAAGACGCTAGAACCCTATAGATTCCGTCATCTTTAATACAGGTCTCCACAAACTTAAACAGACGTTTACCAACGGTAGACTTTCTGTAGTCCTTGTGTACATACACTGCATCGTAGACAGCCATAGGATCATACTTAGATGTTAAGGGTGCTGCAATAATGACTACGAAGTAGCCTATCAACAGACCTTCCTTCCTAGCGGTAAAGAACTTAAGTAGTCCCCCTTCCTCTAGTCTAGCGTATGCGTCCCAGTCTATGTGTAAGTCTTGTGTAGGGTGACCAGACTCGTCCCATTCTAGGAGAGCCAAGGGAGTTACTTCTTCTTCAGCAAGCATCAGGAACTCTTGTTGATAAGTAACCATTATTCAGCCACTCTGCCCCAAGGTATCTTCTTGTCCTGTAGGTCCTCAAGGAAGTTTAACCCATCGTCATTAGGGTAGACAGACTTCTGATAGCCAGAGGTAAACCTAGCAACCCTAGCTCTCTCAAGATCAATAAGCCTGTTCTCCACAGCCAGCTCAATAGTGGCTGTCTCAACACCCTCTTCGATGTTCATCTGATCCATGTACCCTGAGAATAACTCGTTGAATACATCCTCACCATTGATACCGAAGTAAATCCTAGCCTCACGGCCTTGGTAAGGCTCTGTCAATGCCAAAGCGATTAGATTTGAAGGGATACCACTCAAAGTGATTGATGCACCCTTAACGCTCATCTCAGAGGTTTCTTCGATAGATGAGATACTCAGGAGTTGACCTAAGCCAACCCAAGTAGTTCCATCAGCAAGGGTTAGTGTGCCTTGACCTGTCCACATCCTTATGATGCCACCAGAAAACGAAAGCTGAACGGCAAAGAAAGGGTAGACTTCGGGTTGTGCTATTGCAGTTTTTGTTGCTGCTGTTAAATCTCTTGACATGATGTTACCTTATTATACGATAGCTTCTACAGCCTCAAAGGAGATGCCGTAGGTAGAAGCATTGTTGATTGACCATGAAGTTAGGTTGGTGCTTAGTCGGAATACACCTTTAGGGGAATTAAAGATTGCTGTTGCACCAGAGTGAGGGTTACGTAGTGCAGGCCATATCTCTAGGCTAACTGTAGTACCAGTACCTAAACCAGTTACGTCCTTTAGAACTGTGTATAACTTAGAACTAGCGCCTGTACCAATTTGAAAGTAGTCACCAGCTTTAAGGGTACCTGCCATATTGGCACTAACAGTCTCATCCCCAGCAGACCCACTTACAATAAGAATACTGCAAGTGCCTTGTGGTGTAGCGTAGTCAGGGTCACCCAGTAGAAATGTGCCAGCTTGACCCTTAAGGGCTACCAGCATAGACTTCCATTGTGCAGCCTTATCACGATGCACTGAGGCAATACTAACTGAGGCTTCCCACCTTTGCCCACCGTGGGAAATAACTTGCTGTTTATAGGTGAAGGGGGACTGAGAGACAGCTACGGCATTAACAGCCCTAAGCTCAATACTCTCAATCCCTATGGATGTTGGTGTCGCTAGTGGATAGGTGATTGCCATTGATTATTCCTTTAACCGAAGACTGACTTCATTTGACCACCACGACGACGATCATTCATCATTGATGCTTTAGCAGCTTGAGTTAAAGCTGGTTGTGCTTGTTGAATTGTCTGAGTAACAAGTCTCTTAGTGTCCTCAGATGTATTGGCTGAGATGTTGTAGTTGTTAGTGACATGAGTACTACCGCCACCACCTTCCATCTGTACACCTAGCTTACCGTTAGCACCACGCTTGAGTGGCATGATAGCTTCAGGACCAGCTTCTCCCATGAGGCCAGTCTTACCGCCTGCCATAGCAAAGTTAGTGGGACCATTAACGACACCACCATTAGCGTAGGCTGTAACTTCTTTCCCACCACTAAAGGCACCGCCATCAGCAAAGAACCCACCAGCAAAAGTCTTGATTGCTGCGATAGCCACTTGCATGACATAAACCTTGTATAGTTCCCTAACAACTTCAGCAGCCATAGTCCTGAACGCATCACTTACAGACTTAGTGCCATCAGACATAGCCATAAAGGCATCGCCCATTGACGTTTCAATAGTGGCTGCTAGTTCCTCTTGTTGTCTCTTAGCTTCTTCTATGACGCGGATACGCTCTTCTTCAGCCTTCTGTAGCTTCTCTACAGCAACGACTTCAGCCTCTAGCTTTGCAATAGCTGATGTTGACCACTTACTCTGGTCTACACCTAAGGCATTGAGTACACGTTTCCTAGCTGTAGTCTGACCAACAAGCGCTCTCTCTAACTTGAGTTGCTTCTGTAGGTTTGCAAAAGGGTCAGCGACCTTCTTCTTTTTATCGTCTTTAACGTAGTTAGGTATGAACTTCCCCTTCCCACCAAATGGGTCTAAGGGGTTCTTCTTCATAAACAAGTCTTGCTGCTTTATTAGCTCAAGTCTTTCTTTCTCTTTTACGGTAATATCTCTCAGCGTTTGCTTTTGGTCCAGAAGCTGATCAGTAAGTTTAAGAAGTTCTTCACCTTGCTTAGCAGTAATTTCTTTAGACTCTATTTGCAGTCGTATCTTTTGACGGGCTATAAGATTCTGGATGTAGAGTTTATCTTCGTACTGCTGTTCCAGATTTGCTTGCATTAGGCTAAGCTCAAGGGCTGCCTGTTGCGAAGAGTACTTAGCATCTTGCCTATCTGCAATCTTCTTTTCGACTTCTTCCGCTTTCTCTTTAATCTTCAGAATAGCAGCTTCAGCTTCAGCTAGACCCCAAGCACCCCCAACAATGTCTTGGTAATGCTCCGATTGAATTTCAAGGGAGGTTTCAATAGTTTGATTTAACTCTGAACCTGCCTGAATGCTTTTAACTACCTCAGTGAAATACGCACTCATCTTAGGCGTCATCTTTTCAATGCCACCTGTAGCCTCTAAGAGTGCATCTCTTAAAGCTATAGCGGCCTGAACACGACCTTCAATCGGACCATCCTTGGTCTCTTTGCCCAGCCTACTAAGCTCTATGTATTGATCTACTGTTAACCCTAGTTCTCTGGTTAAGAGTTTTACGCCTTCCGCAGACCCGTTAAGTGCTGTTACAAATGAACCCCTCCAGCTTTGCGTTGCAAGACTCAGGTTGTTTATCTGCTCTTCAAACTTCTTTATAGCCTCTTGCCTACCAAGGGTCTTTAAGTCCTCAAGAACCAGATTCATTGAGCTTGCAAACATTCCAAAGCGCTCTGATAACTCAGCTGTACTAGCCGCAGCCGCTTCTGTTAGGGTGGCATAATCCTTCAATGCGGTTTCTGTTTCTTCAAGGGCCTTACTAAAGGTCTTGGAGGAGCCACTTGCGTCATTGAAGGACCGAAGTAACATTGTACCTACGGATAGACCAATACCAACAATAGCACCAGTAACACCGGGAAGCAAGCCAGCTAACTGAGTACCCTGTTGTCCAAAAGCAACAAGGGCAGAGGTGCCAGACTGTACTTGTACAAAGAAGTCACCGACCTGATAACCAACCTGTTGGGCATACATCCCAAACTTATTTGTTGACTTGCCTGCTACATTTTGAGCCATAGTCAACTTAAGCTGGTCGTGAGTCAACTTACGTACAGTAGCAGCGTAAGTCCTAACTTCAGAGTTAGCCTTATTGTAAGTCCCACCTAAACGGGACATTTGCTTTGCCTGCTTGTTTAACTCACCCGCATATCTCTTAGCGGTAATGTCACCCTTACGGAAAGCAGCTTCAATAATAAGGATATTGCGCTCAAACTTCTTCTGTTCCTTTTGAGTCCTTATCAGGTCCCTGTCGTCAACGCCAATTACTAATCTGATATCGTCAGCCATTTGCCACCCTTAAATATTCTAAGTCTACTCTTTTGACAGCCTCAATTTCCCAAGGCTCAATAGATGTTTCAGTTAGTTCTTTCCATGCTTTAATCTGCTCAAAGGTTATCGGTGATGGGCCACTAAAGCCTGAACCTCTGCTAGAGCTTAAAGTAATGAAGGTAGACCAGATGTGAGATATTAGTATTGGAAAGGTGGTCGGGGGTTCCAATTCCTCTAGTCTCAATCCGGTCTGAAGCTCCACTTGTTCAAGATGTTCTCGTTCTGTGATGCCGTTCTGATCTGGCCTGTTGAGTTTAAACTGGTGCTTAGACCACTCAACAAGCTGACAGATCAGACCTTCGTAAAATCCAGAGAGTCAGTAACAACCTCCTCAATTTGGCTTCTAATCCAGAAGACCTCTTGGTACAGTTCCTTAGCCTTAGTAACAGTTAGCTTAGGTTTTTCACCACCATAGGTAATGTCCCAAGACTTAGTTACTTTAGATAGAACCTCCAGCGTAGCTTCCTCAATATCTGAGTAGTCAACCTCTTGAGACTTACTCTTCTGAGCCTTCTTAAGTCGTTTGCTGATTTGTTCGTGTTGGCACTTCTTGTATTCTTTAGAATGGGGCGCAGCAATAGTAATTGTCATAACTGTGCCATCGTCATTCTTTAGTGCTTCACCTGTTGAGGGATGCGTAATCTCAACAACAAGATCGGCTAAATTCGGTGTCAGGTCTTTTAAGTCCATTGTATGTTCCTTTTCGGGGGAGTGTCGGGTGATTAAAGTGTGGAGGCCCCGACCCGACTCAGGACCTCCACGTACCTAGCTAGGTATTAGTTAGGTTGGGCGTGTGATACGAAGGCTAGTGCCAGTAGTAGAATCACGAAGCGCAACAAAAGACAGTGTGATCATTCGGCTGGTTGGGCCATCGACACCAACATCAGCAGAGTTAATCTTAACGCGAGGGAAGTCAAAGACATAAGGAGTCGATGCAGTTGGGTTGTCTACAGACACTTGAATTGCTGTTTCTGTCTCGTTTATGAAACGGTTAATCAAATCGGCGTCTTGGAAGTACGCAGTTAGTGTACCCTCAATCTCAGCACGACCAGCCTCAAGGGAAGGTGCACTATCATCACCAATGACGAATGTAGCTTCATATGAGTTGTTCAAGGTAAAGTCTAATGCAGTTACGATAGCTACAGCAGTAGGGCCACCAACAGTACCAATGGAAATGTCACCTGAGTAAGCATCAAAGGGTGCAGCACCAGAGGCAGCGTCTTGTGTCTTCTGAGTTTGACCCAGAGTCATGTCCTTACCAACCATGCTGAAGGTAGTCGCTACCATCTGGTTAGGGGCAAGGGAAATAGCCATACTGGAAACAGACATGCCTGTGAATAAACGAGCTTGATCAATGTCAGCAGCGTAATCTTCAATAGAGAAGAACTTAGGCGTAGTGCCAACATCTATAATTTGAGTTCCAGTTGCTGGAAACTCGCTAAGCATAGCTGACTCAAGTAACAAGTCAAAGTCTCCATCACGAAGGTCAACAACAATATCGCCACCTACTTGACGGTTACCTTGGCGGTTAACACGAGCCATACGGTCAGCTTGAATATCTGTGCCAGCAAGAACATCTTTAGTTAGGTTTAAAGAGTGGGTGCTGAATGGAAGGTTAGTGAAGTTACCAGCGGGTGTTGTACCAAAAGTTGCTTCAGCAACGAATGATAGGCTGGAACGTGAACCCTGTGCAAAGGCCATATTAATTCTCCTAATTAGTTATAAATGTACCAACCGATATTAATCGGAGTAAAGTACCAAGGGCTATCTACCATACCTTGCTGACGTTCAGCGTAGTCAATAGACACTGTGATTGTTTCTGCATCTGCGTTTGTAAACGAGATGTCTGTAGTTGCTGCAAAGGCGTCTATCACTTTATTAGCGAAGTCGTCTGCTGTAGCTGGTCCTCTACCCTCTGGGGTGTAGGCTGTAACGGAAAAGACACCTTGGTATCTTAACTGTGGGTTTAATCCTCTTGCAGCGGGTCTAGTAACTGTTGGGAGGTATTGTACCTTAAGGAAGCTAGTGCCTGTTGTAGGTACGAATGCTACGTTCTCATAGGCTATAGGGGGTAGACCGGATGTTGAAGATAGCTTACTCTCAAGTGCAGCCCTGATATCGTTTTGGATACTAGCCATAGATATTCCTTATCTTTGCAAATACATGGTATCCATCACGGAACCATTTCTCTCCGTACTCTACATCCACAGCGTGGGGTGAGCCGTTTCTAAGTGTTATCTGGTTGAAGGTGTCTAAGTCTTGAATCCTAGATACATCTTGCATCAGGTTCTCATAACCCTCTTCCTGTTTACCCTGCCTGTTTGCATTATTGGGTAAATTGTCTGAAGACTTACCTCTTGGGCGACCAGCACCTACTGCATAAGAGAATGAGGTAACATATGCACCTGTATCAACGGGGGAGTATTCTACAGCAGTCTTTGCTATGTCTTCCAACCGCTCCTTAACACCATTAAGTGCAAACTCATCTAAGTGTTTTAGTTTGTTGTGGAAGGAACTGTCTATAGCAATCTTAGATTTCATACCTATTCTCCTACGTTACAAATGTAACCTACAGCAGTACCAGCGGAAAAGATCGACATGACAGAGACAACCTTTACGGTGTCACCACTGCCAACTATAAGATCATCAAAGTCAGGGACAGCGGAAAGTCCTAATGCTGAGATAACACACTTTCGAGTTCCACGTACAACCTCACTATCACCAGCAGGGACACCTACGTTATAGTTGTAGAGGTAGGCTGTAATGGAGTAGTCAGTTGTAGCTGAACCGTCTACTGCACCTGTGGCTGGATTGTATGCGCCATCAGCAGTAACCTTGCGTAGAGTAAGGGGCTGACCAAAGTCTCTAACTAGGTTAAGTAGATCAAAGGGGCGAAATGACATGTGATCTCCTATTCGTAATCAGGTGTGTTATATCCTTGGGGGTTCTTAAAGCGGTCCCTACGGAAGGAGTTTTGGACACGATCTGTATCTTCTCTTACAGACTTTATGTCACTCTTAGTTAGCCCTCCAGCTAAAACGCCCATTGCTGCACCAGAGGTCTTACCTTGATACTGTAGGCTATCAGCTAGTGCCAAGTACTGCTTAGCTAGGTCTGAGTAGCTTGCACTTAAAGCTCCACTGAGTTGTGTCGTTACCCGTCTAGAGTATTTAGATGCTATAACACGAGCCGACCAAGCCCCAGCGTAGTAAACATTGTTGCCATTCTGACTGAGAGCAAACACAACCTCTTCGTTCTGGTTCTGTTGGTCAAGTTCGTCAGTATCACCAACTAGTAGTCGTACTGTGTTGAGACGACCAGAGGCCGTAGTAGTGTCCAAGTCTGTAGGATCGTAAGACCATGCCATGTAAGTCGTCTCCATTGTTATTATTTAATAATGCTGTCTCGTATTTCGTAGAAGTCTTCTGTGATCCAGTGG
>TARA_R110002126_G_scaffold84465_20_pt1 | contig 10937 bp, 6 predicted proteins | sample TARA_R110002126 | Tara Oceans TARA_R110002126 (sample SAMEA4397536) | marine metagenome | biome: Polar Biome; feature: [DCM] deep chlorophyll maximum layer (ENVO:01000326); material: water (ENVO:00002006), including particulate matter (ENVO:01000060) such as... | depth 30 m
AGGCGGGATAGTTTTCGTCTAATACTCCTGATGCGACTGCTGGATAAATTAGTTCATCTTGTAAAGATCCAAACCTTTCGATATGCACCAAATCTCCGAAATGCTGCTGTCCAAATCCAGTACCATCCTTTACAGCTATTATAGCATCATAATATCCATCGTCGGGTCTCAACTTATAAAGCCATCTATTTACTAAGTGGCCGTATAATCCAGCAGTGTATATTGTGTTGTTTCCAAAAGTGGTTACCTCAATTCCCATAGCTGCATGTTCGTAATCTTCGTACCAGTCCTGGTACCCGTCAGCGTCGTTTTGCAATATTACAGACTCATAAACTCCAGAGGTAAATCTCGATTCCAGTGTTACACCTCCTCCTCCTGGGCTAACGTATGATTGAACTTCGTCATCAGCTAGATTACCAGATCCTAAATATTTTGCTATTGCATATCCAGAGGCTTCATAGGGGCCTTTAATCCAACTATACTGGTCTTCGAAAAACGGTCTACGCATTTCGTTATTTATTTTCAAGCTTGTAGTGTCTACTATAGGTCTTTCCTGAGTGTTGGTAGGGCATCTACTATTGTGGGTAGCTATTGGTGGACCGAAATCTACATTAGATGATACAGACTCGCCGGACAGGTAATAGGTATCGGCTCTACCAAATCCGTAATTCGGTGAAGCTTGTTCCCAATTATTATAATGCTCTTTTGATATGCGGGACATAGTATTTTTATGTTAGGTAAGCTTGGTAAACTAAGTAGTTAGAAACTCTTTCTTCACCTAAAGTAGTTACTAGATACTGTCGTAAGTTATTATTTATATTGACATACGAATCGTACAGGTTATCTGCCCAATTTCTCAAAGCTACATCATAAGCTTGCCAATCAATGTAGCTTCCAATTATATCAGTTTCTGCAATATCTAGGGAAGAAACATCTACTGGTACATCAAGATAGTAACAGGAACCACTTGCGAAAGTTCCTGGGCGTACCCAGTAGCATAAAGGCTTTTGAAAGTAATTTGGATTATCCCTATAAGCACCTTCAGATACTGCTATAGATGAGAAGTATTTAGGTGACGCAATAAATGGACTGGCATTGTAGTCGTTGCTTTTAGTAGTAGATCTAGGCATAAAAGCTGATGCGGAACTGAATAAAGACTCTTGGTAAGACGAAGCCATATAGCCTGAGGAATCAAGTGTAGTATAGTTTGTAGTATTGTAGTAGTTATGCCCCTTATGCATATCTAAATCTTCTGTAAGCTTTATAAGCTTAGTCAATATCTTATGTCCAAACACATCTTTACTAACGTCAGTAGTCCAGACACCTCCAACACTGGATAGCGGAGTAGCCATTAGACTTGTTCTTATGGACTGTATGGCAGAGAATACGTTTGAGTTTTGATAAGATGTTCCATCCCCCACAAGCCCCCATTGACCGAAGGCAGAGGAGGTTGAGTAAGCCATAGGAGCATAGCCTATAGGTATTGCAGAGTACTCTGGGAATGACCTCGAAGCGGTGTAAATAGCAGACCAACTATGAGCCCCCGTATCCTCAAAAGCTGCAAAGCGTGGATAGCTAGAAGCTTCTAGGATACCAGACAATGTATCAAAGGTTTTTTTCTCGCTAGGAGCGATAATACCAAAGTTTCCTATACCATCCACATAAGCTTTGTTACCTACGGAAGAAGCATCTATAACCCTTCTAGAGGATCCATCATCGTAAAGTATTCCTTTAGTAGAATTATTTGGCTTTCGTGTAAAAGACCTATCAACCATACCTTCACATATAACCCCTATTCTAAAGTCTTTTGAAAAGTTGTAAAGATCAAAAGGAGTCATTAAGGAATCATTGAAAGAGTCTATAAGCATTACAGGCTTCCCGGTACTAGAAGAGAAGTCACGTAAGCGTAAGTAGCTATTAATAAATCCTTGGGTGGTAAAGTTGGTAGTAAGCTCACATACAAAGTCCACAAGGGGAGTCAGTAACTCCACGATTCCGCTACTATACGTATCTGGGTAAGAAGATCCTTCAGGCTCTAAGGGTGCGCTACGAGAATTTATATTCTTAGCACTGAAGGTGGATTTCTGATGTCCATATTTTAGTGAGTTTACCTTAGCTATAGCCATTGTCAGAAATTCATACCCAGAAGGCTCAGTTGATAGTATGTTTACATCATGCATAACCTCCCATGCTAAGGTAGCTCTGTATTTTCCTGCGGTAGCTATCATGTCAGTAATGTAAGAATTTCCACTAACAGTTAATGACGAAGGGGATCTTGTAGGTAATCCGAACGAGTGGTTATAGTAATCCTCAGTAGTGCTTAGATCATTTTCATTTATGTTGGGACATCTTTGCCACCTCTTAATGCCCCACGAAACAGACTCAAAAGTAGTTGAAGGATCGAAGTATCCTAGTTCATGATTAGTAGAAGCAAAGTCTTCGTCGGTAAACCCATCAAATAGCACCCACTGTATGTACATTTTCCTATCGTTACACAGTGACGTTAGGTTCTCAACTGCGGCTAGATACCTTTCTTGGAAAGATGCCCAACAGTACATATCGCCGTAAACTCTAATTAAATTTACACCTATACCTTGTAGAGCATCTAATTGGGTTCCCCCTTCTACTGCATCCCAGTGAAGCCAGTTTGAGGTTTTGTTAGACCCTACAAAAGTCATTATCTCTTCGTTAAAGTTACTTGTGTAAGGTAGGAATGGGGAAGCTATCCTAGGAAGTCCTCCTGAATTATCCCATTCGGAAGCATGAACCTTATTGAAAGTAACTCCTCTACAATTTATAAAATACTTATCTACCATCTATTACTCACTTATAATGGGTTCCCACAGATCTCCAAGATACACGTTTTTAAAGAAGTTTTTAGTAGCTTCGAAATTATCTAGCACTTCTGTAGAGGATATAGGTCTTGAGTAAAATTTAGTGCAACCCATGTAACCCTTCAAACCACTGATCTTACCGCCGTATTCTCCACCCATAAAGTTTCCACTAGGGTTTCCATCAGTATAGCCACCACCTAAAATCCAAGGTGTAAAGTAGTTATCAAGCTTTGGTCCAGCCTTTACTGAATCTGCTGAGTCTACTTGCACACTTGTGGATGTATACTCAAAAGCTGTTGCAGGAACTATTGAAGGAATCTTTGGAGTCTCTTTCAAAGGGTCGATACCAAATACGTCTTGATAAGAAGATGTAGCTAAAGATACTCCATCCATAAACATCTTTATCTCATTCTTGTTCGGATCTAGTGTTAGAGACAGTTGGCAGAACTCTGTACCGCAGGATGACAATGACACACCGCCGAAAGTATCCCGAACGTCTACAACCATTCCATGCCAAGAAGAAGTAGACACACAATCCGTACCCCTCTTATTTATGAATCCTGCACTGGATGAGTCAAAGGACTGTGTAGGTGCGAGAACTAGACTAAGATTATCAGTTGAGTTTTCTACTTCACTGTTAGAAGGCAGGGCTACCTGAGTAAACCTTCTATCCCTGGTAAACCCGAAGATCAAACCTCTAATTACGGAAGACCCCTTATCAAGTTCCATGTTTAGAATACTTGTTTGAATATCGACGTTAGGACCTACACCAATGTTTTCATTAGATAGTAATAGTCGATATAGACCTGAGACATCATCTGCTATGTTGAATCCGTAGTTGGCGCTGTCTAAGGAAGGCACATGAGCCCAGGTTTCAAAAGTTGCTCCCGACCTAGAATACATAAGATCTTGGAATCCTACTTTCTCAGGGAGTTTTATGTAAGAACCAGTTCTTTCCATAGTACTCTGATTAGTGGCCGAAGGCATTGCAACGCCTTCTAAGTAAGGCAATCCCAAACCTAAATCAAACACACTAGAAACATTTCCAACTAGTTGGGCATTGTAATCAACACCTTTATTACTACTATTGAATAGACCGAAGTTCAAACCCGATGTTTCACTAGTGGTAACCGTAAGATAGTTGTAAAGTGCTAGTAGACCGTTCTCTGAAATCTTATTTGTAGCAGCTATACTAGGAGCAGAGGATGCCGGTGCGTTATCAATTGTTACACCGATGGGAACATTTGATAGTAACAGATGATTCAATACTATTGGATTACTTGATTCAGTCTGTTGTATAAATAGGGTTTCTATAGGTAGGACAACTCCATCAACATCAGCTTGATCCAAAACGATCTTGCGCTGCTGATCAATATCCATCATGAAGTTTATACCTTCAAGATACGAGAAATCGTTTACAGGTACATTGCCAGCCTCATAAACTTGACCCTTACCGTAAAGATTAGGCATCTTCACAGCCAGTTCAATCTGCTTCTTACGCTTGTTACTCTTGGTCAGGAAGTGTGAGGCTTCTGAAATCATGACCTGTTTGAGGTTATCAATGATTATTTGTGAGCCACCATCATCAATCTGTATAACGAGATTAGAAGATACATCGAATATCCTTCTATTTTTCTGTCCAATAATGTTTTGAAGTAGGTCGTCTTGAGTGTAATAAGTGCTAAGGTATTCCGAATCATCAATAATACCAGGATCTAGAATAGTGTTGAAGTAAGAGTTTAGATCATCTATGGTTGTTGGTGCGCCCCTACCACCAAGACTAGGATCATATTCAAGCTTCCAATCAGATTCCTTTCTTCTAGCTTCGTCTCTTGCGGCTAACTCTACTAGGGCTGGGACGATACCTGCTTCCTGAGAGTCGTAGTATAGGCCGTCTACAGACAGTATAAACTTGCCTTTGATCGACTTTGGAGGTCCGGCTTCTAACCTAAACACACTTTCTAGGTCTTCTACCACTGCCGGTAGTAGCGAGGGTTCTAGTGAGGGGTCAGCAGCTCTTGAGGCTAGGATAGCAGTGATAGCGTCTACTAAAGCGTCAGCCTCTGCAATGAACTCGTTAGCATCCTGAGCCTGCTGTATATCCGCAGCGTAAGTATTCCCAACTATTGCCTTGAAATCCTCTTCTGATAGTTTTGCTCTTTCATCAGCAGCATTGCCTCCAGTATACTTTAGGTAATCAGCAAAGGAATCTAAGCATTCTGTAACAGATTCAATCTGGCCTTCAAATGTTTGAACATTACTGTAAAGCTGTGATCCAAATGCTATAGCCTGCTGTGCCCCATCAACAAATCTTGAGATCTTACTAAAAATGTCATCATCGTCTGACCCTAGCTTAGAAGAGTTAGACACAAATCTAAAGATACCATCTTCAGTATCAAACTCAATTATGCCTGTAAGTTGGCGTAACTTAGCTGACAAAGCCTTAGTAACAGAGCTAGCAGCGTTCCTACCAATAGAAACATTAGATCGAACTCCCCCAAGCAAGGTAGAGGGTAAGAGACCTAAAAGAGCTTGACCGGCAGCAGTCCCAAGATTCATTATGCAGCTAGGAACTCCATACGCAGTGCCTAAAGAAGTAGCCACACTACCCCCTTGGTTAGTTACTTGTGCAAAGGTTTGTATATCGAACTTAGGCATTACTCGTTGTAGTCGTTTATAGTTAGATCTTCTTTATCTATGATATTTGGGGACTCTGCGGGTTGGGAAGCACCTGAGTTTAGGTTTACAGACCCACCATCAATATTAGTACTACCATTACTAGATATAGATACTTCGGAGCCTCCTGTGGCCTTTAAGCTCCCGGTTGAATTGATATCCACGCTTGCACCTTCAAGTTTCAAATCACCGTCAGCCTTCAAGCTTATATTGCCAGATGATCGGATTTGGATGTTTGAATCTGCGTCTATCTGTATCTCACCCTCTTCTGTAATCTGGATACGGCCCTGAGGAGTTACAATGAAGATCCTACCATCTAAAGCTTTAGATGAGATTGAAACATCTCCATTCTCGCTTCTGAGATACACTCCACCATATCTTTTAGGTGCTTGACCAGCAGCCCCATTAGGCCAGAAATCAAGGCTAGGAGTCTTACTCATCGACCCTGTTGAATTGTTTTCTATGACTATATCTCTACCGTCTACTACCCTAAACTCCATCTGACCTTCGAAGCAAGTATAGTATTGAGATCCATTAGACTTCAAAATGGTTATTCTTTCAGCTAAGGTATCATCCTCATCACCTTTGATTGTAAGTCCGTCTCCATGCTGGTTCCTTACAAATACAGCATCAAGTTCAGGAGAGTCATCTAGCGAGATCCTCTTACCTTTCTCACTCTTTAGTGCTACAGAGTTTACAATTACAGTATTGGGGGTTACATCATAGTTTCTAGTAATCTCTAGACCAGCTCCAGCAGAGTTTTGATAGTAAACTTTTACTGGCTTCCCACCTTTATTGTAAAGGGACTTAGGTACAACTTCGAAGTCTAGTAAGCCAGTACCAGTAGGAGCAGGATCTACTTTGATTATAGTTGTTTGATAAAAGATCTCACTGGTTACAGTATCTCTCAGACATATGATTTGATCACCAGTATCGGGCATAACTAGTACACCACCCCCCCCTACCTGATAGCCGGGGGATGTCATATATACTGGAATAGGGTAGTCGTGTATCTGGTCAATCAAGACCATAATCTTACCATCGCCTACTTCGTTAGTATTGTGACTAACCTCACCTCTTACGTGTTCTAACATTAGTTGAACCTAGCCCTAAGCTTTTTCAGCTTTATAATGAGGTATTCTTCTGGCGTTACGAGCGTCAAGCTAAAGCCTTGGCGACGTTCACGCGACTTCTTCTCAAGAACAGCAATACGCCTATCCAAAGACTCTTTAACTCCCTCACTTACACTACTATTAGCCAATTCAGATTGAGCTGTGGCACCGGATCTGGTCATATTGAAGGTGGAATGTATATCACCTTGTTCAATTACATGGGAGTATCCTGCAATCTTATAGTTACCAGTATAGGGTGCTAACCCCCTTTTGATACCTACTCCTACCGGGGCGTTGCTGATTCCAATAAGAGATACAAGCTTACCAAGATAAGCACTTCTATTAAAGAAGGGTAAAGTCTTTACGTCAATAATGACTAACTGTTGCTTTAGATCATTGAAGGTTGCTAAGTAAGTTGATGCATGTCTTTCAGCGGAGGTTACTACTTTAGTCCCGCCTTCATACTTTTTCTCTCTCCCTAAACTCCTGTAGTATGTCACATAGCCTACTAAATCTGTAATACTCATATTGCCGATGTCAGAGCCACCATTACGAGGTAACTTACTAGCGACGTTTTCTAGTATTTGATCCACAAAAACATCAGCCTGTATCAAAACTTCAAAGGCGAGGCTGTCTGGTGTTTTTCTAAGCTTCTCTACGGTTGCTATAAGTTTTACTAGAAATTCTTCGTCTAACACTTTTAGTACTATAGCTTTAAGAATAGGTCTAGCAGTAGAGTTTATAAAGTTCTTAGAAATACTAGGATAAATATCCAAACCTTTTAGTGTTGCCATATAGGGTTTGAAGGTATAGGAAAGTTCCCTTACATTAGGGTTTGACATGTTATGTCGGAATACCATGTCAGATCCCTTTATAATATCCTTCAATACGGGAGAACCTATAAGAGAATCTAGCCCACTATCTTCTTCTTCAACATCCTCTCCAAAAGAAGAAGCTCTAGTAGCCTTCCTAGCAAACACTTCTGCAAACTCCTCGGAATACTTAGTATGATTAGCATTGACAGTATACATTATAGGGGTATTTCCAAATAAGAAGTCTAGGGAGGGTGATATCTCCCCATATTCCTCGGAAAGGTATAACATACTTTGTATATCAGACTCATCTCCAAATATCAAAGCTGGCTGATCATCAGCCTCTATAAGTCCATACTTCTTCCAAAGCTTTAGAATGCGTATATCAGTCTCCTCAAAGAATGTAAACTCCTGCATCTTATCAGGATCTAAATCTCTTAGTCCTGCTACAAACTGGTAAAGAGGCTGTAGTATAGGGAATGGGGAGTAGGGCTTTGCTCCTCTATCTGCTATCTCAAAAAACACACTCATTACAAGGTCTAACCCGGCAATAGCATTGCTTTCTGTAGTTTGCTCACCCTTAGTATCAGGCCCTATGCCCTGAGATACTTTAGGATTAGGCTTAGGCTTAAAATCCATCTTATTAATATCCAAAGGCTTCTCGATTCCTTTAGCTAGATATGTGCCAGCGGATAAAGGTCTTTCAGCCGTGTAGACTCCAAGCTTTAGTAAAAGCTCGTCCAATTTGTTTACTTTCGTAATAGTGACTCCCGTTTCCCCTCCCTTTTTGATTGAAGGTGTTCTAACCTCTGTAATGCCTTTAGCAACACTTTTAATATCGTTAGGAAAAGCAACTATAACATTTTTATTTGAAGTAGCCCCCTGTATCCAACTTTTAACTAAATTTCTTAGACGTATATTTAGGTTAGGCTTTACGTAGTCCTTTGCCCCTTTATCGATAAGTTCCTTAGCATTGACTTGAACGTATGTATCTCTAGATGCAACCTGATTGAACTTTGAAACTGCACCTCCAAAGCCCAACTCTTCAGTAAACTTCTTAGACCATAGTTTATGGTCCCCTATATGCGGGACCCAGGTAACATCAACCTTACGAATATTGTTCTCATCATTCCTTAATACTGCGGTATGAAGATCCATTATATGTGGTCCACTCCATTGTGATAGGTCAGGCCCAACTCCGAATGCAAAGTAATACTTGCTAGTAGATTCCAATTGATCCTTCAACCCTTCAAGTGTTTCAGCCTCACTTTCACTTTGTTCGGAATTGAATTCTGTATCAAAAAGTTTTATGGAATTTACAAACTTTCCTTGCTTTCTCAGGGACTCTTCATTATTAGCGGTACCGTCTAATTCAGTTAACTTAGCCCTCAAAACTTCGGCCATAGGATCGTTCCCTATGAGAAGTAATTCTAACAGTTGGCTAGTTTCAACAAAGGTACACTTGACTGATGTTTTGCCAGGACCACCAAAGTTGAATTCAAACCTTAGAAGACCATCATTCTTGTTAGGAGAGTATAGAAAGCTTTGTGCTAGTTCAGAATCGGATAGCAGTAAAGTTCTCTCATGTATAGAAGTAAGTTGACTATCCCCGAAGAACAGCTTATCAATAGCTGCTCTAGACTTCGTAATGTATACGTTTGCTGTGAAGACCTTAGACACTAAATTAGATCCACTATCCTGATTCTATCCCCTACATTCAATTGCTGGAATGGATCCGATATACCGTTAGTCCAACAGATCAGCCAATCCATGGTAGGGGATCCGTAGAATAGGTCAGCAATCTTGTCAGCGCGATGTTCGAACCCTGGTGGGATAGTGCCCACTCTGGATGGCAAAGCGTTCAGTCTAGTAATAGCTTGTTCGAAATCTAGGGATAGGATGGAAGTTACTACTTTCTTATTCCTGTGTGTGACAGTATTGCTACCAACTTTTAGATGATTCTTATACTTAGCCATTACAGGTAGCCCTTACTGTTGTTTATCAGTCCATTGTAAGGGTCAATGTTGTTGCTATCTATTATAGCCTCCCATCCGACTATAGTATCCCCATTACCTATAGCACCAGTTTCAAACCCACCATTAGAGCCAGTTCTATTCTCTCTAAGGCTTAGTGTAATTTCCAACTGCTTAGGTGTGAGAGATTGTATTTCAAACCCTGATTCGTCAATAATCTTTATTGAGTAATCTTCAACAACACACGGAACGTTGTTATACATTGCTCCATGAGTAAGCCTTACAGTAGGTGGTCCTAAGGTAGTGTTGGTAGAGTTATTCAAGGTGGTGGCACGTATTAGGTTTACCCATACGTAAATCATATCTAAAGTAGTGTTTAGTCTATCCTCATTTTGTTGGGGGGATCCAATAGAAGCTCCAGCCTCTAAGGCACCAAATCCAATATCCGGGGTGATAAAGTCTAGGCCTTCCGTTAAGAAGTCGGCAATGCCATCAAAGGTAGGCTGAGACCCCGTCACAGCTTCAATAAGGTCCCTGTAGTAGCTTCTGTGGATAGAGGCGTGCTCTCGGCCTATGTCGTCTTCTACGTCCTCTGTGCCTGCCCCTACCGTCTCCTGTGTTTCCGCATCGGCAAGGTCTTGTTCTGTGGCTATGTATGCGGCATAACGGTTTTCTGAAGTCTCGCGAGCCATATACCCGCCATCGCCCGTCATAATATTTTGTAATTCTTCCTTGAATCCTGCAATCTCTTTCTTCAAACCGAATCTTTTCTTAGATCTTTCTTTGTCATTGAAAAACAAATTGAAAGATCTTTCAAACTTCTCACTTATACCCTCGGTAGCTTGGAGATGTATAAGGTGCAGTAAGGATATTTTAAATGTCAGGCTTATATCTCTGGAGGGAGAGCCGCCGTAAGAGAATATAGATCCAGGTCTTCCTAGGAGATTATACTCGCCTAGGTTAGAAGACCCTTTTTCACTAATCTTGGGATTCTCTAAAAATGGAACATAGGTTCTAAAGACACGATTATCCGTCTGAGGGAACTCAATAGCTAGGTGTGACCTCTCTTCTAGAACTCTTTTTCTTTTATTGAAATCTGGCATCTGTTAAGCGGGGTCTGTTTTGGTTGGCCTATCTACTACTCTCATAAGATTGGTGTTCATTTGTTTTAGCTGTAATAGAATCTTATCAGTCACAGTAGGGCCACCAGAGCTTAGGTTCAATTGGTTTATCATTCTAGTAGCAGCTTGCAAACCTTTGTATGCTACAGGATCATCGCTTTTAGCTTTTAGCTCTTTTAGAGTTTTGGTCTGCTCTTTAGCTTCTTCGTTACCATCCGATAAAGCGTCGAAAATCATTGGTCCAAAAGTTGTTAGAGCAGCGATACCGATTCCAATAGGTCCTGCGAAAGCTAAAGCACCTGTAGCTATTCTCCCTACCCTACCCAGCATTGATGCGCTCTTCCCTGCTCCCATCATGGTTTTAGATGACATATTGACTTTTGAAGATGGGCCGACCCCCATACCAGGG
>TARA_R110002126_G_scaffold214_8_pt1 | contig 10936 bp, 14 predicted proteins | sample TARA_R110002126 | Tara Oceans TARA_R110002126 (sample SAMEA4397536) | marine metagenome | biome: Polar Biome; feature: [DCM] deep chlorophyll maximum layer (ENVO:01000326); material: water (ENVO:00002006), including particulate matter (ENVO:01000060) such as... | depth 30 m
CTATGTAGTTCTTACCTGTGGCAATGCTGGGTTGTTGCGCCCCAAAGTTCTGACAGACGGCCTCAAAAGCCTTTGTCTGCAAAGGTTGGGCACCTACATAGTCGGCTTGCCCGGCGGCGGCTTGGCCTTGAGTGGCAAGGTTACTAAGGTAGTTCGTGTAGTAACTAGGAGCCGTCGTTTCCTTGTTTTGTGACGATTGAAGTAAATTTGCCATTTTTAACCTTTCGCTCCATTGATGTAGTCAAGTGGAGATTTTGCCTTTGGGGGAATTTTACTTGTGGGTGCTGATCTTTTGTGTGCCCTGAGTTTCTCACGAAGGCCGTCCAAAATCTTTGCACCCGCCTTGTTGTCACCGCCACCCAGAGCGGTCACAAATCCTTCTGGGAACACATACTCGCCGTCTGCAATCTTTGCAGGTACAGGCTTGCCGCCACTAGTCTCTTTGTGAGGTACTTGGCTACGGAAGCTCTCAAGGACATCTTTACCAGCCTTGCTGGAGCCGTCGCCCAGTGCCGCAACTACGTCAGCGTCCATCACGTAGTCGCCATCGTGAAGCATGGCTGAAATGTCGTCTGATTGACCTGTACCACCACCGCAGGCATAGAAGCCAGTCAACCCGGTCACAAATTCTGTGTTGTGGCCTTCAGGTGCGGCCTCTTTGTACTTGCTGGGCAGACCACCTTTAGCCAAGCCACCCATATTGCCCATAGGTGAAATGTGTTGACTCATGTGTGAAAGCGGTTTCAAGCCCATTGCGGCACGACGCTGGGATGCAGTCGATGTCAATAGGTTTGCGGCGCAATCAGCAAATTTAGGCATGTACTTTGGATCATTGTTCAGGCAGAAACAAGTCGTTGTTCCACCTGAAGCAAATCCACTTGGGCTTGCAAAGTTTCCAGAGATTTGACTTCCAGTTTCATCAATATCCAGAGGCTTCAAAACGTCAGCAGAGTAATTTCTGCCGTACAAAGCCGCTTCTCGTCTTTTCTTTTCTAGCTCTTCTTCTGTCAAAGTAGTTTTGGTCAAAGCGTTTGGATCAAACTTGTTCACAAGCATTTCTGCATCTGTGTTCAACCATGGGCTCATCAAACTCGATAAGGATGAATAGTCACCAGCGCCACTTGGCTGGGCGCTTGATCCCTTTGATCCCGTTGATCCCGTTGACTTGCCTGTCCCGTTTTTCAGAAATGCGCTGGCATTGATGTTGGGTACATCGATGTTGTAGGCGCATGAAGGTGTTGGAATGACCGCTTCGCCAGTCACGTTCGGGTTGTTGATGAATGAGCCGGGGTCACCCAGTGCAGGCTTTGCGCTTTGATCAATAAACCCTGCGCCACTTACAGTGCCCAAGGCACCTGTAGAGTAATCAGGATTGTTGATGAATGAATTGGGGTCACCCAAAGGAGCGGAAGCATTGATTGAGAGCCCAGAGCCGCCGCCCATCTTTGTCATGCCCGGCGCTTGCCCCATGATGCTATCCATGGTCAAGGTGTTATAAGAACCAGCAGGATTCAATCCTTGTTCACTTGTGGGAATGTTGCTCTTGTCACCAGTCAGTGAGTAGTCGGCAGGCTTCACATCCCAGCTTGATTTGTCAAGAGGCTCAAACTCATCAGTACCCTCTGGTGATTCATATGAAATATCCAGATCATCTTCATTCATTGATGGCGTATTCAACTCTGTAGCCGTCGCATCAGTAAGCCGATTGAACCCGGTATTCAGGCCGCTCATCAAAGCGCCTTGTCTAATGTCTCCACCGCGCAATCCTGCGGCGGTTGCCCCAGCGGCGGCGCTTCCAAGGGTTGCTGAGAGGCCAGCGTTGATACCTTGATCAGTAAGTGCCGAAGAAAAAGATGAGCCCACGCCAGAGCCAACTTGCTGAGTTACGTATGCAACGCCAGCATTCAGTAGCGCCTTATCAAGGGATTGACCATGAGCCACGCCATCGACAACGTTGACCGCAGGCAAGAGGTACGGCGCATAAACGGCGGCGGCAATCTTGGCCGCTGTACCAATTGGGTCTTTTCCTGCCGCTGTGATTGTGTTGTCTACAACCTGAACAACTGGCTGAAGGATTTCTCTATCTACTGTTTTTAAAACATCATCAGCCGCCTCGAACACGTCTCCAACGGCATCTCCAACACCTTCAAAAACATCTCCAGCAAATTCAACCACTGCTCCCATATTAAGCTCCTAAATTCAAAACAATGCGTGTCTTGCCAGATTGCGATTTATACATTTGATAACCCATGCCGGGCAAGGGTGGACGCATTGCAATAATCTTGAACAACTGCGCCAACTGTGGGTCGTCAAATTCAGTGACAAGGACTTTCAAGTTCAAAACACGACGAGCCCAGACAACAAACTGTTTGCTGTTGTCAACAAAATTGGGTGGTATATCTACGTTGAAGGCTTTGAAAAAACCCTGACCGTTTTGGCCTGTATGAACTTCAAACAAAGTGTTTCCAATTTGTTGTACCTTGCAATTTGGTTGGCTCAACTCAGCCAAGATGGCAGGCATCACAACATTGTCAGGCTGAGGCTGAGGATTGTTCTTCAAGAAAATGCCAAGGATTTGACCTGAATCCAGTTCTTTGTCTTTTGAATCTACATACATGTCATAACTCCGTTGTCATTACTGCCGCTGAATACACGTTGCCCATGCCAGCCGCCAACGACAGAATGGCACCCTTAGGTGCATCAACGTCATGCGACAAAAACACGTCATCTTCTTGAGTTCTATTCGGAATGCCGGGCACAAACCCACTGTTCATATTGTCGATCAGTAAGCATGTTTCTAGCAACCCGCTCACGCCCATGGTGTGGCCGATCACCTGTTTGTAGGATGTCGCCACAAAATCCTTGAATACCGACTCAATGGCGTTTCTCTCTGCCTTGTTGTTTGACTTGGTGCCAGTCCCGTGGGTTTTGATCACCGCCACGCACTCCGGAGACAGTTTTGCCATATCCAGAGCGCCCCTAGCGGCCCGGATAAAGCCTTCGCCACTCTCAGCCTGCCCAATGGCATTGGCGTGGGCTTCTGAGGCCGTGTAGGCACCCAAAAGCCGCCCCTTGGGTATGACTGCACGGCGTATCACCGTCGCTTCGTCCTCAAACACCGCCAAACAGGCTCCTTGGCCTACGTGGAAGCCACCGTTGACACCATCAAAGGCCGAGGGCTTGACACCCTCTTTTTCGTCTTTCCATGCCAGCGAGGCTTGGGCTTCGCCAAAGAAGTTCAGGGTGAGGTTGCTGACCTGATCCTCGACGGCCAGCACGACCACCCGGTTGAAGCCATAGAACCGCATCAGGGTCTGCACGTCCATGAGCACCTTCATACTGGATGCACAGGCGCTGGAGTCGGTCACGATGTGGTCGGATGCGCCAAAAGCTTGGGCTGTGCGGCCTGCATAGACCTGAGTCAGCGTCAGTGGAAGGAACTTGTATTCGTAGATCAGCGAGTTGGGCTCAGACTTGATCGGGTTGATCCCGGCAAAGTGAGCATTGCCAGAAGCAAGAATGAAAGCCGTTTTGGCATCTGTATCTTCCCTGAGCGCCGTTGCCAAGTCTTTGTCCAGCACCTTGTCGGCTACCCGGTGGGGCACGTAGAACAGGCCAGTCTTGATCCTGTCGTAGGTTTCTGGGAACCAGTTGACAACCTGAGGATATTTAATGTCCTCAAGCAGTTTGGTCTCGGTGGTGGATGCCAATCGGTAGTCGCTGAGATAAATCATTTGATCATCTCCATGGCGGCTTCGATGGACTCGCACTCGCGCTTCTTGTTGACTTGGATGAAGTCAAACAGTTCCTGCGGAGTGGTTGGGTGGTAGTCGGTTGCAACAACGTCGTCAATGTCGTAGATGATTGCAAAGTACATCACAATCATCAGGCCATCCAAAGAGTCGATCTCTGTCTCTGTGAATGGCTCCTCCATGCTTTGTAATGGAGTCAAGTTTTGGTGAGATGGCTTGGTAAACCTCGCCACCTTGTTGAGTAAATCAAGAAAGTTCATATTTCCCCCACTGTCACACTTAAAATGCCGCACACTTGCTCGGCCCATTGTTCCCAGTGCTCGAAGCCTCGATGGTCAGGTATTCCAGATTCAGAGAAGTACCCAATGCCGCTCAAGCCATCAACCCACCGTCGCCAGTTTTCTTCTTCTACATACCCCAACTGGTTAGGGGCAAACAACTCGGCCATCAGTTTGCAGTACTGATCCCAAGTCATCCCTCTCGGGTCGTAGGAAATCATTATGGATTACCTGTTCCGCGCACATCGCCTGTATCCAAATTCAACAATGTTCGACCCATGAAGTAGTCGCCATTTTGTGTGTTGCTTCGGAACTTCAAGCGCATCTCGCGTCTTTGCTCTTTCATGTCAATTTTAAGCGTTTCGTTGGAGAAGACGTATGGATCGGAAGGATCGTCAACGTCGTCAGCGTAGGATTTACCTGTCACCACCACTTCCATGTCGCCTACCTGAACAAAGTCAGGTTCAATCCGCTCACAGCGTGTCCACACGTTGTCACCCGGTTGCTCTACGGCACCCACAAGACCCGTTCTGGCACCAATCACATTGGTCTCAAAGAACGAGTCAATTGCGTTTACGCTGTTGGTATAAACCTCATTTGTGCCAGTTTCGTGTTGCCACAAGGTGTACTGTCCCGCCGTGTTCTCGACGTTACCAGCCCAAATAGGCCGACGGAACACTTCAGAAAACACACCAGCAGAGCGATAAGCGCCCAAAGCTTGACCTGCGTCATACCAGACCTTCTCTCTCACGTTGTAAATAATTGCATCGTTGCATTCTTCACTGTCGCCAGATGGGAAGAACCACCAAATCTCACCCCAGCGCGGCACTTTACTTGCCCATACCTTTTGACGCTGTCTGTAGTTCAGATTGTCAAAAAAGTAATTGAAGTTTTGCTTGTTGTCCAACTCTTGAACCACACCGTTGTAGGTCAAGAATCGGTCGGTGCCCACCCAGTAAAAGATGCCGTCATATTCAATAACGCACTGGCTGGACAAGATTGATGACTGCTGGGTGATAAGGTCGTACTTCCAATAGAAGGTCTGATTGCCCACAGTAGTCGGCGCATAGGTCACCCGTACCACTGAGTCCAATGTCCAGAATAGGCCAGCAGGAGACGTTGTACCACCCCTCAAAGGCAGTCCCTTGACCACCTTAGTGGATGACACGTTGTTCTTGTTGGAGTCGGCAGAAGTCCAGTTGCTGAAGTCACCTGCCGCGCAATTGGAGATCAGGCCGTAGTTGCCATAGGCAAACAGGTATGGGAACAACATCACAATGCCACCAGACACCTCAATGTTGTTGTCAAAGGTCAATGTTGCATATGCGCCAAAAGTCAACCCAGTGGTTGTGCCTGCGGTTGTGACGATGGCGGTGCCGCCAAACGTTGCCGACAACGTGAATGTGCTTGTTGTATTGGTGGCAATTATGTAATACGTACCAGCGGCAATGCCTGTGGCAGAGCCCGTCAATATGCCAGTAACAACAACCGTTTGACCAACTGCAATGTTGGTCGTTGCTGTGCAAGAAAATTGTCCAGCAGTGCCAGTAACGGCAACAGCGGCCAATACTGCACTTGGGGTTGACGCAGTGGCATTGGCGCTCAATGTTGCTGTCCAAACGCCAGTAACTTCTAAGGCTGACAAAACGGTGGTACCTGTGGGGATGCCTGATCCAGTAACGGACACGCCAGCGCCAATTGCCGCAATGGTTGTTGGGAAAGTGACGGTAGGCGATCCACTTGTGGTGGTTGCTGTTGCTGTAAACACCCCCACAGGAGTTAGTGTTGAGCCTGCAAACACGCCAAACATGGGGCGAGTGTTTATTGAAGACGAGATGTCATTAAGGTTTTGACCGGGGTGGGCGATCAAGTTGTTGTCGCCGTTGCCCAGTGCGTCATATCCAATGTCAAATTGCCACAGCGTGTTATTGCTTGGTGCGTAAGTAGTCAAATTGTTAACGTAAGAGGCAAATCCAGAGCCAGCACCGCCAATACTTGCATTGTTGATGGTGATAGCCTCGTTGTGGATGTAGTCAACGCCGCCTGCGGTCACAGTCACAGTTGAAACCAAGTTGGTAGCCACCACCACAGTGGCAAGTGCGCCAGTTCCACCTGCGCCAATCAAGGGCACGCTTGTGTAGGTGCCGTTGACATACCCCGTGCCTTGATTGGTAATGGTAATTGTCTCTAACGGGCCAGTCGGCTCAATTGGCACTGGGCCAAATCCAACACCATTATCGTTATCGGTCGTCCACTGTTCTATTCCGTTGTTGTATCCAGATATTACGTAGTTGAGCCCGTCCTCGGCGCTCATGATCATCCCGCGACTGATACCTGTTGCGTCTAGAAAAGCCCCAACGTAGCCACCCATCTTGCGTGGTCTACTGTATTGGAACCTCACCCATTTACCGTCTACATAGCTCACGGAAGCAAACTGAGTTCCATCCCTCTGGATGCCGGGGCCAACTTGTAACGTGACAACTTTTGCGGTCATTAAAACGCTCCACCAACAATCCCTACAGGCAAACGTAATCCTGTTGAGGCCAAGGTTCCAGCATTCACACCAGCGATTGCAAAACCGAGTTGGTTACTAGCGGCAAGATACAAGCCAGTTGTTGGGCTGGATGTAAATGACAGCGACGGGGCGGCGGCAGAGCCATCACCCAATGTCAATGCATTGATTAACGAAGATGTTGATGTTTGTGCGTTGTAGACGTTTGTGCCATCGCAAATGGCAATGATCGTTTGGTTCTGTGGCAATACGACAGTTGTGCCGCCTACGATACCAGTGGTAAACGTCAATGTAAAAGAGCCAGTTGTAGTGTTTCTAAGTGAATACAACTGCACGGTTGGAGGAAGAACCACAGTGCAGTTTGATGTCAAAACACCTTGGTACTCTTGAATTATGTTTGAGCCTTCTGCTGAAGTCAGCGTAACAGTACCGCCAGTTACCGATTTGGTAAGCTGAGTAAAGAAGAACGTCGCAGATTGTCCGTAGGCATAGGTGAAGTAATTCAAGCCATCGGAAACCACCACAAACGATTCTGCAATTTGAAGCTGTGCGCTTGCGTTGCCATCAATGGTGTTTGCACCTGTCAAGGCTACATTCAAAATGCCAGTGCCATTATTTTTAATTACAACGTACCAGCCTTCACCAACTGCCACTGCGTTGGGCAGTGTGACCGTGCCAGCGCCACCAATCCACGCATAAAGGGATGATTGATCTGCTGGCAATAAACTGTAGCTAGAAGAGAAAGTTGAAACCAACGTAGATGTGTTCAGCGTGGTAGAAACGGCTGTAAGGCCATACCCAGCCAATGCGGCGGCGTTGGCCGCTGATGTACCAGCGCCAAACGTTACAGTGCCCCATGTTCCGTTAATCGTGGTGTTGGTGGTGACGTAGATGTACTGGGCAATACCAGACGCAATCGATACGATGGTGTTGCCACTGGTGTTAACTACGGTGAAAGAAAAAGAACCAATGTTGCGGATCAACACGCTTTGACCTGTAGACACCGAAGTCGCAGGCGGCATGTACAGTTTTAAGTTTGTGTTGAGGGTCGCAGTGACTTCAATGATGTTTGCAACAACGTTGTCAGTGTTGCCGTTGATCGGCCACTCCAATACGGTGTCGGCGCTGATTGACAGGCTTTCATAACCCACTTGAGATGGGCTGATTGTTTGACCTGTGTATGGGTTTATGTAACTTGTCATTTTTATGAATCCACGGCAATGGCTTGACGATCACCAACTCGCGCAACATCCTCTGCTTTAAGAGCTTGAAGCGCCTCGGTGTACTTTTGCTGAAATATTGTGCGTTGATCGTTCTTGAGGAACTGCATCGCTTGCAACAGGGTGCCAAACAACATGGCGTTTGGCGCATTTTGAGTTAACCAATTGGTCTGGTTGGTAGAACTCAGCGGGGCAATACGCTCGTAGTAAAGCACTTCAAAGTCGTAGTTTGTATCAGGTGTGGGTGCCAAGTACCAGTGCTCCCAATCGGTATCTGCGTAGTACAAGGGCACATCGGTCTCAGTATCGTCAGGCCAGTAGTTCTTCAGGTACTCGTACTTGCGAAGGTAGACAGGCTGTTTCTTGCCGCTCACTTTGACACTCATGGACACAGTCTTGCGCCACCGAGCAGGCTTTTGCAGGATGGGGTTGTCCGGGGTCATCGCGGCCTCAACCACCTGCAATTGACCCAGCGTCTTGATCTCCTGAGCAATTTCAAACTCAGCCAATGAGATGAACGTGGGAATTGCATTGACGACGGAAGCATCTTTGCGCTCCAAGTACTGAAGTACCGTAGAGGTCAAGCTGTCGTAAGTCATCACCCATGATGGGATTAGTGTCATTGCGTCGTCCCTTTATCCAACATTGCGCTCAAAGTGAGGGCAATCAACGAGTGATTTGAAGTTGCCTCCCCAGCGGTTCTTGGGGTGCAGTGACTCCCAATATGCGCCCAGTGGAGCAAGCATCTCCTTGTCCCAGATTATCTTCCCTGCCTTGAAAAAGTTCAAATCAATGGCGCACCGCTTCAGGTGGATTGAGTTGAGGGTCTTGGAGCGGCCTGTTTTGACGTATATGGCCTGTTGTTCAGGTGTCCGAGCCAACTCCCCGCCCGTGACCATGAAGCCCTGTGCGGTGGCGTATTCGATTAGTTTGCAGGCATCCAGCAAGAAAGCCGCTTGTTCTGTGCTTAGGCTCATTTTTCCTCCGTCTCGCCGTGGGATAGTTTTACGCCAGCCAACAAGCCAATAAAGCCACCAACAATAGTTTGGAACGCCGGGCTAATCAGTTTAAAGATTTCTGCGTTATCAACAAGTGGGTCAAACAAACCAGTCATCAAAACAGCAACCATGCTAATGATGACAATGCACAAAGTGAAGCTGACCATCATGGTCACAAAGAAAGTTAACTTGGCTTTCATTTCTTCCTCATTTCCATGATCTTTTCAGCCGTCCTGCCTGCAAAATACGCGCCCATAACTAGCTGTCCCCAGCCAGCCAGCAAATTTACGTACCCCTCGTTAGCGTTGTACCCAAAAGCCGACATGGTTGTAAAAATAAAATAAGCCGCCAGAATGGCTATAAGGCTTATAGGGCGTATGTTCTTAGATAGCCAAGAGTCAGATGCCATATCCGCATTCCAACGGTCTGTGATGTTGTCAGCGTCGTTTTGAGCGGCTTTTGCCAGCAGATCAAGTTCGGCCAGTTCCATCTTGGCTTTTTCAATACCAAGCTCCAGCAAACGCTCTTCGTGGTCAAACTGAAGCTGTCGTAGCTTGGACACGTCTTCAGGTGTAGGGTTGTCAGGAATTTTCACTCCAAGGGTGTTTTCTACTACTTCTTTGCCTTTGGCTTGAATTGCTGAGGACAACAGACCAAGCCCGTTTTGTGCAAGACTACCAAGCAGGGATGCGACTATTGGGATCATTGTTTGTCCTTTTCCTCTAAATTCTTTACCAGCTTTTCAATCCTTGCTTCAATGCGCTCTGCCTTTTTTTGCAACGTCAGCGTATCAAAATACAGCATCGCCATCAATGGCAACACCAAGCAAATGAGAATCATCAACAGAATTGCAACGACTACGTATCCCGATTCATGTAAATGAGATACATCAACGCCCAAATTTCCAGAATTACCAACAAAGCCGCGCCGAGGATCAAAGCGTTGTTTTGCAATCTGTCCATCATTTGCTGACGTTGCCATTTTTTCTTTCGTTCTGCTATCGCTTCTTGCTTAATATCTTCATCGCGCTTTTTGGCAAGTTTTTTAAACTCAGCCTCGTATCTTGACCAAACCGCACCCAACGCTGGGTCTGTGTGGTAGATCAAAAACTCTCTCAACTCAACTGACTGCCGCTCCAGTTCAATCTGGTTAAACACGTTTTCAAGAGCTTGTGCCCTGAGTGTTTTTTCCTTTGGTGGGTTGATTTCGTTGCGCTTAACTTCTTTTTTTACTTCCTCATGAGCCTCAAAAAACTGCCCAATGAATCCTGAAATCTCCTTGGTTACTTTGTAAAGGTCAGAGCCTGTGGCTTTGGCATCCTTGTACAGGGCAATCCCTTGCTTGATACCTGCTATTGCGGTTAGGGCAAGGGTGATCGGCTCAATTTACAGCCCCAAAAGTTTTTTTACAAACTCAGCGGCAACGCCGGGGCCAAGCAACACCAAGACAATCACCGCATAAAGCAGATACTCAATCTTGGTCATGCGCTTGGAACCGTCGTCAAACCGCGCTTGGATACCCTCGTATCTCTGAGCGCAGATTGCTTCGTGGACACTCAGTCGCTTGTCAGTCTCAGTGGCAAGTCCGTGAGTGCCTTCCATTATTCAGCCGCCTTTGGCTCTTCAACTGGGGCTTGCAATTGTTTTTTTGCTTCGTCTTGCAAAGCACCAATCATTTGAAAAACCTCCTGATATGGTCGCGTACCAAGGTAGCCCATAACAGCGTTGACAAGTTGAGTTGAAAGGGTAATGTTTTCCATTTTTTTCCTTTAAGAAGTTGAGGTAGTTGCAGTTCCAACAGAGGTTTCTGCTGGCGCATCTATGATAACTTCAGAAACGGCTGGAGTTACAAACTCAATCCAAGTCAATGTTGGCTCGTCCCAGTTGTAAAGTTTTCCATCAGTAGGCATTGGAGTTGGCGCAGACCATAGGCAGGTTTCCTCGCTCATAGTCCAAGAAGCAAATGGCTGTGGCGGTATGAACGCATCCCTTTGCTCGTCATAGGTGTACCCAACACCAGCGTAGTTCTTACGCAAAGGTGTACCTCCATTAGCGTGGACACCGCCATGTGTGTTGTATGAGGTTTGAACCCATCCATGGCCAAAGATGCCAGAGTCAATGACATCTTGTTCAGCAACAATTACGTTGACTACTATTCCATTTTCTACTTTTGCAAA
>TARA_R110002126_G_scaffold42337_5_pt1 | contig 10935 bp, 14 predicted proteins | sample TARA_R110002126 | Tara Oceans TARA_R110002126 (sample SAMEA4397536) | marine metagenome | biome: Polar Biome; feature: [DCM] deep chlorophyll maximum layer (ENVO:01000326); material: water (ENVO:00002006), including particulate matter (ENVO:01000060) such as... | depth 30 m
ATAGTATCAGTAGCACGTACTACACACTCCGATAAGTTACAAAATTGGTAGGGACGTAAAATTATCTCCGAACAAGGGTTGGTTCCGAACTCAAATCCAGTATCTCGTCTACCACTCTTGGCTGCTTGCTTACGTGATGCAGGGCGAGAAAATATACCACGTTCACCAGACTTAGACTCAACAAGAGATAGCCATTCCCGCATGAAAGTTTCCATATCAGGCTGTTCAGTATAAGCAACAGAATTATTAGCCAGAGCACGTTGCCCTTGGTGTTCCCACCACATACCAGATTTAGCATTACGCATCCTATCATCAGAAAGATTTGAGAGAGAGATCATGGCTGAACGGCGTACACCACCGACAACAACAACCTCACCGATTTTACACATGATGTCATGCACCTCAATGCTTGATAGCCTACGTCCTTTAGCATCATTGAACTTAGCTATGGTATACTTAAATAGTTCTACTAGTGGTGCTGGGCCTGATGCCCTACCACCAAACGTTTTAAGTTTAGCACCAGCAGGACGTACCTTTGATACATCCCATGTTGGTATCTCACCAGCATACAGTAGGGCAATTAGTTTACGTAGTGCCTTAGCCCAGCCCTCTTTGCTGTCATGTACTGTGATCACATCATCACTGACAAACAACAACTCTGGTATTTCTGGGAGCTTGTTGATGTACTGACGTTCAACTGAAAAGCCTACACCCGTACCACACAGCAGGATAAACATGGCCTCATCAAATGATTTTGTATCATCTACTGGCATGTATGCACAGTTATACCCTGCAGTATTGTCACGTAGCAGTGCAGGGCCAGCAGTCATAATGCTACGCATGGAAGGCATCACCTCAAGGTTAAGGATAGCACTACGAATGTCATCCTCTGTACGTGGATCAACCTTACCATGAATAACATTGTCAATAAAACGTTGAACAGTCTCACCCCAGTTCTCACGGCGGTTCTCTGTGTCAAGCCAACGTGCATACCGTGAGGTAGCAATGAAGGATTGGTAGTCTGTAGGCAGGTAGTTATTCATTTTAAATCCTTATAAAGTTAAAGTAAAAACTAATGGTGTTTGAACGGAGTCAATCCTTTCACACATAGCTTTTGGACATTTTTTATTGTTTCTATTTTTATGGTTTCTTGCTACGTTTGTACTATCTGCAGAAGCAAAAGGCCACCTTTCTTTTGATAGGCTTAATCCTCTCATCATATGAACCCACGGCCTTGCATTTGATTTTGATATTATATTCCATGCCTCATCAGCACGTTTAGACCAATCTTTCGTACCAACTTTCCAGTACTCACCAGAAGATCCAAAACAAAATCTTGGGTAGTTGTCAATCAATTCTTGTAGCCAGTCGAAAGGTAAGTGCATATGCCAGACTGGTGCTGAAAGGTGTTTTGGATAAGGCCAACCTGACATATACTCTCTTTGGTCTTCTACGGTCCCGTCAATAACGTCAGGTATAACTGCCCAATTGGCTCCGTATAGCTTATTATCTAGCCATGAAATGTAACCATTTTTATCAAATAGTTTTCCTCTTGTGTATGCCGAAAATGCCCCATTATCCCACATAATACTTTGTGAATTTGTTATTGCCCAATTAGCATCTCTTGGGTCTGCATAAGATATACAAAAGTGTTTTCCTGAAAGTCTTTCAAGTTCTCTTCTAGGTGTTATTGGTGTTCCGTGATAATGTATCATTCTTTGCTTTCCAGAATAAGAGGCCAGCAACAATTAGTGTGGCATATAATTTACCAACGGTGTTACCAGCAGAAAATTCAAATGATCCAAATGCAATATAAACAAATAGACTACTGTCTATAACAGCCCCAACAAGACCAGATGCTAATACGGCAATATGCCTACCCTTTTTACGGAGGGGTGTATATACAGCTAAGTCAAAGAGTTCTGCAACCAAGAATGCTAAGGCACTTGCAATAGCAATAAATGGGTCTGCTACAAGCCAAGATAGAATTGATCCAGCAACAACTGCTATAGCAGACCACTTCCAGTTTGTCAACTCTTGTAACCAATCTCGCATAACTAGTGCAAGTCCAATCATAAGTACACCAGATGGTGCCATAAGACCAAACCCAACAGGAATTAAACAGGGTCCATTTGGAATACATGTTGTGCCAAAGTTACTAATTAAAAAATTAGCTAATGGCACAGTAAGTAAGAAGAGTAAAAAAGCTATGTATTTAATATAATTATTCATATGGGTTAATCCTCTGTTACAATGTTAATGTTTCTGATAGTCATACCGTCAATGTCGTACACAAATTCACTTAGGGCTTCCTTGATTTCCATATCAACCCTACCATCCACGGGAATAGGATAGTCATCTTCGTCTAAGTGTAATTTAAGCATAACTTTAACTATCATCTTTATTTGTTTCCTCAATCAACAAGTTAAGATACCAACGGGCTTTCTTTAAATCCTCAATACCATTTTTGTAACGGTATCTCCATAGATACTTTGTAATGTTACCCTGTAAGTAGTATTCAAAACCACCCCCAGTAGCAGCACGAATAGCATCAATGCATTCAATACCAGTTTGGTTATAGTGTGGTGGATTATTAACTGCATCATTCATTTGTGTTACTCCTTAGTGTTTATTTTTAAAGTCAACGTGTACTATGTTACCATCATATTTTAATGCTAATGTATCTTCAATTTCTTTTTCATTTAAGTCATCGGCGTACTCAACTAATGCATCCCTAAAATCTTCATCGTCTTCCATAAAAGGAACAGTAGAACATAGTAGTGTTGCTAAGTACTGTAGTGCATCATTGTCCTTTTTGTCAAGGTCATTATCTTGTGACGATATAACAGAAAGGGACATAGTGCCATCCCATTTATTGCTGTCGTTAATACGGGGGGATAGTTTAATTAAGATGTCGTTTTTATCAAACCCTACCATATTTTTTATTTCTTTTTTCAAGGTCATTTCCTTTTAAATTTATTGAGTGGAAAAAGAATCAGGGGTGGGTAGTTTTGTTTGCCCTTTTCTTTTAGCCAATCGAGGGGTACGATCCTGTCGTAATAGTCGAAGTCATTCTTGTCACACCACATAGCATACGTAGTCTTTGATGTCTTAGTTATTTTAGTTTTACTATTGTAGAATACAAAACGTACATCTAATGTAGGGTGTTGTTTATGGATTTCAATATGTTTACGCCTATCTACTGCCGTAAACAACCCCTTAGATTCGATTATAATCCCATTAGACAATACAAAGTCAGGGGTATAGGTACGGTAGGTCAGGTCTTCCCACTCAATCTTAATCTTCTCATACAAGTATGACTGCTTAAGTTCAGTGAGATACTTTGCCAGCCTAACTTCAAGCCCACTCCTATACCCTAGTCTACGTGCTGCTTTGTATTGTTTACCATTCATAACACTACATATGCTCCCTCGAAATTGTGATGTAAGATACTATCTTAGGCTCTTTAGCTTGTGATGGAATAGATGGACGTTCCACCATATTGGGCCAACAACTATACCTGAAATCACAGAATATACAACCATTGTTCAGTACGGTGTTGCCAGTTGGATGACCTCTAAAGGTTTCAATTTCTGGCTTGAAGCACCGTTTGAACTCGTTAGCTTCAACAGTTAGGGCAGTAGAATTTAGTTTGGCTACTTCCTCATCCATGTTGATGTTGTTGGCTGGTACATATTTAAATGCACCATTGGCTTTATTAACAACCCACCAGCCACCTGCCTTCTTACCTGATGCCTTAGCATAACCAGCAAGTTGACCTACGTAGCCGAATGAATCCCCCTTGTGTAGTGTGTCAAATGATTCAAACTTATTCCTGTATGACCAATCCGATGCAGACTTTACGTCATCTACTGCACCATCAATAACAAGATCGTATGTTCCCTTGACTGTACCTGTATCTAGTTTAAGTGACACAGGCTCGTGACATTCCTCGAATGCTATCCCTGCTTCTGTTAATGCACCCTTGAATACTGCCTCAACAATATCCCCAAGCATCATGTTAAACATAAAGGTAGTTGGCTTGGGGAGAGCTTCCTCTGGCTTGTTCTTTTCAAACCAGAGTTGGCAAGTTGGCTTACCTATGTTAGACATACGTAGGCCAAACTCTTTTCTCTTAGACCCACTACCAAACTGTCGGCGTACTGCGTCAGTAACATCCTTACCTATACGTTCAATGGTAGCCTCTGATATAGTTGACTTACCATTGACCGCATCGGCCAGGTACTTGTGCAGTGCCAGTTCGGCTGGATGATTCATGTGATTATGCTACCTCAGAATCAATGTCGATGAAGTCATTCACCGTGTCAACATCTACATCATCATCATCATCTTTTGTGGAATTTTGTTTCCACATAGTCATAATGTAGGTGTTGTAGTTAGTAACCCAGCCCATAAAATCAGCAAAGGTATTCTGATCTTCTGTACTGATGTCAAATGTAGTGGTGACATCAAGGGTGGTCAGAGGTAAGAAGAAGCTCCCACCGTTAGGTAGCTTACGTTCCTCTGTAGTAGATTTGATCTTGTGGTGTGGTAATAGCAGACGCAGTTTAGTGTATCGTGCAAACACCTCACCTACTGTCTTGAATGCATCACGGTTATCAATCTCCCAGATAAAAGGTGTAGATTCTACGTCAACAGCATTACCTAACTCGTCAGTTGCACCGATCAGTTCTACTGTGCCAAGCACAACACGAACACGTTTGATCTGCTTGATTAAATCCTGCATCTTCTCAGGCAGTGCCTTGAAGTCGGCAATGTAACCAGCAGCTTTGCCGCAGTTAAATGTACCTGCATTATCCTTAAGATCAATGTTTAAGTTGTCAGCCATAACAGACTTGACGTAACGGTTAGGTTGATCCCCTTGACCCTTGATGAATCGTTTGTACATAAACCGTTGTAGGAATGGTCTGATGATAGCTTTAGGTGCATAGTAGGTAGGCCCATCTGGAATCTCCAGTTTGTAAGTACCTGCTGCAACTACTTCCATATTAACCATCTTGCCTTTGACTTCAGCCTGACCCATCAATGGGGTGTGATGAATACGAAGACGGGCTAAAGAGTTAGACTTCCTTTCTACCGCAGATGATTCAGTTGCAATGCCCATTGCTTTAGCCATTACTGCGTAGTTTGTACTTGCGTCTAGTGTTACTATATCATTCATGTGTGTTTATCCTTTGATTTAATTGAACCCGTAGGTATATCATGCAACGTCTTTTGTGTCAAGCCAATTAGGGCCAATCTTAGCCTCTAATAGTAGGGGTACATTGAAGTCTATATTCCAATGTGAATCTACTAATGACTTGAGCACATCATTCGTCTTGTTAATTATTGCAATGACCTGTTCCTGTTCGTCAGGATGTATGTCAATTACAATGCTGTCATGCACACTGTTTACTACACAGCTATGCAACCTGTCAAGTAGTTTATCAATCTGTAGTAGTGCAATAGGCACAATATCTGCAGTTGCAAATCCCTGAACAGGGTAGTTCTTTATCTGGGTGAAGAATGTAACACCACCGTACTGTCGCCGTGTTACGTCAGGGAATGAATACTCCCTACCAGATGGTATAGTGATCTTGCCTGTGTTCAATGCTTCCTTAGCCAGCCGTTGATGCCACGCAGCAATGCCACTATATTTCTTAGTAAACTGTTCGTAGTAGGCAGCTTCAGCAGGTGTCCTACCAAAACCACTAGCCCCATACAAGGGTGCAAAGGTGTGGGCCTTAGCATCCTGTCGTGATACCTTTTGACCAGCATCAGATATAACCTTAGCTGTATAGCTGTGTACATCAAAGCCTTCACTGACTTCTTTGATAGCTACTGTATCTTGGCTAAGGTATGCGGCAACACGAAATTCCAACTGAGCAAAGTCAGCTTCCATAACCTGACCACCTGCCCAACGGGACACAAAGACTTTCTTAACGGGGAACGTACCACCACGGGGCATGTTCTGCATGTTAGGATCAGCACCAGATAGTCTACCAGTAGATGTTCGGTGCTGTAACAGTCTTACGTGTAGCTTACCATCCTTCTTTGTATTGGTAGCTATGCCACCAACGAAGCTGGATAGGTATGTGTCAACAGCAGATAACCTACGTACATCTTGTAGGAAACGTGCTGCCTCAGTCAGTCCCTTGGATACAGCAATGCGTTCCAAGAACTCTAAGTTATCTTTTCCTGTGCCAAAGCCATTGGCACTGATCCACTTTGCATTAGGTGCAGAGAAACGTAGGCCAGCTACTATCTTGGTATTATCATAAAACAAATAACCGCCACCGTTACAAGGACTACACTTAGTTGTGTTAGTGAAAGGAGTTCCATTTTTGCGTGTCTTTCTTATCTGACCAGTGCCTTCACATCCCTTGCACTGCACTGCCTTCTGTTTATACAGGATACCAGAGTTACTACGTACCAGAGAACGAAACTCTGTGTCTGGCATACGATCACCAAACTCTGTAGCCCACTCATGTTTGTCGAATGGCTTACGGCTAAACACAACCCATGACAGTTGCTCTGGGCTGTTGAGATTGATTGGTCTGTCACCCATAAGGATGCCAACCTGTTCCTGTAGGCTGTTGATCAGCCCCTGCTTCTCGTCTTCAAACTTCTTACGTACTTCCTCTAGTACTGTAAGGTCCACAGCAAAGCCACGTTGATAGATACGTGCCAAGCATACACAGAGATCAAAGGTAAGTTGTACTGTAGGCCACAGTGTAGGTGCTCTGTCTAGTCTATCTTTAATATTACTGTACAACTGTTGTGTTGCATGAAGGTCAGCACTTAGGTACATAGACAGTTCGTCATGGGGTATATCACGAGTAGAATAACCTTGCTTGAAGTACTCCTTTAGTGTGTCCTGTTTCTGTGTGTCTAGCTCGTACCGTTGAGCACAAGCATCTAAGCTCAGTGGTTCCTTCTGACCACGTTGAAGGATGTACTCACCCAACATGGTATCAAAGACAGCACCATTATAGGTGAAGCCTGACTCCCACAGCCACAACAAATCATGGGGTGCATTGTGGGCAATCAATAGTGATGTGTCGTTTAATGTATCCTGTACTATACGAAACCCATCTGTGGTAGGCTGTTGCTCTGAGTGATCAAAGGTAACAATCGTTTCGTTACCTGCATCATCCAGCATACCTACCATGACCAAAGTATTCTCTGGCTCAAATGGATCAAGGTGCATCTTGTCATTACGTTTAATGACTGTATTCTCTACGTCTAATGTTAGTATCATTTGTATTTCCTATCTACTTGTCTACCAAGTATTCCTGTTACGTATAAGTTAATTTGTTTTGTATTCAACCACCCTTCCTGTATTCCATGTCTTTGCATACTCCTCTGCTTTGGCTTTGTCAACAAAAATTAATGGGCTGCTGTCGTAAGTAAATGGGTTCTCCCCACTAGCATACATAAGTTCTCCTTCCTCTACTTCAAACATCACAGAGTATTTAACCACTATATTCCCTCTCTTGAATGCATACTCCCTTTGTCCCTGTCCTCTGCTCAAGGGTTGCCACAGCCTCTAGGCATTCTTCCTTGTTAACAAATATACCAACCTGATTTGAATGAAAGGTATATATTAAAAGTATTGTCCATACCGTCATTGATTACTCCTCAATGCTTCCCATGATACGGGGAATAATTCCCGCATCTTATCATCAATCTTAGATGCTACCAGCCTAGTCTCACATTGTGTATCTAGCTTACACCTAAGATTACACATATCAGCAAAGGCATCAAGACTGCCTGACCAATACCATTCAGTCATGGTGCTTAATGGCAACACCATACGTGCTTGCTCTGGACATACACCCTCGTCAAGTAGTTGTTTGTATACCCTAAGTGCAGTGTAGTTAGAAAACAAGACATCATCACGGGTAGGGTATACCTGACCCTCACTGCCTTGTTTTTTATCTATGCTACAGCCCCGCCACACATCTGACGCATAGAATACAGGCTCATCATCAACGTAACGTCTGCTGATCTCATTCCATCGTAGGAACTTATGCTTGACTAGCTGTCGGGCTACAAAAACAGGAGCTTTGATATGCCATGTACAGAAAGAGTGACCAAAAGGAGACATGTGCTTATGTAAAGAAAGGAACCTAACCAGCCTAGTATCTTTATCAGATAGTTTATCATTTTCTAACTCACTCACTTTCCCAAAACTGACACGGGCAGCATTGACTACAGATAAGTCACTGCCCATGTGATCTATATAGGTTGCTTCTATCATTTAATTCTCCAGATACTAACCCTCATACTGTGTACCTTGCAGTCTTGTAGTCAAGCTCACAACGAACAACACCATGCCAACCAGACAGTTTGTTTTTGACTATGTTCAAGTGACGTTCGGCACTGTCTTCATCCTGCCCCTGCACTGATGGGTTCTTGGCAATCAGTAGCATTAAGTCAGCTTCTGCCGCCTTACCTGTACGACTACCTTCCATCATAGCTTGGTTCAGTACCACCTTACCCTCTGCATCAGCACTAAGCTGAGACATATAGAAGATAGCACAGTTGTGTTGCTTAGCTATCTGCCTAGCATAAATGGCATTAGCCTTGAGTGCTTCGTCAGGCCGTGAGTATCCACCTGCCTTGCTAAACTTATCACCCATGTCTAAGACAACAATGTCAGGCTTGACTGACTTGCATACACTCTCCACCCATGACATATCCCTACCTGTCACATCCTTGATGTTAATGTTAGGCTTGACCTTAGAGTAGGCTTCCCATGCTTTAGATGGATTTTTCTTAACTTCTTGCAGTGTCATGCCACTAGCCGCAGTTAGATACCTAGCACCCACACGATGTGATGCCTCTTCATTACATAGGATAACACACTTGGCACCCTGAGATGCAAAGCCATTAGGCCCAGCAATCAATGACGCATGGAAGGATGTCTTACCTGTATTGGGCCTAGCCCCTATCTCAATCAAGTGACCAGCATTTACACCCTCTACCTTACGGGTCAACGTAGGTATGTTGAATGTCCAACGTGCTTCAAGGTCATTCATTGCAAGCAGTGTATCCATGTCCATGTCATCCCAATCGATCTTGAGATTAGGAGTGAAGTCATCACCATACTGTTCAAGTAATATACGAAGTGGTTCTAGGGTAGTCTTGTCACCATTCACATAGTCAAAGCCAAGTTGTGCAACATCTTCGCCAATCACCTGTTGGAATAACTTAGACAACACCTCTTGTGCTATGTCACTGCCCATAGGCTGTTCATTATTTATCTGACGAAATAGAGAAGAGTATGCACCCTTCTGTGCTGAAGTCATAGTTGGATTGTTAGACATAAACAATGCCTCAATCTCTGCGGGGATAACAGTACGGGAATACTTTTCCATTGCACTGTCGATAGCTTGTTTGATCTTACGCACATCTTTACTGAACAGACGATCAGGGCAACGTGACCCTCTGTGCTCGTCATAAAAGTCTTTGTCCATAAGACTACGTATAAGGGATAGTTCCATTGAATTATTCTCCTGCCATCAGGGTTAAGTTGCGGATATCTTTTTCATTACGATACTTCAAGTCATCTGTCAATCGTAAGACCTTAACAGATTTGACGTAGCCTCGCAGTTCTTTAGCAAATTGTAGTGTCTTGGGTAAGGCATCAGGGTCTAAGGCAATTATGGCTGTGCTAAACTGCGTAAGATACTGCTTGTGTCCTTCAGATAGAGATGTACCCAACACGCCTACCCCAACGCATACATCTATATCACCAACAATAGCAGCACTCACGCAGTCTTCAACAACAACAGCACATGTACCACATGCCATTGCATCTCTTATATATGGCTTGTTACTTTTGCCATACCTTTTCCACTTGGGTAACTTAGCACCTAACGATCTTCCTGTCGCATCAACCATGACACTGTTGTGTACCACGGGGAATACAACTCTGTTTTCCTTCACATCGTATAGCAGACCTAAACTGTCTGCATCAAGTCCCCACCTGTCAGTGAATGGGGATACAGATTTATTATCTCTGACCAACCACTCAGGTTTACTGAAAGGTACAACCACAGTTTCTTGTACAACAAAGCCCAATGACTTACGTATATCATCTGCTGATAGGTGTACACGTTTAGCACCACTGATCTTACAGCTAACCTTGTAGCAGTTCCATACGATGGAACCCATATTGTTAGTAATAGTAAAAGTATTTTTACTGTTACAAGATGGGCAAGTCATCCTCTTACTGTCGCCATTAGCAAGTGATAGATCATCTATAATATTATTTATATTCATGTTTGATACTTTCAATGTCACTCACTGCGTTCGATTTTACACATGTTCCCCTCTGTGTCAAGGCACTATTTGCAGATTGGTATGTATGTTTCATATATGGTTTCACAGAAGACACATGTGTATGCCCCGTAACTGACATCACTTGAGGTAGTGACACACCTGCATCTACCATCTCTGTCACCCCTGTCCTTCGTAAATCCATCAACCTGAGTTCTTCTGGTAGACCAGCCAGCCGCATCACAGACCTTCCAACTTTAGATAGCCTTTCCATAGCATAGGGGCTGTAGACCCCGACTACAGGCCTTGGATGGGGTGCTACGTAGGGCTGGAAGCCGTAGTCCTTACGTTGTTGTGTGAGTACGTGCATGAGTTCATCTGATATGGGTAGATACACCTTAGCCCTACGTTTAGATTGCTCTAACGTGAGCTGACGATTGTTTAGGTCTAAACTATCCCATGTTAAATTTCTCATGTCACCCATACGTTGACACCATTCATATCCCATCTGGACAATTAGTCCAATGTTTCTATGACCGAAGGTAGTGTAGGCAGTCTCAAGAAATGATATTACATTTGCATTACTCCACACAACCTTACGTTGTGCTAATGTCTTACGTTTGACATTAGTAAATGGATTGATGTGGG
>TARA_R110002126_G_scaffold53235_3_pt1 | contig 10929 bp, 4 predicted proteins | sample TARA_R110002126 | Tara Oceans TARA_R110002126 (sample SAMEA4397536) | marine metagenome | biome: Polar Biome; feature: [DCM] deep chlorophyll maximum layer (ENVO:01000326); material: water (ENVO:00002006), including particulate matter (ENVO:01000060) such as... | depth 30 m
GAGCCTTAGCCTTAGGCTTTGGTAACAGTAGTATATGTAGGTCTATTCTAGACAAACGTGGCCTAGTAGTTGGAGTCTATGGTGTAGTCCCCTTGTCTGATACTATAGGACAAGTATGGATGTTAGGATCAGAGGGACTGGTTAAGATCAAGACTTCATTCTTGAAACAATCAAGGTCAGAGGTAGAAGGTATGAATGAGATATACCCTCACCTCTGTAACTTTATAGATAGCCGCAATGATGTTCACCTCAAGTGGATACGCTGGTGTGGCTTTAAGATAATTGGAGAGAAGATGATTAATAATGTGAAGTTCTATGAATTCTGTAGGGTAGCTTAATGGCTGGAATGGAGGCACTCTATGCGGCTCAGTTTGTAATTGGAGCAGCTTCAGCAGCTAATCAGGCTCAAGTTGCTGACATGGAAGCACAGGAACAACGAAGACAGGCTAATCTACAAGTAGCTATTAACAACAGACTTGCATATAATGCCCACTTAAGTCTTAATGCACAGCAATCTCTAGAGTTCTCTAAGTTTGGTTTTGAGAAGTTTGAGTTAGCTAAAAGCATACGTAGTGAAAGAGCTAAGGTTGAAGCCATAGCTGCTAGTTTTGGTGGAAGCTTTGGACAACAGGGAGGTTCCTTTGATGCTACTATCATTAACATGAATAGACATGGCAGTACTGCTCTTGCTCGTAAAGACTTTAACTTTAAGATCTTAGCTACTAACTTTAATACGAAGCATGAAAATATCACCTTACAAACTCAGAGTAAAAACAATCAAGCATTCTCAGGCTTAAGTACTGGCAGCAGCCCACTAGGTACAGGATTACAAATTGCAGGTTCAGCTATTAATTCAGCTGTAGCCTATGAAACAGGTACACGTTAATATGCCACCAGCCAGTAAGTTATTTGCGCTAGACCCAATTAATACAACACTCACGGCTCCCACTACAGATTTCCAAGTACAAGGACCAGCAGATAGATCCGTAGCTAAACAACAGTTAAATAGAGGTTTAGCTGTATTTGCTAATGCTGTGGGTAATGCTGGTGAGCTTGCTAAACAGAGGCGCATTAAAGCAGACACAGATCTAGCTGAGAATGCAGCTATTAGAGGAGACTCTAGACCTGAAGGTCTCCTTGGAGTAGCTAGTAGAGCTTTTGATAGAGTAGTAGATGCTAATGCAGCTAATAAGAAATTAGAAGAAATAGATGCTTATGCACAAGGAGCTGACGGTTTTAATGATGTCAACTCTGAAGGACCACTAAGTGCTAAGTTGGCTCAGGTCCAACAGAAGTATGATAGGTTTCTAGCAGAAGGTTTACGTGAGGGAGGTGATCCTACTGTATCCCAACAGTTCACGTTGGGTGTGAATAAGAGACTACAGGCAGTTAAGAAAGAGATCAATGCTGTTGATCTTCAGCGTAGTCAGAGAGTAATTATTGAACGAGTACGAACTCAAGTAGATGAATTAGTTACAGTCTCTAAAGACTCTGAAACTCCTTTGGAAGACATGAGAGTTCCTCAGATGATCACGGGCTTTGCTAAGGAAATTGAATCCTTTGATGTACAGATAGGTGCTGGAGAAGCTAAACTTCTAGTGTTCCAAATGATAGCTCAGAATGAAGACATGCTTCTTGAACCAGAGTTTGTACATAGTCTACTCAAAACTCCATTTGCTAAGGATATTACTTTTAATACCCTTCTAGCTAAGACAGATAAGGAAGGTACGGCCTTTGCTCAGATTTATAAGACATATGTAGCAGCCTCTAAAGCAGCCTTTAAGCTTGCTGATGACAATCAGACAGCCGCAAATGTGGAGAATAAAAAAGCTATTACAGATGGTATTATGGATGACACCATCCGTAGAGGTGAGACATCTGCGGAAGGAGTAGCTCAGTCTTTGGTGTCTTCAGGACACTTCAAACTATCAACAGCTCTTCTCTATGAGAAAAATCTACAGAAGTATATGGATCTTAATATTAAGGCCCAACGTGGGAGTCCTGAACATCTAAAAGTATTAGAACTAATCCAACATCAGATAATTACAAAAGATACTGCTTTGGATTCTATGTCTATAGCTGCAGGACTTAATCCTGATCTAGTACCTAATCTTAAGTCTTATATGACAGAAGAAGGTAAACAGAAACTAGCCTTTATTAAGTCTTATCAAGATCAAATTAAAGATTTATCTAAGAATGTCCTAAGTCTCTCTAAGCTAGCATTAGGATCTAAAGCTAAGAAAATATTAGCAGGGACTTCAACAGGTACGGTTGAAGAAACTAGGGATGCTCTTCTTGGGATGGGATTAGAACCGATAAAGGTTAATAGAATAGTCCAACAAGTTCAAGATTTACATAATGGTATGAATAAACTAGCTGAGAAAATGGGTGTTGCTGACTCTATAGCAGACAAAGCTGACGGTTCTGTATCTGATGAACGGCTAACACAGTTTCAGAATGTCATGGAAAAGCAGATTGATCTTTTAGTTAAAGAGATTGATTCGAAATTAGGAATTCAGCCTCGCCCTGATACTCCAATAAAAATGGGAGAAACAGGACAACTAGAATTTCCTGTGATTTCTACTAGTTCTGAATATCCATTAGTGGTTAATCAGTCCTCAGATATCTTTGGGACTCTCAAGGAAGACGGCACAGGTGCTGCTAATATTGGAGGAGGATCAGGAGCAAGTACTTTTACTACACCAGATGTCTCCTTTTCACAGAACGGTAACTTTACCTTGAAGGCTTTAGTATTGGATGCTGTTACTAAACATTCACCTGAAGCTCTAGCTGAGATGGCAATTAAGGCTGCTGAACAGCAACAACAGCAGAAAGAACAAGCTAGACTAACAGACACTTCTAGACCTCTCGCTGACCGTAATGTGGAAGCAGGTAATAGTATCTTTAGAGTAGGTGACTTCCAGTTAACTGTAGATAGCTTTAATGCAGCAGCAGATTTTGTAGAAAACAATGTATTTAATAGACTAGTAGATTTCGTTCAGAAAGCTCAGATATTTGATGATGGTATTCAAATGCCAGATAGAGTTACTCCTAAGATACTTGCTGAACAAGAACCACAAAGAACTAATGACGAGCTAGCTAAGGCACTAGGTTTTGGTGAGGAAACTGGAGCACCAGCTAAGGAAACACCTAATCCTGTGTTAGACTTGATTACTCCTAAAGACGCTGGAGCCGCAGGAACTTCTCAAGATCCTAACTTTGATCCAGATGCTCCTGGCCCAAGAGGGTTTGATCAAGACAATAAGCCACAAGAAGGCACTAGGAATGAACTTGCTAAAGACTTAGGAGTTCTGAACCCTAACTTTGATTCCAAATTTGAAGGGGGAACTTCTGAAGAGTCTGACATAGAAGGCTTTGAAGGTAATAATGTGGATGCTCCAGTATATCAGACAGTTGAACAAGTTGAAAAGGCAGCACCTAATTTTCTATCTGGACTTACTAAAGAAACTCAAGAAGATATTAAGAGGCAGTTAGAAGGTAGAGGAGTTACTAATACTAAACCATCGTCCTTTAAAGAAGTTCCCTTTGAACCTGAAAAGATCTCAGGCTCTCCAATTCCAACAACCCCCTTTGAACAGAGTGTGATGACAGCAGAATTAGGAGGGAAGGATGGGAAGGAATTTAAGGGTAAGCCTTATATATCCAGTACCTTAGCAGGTCCTGGTACTGCGAAAAAACCGCAGCTTAATCTATCAAGAGGACAAAGGAAGGTTAAAAATACTTCAGAAGCTCCTCTGACTAATAGTGTACATACATCAAGTAGTACAAAATCTGGACTAACTCTAGGCTTTGGACATGATATAACACAACAGGAACTATCTTCAGGTACTATACATGGTATTCCTTTTGTAGGTAAAAACGGGAATTTTATAAATTTAGATAACGATACTCTTAAGACAATATTTAGAGCTGATATGAAAGTACATAGAGAAGAAGCCAAAAAAGACTTTAATAACAAGAGCTTTGCTGTTGATTTTAAGGACATACCCCTTGAGTTGCAAGACTTTTTAGCTGACAGGTTTTTCAATATGAAAAATAAAGAAATGCCCAAGGCGGATGCTGCTTTTAGACAAGCTTTGAATATTAAAGACATATTATCTAGAGTAGCTAAGGGTTCAGATGCCTATAAGAATAATCTAAGGCAACTACCAATAGCTCTTAAGATCTTCTTTTACAATGTAAAAGAGCGTAAGGGAGCACAGGGTAGATCTAATAGGATTTTTAAGACTCTTAATGCTGAAGAGGCTATCCTTAACTTCTTTAAACTACAAGGTAACTAATGGTAGAGTTTAATTTTGATCCAGATCAATTAACTGATAACTATGCAGCTAATAAAGTTTCTCGTGATGCTTATGAAGATTCTGAAGAGTATGCTCAGGACGTACAGGCAGAGTCTTTTAGAGCTGAAGTAGCTCCAGTAGCTACCAAAGAGACAGCTAAGGCTGCCAATAATGATGACTCTGGGATCATAGGAAGCACAGTAAACTTTGTTAAACATGCAGGTATTGGTGTCGCTAAAGGTGTGGAGGAGATAGGTCAGACGTTTAGATTACTTAAAGATAATGCCTTTCATCTTCCTAAGCCTGAGACTACAGCTGAGTCCCTAGCTCAAGGTTTTGGACAGTTCCTACCTGCGTTTATTCCTGCAGCTGGAGCACTAGGAGTAGGTATCAGAGCTGCTGGGTTAGTAGGTAAGACTAAAAAAATTAGAACAGCAGTAGAGTTTCTTAAAGGCTCCGCTGCTGGTGCAATTGCAGATGCTTCAGCCTATGATCCTAAAGATCCCAATGTAGCTAACTTCTTGTTAGTCACTGGTGCTATCTCTCAAGACTCTGGTGCTGGTGCAGCTATTAAAACTCTTCTAGCCCAAGATAATTCAGATACAGAAGCTATAGCTAGAATTAAAGCTGCTGCTTCAGGACTCATAGCAGGATCTATAGTGACAGGTATCATTAAAGCTACTGGTCATGCTGTAACAAGAGTTAGAGGCGAGATTACACATGTAGATGGTACACCTATCGAGGTACTTAAAAAGTCATCTGAAGTAGAAGCTAATACATTTACTGATGGCGTACTAAAGTCTAAAGGTATAGATGTTGGAGATGGTGGTCCTACATACAATATTTCTCAAGAAATGAATAAGAAGTTTGGAGAAGGTTTACCTAGCATAGAAGGTTCTTTTAAGGACACAGCTGAGAGATCTCAGAATGATTATGTAGCTCCTTTTGAGAAACTAACTCCTGAGCAACAATTAGATTTCCAACGTATTACACAGAAATGGGCTAAGACTCGTGAAGTAGCTCCAGTAGATCTTAAGACAATTGAATCTATGAACTTATTAAAGCTTAAGACACGTTCTGATGTCAGGAATATGCTTCAGTTTATGAGTACTAGGATGGGACTCAAGGATCTAAAGGGGTCTAAAACATCCTTTAAAGACTTAGATACCTCCTCAGGAGCTGCAGAAATGCTAGGGCTTCCTAATAAGGAAATGGTTAGAATTATAGACGAACAGGGAGGCAACATCCGGAATGCTATGAGATACGTAGGGGCTGCTCGTGCCTTCTCTTCAGCTGCTATGAAGAAAGCTGAAGTTTCATTTGAAGCCTTTGTAGCTACTGGTAAGAGTGTTGACTATGAAGAAGGACTTACACATACTGAGATGGCTTACGATATGCTAGCTGCTGGTGGTGATCTTGCTAAAGCTTCTTCAGATCTCCTACGGAGTCACAAGAATTTAGTTGATGACGCTACTGCCCTTGCTGATGTTAAGAAAGCCTTACGTCATTCAGTTATTTATAATGACCCAGAATTATCTATTAGACAAGCAGGCTTCTTTGTTAATGCTGTTAAATTAGATACCGTAAAGATTACTGCTAAGTTTCCTGGTGGAGCTAAACAGACCAGAAAGATTCCTAAGATCGAAGGTGAGTCTTCTGCTGATTTTAAGAAGAGAGCCATTATGGAAGCTAAACGGGCAGAGTTTGATGACATAGCTAATGCTACCAATAAGCAGGCTGTTACTAGAGCTAATGCTATGAACAAGAGTTTCAAGGCTAGAGGCAGAGATGCAATGTTGGAGATCTATATTAATGGTCTTCTCTCTAGTGCTAAAACCTTTGAAGTTAACTTGTTAGGTAACTCTACAGCTATAGTTACAAGTGTTATTGAGAGGTCTTATGCAGGTTATATTAAGAGAGGTGGGGAAGTTACAGGTCAAGAAGCTGCACAACTAGCTAAAGGATTCTGGAATCAGATCACTGCTTTTGATGACTTGTGGAAACTCATGAAACTATCATGGGACAAAGGACCAACAGGTAACATGAAGCAGGATTTTATTAAACCTCGTGATAGAACTCTATCTGCTGAAGGAATGCGAGTAGGTGGTAATTTAGGTAAGGCTATCAATGTCTTTGGTAGTGTAGTAAACTTTCCAGGTAGAATACTGCTCACTGCTGATGATATTTTTAAAACTGTCAATAGTGGAGCTGAGAAAAGAGCACTGGCTTACCGTAAGGCTGTACTAGACACAGGTACACAAGGAGAAACTGTACAAGATGCTGTAGCTGTTCAAAATAGATTCAATGAGATCTACAAGAATATAGAGGATCATGAAGACATCCTAGAGGGTGCTAAGAGTTTTGCAGAGAAGAACACTTTCACAAATCCTCTTCAGATGCACCAAGTAAAACAAGCAGACGGCACGTTTAAGCCTATGCCAGGACTAGGTTTACGTCTTAAGGCTGTACTAGACTCTGATCCTTCAGGTATCGCTAGAGTCTTTGTACCTTTCTTCCAGACACCTGCTAATTTGCTTAACTTTGCATGGGAACGAACACCAATACTACGTAAGCTTAACAAGGGACTACAAGCTGAACTCTCTGCTGATGCCCCTGCTGCTGTTAGAGAGCTGGCTGAAGCTAAGGTTGCAACATCACGGGTCATGTGGGCTACTACGTTTGGATTAGCTATGAGTGGTAATTTCACTGGTGGGCCTCCTGCAGATAAGAACTTAAGGAAGACACTAGAAGCGGATATGGGTGGAAATGCTCACTGGTATAGTTTTCAATTAGGGGGTAAGTGGTATAAGTATGATAGATTTGATCCTATTGGGGTAATCATAGGAGCCTCAGCTAACATGGCTATTATGGCTAAGGCTTCCATGAATCTTGCAGGATTACAGGATGAGGACGATGAATCTGGAGCAATACGTGAAGAACAATTAGCAGTCCTAGAAGCAGGAACAATAGGTATGGTTAAGCTTATAGCTGATAGACATTACCTACAGAGCTTTTCAGAGATGCTTGCTGTATTTTCTGGAGAAGGTAGTACTTTAGGTAAGGTTCAGAAGGCAGGGGAGAAGGTATCTTCAGTCTTTAACCCTATTCAAGCTCTTAGTACAGGATTTTATTCTAGTTTTAGACGTAATATTACACAAGGACTAGAGCCTGAGAAGTTAACTAAGTTACAAAGAGGAGAGATTAAAGACTTTGAGGATGTTGTTGAAGAGATGAAGACGATCTTTGAAGAAGGTCTGAGAAGAGTAACTCCTGGTTATGGTACTAAGCTTCCTACTAAGAATCTAGCAGGAGAAACAGTCTTATATCCTGGTATGAATTATGAACTAGATAGAAAGCCCTTTCAAATACTAGGTAACATAGCTAAGTCAGTATTTGCTCCTTCTGCGGGAAACACTCCTTCCAAAAGTCCTTTGATTAATGCTTTGGCTCGTCTACAGTCTACTACCGGGCAACCTTCAGGGGTTAATCGGATCAATGGTATACTACTAACGGATGAAGAAAAGGGATACTTTGTGGATACTTGGACAGATAGAAACAAAAGGTTGAATGCTTTTGTTACTTCTAAGAATTTTCTTAGTCTGCCTGAGGGTCTCCAAAGAGATATTGTAGAGAATCAGATAAATGGTAATAAACGTCTAGCTTCTAAACTTACTATGGTTAAATTTAATAGAATCTTTAAAGGCGCACTAGATCTCAAACGTAATGATCTGTTACGGAAGACTGAAGACGTTCCCAGAGGACTTAACCTAGCTAACATAAGAGGACAATAATGGCATTCTACGCTAAAGACATATACACTGCTGATGGAAGTACTCAAAGTTTTGCAGTAACCTATCCATTTATCAGTAGAGACCATGTGTCTGTCACGGCTGATGGTGTTGCTGCAACCTTTACATGGGTTAATGATGGTCAGATTACCATCACTAGCCCTGCTGCTTTAGATGGTGAGATTTTAATTATTAAACGTAACACAAGTCCTTCATCACTCTTGGTTGACTATGTAGATGGTAGTAATCTAACTGAGACTGACCTTGATTTGGACAGTAAGCAAGCCTTTTTTCTTGCTCAAGAGAACAATGACGAGCAAGGACTGATAGATGTTAACTCTGTAGCTACCTCAACTCACATCTTTGTAGCTGATGGGACTGATTTTAACAGTGTAGCTGTCACTGGTGATGTTACAATCACTAATGCTGGGGTTACAGCTATAGGTGCTGATAAAATTACTGGTGCTAACCTAGCAGATAATGCTTGTAACTCAGAACATTACACAGATGGTAGCATAGATACTGTACATATTGCTGATGTTAACGTAACTACTGCTAAAATAGCTAATGATGCTATTACAGGTGCTAAGATAGCCCTATTTGATGATGCTTATGAGGCTACTACTACACATATACTTGTAGCTGACGGTACTGACTTTGATAATGTAGCCATGACAGGTGATATAGGTATCACTAATGCTGGGGTTACTTCTATTGCGTCAGGGGTAGTTGTCAATGCAGACGTTAATGCTGATGCTGCTATAGATGCTACTAAGATACACAATGGAGCTGTAACTAATACAGAGTTTAGCTATCTTGACGGTGTAACATCAGCTATTCAGACTCAGATCACGGACATAACTGCAGGAGCTGTAACTATAATAGATGATGACAATCTCACTTTAAGAGATAATGCTACTATTACTAAGAAAGCTCAGTTTCAATGCTCAGGAATCTCTGCTGATACTACTAGAACCTTTACATTTCCAGATGCAAATGGAACTTTACTATTAAATACTGTTGAAGACACTAGCCCACAACTAGGCGGTGATCTTGACTGTAATGGTGCACAAATACAATGGAGTAAAGGGTCTGATGTAGCATCAGCTACTGCCTTACCTCTATTAACAGATGGTAATTACTTTGATGTTACGGGTACAGCAACAATAACTTCTTTTAATGCAACAGGTGGAGCAGGTACACAAGTTAAACTCCATTTTGATGGAGCTTGTACTTTAACTCATAATTCAGATTTAATATTACCAGGCGGTGCTAATATTGTTACTGCTGCTGGAGATGAAGCAGACTTTATAGAGTTTGCTGCGGGTGATTATAGGTGTACATCATACACTAAGGCATCAGGATTAGCCGTTATTAGACCTGCTGCATCTGCTACTGCTGCTGGAATTGTAGAATTAGCTACTGATGCAGAAACTGGGACGGGCACGGATGCTGCGAGAGCAACTACACCTGCTGGGGTAGCTTCAATCGTTGGCTCTGTTTTGCAAGCTTATGATGCTGACACTTTGAAAGCTGATACGGCTGACGTACTAACTGCTGGTTATGCTTGCACTGTTCATAATGCAGGTACTAAAGCATCAGGAACTTATACACCAGATGAAGCTGATGGGAATATGCAGAAGGCTGTTAATGGTGGAGCACATACTCTCGCCGTACCTGCCAATGACTGCACTATGGTCATTCAATATACTAATAATGCTTCTGCTGGAACTATAACTACATCCGCCTACACCATAGTTGACGGTGACGATCTTACTACAACTAATGGGCATGACTTTTTCTTTTATATTACAAATAGTGATGCGTTCACTCTTCTCACCGTAAAGGCTCTGCAATAATGTTAATACCAATGGTACAGGGTGGGCATACTTCTGGTGGCTTCATAACAGCTACAGGTGGTGATCTTATAATTTCAACAGGTGGCTATCGTATCCATGTCTTTACTGCTTCAGGAGCTTTTGTGCCTTCTGCGGCTGCTGCGGTGGAATATCTAGTTATTGCTGGTGGTGGTGGCGGTGGATCTTTCACTGGAGGTGGTGCGGGAGCCGGAGGTTATCGTACCGCTACAGGTCTAGCGGTAACAGCTCAATCCTATACCGTTACTGTAGGTGCGGGGGGAGCTGGAGATGACTACGGTGCACCTTGGGCAACGGCTCTATCAGGAGCTAATTCAGTATTTTCATCAATAACTTCCGCTGGTGGCGGTGGAGGTGGCTCTGGAGGTCAGGGTGGTGGAGATGGAGGATCAGGTGGTGGCGAAGGTTACTCTGAACTTGGACTTGGAATAGGGTCAGCTTCACCAGGTGGACAAGGTAATAATGGTGGCACTGGTGTTGATGCAGCTCCTGGATATCATGGTGGGGGTGGAGGTGGTGCTGGAGCCGTAGGAGTAAATGCGACAGCTGCACGTGCCGGAGATGGTGGTGCAGGTTTAGCAAGTAGCATCACAGGGTCTTCTGTGACAAGGGCCGGAGGTGGTGGTGCTGGTGACGATTCCCTTCGTAGTACTACGCCCGGAGATGGCGGATCAGGTGGAGGTGGAGATGGTGCTGATGGGCCGGATGTAAGGGTTTCTGGGGCTGGTGGAACAAATTTAGGTGCTGGTGGAGGTGGAGGCGGAAACAGGCCAAATAGTGCTAACACGTACACTGAAGGGGGCAACGGAGGTTCTGGAACAGTTATAGTAAAATACGAAAACTCAGACCCCCTTTACACAGTAGCTACAGGCGGCACTATAACATCTGATGGAACAAATAGACTTCATGTGTTTAACGCAAGTGACACATTTAATGTTACTACGCAGGGGTCAACTCCTACAG
>TARA_R110002126_G_scaffold12458_1_pt1 | contig 10928 bp, 16 predicted proteins | sample TARA_R110002126 | Tara Oceans TARA_R110002126 (sample SAMEA4397536) | marine metagenome | biome: Polar Biome; feature: [DCM] deep chlorophyll maximum layer (ENVO:01000326); material: water (ENVO:00002006), including particulate matter (ENVO:01000060) such as... | depth 30 m
GATAGCCAATTTAGCTGGACATGCTCGCGTCTTGCAAGGGGTTCACTATCCTTCAGACAATGATGCTGCTATGGTTATTACCTCTGCTATTTGGCAAGATATAAAACACAAAATATAAAGGAATCACAATGCCACTTCCATCGAAAAGAGACGGGGAATCAAGAGAAAACTTTTTGTCTAGATGTATGTCTGACGAAAAAACAATTCAAGAGTTTAAAGACAGCCCCCAAAGAATGGCTGTTTGTATGTCCAAGGCACTAGAAGACTTAGACACTCTAAGCTCTGCTGCTTTTGCTCATGACGTTATTCACGATGGCTACACGGAGGCGATCAACGAAGATAACTTTTACGTTCCATCAGAAGAAGAGTATGAAGATTGGGGAGAAGAAACAGAAGAATGGGACGTTTCAGTGGCGAAGCCCGGGCTTTGGGAGAATATTCGCAAGAAAAAAGAACGTGAAGGCAAGAAGTACAAGCCCGCCAAAAGGGGAGATAAAGACCGGCCTGATCCAAAGTCTTGGAAAAAAGCCAAAAATTCAGAAGAGCTAGATATTGCCGAATCAGGCTTTAAATATCGAGACCCTAAAACTGGTCAAATTTACGAATACGAACGTAAAGGCATCTACACAAAAGATGGACGAAGGTTGATCCCCACTAACGCTTCAGAGTACCAAGGAAGAAAGGTTCGACTAGGTAGGCCGTTCCTAACACCAGATGGCCCGAAAAAACGATCCGTGTACGTTAAAAATGAAAAAGGTAATGTGGTTAAGGTAAACTTCGGTGACCCAAACATGAAAATTAAAAAGTCTGATCCTGCAAGGCGAAAGTCATTTAGAGCCAGACACAAATGTTCAACTCCGGGGCCACGCTGGAAAGCAAGGTATTGGTCGTGACGAGCATGGTAAGTGCGTCAGTTTGACACAAAAACGTTAATTTAGCCACCTGCAACGGTGGCTTTTTAAATTTCGTGATTTTTTTATAAATAAGTGTGTATAATCTTTTGGTGTGTTTTACAAAGAAAGGTTATATTATGTTTAGGCTATTTTTTCTGTTTGTGGGTTTTGTTTTATTTCCTCAGTTTTGCCAAGCTCAAAGCTGGACTATTTCACCCGACAAAGACTACCATAAGGGAGTAGTAGTAGTTCAAGGTGACGGACTTCAAGGTTCTGGCACTGTTGTAAAGTTTGTGGAAGACGCTGGGGAAAACTATATTGGTTTAATTCTTACCGCCAGTCATTGCGTTAAAGGTAAAAGTACTTTGTTTGATGTATTTTTTTCGGGAGGGAAAAAGTACAGAGGGGGAACGGTTGTTTACAATTCTAGGTACACGACCAATACTTACAATGACATCGCATTGATCGAGGCTCTTATACCTGACGAAATACCAGTCGTCGATATATCTAGCGAGCCAGTAAAGTGCGGAGAGCAAGTAGAAATGTGCGGCTACGCAACCGGCTCGTTGCGTCACTGGAACGCTAAGTACGCAGGCTCTTCAATACCTCAAGATGGGCATGTTGTTTTTTCTTGGGCTATACAGGGAGACTCAGGTGGCCCGATACTTTACAATGGTAAAATAATAGGGGTTATATGCTTTGGTACTGCTGTTGACAGGTTTAACGACAGGTATATAATTGGGCCGATTCATGGCACTAACATAGATAGGGTTAGTGGATATATGGATAATTACAGGCGAGATAAAACTTAAAAAAATATCACAATACCTGTGCTTTAAACGACCCCTTGAGTTATAATACTATTAGCTTATAACAAAAACGAACAAAGGGTCTGTGATGATAAATTTTCAAGCTCCAATTAACAGCTTAGGGTATGGAGTGGCTGGATACAATATTTTTAAAGAGATTATAAAGATTCATCCATCCGCTGCTTTGTACCCTATTTCTACACCAGAATTTACTGATTTACATATTGCAAAAGGTCTGGCAAACAGGGGTCAATTCAAGCTATATCCGTCCCTCAAAATGTGGCATCAAAATGATATTCACACGCACATAGGAAAAGGCAAGCATATTGGCTTCCCCATCTTTGAGCTAACAGAGTTTAGCGAAGAAGAAAAATTGAGCATGTCGCATTGCGATACGCTATTTGTTTGCTCACAATGGGCAAAAGAGATATTAATAGAGCAAGGGTTTTGTCCTGTTCATGTGGTTCCTTTGGGTGTGGATACCGAAATTTTCAAGCCCCATCTCGGTAGTCGCGATGCTACAATATTTTTCAATTGCGGAAAATGGGAAGTTCGCAAAGGCCACGATATTCTAATTGAGTGTTTTAATGCAGCTTTTGAACCACGAGACAATGTAGAATTGTGGATGATGTGCGACAACCCGTTTATTGGACAGATGAATGACCAATGGAAAAGTCTTTACAAAAACTCAAAATTGGGTGATAAAATTAAGTTTATTCCAAGGCAAAACACCCACGAAGATGTGTATAACGTCATGAAGCAAGCCGATTGCGGAGTCTTTCCTGCTAGAGCAGAAGGATGGAACCTTGAACTACTAGAAATGATGGCCTGCGGTAAAGATGTTATAGCAACTAATTATTCAGCACACACAGAATTTTGCAACAAAGACAATTGTTATTTAGTTGATATTGACGAACTCGAACGAGCACGTGACGGAGTATTCTTTTCTGGGGAATACGGAGAATGGGCAAGAATTAACGATTCCGCTAAGTCTCAACTTATTGAACATATGAGGACTGTTCATGGGGTTAAGGGGCAGTATACAAACCATATGCCAGATGAGGTTGCCCGAAATTGGTCTGGAGTAAAAACAGCAAATAAATTCACATGGGAAAATTCAGCAAAGGAGTTATTAAATGGACTTGGAATTTAAGTCGCCACGAGCGATTCTAAACCATTACAGAAAAGGTTTTATTGGAAGCGTCTGCGATGCAGAGGATACCGCAATACTGCTGGGCGAACTGCCAATGCCTATCTTTGGTGCAGCGGCCCACAGCTTGCGAGACAGTGGCGAGGGAAAGCTCTCATTGCCCTTTAAATCGCTTTTAAAGTTTGACCCCACATTCGGGCCGAGCGAGGCACAAACCACAGGAGATTGCGTTGCTCACGCCACACGCAACGCTGTGGATGTTACAAGGTGCGTAGAGATAGACATTGACGGAGAAAGAGAAGAATTCGTTGCCCGTGGAGCAACTGAAGGAATCTACCAATCTCGACCTTGGAGTGGTCAGGGAATGACATGCTCTGGTGCGGCAAGATATATCAGCGAACAAGGCGGCATCCTAGTCCGTAAAGATTACGGGGAGGTAGACCTTTCTACGTACAACTCTAAACTGGGAGACAAGAAACTAATTCCCCGACAAATCTATAAAGATGAAGCCCAGAAACATCAAGTTAAAACCGTTTCCAATATTAGAACAGTCGAAGAAGCGAGAGACGCACTAGCCAATGGTTACGCCTTGGGCGTTTGTTCTGGTTACGGTTTTAGTTCTAGGCGAGATAAAAACGGAATCGCTGCTCGCGGAGCAGGATGGAACCACGATATGGCGTGGATTGCCTGCGACGATTCGCGAGAGCGACTCAATGAAACCTTGTTTCTGATCCAAAATAGCTGGGGGATATTCAACTCTGGGCCGAAAGTTCACGACCAACCAGAAGGAAGTTTCTGGATTCGTGAGAAAGACGCTCGTGGGATGTTGTCTGAAGGCGGGGGGTGGGTATTCTCAAACGTAGAAGGATTCCCTGCTAGAGAAATTGATTACACAATAGATGAGGTATTTTAATGAACACTTCGACAAAGGCAATGATAGGGCTTGGTTTGATTGCCGTAATGGTTTTTTATCAAATAAAATCACAATTACCAACAAATGTGATGTTAAATGACGAAATTAATACTATGATAGTACAAGTAAACGAAGCCTTTAATAAAGCCGAGGTGGAAGTTTTAGGTGTTAAACCTAATCCCAATCCAGAACCCAACGCCCCTAAAGTGCCAGACCCAGACCCATCCAAATGTATTTGTGGTGGAACTGGGGAGATTGTTCAAGGTGACGGTCACATTACTCAATGTCCTTACCACGGAAGCACAGAGCAGGAACCTGAGTCAAACGTACAGTATGTCGAACCAAACGCTAAGATATATGTTTATCCCAAGCGTAGAGGTTTTTTAGAAAGATTATTTTTTAACTAGGAGAGTATTATGAACAAAGTCAAATCACTTATCACGAGTCGCCGTTTCTGGGCTGCTTCATTGGGCCTAGCGGCTGTTGTCGCTTCTGATCTATTTGGAGTGACTCTAGACACAGAGCAACTTCTTGGGGTTGTAACCATTGTGGTTGCTTGGATTATTGGCGATACAGTTCGAGAAACTGAAGATAAAATTAAAAACTAAGGAGTTAACTTATGGAATTCTTGTCAAGCCTTAGTTTGCCGCAATGGGCTATCATTGGTATCGGTATTTATATGCTACTTTCTGGCACTATGAATTTTTCCCAGTTGCTTGAATGGTTTAAGAAACAATTCTCCAAAAGCGAAGTGGAAGATAAAGATTTAGCGATCTCGGTTGAAGAGGCTGATGGATATAGTTTAGTTCAACTGGTAGTAAAGTGGGACGACCTATCGAATTCTTGCAAAAAAGCAGGGTGTATTGCAGCTTGCAAGGAGTTGGATAAGGTGTTTCCCTTGTTGGCTCCCACCCAAAAGGGAGAAATATCTAATGAAAGCTAAAACTTTAATCGGCTTGGCATTACTAGCCATAGGTTTATTCTGGCCTCAAATTCAGGAACGGATTCCTGATTTTATTATTCCTTCAAGGCCATCCATAGATATTATGGAACCTTCTGAAGAAATAAAAGAAAAGGTCTCAAGTATCTCTTCTGAAGTTGTCGATAAGAAAGACAGGTTAAACTTGACAGTGTTTAACAAGGTTTTCTCTGAAAGAGTATTGGGTTACTCTGGGGTTCAAGCCCAACAAATCAACGATATCTACACTATCTCTGCTAAAACCTTCTTTGGTCAGAAGCTAAAGGGTAAGTATGAAAAACTGGCTGGCGGTCTTACAGCTTTAATGTCAAGCACTCTAGGGGTTGAAGACCATGTTGTTACACCTGCGGAGTTGCAGGATTTAAATTCTAATTTCCAAGGATTATCTTGGTCGTTTTCAAAGTGAGGTAAATGTGATTCAAATTTTAAAAGACTTAATTCAAGCCAAGTTGGGAGACATGGCATTTAAGTTGCAGGCTATTTTAAATTCTCCCGAAGAAAATTCGGTAGCAAAGCTTGATAGCTTGTTGAGCGATTACGTAATGGAGGTGCAAAAATTAAAAATGCTAGATGAAATCATTAAAAGTTCTAATCAAGAGCCTGCACCTAATGAAGAGTCAGAGTAATTTAAAGCCAAGAAAGAAATTGAATGAAATTGAAACTAACTTTTATTGTGGCACAGTGCGACAAAAAGACTAACATTTCAGACCCTAACAGATTTCGAGTTCTCTTAGATGATGACATGAGTTTTCCATCTAAGTACATTTCGACAAAAGACGAGTTCGACACTCTCAAGGAGTTGTCGGATGAGTTTTTAAGGGTTGATTTCAATTGGCTACCAAAAGAAATACGGGGGTTTAGAAAGTTGCAAGAAGAATCTCTTGAGCTTAAAACTCCCGTATTTGAATTGGTGTACTCTTCTTATATGCCACTAATTCTAGGCTCAGAGAGAAGGGGGTATTTCTTCACGGAAAAAGAAATACATGACGCAGGCATAGAGATTGAAGACTTTTACCAAGACGTACTATCATCCAGATCAAGGGGTTTTTAAAATGGATAAATTAGGAGATATCGAGAAGTATAGAAACGCAGAGCAATCAGGCGAAGCTATGGATAATATTGAGTCATTTATTCTTTTATTTGTTGACAAAAGCGGGGAGGTAGGTTATAATGTAGACTGGAGCAAAGGGATAGAGGGCTTCGCTAAGATGTTCTTCTCAATGGCTTACGCTAGTTTACTTGATGATATTTTAAACGATATGGAACAAGAGTGTGTAAAGACTGACAGAGTAGAAGAATTTGAACAAATTCTTTTAATTTTAACCAAGCTGCTTAGAGAACGAAACGCCGAAATCGCTGGGACTACTGAAGTTGTAGACAGTGTGGGTGACTCAGTTGTTGTTTCACCCTTAAGCGATCCGTACTTTCAATAATACTGGAGATTGCAATGAATCACAAGAGAATAATGTGGAAAAGCTGGAATGTGATTGAGTCTGGGATTATCGAAAAGAATAGTAATTTTTTGTTTGAAATAACAAAATCGGAATTAGGTGAGCCATACGAGCAAGAGGGTGAGGGGCAATTTGAGGATTTATCAAACATATCAATGCCTCTGGCTGTCCAAACTCCAATAGGTGTATTCCCGCAAGATTCCTTCTTTTTGCCAAGCAATAGATGGGATTGCTGGATAGGGCTTACAAATTTTGATATATCACACAACCTGCAAAAGAAAATGGAACAAGTTTCTGGAGTGGAGAGGTTAAAAACTATTGGTAGGTATACGTTTTTTATTGGGGTTGCAAAACTTTTTAAGATCAGAGATGTTAGGCAGGACATAGAGAAAGTTTCCTGCGTCTATACGGAAAGTGAAATATTGTCTGATAGCAACGTTAAGATTGCTGTCGAAGAAGTTAAAAATCAGGTTGCCGACAAGCCCTTTTGGTCTATCTTTGTTGGCACGGATGGGGGTATTGATTATTGCGTTTCAGATTTGATGGATTCAGGGTACTTGCGTAATGTTAATAAATTGGTTATTAAAAAAGAATCTTTTGGTGGAATTGTATTAAGGAGCGAAAATGGTTGAAAATGATAAAGTTGTGACTTGTTTTTTTGAAATGTACGGAAAGGATTTTGGAGGTTATTATCGAGACAATAGGATTCAAAGCCTTATGACTAAGGCAGCATCTTCTTATAGGAATAGCTTTACGAAAGACGAATTGGAGTCCGTAAAGCTACAATGGTTGTGGAACGCTATAAGAAAATTCGATAGCGAAAAGTTCCCAAATACTAAATTTACGTCATATCTGTTTAATCAGGTAGTTTTCGGCTTAAAAATTGAGCTAAAAAAACGTCAAAGGGATAAATTTAGATCAATGGGAAGTTTTGATTCTGGGGAAGGGAAGTTTGGCGATCCAAAAAGAGACTACGCCACGAGCGAGTCTCCGAGGGTAGCTAAGGACTTTATCATGGACTTACCTTCAGATGTAAAGTTTATATTAGAGCAAAAGTACCTTTACAATATGACAATGCAAGAAATTGGCGAAGCCAATGGCTACAGTAGAGAAACAGCCAGAAGAAGAATTAATTCTGCTGTTCAATTCTGTAGAAAATTACAATAATGTAAAACTTTTGTGTATATAGGTTTGGACTTGGATTGTATTTTTGGATAAATTTGGAAAATTGTTTATATTGTAGGAGTATTTATTATGGCAGTTCCTAGTTCAGCTTCGGCGTATCTAAGAAATACCACTGGTGGAGCTTTTGTTAAAGCAGACCAAGGTGGCACAATTCTCGGTAACCAAATCACGGGTTCGGTTATCACTAAGGCTTTAGCGTTAAAAGACAATGCTAAAGATTTCGCTGTTGGCAACCTCCCTAAAGAGTTGGCTAATGGTATAGTTACTAACACAAAGGCTCTTGCTGGCGGTACTTTTGCGTACCAAGCAGCAGGCAAGTACGTTGTTATGACTATCGCCACGTCTCTATCTGGCGTAGACACGAACAAGATGCTTATCACTGGTCAAGGTGGAGTTATCAACTCTATCCATCAGTTTATGCACGACTTTGGTGCGAAGGTAATGACAAGACTTAGAGAAAATCATTACACCTTAACTGGCAAGTTCAGAAACGGCAACTCAACTAAATCTAGATTGATCTGGTTGAACAATGCTGGTACGGCAATTGCCGCACCTGCTACCAAGACTGGTCTTGATCCTTGGAATCCTCAAGCTGGTAGTGCCGTCAGAAAATCTGACGTTGCAGCTAACCCAACTAGAGCAATTCCGGGTAAATTGGTTATGATGGTTGACTTCGTTGATCCAGCAGTAGCAACTGGTGGAAACTTCTTCAACTACAAACCTATCACTGGAATGTAATCTCCCTTAAGCACTCATTAATTTGATGGGTGCTTTCTTTTTTCTTTTCTCGGAGAGATTACAATGAATGAAACGTGGGATTTTATCGAATCAATAGCAAGGCTAATCGGCATGGCTGCTATTCCTTTGTTTTCTTGGGTTGTCTTTAGTTTGATGCAACAAGGCAAACAAATTATAATACTGGAGCAAAAAGTGAACGACTCTTTAAACAACAGAATGACCAGTCTTGAAAAAACGGTTGGAGAAGTTGAAGAGAAAATCGACCGTATTGATAGTAATATCGTAGATTTTAAACTTAATTTTTCAGAACTTAGTTCAAACTCAAGAAGGGTTGAGGATAAGATAGAGACTTTAATTAGTTCTATAGAGAACAAGTAAGACCACAAGCGTTAACTCGCTTTGTCTAAGCCAGCTTTAAGCTGGCTTTTTTTTACATATTTACAGATTGAGCTTGCTCTTTTAGGGTATAAGAGTTATAATAATTATACATACATACGAACATAAACTTATAAAGGACAAAGAATGAAAGTAACAAAGGCTGACGGAACATTTGCGGATTTTTCCGTTGAGAAAATCCATAAGGTTGTAGAATGGGCAACTCAAGACATTAAGGGTGTTTCGTTTTCTGATATTGAGATGAACGCAAATTTATCAATTTACGACAAGATTAAAACCTCCGAGATTCAACAAGTTCTAATCAAATCAGCGAACGACCTAATCTCAACAGCCGCCCCAAATTATCAGTATGTAGCCGCTAGACTTTTGAATATGCAATTACGAAAAGAGGTTTGGGGGTCTGGACAAAACCCTCCTAGCTTCCTAACCTTTTTGCAGAACAATGTAGACAATGGAATTTACGACGAAAAATTAAACCCTGTTATAACCGGATCGGGCGAGCCTTCAAGTGGAGCTTGGGAATCGGTAGCGATTGAGGAATTTGAGAAGCACATAGACCATTCTCGCGACGATCAATTCACCTACGCTGGATTGCAGCAAATGGTTGATAAGTACCTCGTTAAAAACAGAAGTACTGGCAGGATTTACGAAACGCCACAATTTGCGTATATGTGTATCGCCATGTGTTTGTTTGATACTGTGGAGGACGTAAAAAATGCTTACGATGTTTACTCAACTTTTAAACTTAACCTTCCTACGCCCGTTATGGCTGGTGTTAGAACTAGCATACGGCAGTTTGCTTCTTGCGTTTTGGTTGACGTTGATGATACCTTGGACTCTATTTTTAGTAGCGTACATGCCGTGGGGCGTTACACGGCACGTAGGGCGGGAATAGGTTTAAATATAGGGAGAGTTAGACCTTTAAATTCTCCCATTAGGGGCGGGGAAGTGATCCATACAGGCTTGATTCCGTACCTTAAAAACTTTGAGTCTGCGGTAAAATCAACTTCTCAGAATGGCATTAGGGGCGGTAGTGCTACAGTTCACGTACCTTTCTGGCATTATGAAATCGAAGACGTTTTAGTGTTAAAGAACAACGCTGGGACTGACGATAATAGGGTTCGCAAATTAGATTACAGTGTTCAGTTTTGCAGGTTGTTTTACGAAAGATTGATAGCGAATGAAAGCATTACCTTGTTTTCCCCACATGAAGCTGAAGGTCTTTACGAGGCTTTCGGGAATAATGAAGAGTTTGAGAAACTTTATTTGAAATACGAAAACTCTAGGTCTATCAAGTTCAAAAAGAAAATACTGGCTAGTAAACTCGCCTCATCTTTTGCTAAAGAAAGACTGGAAACAGGCCGAATATACTCTATGAACATAGACTCTGCTAATGAACACGGATCGTGGAACGTGCCTTGCTACATGAGCAACCTATGTCAAGAGATCATTCATCCCACAAAACCCATCAAGTCAGTGGATGATGCCGAGGGCGAGATAGGTATATGTATTTTGTCTGCCTTAAACTTACTTGAGTTGACGAGCGATAAAGATATTGAAAGAGCTTGCGATATTGCGGTTCGGTCTTTAGATTCAATTATTGATTATCAAGACTATCCTGTTGCCGCTGGTAAAAACTTCACTGTAAACAGAAGGTCTTTGGGGGTTGGAATCACAAACTTGGCTGGTTTTCTAGCTAAGAATAAAATGTTCTACGGAGAACAGGAGGCATTGAATTTAGTGCATGAGACTATGGAAAAAATCCAATGGTATCTGATCGACGCTAGTTGTAAACTGGCAAAAGAAAAAGGTAAGTGTAGTCGATTTGAAGACACTAAATACGCTCAAGGCTTGCTGCCCATTGATTGGTATAAAAAAAGCGTAGACGAAATCGTTAAACCAGATTACAAAATGGACTGGGAAGAATTAAGGGGGCGAGTTAAAGAGTTTGGATTGAGAAACTCTACCCTGTCAGCCATAATGCCGTGTGAGTCATCCAGTGTCATCCAAAACTCTACCAACGGCCAAGAGCCAGTGAGAAGTTTGCTAATTTACAAAAAGGCTAAAAATGGAGTGCTAAAACAGTTAGTTCCTAACTATTATAATAGAAAGAACTTTTACACTTTAGCTTGGGATATGAAAGACAACAAGGCGGTTTTAGATACTGCTGCGGTTATTCAAAAGTTTGTTGATATGAGTATGAGCACTAATCTTTATTATAATTACGATCATTACGAAGGTGGAAATATTCCACTAAGCCTGTTGATTAAGGATCAGATTTACGGTTACAAGTATGGGCTAAAGAATTTTTATTATTGCAATACGCCAGATGGTGATGGAGCAGAAGAAAAAGACATGGGTTGCGAGTCAGGAGCTTGTGCGATATGAAAAAGCGGAAGAAGCAGAAACAGAAG
>TARA_R110002126_G_scaffold56437_6_pt1 | contig 10928 bp, 12 predicted proteins | sample TARA_R110002126 | Tara Oceans TARA_R110002126 (sample SAMEA4397536) | marine metagenome | biome: Polar Biome; feature: [DCM] deep chlorophyll maximum layer (ENVO:01000326); material: water (ENVO:00002006), including particulate matter (ENVO:01000060) such as... | depth 30 m
ATGCCAATCAGCATTACTATTGCTGGCGCAGGCATCCCATTCCGCTAAAATGAGTTTATTTCTTTCAGTCAGTCTTCGCTGATTATCCATATTGGTATGTGTTCCTATACCCATTGGCGTTTCTAACATTCGCCTAAATTCATCACATGATAGCCCCGCCAAACCATCTCTCAATGTTTGCGCCCGTTCAGGTGACATATTGTTTGATTCAATCCACGCTTGAGCCAATTTTTCTTTTGCCTCCGTACAACAAGGGTCGTCTTTTTCATCCATTTGGACTTCGGACAAGTCCTCCTCTTCTGTTCTTGGTATTTCCTCTAACATATCGCCAAAAAACATATTGCGTTCTTTTGCTTTAGGAAACTCCGAGAAATCAATATCAATACCTTTGACAAGTAAATCCCATGAGGATTCAAAGGGGGTTTCACTTTTAGGAAACCAATCAAAATCATCTATGTTGTGCATAACAGCCTCCGGCTTCTCTCTTGCTTGCTTTTCATTGTAATTATTATATCTATCGGGCCTGTTTATTATTTCAGTTTTGAAACCATGTTTCTCATATAAAGGGGCAACCGATGGATTGTTAAAAGCAACAACGGGCATTCCTTCTGCCGCTTGTTCACCTATTAATTCAGCCAATAACTTTTGTTGGTCTTCGCTCATATTATGGTCGTAATTAGCCCCCTCGCCGCCAGCATAAGGCGGATCAACCACCATCATATCATCATCTGGATTTAACTTTAACTTAAAGAAATCTTCAAATGAAAGACCGCCTCTAATATCATAGTTTGCATAAACTGGTGCTATTCCTCCTAAATCTTGGCGTGGTGGTAATTTTTTATCCTGTGCATTTACTGTTTGATTCGCATATCCAGAAGCATTCATTCGGGGGTCGCCTCTCCATGATAGGTTTTGAAATTGCGCCCATCTTTCAATCATCTTTCTATGCTCATCGGGAGTTAAACCACCTGATAACTTCTCTCTTCTAATAAAATCATTTAAAGAATCAGGCTGTAAGTTTTTCCAAGAAGTGTCAAATTGTTCTTGTTTCCTCCCTCTTGGTGTTCCGCCTCGTATTTGTTCGTAATAGGTTTTTGGCTCAATTATTCCTTCTTCATTAAGAAAAGGTTCGTTATCCAAAACCAAATCATTATTTTTTTGGCGGTTTAACATCTCGGCAAGAAAGCGGTTATAATCTGCAACCAAAGCCCTGCCACCGGGATTTATATTTGAAGAAACATTTAATCCGCCCATAAAAGGTTCAAGGGTTCTTCTCAAACCACCACTACTTTTTGAAGGGGTTTGCTGAAATGCTTGGCGCAACGGGCCGAGATAGCGAGGATGCCTTTTGCCGCCAGTGTATTTCGGCCCTCTAATTGATTTTTTGCCTGTGAAATCATTCCGAATGTCTTCAAAATCAGCAGGATCAATCGGCATAAAACCCCTCACTTGATTTTATTTTTATCTTTCTTAGGAGTCGGCAGTTTCGGTGCTGGCTTTTGTCCTCTATCAGATTTATAGCCCCACTTCATTTTCTTTTTTTCAATGTCGGAACGGAGAATTTGATAATTTTTATTATTGCGCTGTGAAGGTTTTGTCTGTCTTTGTTTCCCGGTTGGGGTCTTCATATAACCGCATGATTTACAAGGAAGTGCGCCTCCTTGGTTATCGCATTCGCGGCATTTTTGGCTACCTGCCTTTGCATCTGGTGAAGGAGATTTTACCCTGTCTATTTGGGTTTTAACTATCTCCCAGCCAGTGTTTAATGCCATTGGCTCGCTTGCTTCTATATTGCTTCTCCATCTATCATCATCTTCATCATCAGACCGTTCAGGGTTCATAGGAGGCGGAGTATGAAACTCTTCCACATTGACATCATCGTGTGAACCTGTGTAGGTTTTGCCCATGCGGTTCATTGTATCTTCAACAGACCAACCACTATTCAACATCAAATCCACCGCTTTTCGTTCCCCCGTTTCAGATCGGCCTGCGGCATCTATCGCTTGGATAAGGCGCACAAGCGGTAATCTATCGCCAGCCTCTTTAGCACGACCAGCCGCCCAAATGTGACCCCATGAAGGCATCTCTTTTATTACAGACCAGCCGGTGTTGAATGCTTTATTCATCTATTCACCTCATTGACGGATGCACCGTATTTCTCGTTCCACATTCAGGGCAACGCTTTTGTTCCCATTCCTCCTCACTTAGAATATGGTTACAACCCCTACATTCCAACGGATTTTCAGTCCAACCACTATCTTCTTCTTCAGTCAAATCATCCCATGACTTCTTTGAAATTATATCCCAACCGGCACTGAACGCTCGGTCATTGGATTTCTTAGGATTGTAATCAGAACCCTTAGTCCAACATTCTTGATTACAATACGGCCCTTGCATATTTTCTATGTGATGCCCAAATTGGTGTTCCGGTTCATTGAGATGGGTGATGTGAATATCTTTTCCACATTGTTTGCATGGTTGTTCATCTTCGGCTATCTTCATCCCTCCATTTGATTTGGTTCTTGAGGTTGTTTTTTATTATTGCCAATCTTGTTACCAATGGCATTACCAACCTTGGCTTGAACCGCAGGGTTCTTCGCCACGCCCAATCCGACTCTTGCCGCACCCGCAATAAGCGGTGCGAGTTTCACTATGTTGTCTTTCTTTATCACAGACCAACCTGCACTGAACGCTCGGTCATGTTTCTTAACACCCGGCCACTTTTCTGCGGGAGGCGGGGCGGGATCCCATCCCGGCCCAAACCTCTTTTGATCCTCCTCATCTCGTTTCGCTTCTTCGGTTTGAATCCCATCTGCTTTGTCCAATGTTGAGGGGTCTTTGGTATTAGATTCACGCTTTCCTCCGCAAGCAACACATGGCTCTTTGCCGACTCTCATATGAGTGCATTCACCATTAGCCATTATTGTTGCCCCCGGTCATTCGGCATAAAATCCCTCTCCCTGCGACCCATCAGCCCATGAATATTTATCTTCACAGTTCATGCAGATAAGCCCATTCATTTCTAAGCCTTCTTGACAAATCAAACAGGTTGAACCATCAAGCCCTCTTTCTTCAAGTGCCGCTTCAAAGGCTTCTTCTGAAGAATCGTTTTGTGAATTCCAAGGTACAAAATTATCACCCTGACATTCAGGGGTTTCGCCAGCACAGTTTCCATTTTCAGGCCCATCTGGTGCATAAAATGGGTGTTCCGGTGTTTTTTGTCCACCGCACCCTTCGCAAGTGTCATCGTCTGGATTGAATTTTATCACAGACCAGCCGGTGTTGAACGCTCGGTCATTGGATTTCTTCTTATCCCAAAGACCCATAGATGAATGAGGACTCATTCTTTGTCCATCGGAGTCATATTCTTTTTCTTCTGATAGGTTTGGGCCATGCTTATCGCAATAGGTGTGTCCATCTTCATCGCTTCTCATTTCACCGGGATCGCAATCAATACAAAATTGGCCATCGCATTCCCAACATTCATGCACTTCATCTTCTGTTCCACACGATTCGCACTTCATAGATAGCCCGCCCTAATCCCCATCAGCCAATACATCATATCTAAAACTTATGCGGAATGGAGATAGATTTGCCAGTTTCCTTGTCGGGAAAAGTGATTTGATTTTTTTGATATATGGACTGTGCAGTTTCCGTAATCAAAAACACATCAAACTTCACGCTTCTTAGAACAGACCTTGTGCCACCTCGCCTCCAATCCCTTATACGGGAATACAATGTAGTGAGGTATTGTGGTCTAAAATTGATATGTTTTCGCCATCCTTTATTCGCCTTGTATAATGTTTCAAGCGGTATTCTTTCAGTCTTTGAAACATAGTGTTTTTCCGTAGCCTCTATACAGTCTGATAGAAGGTCTTTTGTTAGAGTATCTATTTTCACTTCTAAGAAGTGTTCTATCAGTGGCAAATCAAATTTGGCTACATCGTAACCAATGATCAATTCCGCCGCCTCTAACGCTTCTATGAAGTCTGTTTTACTCGTTCCTCCCTCAATCCCTATGCTATCCAAAGGCAAACTCATAGTTTCATTAGCAATAAAAATCTTTATTCCTCCTCCGTCATCGTAAATTACAAAATCTAAATCTCCTTCTTCAATGATGCCGCGCCAGCCTCCCGACATATCGGCATTAACACTATCTGAAAAAGCCTTCAATACAAGATATTTATTTTCCTCTAACCAATTAGCCATTTCTATTCCTCCATCGCTATGAACAACCTTCGGCCTGATTTTATTTTCACCATTAATTTACCGGCAACCATCTTGTCAAGTCTTCTTTCAGCCGTTCTTTCAGCAACGCCTTCTAATTGCGAATACTGTTTGCATAACTCGGTCTTTGAAACAACCTCTCGCCCGCTTCTCTTATCCACTACTTTTTTACATCTATTGTATGTCTTTCTCCATGAATGTGTTGCCGCTTCACGCTTCTTTGATTCCTTGAAGTCTTGTTTAGCCTCAAGCCAAATCGTCAAATTGTGTAAATTGTCATAAATAATTTCAGTCGCCATCATTATATGATCTGCGGTGATGACCGTTTTACTCATCGTGGCCGCTATAATATTTGCAAAAATGATAGTATAATTTTCAACATTAGGAATAAAGGTCATAGCAGTTTCTCGTATGTTTTCATCTTTAATCCCCTTTATCAATTCATAATAGTCATCAACCGCATTCAATAAAGCGGCGTGATAATTAGGGCCAACAGTGAAGAGAAGACCTGCATTATTTATTGAACAATCCTCCTTTTCAGAATCACTGTAACCATTCCAATCTTCTTGGGTGATATTTGCAACAGCAAACAACCGTTCTTTTATTTCGGTTTGAATGTTTAATAAGAATCCTCCTAAGTCTTCATAAGACCATAAACGGTCAGGAACGGGAACATAGACCCCCGACATACGATGTTCGCTTGTTGTTTGTCTTTGCTCAACCCCTACATCATTTTGGTACAGAAATACCCGTTGAAAGAAACCCTTCTCAAGAACATGGTGCATAATATCCTTTGGAGGGTATGTTGTCATCCATAGTGATACACCCGATGGAGTCCGAACCGAACCCCCTACTAAGTGCTTAACAAGAACATTCGTCGCAGAACCAATCGGGGCCATCGCTTGTTGAAGGTATAGGATTTTGTCACTGAAATATGATTTTGCATCATTCAATAGAACACTGGCCTCATCAAAAAGAAGAGTTTTGTAACCGTTTAAAAGACCGGGAACAGTTTCAAACTCCTTTTCCCCTGTTGGTTTTCCATCATCATCATAAATCATTTTTTCAACAACAGTTCCGATTAATTTAGCATCTGAACCTGCACTGAATTGCTCTCCTTCAATGTTACAGGCTTTCAATAATTTTTCTGTAAATTCGTATGCAATTGATTTTCCTGTGCGAGATTGTTGAATCCAATATACATGAACCCTGCAATCAATATGTGCGCCATGAATCGGGATTCTCATATAAGGTGCGAGGACTTGCCCACACACAAAGAAATATGATAACAAACCGGCGTATTCATTGAAGAATGACACAGTATTAAATCGTTCAATATAAGAGCGCAAGAATTTACTACCCTCCCAAGGAGATGTTACTAAAGAATAGTCATCCCACTTTCTGCCGCCTGCATCCGTTGTCGGTTTTAACATCATATCATTCTCTCCATTCCGAGCCACAGGGGGTCGCATACATAAAGCCTCATTCAAGCCCTACTCATTTTGACCTTTTCTTGAACAATCGCTTCTTCGCTGTTCAATGCTTTCATTATCCTTTCAGCCCGCACTTTGCCTACGCCTTCACTTTGCATTAGGGTCTTTGCGTCAAGTCCTACTATCTCGGCAACCGAGCCATGTTCTTTTAACAACCGTTTAGCAATCGCATCACTACACCCAGCCGCCCTTAATATGTCCACTCTCATATCTTCGGTTGCTGTTCTTCGCATTACCCTATATGTTGCCGTTGATCTCAAAGTGCCATGTTTTTCAAACCTCTTGCATATGAATCTCGCCGCCGTTGATTTATCTGAAAATGTGATTATTTGAATATCAAAATCATTAGAGAATCGGGCTAATGAACCAGTGTATGATGCAAAAGCGCGAGCATAAGGTATTTTCCGCCCACCTTTCATGGCCTTTGCTATGTATTGGTCTAATGTACCCCATACTAACAAAATCGGTTGAGCATAGTTATCATCTAAGTTTTGCAATTGCCGTTCTAAATGGCCTGAATAAAGACTACCTAAATAATCTTCAATAGATTTTGCTTCAATACCCACCGATGCAAATGTATAATCTGTCAAGTGTGTTTGACGCACTTCGTATTTCAATTTGTTTTTGTCGCAGTATTTTATGACTAACTGTTCCAGACCTGAACGCTCTCGGTTATCAATAAAGAGTATTTTATCATTTTTTGTCATTTGCCTCAACAACCTGTTGCGCCAGTCCAACGCTATTCAATAAATCGCAAATCAGATTAGCCCAATTAGCATCCTGTGTAATCGCCACCAATCGTTCTCCCTTTTGAACAATTTCGTGAAACCCACTTTCTAAATTGAATCTAAACGACCAATCTAAAACTTCGGGTGCTAATTCTTTTCTGTGGTGCTGTTGTAGCATTTCTTCTGCTTTCTTTCTTTTAATCTCTTCAATTTCGTTATCTTCGTCTGTCATTCAAATCCCTTTCCCGTCATAATATGGACACCGACCCACGCATAGTCCTTCTCGGTATAGTGAAGGGCAGGTTGGCGACTGGTAGTATCTATTTGCGCCATGCTCAAGCATACGCTGGGTAATCGTTGGGTTGTAATCGGCCCATTCCAATGAAGCGATGAAAGCGTGAGTCTTTTTTATGACCTCATCGTTTTTCATTGTAGCCTCATGTGGTGGCCTTGAGAAGTTTCTAAAGAAGTCCATTAGATACATCATAAGGTATGTGCGTGGGTGATGGGGAGGGTTTGACCCCTTCTCACAGGTGGAGGCTTCTAAACAGGGTAAAATCGGTATGTTCTGCACCCGACCCATCTCCACTTTGATTTCTTCGGCATCAAATTTTCCCATCCCAGCACCAGACCGATGAAAAGGATTACCGGGATCTCGTTTTACAATCTCAATCTCCATGCCCTTTTCACCTACCATGTAAAATCCCGGTTTAGGTTTTTGGGCTAACGCTTCAAAAAACGACCATTCCTCGCCCAGTGTACCGGGTAATAACGGAATGCCCCATAACTTTCTCTTGAAGTTATATGAATTCGGAATGCGAATATGCCGATCAGGTCTAAAAGATACCACAGGGTCAAGCGTTATCAAATCCATATCGTGAACCCATTTGTTAATCATAGCGCGACCAGAAAAAAGAAAATCATTTAATTCGGATGGAGGGAGGGCATAACTTTTATCCAGCATAACCCATACATGAAACCCTCCACCAGTGAACCATGTTGCGTGTTTAATCTTGTTTGAAAGTAAATAACCGCATAATCTCCAAGCCTCTTGTGAACAGCGATTGCCTGCTTCTTCTGGACTCATGCCCAATTTATCTTCGGCTCTATTCCTATCCATATCAATAACAAAATGAGGGATTATTGCTGTGTTATATTCTCCCCGCGTACCGTTTGGTTTTAATTCCCTAAAGCCATATACCGTAGTAGTAATGTTGTCTTTGCCATTCATTGAATTGATGAATCGCTGTAATTGTTTTCGGCTATGGACAACCTTTCGGGTTCTCATATCCACCTCGCGGGGGAAGTCATCAAACAGATTTGCCATTTTTAGCCCCCATTACCTTTTCTGCAAATACTCTAAGGTCATGTTTGGTTTCTTCACTTGCTACTAAAGTAAAAATAACCATATTAACCATATCGGTATTATAAGAAACCCATTTACCTTTTCGTTGTTTCTTATCTTCGCCATGCCACTTTTCATTTTCTTTCCATTTGTAATCAAGTAATTTTGCTAAATCTCCATACTTATTCCAATTAGTATTTCGGTCTATTTCCAGTGCGTGTAAGTTCTTTAGGTATTCCCATATATTTTTATCCATTTTTATCCCTCCTTGCCTCTCTCTTCAAGCGGGTGCATTTTCCACATATCCGATGATTCCTCCCATCGGTTCTTGAAATCAAAGTGCGACAATGGTTATTTTCACATTCTCGCTGACTATTCACTTGCCCCACCAATCCCTTGCTTCATATCATAGGGCATTAATGCTCTCTCATATTTCGGACAGAATCCTTTCACCCGACACCAAGGCTCACATATGAATCGTTCCGCCCCTTTGCCGAGCAAATTAAATGAATCACCGTCAAAACCTCCATTGTATGCCATATGTGCTGAAACAAGATTTTTTAAATCTTTTAACATATCTCTAATACCTGATACTTGCACTGGTTCAATGAAACGATAGATGCGCGCTTCGCCTGAATCTTTAATCCCTGCTGTATGATCCCATCCCCAATGAGCAGTTTCAACACCATCAGCCTTTTGAATCATATAAACATAAAAAGCCATTTCCTTCCTCATGCTTTCTAATTTCATTTTGTTGTTTAATTTCCATGCGCCAGTCTTCAATTCATGGATATGTAATTCGCCCTTCTCGTCTTGAAAAACTCTATCTATAATCCCGGTCAAATGAACCAGAACAGATACCCCGTTTAAATCCACAGAAACGATTACATCTTTTCCAATCTCATTACCAACGGGGAGAAAGTTATCTGGGTCGCTGTTGTTAAACCTCACAGCCTCCGCCTTCATAAAACGGTCTAAATGTATCTCTTCATCCAATTCAAATGTTTTAGCCGGAGTTATTTCACCACCCCATTCCTTGTCTTTAGATGATGAAGGGATATAGGTTCTAAACTCGTCATAGATCTCTTGTGTAGTCTTTAATCCCGAAGCCGCTTCAATATCAACCGCATTATAAAAATCCTCAACCGCATCATGCACATTTGTTCCCCTTGTCATAGCATCTGTTGAAGGTTCTTTTACACCTAAAATATATTTGATGAAATACTGTTGCTCGCAAAACTGAAACGCACCCAATGATGATTTAGATACTCTAAGCATCGCTTTTCCTCGCATAGAAGGATTCCATGCGTATGTTGATAGCAACCCATCTGTATCGGGAATTGCATAAGCCTTTGGAGGCTTAATCGGGAATGACATTGTTACAGCCTCACCAGTTTGCGAACATAACCAAGGTATTTGCTAATGCCTTGTAATTGTATATGTCTTGCATCATTCGGCCATAACCTGCGGGATTTGCCTTTTTATCAATTAGGATATTATGCTTGATGTTTAATTTCTGCATCATTCTTTCGTGAACATAATTTTCATGTTTTACCATGCGAGCATAAGCATCAATAAAGCGAGCGTTGTCAGCAAATTCCACTAATGGTTTTATGTCCTGAACACATTTAATCACATAATCTGCAAATTCCTTATCCTTGATTTCAAAAGAACCATTTTTAAATTTGGTGATGGTGCTTCCATAGATATTCAACAATGCACTGAAATTCAATGAAGCCTGTTCATGTGTTTCAATCAAATCAACATAACTTTGCTGGATCTCTCCTTCGCCCATTTCAGCATAGAAGTCTGCGAAGTTACCCAAAGACCATGATTTTTGGATTGTATTCATGTCTTTGATTGCATCCTTTCCAGTTTTAGAAATGACTATGGCGGGGATTGAATAATCTAAGTCCATAGCGGCTGTGTATCTGTGTTGCCCATCAACCACCCAGAAGTTTTTACCCTTCTTCATTATAGTGATGGCTGATAAAACACCATGTTCAAGCATACTTGTTTTAAGTTTCTTGACTATTTTTAAATCCACTCCTCTATTCCCTCCAAAAAATCTAATGTTTTCATCGGTTTGCGCTATCTCCTTCATATTCCATGTTTTTTTATTTAAACTCATATTTATTCCTCCTTGCTTATTTGCTCATGTGCTTCCTTGTCATCGGGATGATCAAAAGAACCATCTCGTAGTCCTTTCCAGCCATACCAAACTCCGCCATCCTTGTTTCTTTCAAATATCAAAACCTTTCCCGGAGTCTTCAAAGAAGTGCGGTTTTCAGTGAGAATCGCATAAGCCCGAACAACGCCGGTTAATTCTCCCATGTCGTTTCTTTCATGCACGATTTCAGAAACGGCTCTTTGTTGTAGCCACTTCTCCGTTCCCTTTAGCCAGTTAGGCACTTCTGCGCCTGCTAATTCGTTTCCGTTTGAGTCATAGGTGTCCTTTAGGTGCGTAATCAAATAACAATGAATCCCGCTACGGCATAATTCAGTTAATGAAGTCATAGCGGCATTGTATCGGTTTTTACGAATGTTCCAATTAAACCGGCCAATCTGGACAGTGGCCTTTTTACCGGCAACCGCAATTCCATCAGCACCCAAATTCAAATCTTCGCACTTCATTGTAGTTTCACAAATGTTTAACCAATGGTCTGCACCATCAAAGACAACAGTTTTTAGATAAGGATTAGGCATTTTGCCATGTGCTTCAAAATACGCTTCTTGAATATCCGATTGTTCCTGTGCCGCTAATAATAAATCCATTACCCGTTGATAGGTTTTAGGGAAATCATAAGGTACGCGACTCGGATTCTTATTCAAGACCCAAGGATTGATTGTCAAGATATTCTTTTTGCCGTAATGATGTGCGGCTCTTGTTGATTCGCCGCCCATATCAAAATCATAATGATGTATTTCAGCACCATTTTCTATTTCTTCTGGAGTTAGGCTATCAAGTGGCGCACCTGTTTTACCGGCTTTCGGCGGTGCGGCCCATCCTAAGAACACATACTGTCGCTGGCGAGGCTTAGAAGCCCTACGACGCGCAGATTGTATTGAATCCCATGCTGGATTGTTAGATTTAGGCGTTTCTGCAATCGTTTTAACGGGTGAATCAACTACCGG
>TARA_R110002126_G_scaffold261996_1_pt1 | contig 10921 bp, 21 predicted proteins | sample TARA_R110002126 | Tara Oceans TARA_R110002126 (sample SAMEA4397536) | marine metagenome | biome: Polar Biome; feature: [DCM] deep chlorophyll maximum layer (ENVO:01000326); material: water (ENVO:00002006), including particulate matter (ENVO:01000060) such as... | depth 30 m
CCAAATTAAACTATATTTGTTTATTAAACCAAACCTAAAAAAATGACAAAGGAGCAAATTAATAACAGATTAGATTATCAAATTAAAAGAGATCCTAAAAATTATTACAATTATAAAGTACAAAAACAATTATTTAACTTAACATATAATTTTACTTTGAATGATTGGAGAATAATACAAACTAAAAAGTATTATTTTATAAGAGATAATTTTGAGGAGCATTGGCAAAGAAATAATTATTTATTATATTGTGTAAATTATTATATAAAACATTTGCAAGTCAAAAATAATTAGTTATATTTGCAACAGAAAGTTTACTAAATGTTTGTAAGACGGAAAGAAAATAAGCCACGCTGACAATAGGAAACAAAAAAAGGATCGTAAACCGATCCTTTTTTTTGTTTAAAATAATTGATATATTAAATTAATTTGTCATTATTAAACCTTTCTTATTAGTCCAGCTACCGACCTGTTTTCTGCTTTTTTTGTCATATATATTTGAGTAACGAGCTTTAGGAAATTTCTTTAATAAAAATTTAAAAAAACTATCTAAATTGTTGCTGTGATACTTTACAAAAGTATCTTGATCAACTTTAGTTATAATTACAAGATCTACTGCCATATTAAGTTTTTTTAATAATTAAGTCAATAGTTCTGTGATAAGCGAAAACAGGATAGGCTAACGCTAAATTAACAGCGTGGTAAATACTTTCTGCATTGATCATAACATTTTGTTTATTTAGTTTACTTTCAACCAAATAATACTTTGTTTTAGGATAGTAAATTTTCGTCATTTGTTTTAGGTTTTAAGGATAAATTTTCAAGTTCCATTTTTACTTTTTGGTAATAATCTAATGTTTTTTTACATAAGTGATTATCTAAAAGAGATACATTATAGAGTGCCTCTTTTATAGACATACATTGCAAAAGTGCCATTTCTTTAGCCTCGCCAAATCTAAGATCGTGAGTAAGATATATACACATTTTAAGTGATCTGTTTAGTAAACTTGTTGCTTGTTCTTGTGGTGTTAGCATATTTTTATTTTTTAAATTTGTTTTTAAACCAATAAATTATTTGTCGGGTTACTTTAGCGAGATCGCTTAAAGCTATATAGCCAATTATAACACAAGCTATATAAAATAAAGTTTCTAATGTTTTATTCATACCTACTATAAATTATAGAATGAGCTGTTTTTTTTGCAAGTTCCAAACTTTCCTCGTTTGTCTTGTTAAAGGTTTTTTTGTAAAATGATCTTAGTTTAATAACTAAAAACCAATAGTGCATTTTTTTAAACATATTTATTTTTTTTAGGGGTTAGTAAAATGTATATGCCTTTCTCAATTCGGCTTAATATGTATTGCTCTAATAAAACAGGCACTATTATTTGTTTTGCTATGTTAGTTCCCACTCCATAAATCAGCTTAATTTCGCTTATAAGTTCCTCGTAAGTTAATTGATCCTTTCGCCCAAACACTAAACTTAATTTAGTAAAATGATCCTCCCTGCTTAAATTTTGAATATCAAACTTTCTACTTGTTTTTTCTGCTGGTGCTTGATCTGTTAAATTTATTTGTACATAGGTTTTTTCTTCATCACTCCAAACAATAGTAATAGGATTGAATAAAGCATCACTCCTTAACATATTTGCCTCTAATGTACTTGATTGAGTATCTTTGTCATATACTACCCTCAAAACGCTATTACTTGATCTATCTGTCATACTTCCTAAATTTCCCAAACTTTGTAAATTTCCTTTCCCCAAATGTAATAAAGTTATTATTGTACAATTAAATTCTGCTGTAATTTTTTTTAAAAATTGTACTAACTTTTTACTTTCCACAGGATCATTAAAATTCAAGACAAGTTCTGTAATGTTATCTATAAATATAATTTTAGGTTTTTTTTCCTGCATTATCAAATAAATAGAATTTAGGATCACTTCAGGATCGTAAGCTCGAAACAAATAAGCCTCTAAATTAACAGGGATCTTATCTGCCTTAATTAAGTGTTTTAAGTGTTTAAGTTGTCTTGAAAAGTCATAAATGGATTGTTCTGTATCAAAAATAATTATCTTATCAAATGGATCACAATTTACTTTAATGGTCATAAATTCAAAACCACTCAAAGCACTTGCAATAAAATAATTCATAAATGTAGTTTTGCGAGATTTTGGCAAACCACAAATACTAATAAAGCTATTAAGCACCCCTACAATTTTACCACCTATTATAATAGTTGGGGTTGGTTGTTCAATAAATTGATCAACAAATAAAGTTTCTTTAATTATAGCAGGATAGTCAATTTTCATTTAGTTGGTTTTTAAAAGAAAAAAAACTTAGCAGGGAGGAAACAAACCAACGAAACCACCCAGCTAAGAAAAACAAAGTTTTTTTTATAGGATTTCGTTTTTGAGTTTTACAAATTATCTATTTGTTGTTTTAAGTTTTCTTTTAGCTCGTTAATTGTATGTTTATTTAAACACGATAGTAATTCTTTGCCATCAAAACTTAAAGATATTTGTTTGTTATCTGCAGTTATTTGAATGTTCCAATTTGTTTTATTATCAATATAACTAACATCAATTTCATTTATTTCAATAAATATAGTGTTGTTATTATCTTCGCAAAACATATTTCGATTAGGAGCAAAAATAATTTCTTTTTTAGGATCTTGTTTTTTCATAAGGTTGGTTTTTTAGATTGTTAATAAAAACAAATGTAAGCTAATAACTTAATGTAATTACATTTAATAAATAAATAGTTTTAAACAGAAAATTGTTAATAAAAAAATTAGAATATAAAAATTAAGGACTATGCCTTAAATTTTTTATACAAAAAATATCCTGCTATTAAAGATACTATTAAGATTAAAGTTGTGTTTTTAGGTTTGTTTTTTACTAAAGTTGCAAATAACTTTTTAATTTTTTCGCCTCCCTGTGCAATTAAGCTGTTAGGTTGTGATCCTGCTTTTAAACCCTCTTTTGTTCTGCTGTTAATTGCTACTTGTTGCAAGTTAGTTACTCCATTATTTACAGCTGTATTTATATCTGTTGCAAATTTTTTAAACCACCCTGAGCCGTTCCAAGTTGCATAAACAAAATGAAATAAGAGAGCTGGATCATTATCTATTATTTTTTTTGCCTTATCGTTTAAATAAAGTTTTGCATAATTAGAATATAAAGGATACATTATTTGTACAGCGAGATCCTTTAATTGATCCCCTAAAGCTCCACCCTTATAATTCCATTTCCAAACTTCTTTTGTTTTGTTTTTGTCTATTAAGTTCCAAAATTGTTTTCCTGTTGCTGTTTTTTCCTGCATACCTCGTAAACGATCTAAGCCAAACATTGTTTCTCCACTTGTTGAATAACGAGGATCACCAACATTATGCCAAGCTGGATTAAAATAACCACCCTCTAATTGATCTATTACTAATTTAGTGCTATCGTTAAAGATTTTAGGTATTGTCATTTTTCTTTTTAAAAATATAAAATTGATAGCCTATATAAACTATATTTAAAATAAGTCCTGCATTAAAGAGAATGTCTTGTAAAGGTAGTAAAATTGTACCAACAAATAAAATAGTAGGTTTTAGATCCATTGTTAAAAGTTGAAAGTTTACTATTTAGTTAATTTACCTTTTTTTCTTAAAGCTCGTTTTTCAAAAAACCTTATTATAAAGCCTCCTAAGATCGTTAAAATAGTTGTTGTCAAACTATTATCTACACCTTTAATAAGTGTATTAGATTGCTGTAATTGAGTGCCAAACTGCACCCCTGTATGTATTATTTGTTGTATTGTGTCGTTCATATTAATTTGTTAAATTCAATTATTAAATCATCTATATATGGTACTATTGGTTTTAATTCGCTAAATGTAGGATAAACTGGATTTCTTCGCCTTTTTAAGTCTGTGTCTGTAGCGTATTTACCTTTGCCGTCTTTAACCAAAACTTTATTTACTATGTTTATTTTTTTTAATTTATATACAATATAAACTTCAAAGATCCTCGCCCAAATTTCGTTATATTGTATCCAATATTTACTTTCTGTATTTCTTGAATAAGTATAGATCCTGCGATAAAAATCAGTAGGACGATAGCCTCTTTTTCTATTTAAAAACAAGCCTGTAAAAATTTGATACATTAATAATCTAACTTTACTATTTGAATTTTGAATAATGTTAATATCAAATTGAGCAATAATATCAGTTGGATCAAATTTAATAGCACTTTTTTTTAAGTCAATAGGTATTAAATGAGATCTGCCTCCTGTAATTGCCATTGTTTGCCCTCCTGCTTTGTTGCCAAAATAATAATCTAAAAAATGACCATACTCGTGAGCTAATGATCCAAAACCACTATATAACTCCCTTAATTGATCTTTATCATTAATACCAACTTTATCAGCTCGTCTTTCCCTGCTTAAATTTATATACTTTGCAAAACTATCATAGTGAGCATAAGCGTTTTTAACTCCTCTTGATCCATAACCAATAGATAAAACTTTTTGCCCTATGTTATCATTTTTAAATTTTAAAACCTTTTCGAGATCGTAAAGAGCAACAAATAAGGCTAAAATAAAATTATACCTTTGTGTCTGGCTTGTCCAATTTCCAAAATCTACATTATTAAGTTTATACCTATTAATTATTTTATTAAGTACATTTTCTTTTCTAAAATCTAAAAATTTGTTTATAGGTAAATTAGGAGATCTAAGTTTTTTTAAATAGTAATCTATTTTACGATTAGTTTTGTCTGCTTTGCTAAACAAACTACTTAAATTATTACTATCTAAAACTTTTCTTGAATACACTATTTTAATTTATTTAATAGTTCTTTTATTTCTCTGTTCTTTGTGTTAATTGCACCATTTAAACTTGCCTTATGTTTTTTAAACATATGATCCTTTTGCATAGCTTGTAATCTTAATATGTCTTGTTTAACTCGTTCAATTCCTTTATAAATTGCTTGTTCACTTGGTTTGCTTGGTGGTGCATAAGACAAATAATGTTCTGCTGGTGTTATCTTAGATCCTGCTAACTTGCTTTTATTATTTTTAGGTTCTTCTAAAATAGTTAGATCAATAACAGGAGATAATAATTTTAATTGTTCTTTAGTTACATATCTAATAACATCATAACCCGTTTCAAAATCTTCAAAAGATATTTTATATTTTAGTTTGTTAGGTTTTTTATCTCCTGCTAACTTGCTTTTTCTTACTTCGTACCCATGTGGCATTATTAATTTTCTTTTTTTAACTGCCTTTCTAATTAGTTCACTTGCTGTGGCATTAGTTAATTGCTTTTTAGGAGCTTGTTTTTTAGGAGCTTTCTTTTTAGTAGCTGTTTTAATAGGAGCTTTCTTTTTACCCTTATTAAACGCTTTTACTTCCTGCAATAAATTTACAGCCAAAGGCTTAATTTCTTTATGCAAACTTTTAAGATCTCTTTCGCTATCAGTATTCACTCCTTTACTATTAAGCCAAATAATAAATTGATCTGTAATAAGATCTGTTTTGCTATTCTTATCAATTACAGCAAAAACCTCGTTTGTTTTTTTATCTGTAACTTCTAAAGATATATTATTGAAAATATCGTATTGATTAGTTAAATAAAATGGATTGCCCCTAAATGTAGCTTGAAAGCCAACAGGGATTGCTCCTAACTTACTTTTTTTTTTAGCTGGTGTTGTTGTAGATCTAAATTCTTTACTTGCCTCTTTAACGTAATCAGTCCACTTAGCAAATTTTTTAGGATAGCTTTTTTTAAGAGCTTGTGCTTTTTTTACAATTTTTTCTAAAGTAGTCATATTTATAAATTTGGGTTTTCGTAATACTTTATAATAACCATTAATATAACACCTGGCCCACTAAAACGAATTTGATAATTACTAACGTCAATTTCATTTTCATTATTATTTAAAACAAGTTGCCAATCATATTTCGCACCCCCTAATATATCAAAACTATCTAATCTTGTTGCTAAAATATAAGCGTTATTAATCATACAAGTATTTGCACCCAAACCTCCCCATAATTGAAAAGTAACTTGTGCAGGTTTGTCAAGTACTAAAACTTGATCGGTTGAAATTTGCCTAAATTCGTAATATACTTTTATTTTTTCTGCCATAACTAAAATCTGTTTTTAATTCCTTGTTTTGCTAATTGCATATTTACTTTACTTATATCGCTACTGCTTAATTCTTCAGTCATTGTTTGGTCAAGCGTACCCTCAAAATCACTTGCTAAATTTAATCTGCCACTACTAATTTTTCTAATACCATAAGCCTTTCGTAAACTTAAAATATCATACTCGTTTTTAATTTGTACCATTACTTGCATTATAGCTCCAAAATCAGTTCCATAACCTGCAAAGGCTGTTTGTAATTTATTTGCTAATTGAGTATATTGCACCGGTGTTAAACTACCCCCTTTACCTCCTTTGGTTAGATCTGTTAAAGCCTTTGTTGTTGTGTCAATTTCTGCCTGTTGTCCTTCTCTTTCTTTTAATTTACCAAAGTATTGATATAATTTAAATAAAGCGAAACCTCCTGCTCCTGCTATAACTATTCCAATTACTCCTTTGCTCCACGCTGGTAGTTCTGTTTTTGCCATTACATATTTCTTAATGTGGTTAATAACATTTTAAAAGTAGCATTGTTATTTTCTGCTAAACTTGAAAGTTTTAATAAGTCTTGATCTAAGTCGGGATCGTATTTATATAGTATACCTATTGCCTTTTTTATGTTCTCTTTTTTCTCCTCCATTACTCCATTAATAACAGAAGTTGTAGGCTGAGAATTATTGCCTGATAACATTTGCAAGGCTGAAATAAATTGCCCGATATTTTCGGCTTTTAGTCCTCCAAGTCCTGTTTCCTCCTCCTCGTCCTCGTCCTCCTCCATTATTGTAATTTTGTTTTTAAGTTCTGCAAGTTCTTTAAGGATCAAATTGTCCTCTTGCGATTTCCTTAAATTCTCACTAACCAAACCGACAATAGTTGCCATATCTGTATTATTAGAATTATTACTATAATTATTATTATTAGTATCTTTTTTAAATTGAATGTAAAATTTAGCCTTTCCGTTTTTAGCGTTATCTCTTTTTAATTTTTCTTGTCCGTTCTCGTCAAAAGAAACCAAAACATTATCAAATAAATTGATTTCGTAAATTACAGAATTATCTATATTCTTTCCCCACTCGTTAAAATCTTTTACAAGCTCGTGGTTACTTTTAGCGTTTAACTTTTCAAACACAGGAATATTACCACTATTTTGAGGATAGCGATAAACAGCCAACTTTGTAAAGCTCGATCCTTTAATACAATCTAAAATTTTATTTAGTCCAATAATATCTGCCTCCATAATGTAATTTTTTAAAAGTAAAGGTACTAATTTTTTAGATTAGTACCCTTTAAATTTTTACCCTTTGTTTGCAAAAGAATAGCTGTCCTCTTGTTTTTCTTGTGCCAATGGCATTGAATAAAAAACAGAAAAAGCGTAAGTTGTATCAACAGCTAAACCTATTGCTCCTGTTGTTTGGACATAGCTTTTAGGCCAATTAACTCGTTGACCTACAAAATCCTTTGGATAAGTTTCTAAAAAATTTGTAGAAGCGTTTAAATTGAAACTTGTTGTGTTAAACATTTGTGCAGGAGCTTGTTTTAGAAATTCCTTACCTCCGTAATTAACTAAAGTAATATAAGTTTTTTCTAATAAAGCAGTATGCGAAACCATTTGAAGTTGGTTATTAATACTTATTGGTAGCATATTTATTGTATATGCTTTAACGCCTAACAATAAAACATTTCGTAAATTTGGTAGATCTGGGAAATTAAAGCGTGTTAAAGTCGAATTAGCAGGGACAACAATTTCAACCCACTCGTGACGTATAATTCTTTGTGTATTCATTTTTTTAGTTTTTAACGAAACAGCCGATTAGTTTTAATCGGCTGTATCAAATTTATAATTATTTAATTTACAGACCTTGTCTTATCCTTGAAAAGTAGCTCCGTTTTGTGCGTTAAAGCCTCTTAATAGTAAGCCTACACGATCAATGTTTAATGTTTGTGCCATTCCTGAATAATCAGTCCAAGCAAAAACACCAGCCGTAATTGCAGCAGGAATTTGTAAAGTTAGATCGTTCTTTTTTGCACCACTTAAAGTAATCATTGGCTCAACTCCGTACATTCCACTTTTAGCAAAATTGTTTTCTGCAAAAGTAGGTGCAACGCTAACACCAGCTTGAAAAGATTGGAATTGTGTAGTGCCAATGCTTTGGTGCTTATAAGTATCCCATTTTTCCATATATACTATGTTATTAATGGCAATTTTAAAAGCTCCATTATAAAAATCTGTTAAACGATCTGCTTGAGTTGTGTTTAATTCAAACGGAGGGCTTGTAAATAAAATACGTCCCGGTGTTCCGTTTACATTTCCAACTAAATACATACCTATTTGAGTAATGATGAATTCATCGTTTAAGTTCAAACGGATCTCGTCATTTTGCAAAGTTGCTGTTTGTGTTTCTAATACGTCAAAATTGTAGGTTGTAACTGCTGGGTTAATAGGCTTTGTTAAAAACAAAGACGATTGAGTTAAACGCACGTTACCTTTACCTACGTTGCGGTACTTTTGTGCTATTACATTATAATTTACTCTTGCCATTTTTTTATTTTTTTATATTGTTTATATTTATTTATTTGATTAAGGTTGAAAGTTTACTTTATAGGTAGTCGTTATCATCATACATATCGTCAAAACCATTAACAACGGATATGTCGTCCATACCATTAACAACGCTAATATCGTCATTACCAGCTAACACTCCACTATCAAAATCGTTACCACTTAACACATCAACACCCTCTAAAGAAATGCTAATTGTATCGTCATCTTGACCAAGTCCAGAAATTACTCCTGTTGATTTTACAAGCTCGTAACTACCAATAGCGATCATACCTGCTCCAATACCACTCATTAAAGGCGATTTTACAAACATAGGTAAAGCTATACCTAATGCAATTTTACCACCACTTACAATTTTAGGGTTAATAGTTGCAGGAACAAATTTATTTACAAGACCACCAGCAACAGCTCCACCAGCTACGGCAATAATGTTCATAAAGTCGATTGCACCTATACCACTAACACGAGATCGTCTGCGACGAACACCACTCATTTTAGATTTTTTTGTTTTTCTACGTTTTGCCATTTTGTTTTTTATTTATGTTATTTATATTTTATTTTTTTTTCTTTAGTAAAAAGAAAGCTCCAATCCCTAACACAGCTATACCTCCAATAATTAAAGGCATATTTGATTTTTTTGTTGTTGCTGTTTCTGTTGTTGGTGCAACTTCTGTTGTTTTTGTTGGTTGTGTTGTATCTGCACCCTTTGGAGCTACTAAAACAGTTGGAGTTACACCCTTTGGCAATTTACCTGTATTTAAAGCATCAGTTAAAGCTTTTTTAGCCTCATCTGCTAATTTTTTTGCACTATCTTCTAATGCTTTTTTTCCTGTATCAACAGCTGCTTTTCCAAGATCTTTTACAGCATCTACCCCAATTTTTTTTAATAAATCAACTAAAGAGGTTAATATAGGAGCTGAAACTGCTGTTGCACCACCAGCAACAACTAAAGAACCTAAACCTTTTAAAGCCTGTGCCTTACCAGGTTGTCCTGCTTTAATACCTAAATTAGTTATATTAATTAATTCTTTCATATCTCCTCCAAAATCAAACCACCAATTTTCTACTTTTTTACGATCTTTACGGATTGCTTTTTCTACATTTTCAGCAACGTGCAAAGCGTTTAATCTTATTAAACCTAAAAACGCAGCCCTCATTGGAGCTAAAGAAATTTTTACCCCTACTTGTGCAACTTTACCACCAGCGTCCACAGCTTTTTTAATTGCAGGAGGAAGTTTTTGTATTGCATTATTTTTTAATGTTGTGAATTTGTCTAATAGTCCGTTCATATTTGTATTGTTTACTCCGTTTAAATAATTAAGCATTTATATTTATTTTAAATTAATATCGTATTTTTTTGTAAAATTAGCTTGTTCGTTAAATTCTTTTAACACAGGATCAATAATATAATCTTTACCATTCATAGTTGAAATACAATAAATATGCGTAGGATCGCCACTAAAATAATTTTGAGATATTAATCTAAGTTTAACGGGAATGTTCATAGCGTTACATAAACTTGCTATGGTTGTTGTATAATGTTTGCAATCGCCCTCTTTCATACTTAAAATTCTGCCAAGTGAACGAGCTGTTTGCAGGTCGCTACTTTCTTTTTTGTATTTAATGTTATGTTTGCAAAAAATAAAAATGTTTTTTAAACTTTTTACTTTTGTTGATCCTTTTAGGTATGGAGCAATTTTTAAGGCATCGTCTTTACTATCTTTAATACTTTTAACAATCGCAACAGCTATATCTTTTGCTGTTTGGTTATGTTTAATAAAAATAGTATTGTTTTTTGGCTTTATTGTAGTCGCTAACATACTTTTACAAATATAAAGTAGATTAGTATTAAATTTTTTTAATAGTGCTTATAAAGGCTTAAAAGTGCTTATTTAAACTTTCTTAGTGTCTTAGATAGCATTTCGCAAAGATAATTGTATTGATCCAGCGTGAATAAATTTTGTCGCTGTCTTTTGGAGCTTAATTTAATTAAAGGCATAATTTTTTTACTTTGCTTGTAAAAAGTGTTTCTGTGAATGTTAAAATTATTACAGATGTCCTTAACACTAAAAAATTTTACTTTCATTTATATAAAATTATACACAAAGTTAAACATTATTATTTAGATATTAAAACCATTGGTATATACATTAGTTTGGTTTATATATTTATATATAAACCAAACTATGTAAACCAAACCAACAAAAACACATTAGTAAACTTTCTACTTTTAC
>TARA_R110002126_G_scaffold198513_1_pt1 | contig 10918 bp, 9 predicted proteins | sample TARA_R110002126 | Tara Oceans TARA_R110002126 (sample SAMEA4397536) | marine metagenome | biome: Polar Biome; feature: [DCM] deep chlorophyll maximum layer (ENVO:01000326); material: water (ENVO:00002006), including particulate matter (ENVO:01000060) such as... | depth 30 m
CTGTATTCTATACCTCCAGAAACAGCACCTACTCCAAAAAATTGACCTACCATTTGTGGAATAGCTGCAGCTCCTCTAAGTGCAAACCCAATACCAAAACTAGTAGCTAATATAGCAGTAGTAGCTACGGCTGATCTCCCTAGTATATCCCCTCCAAAATCCCCTTTTTGAGCAGGAGAAAGATCATCCGAAAAAGCAGACCAACCTTCTGAAAATCCTTCATAACCTTTTTCAAAAACCCATCTTGTAGCATCACTAACTTCAATATCTTTACTGATGTTTTCTATTCGCATGTAATCTTTATGAAGGTCTTCTAAATATCTTATCAAGCCTTTTTTAGACTTTTCTTCCATACTTATCATAGTGGAAGACATCGGTTGACCAGGAAACCCTTCTGTAATATCTAATGATTCTCCTGTTCCGTATAGTTTTACATGAAGTTTTTGAAGTCTTTCTTTTTCATTATCTAAAATAGTTCCTTCTTGTTCTTTGGATTGTAAGTTTTCGTATTCTTCTTTGGCTTCTTTAACTTCAACTACTAATGAAGCCATATTTTTTAATCCAAGTTCTCTATTAAAAGTAGTTTGCACTGCTTGTAGAGTAGAAGCACCACCAGCTTTAATTTGATCCCACCAATCATCTTTTTCATCATAAACCTCTGGCGGTCTATCTATAGGAGCTACCCTTGAATAATCAATAACAGGTTCTGTAGAAAGAGGAGTTTCAACTATTTCTTCTTCAAACACAGTTTCTTCTTCAGGCATAGCAAAAGGAAACTTTGTAGCAAAGTCTAATTTAAATTGATCTATTTGATCATCTTGTAAATCATCTGGTCTTCTTAAAACTCTACCGTCTGGAAGATAGATTAGTTCATCTGCCATTTAAACTCCTATTAGTCTAACTTTAAACTACGACCCGAAAGTTGTTTGTATTCTTTTGATGCTCTTATACTTTCTTCTTTTCTTAATTTATCTAAAAATTCTGCTCTTTCTGGAGTTCCTTCTTGTAATCCTGCTTTGTTTGCTTGTTGGATTATATCAATTTGAAAAGCAGCACTTGCAAGTGCTTCTGTAACGTGTTCAGATTCTGAATCTACACTTCTTTGATAAGCTCCCATTGTTTTAAGAGATTTAGATGCAGATTTATAAGCTTCAAAGTTAAATTTACTTCTTCGTCCTTGTATGTATGTATATTTATTATTTGCATCAAGTATTACTTTACCAGTCTTCTTATCAATGTCAGGTAATCGTTCACCGCCAAACCTACCTGGCAGTTGTGTAGCTAAACTTGTAGCTAATTTAGTAATTTCATCTGGTTTTTCTGTTTGTTTTATTATAGCTTTGTTGTAATCTGCTTTAAGAGCTAAATCAGCTACTTTAAATTGTCTTTCTCTTTCTAATCCACTAAATTTTGCTTGTGCACCTATACCAGCTATTCTTTCTCTTTCTGCATCTGTTTGACCTTTAATAGCACCTTGTATAACAGTACCTACATTTTTTGATACATCTTCTGGTGTTCTTGAAGTACCAACAGCTAATCCTGCTTGAACTAAATTCATTCCTTTTCTAAATTTATTTCTTTCTCTTGTTTTTTCAGGAGAATAATAATCTATAAGTTCTTGTTCAAGTTCTTTTTCCCGATCAGATAAAAATCCAAGTCCAGTAGGATCAATGTTTAAGTTGCTTAAATTACCAAGATAATCATACGGATTAGTATCACTTTGATAATTAGTTTTACCCAACATAACTCGATTAGTTCTACCACCACTAGCCATGTTTTGAGGCATTAAAGACTCTAATCCTCCGCCTTGTATAGAAGCGGGTTGATTAACAGGCATTCCACCACCCATAGGCATTCCATTAGGAATTTCTCCTTGTGGTATATTACTTGGCATAATACTACTAATACCTTCAGATATCGTTTCCTCCGCCATAGAAGGACGTGGTGGAGTTTTTTCATAAGCAGCCATACGACCTTGATAGTCATCTCTCATTTCCTTCCTACGTTTAATTTCAGACATTAAAAGATATTGCGGAAATCCACCTGTAGGATTTTGCATTTCTGTTATTAATCTATCGTCAGGTAAACTTTTAATATCGTCTTCTAACTGTATTATATTCATAATTTAAGCTCCACCGAATGCTTGATAAAGACCTAATCCTCCCAATCCTAAACCTAATATATTCTGAGCAGTAGAAGGTTGTGGTTGGTAAGTAGATACTTGTTGACCTGGAGTAACTGGTAAACCACGCAATACTTGTGAATAAAATCCAAGTTGTTGTCTAGGATAAGCTAATTGATCTTGAAATTGTTGATAACCTAAATCGTAAGATTTTTGTTGTAAATCTTGTCGTTGAGCACCTGCTAAACCTAATTGATTTAATCGTTCTATTTCTGCTTGTTGTCCTGATATACCTTGTCTTGATAATAACTCAGAAGCTCGTAATCTTTGTTCATCTTGAGCTAATCTAGCTGCCCTATCTCTCTCAAATGCATCAAAGCCTGTTGCATATCCAGTTTGTAATCCTTTTGCTTGTATATCAGCTTGAAGCTGTGCAGCATTTTTAGTTAATTCAGCTTGTTCTATAGCTTCACGATAACCTCCTAAACCTCCACTAGCTGCTGCTTCTAATCCTAAATTCCTACTACTACGATCAGCTTCTGCTTGAGCTTGTCTTAATTCTATATCCGTAACATTTTGTTGATATGGACTCATATATGTACTCATATCTATATTAGGAAATGTAGGACTAGCTGTATTATAACCAACTCTTGATGCAATATCAGATGCTTCCCTAGATTCTAATGGTGCACCTGAAATACCTAATCCTGCTTTAGCGTTTAAAGCCATCTCCTGTTCAGGAGATAAATTAGCTATTCGTTGACCTTCATAAGTCGTATAAGGAGTTGTTGACTCTGCTTCAGTACGATTTAATAATCTTGTAAAATACGGTTGTGCGTATTCGGGTAGATTAGATTGTGTTACTGTTGATGTGGTTTCTTGTGGACCACCCCCTCCGCCTTTACTCATAATTAAACCTCTTTTCAAATACTGTATAAGCCTTTTTCCATTTTAACCGACTTAACCATTTCCAAAACCCAAATCTAGCCGTTCCTTCAATACCGTCACAACCAGAATCTCTTGCCCATGCTTCTAATTTCATTCCTAATATAAATGCCCAATCTTTGAAATTATCTCCTCCAATGTACTGTATTGCACACATTAAACTATTAGGATACCTAACAAATTGAGTAGTAGCTATACCCAATATGTCATTATCATTATTAAATGTAACCCATAATTGTTGTTCATCTTTTAATAAAGCTTCGTGAACAGATTCTAATGTCCAACGTCCTCCTGATTTAATCACTGCTCTTTTTACATGAGGTGATGCATCTTCCCAAACTGTATGAATATAATTAGCAGGTACTAGTGTAATTATATAATTAGGGTCTTCTTCTTTAAACTCTACATAATTAGTATCTTCTTCAAATAAAACTACATCTGCTTCGTTCATATTGGTAATACCTCTTTTTGATTAATTTCTTTAGCTTGTGTTGATGTTCCTGTTTTATTAACACGAATTTTTTGCAACATATCATCAAGCCTATCGGCTCCTGAATCGCTACTGCCATCTCCTAACATTGAAACTACATCAGCAGGAACTATATATTCTCCTGGTGATACTGCGATACCTTGTTGATTTCCAATTTTTCCAGTTACCATATCGTCCATACCTCCACCTTGTCCTGAAATAATTCCTTCTGTTTGAGCATTAGGTACTTGTTCTTGTAATAACATATCTCTAAATTGCAAAAAAGCATCTATTCCATATTGTTCAATAAAATCTTGTATAGCTTTATCAGGATTTTGATGTTGTCCTAATATAGCCATTTTAGCTTCTAGTGTAACTATATCTTCAGATGTATTTTGCATAGGTAACATTTCTTGTTGAGGATTTAATATTTCTCCACCTTCTTGATATAAATATGTAGGTGCATTGTCGTTAGAAAAAGGACTTCTAATACCTTGATTAGAACTTACAATTTCTGGATTACTTATAACTGGTGTTATAGGCGGTGTTATAGGCGGTATTATAGGTTGTAATTCAAATCCAGGTGGTCTATATCCTGCTTCAAATTGTTCTTTTGTTACTCTAATAGCATTAGCTTTATTACCTATTACAGTAATATCTGATTTACCTTCAGGATAACCACCTCCTGTACTAAAAGCTGGATCAATCATAAACCAATATCCTGTATTTTCATCTTCTCCTTCAGGATAATTACCATCTGCATAAGGATTTGCATATGCTACATTATCTTTATTATCTTGATAATTTTCATAAGGAGTTTCTGATTCATCTAATATAATTTCACCTTCATTTAATGCTTTTAACCTAGCAACTTCATCAGCTTCAGCTTTTAATCTAACAGCTTCTTGTTCTTTTAAAATTGCATCTGCTTTTTTATCAGCCTCAGCTTTATCAGCATCAGCTTTTGCTTTATCTTCTGTAGCTTTTTGTTCGGCTGTTAATGCAGCTACTCTTTCAGCCTCTATTCGAGTTGCTTCAGCTTCTGCTGTTGCTTTATTTGCTTGAGCTTCTTTTTCTGCTACAAAAGTTAAATATTCATTAAAATGTGCGTTTATTCCTTGATCTGCTACAGGATTATCTGTAGCCCATGCAACATAATCATCATAATTTACATTATTTTGTTGTGATAACTGTTGTGCTAAATCTGATTGCATTTTTTGAACATCATCTGATGTTGTTGGAACATTAGGTACAGTTTGATTAACTACATTTCCACTTTCATCAATTTCTGTAGATTGACCTACACCCAACATATTATAAGGATTATTAAAACCTAGAATTGTTTGCCCACCAGGACCTGTAATGTTTCCATAAGGTATTGAATATGCAGTAGAACTAGGATTATAAATTCCTTGTGGATCATAATATTGACTATAATCAGTACCATAATTTGCTAATGAATTTGCAGTTCTAACTCTACCTGGAAAATAATTAAATTCTGCATCTATACCAGGTATATAATCTACTGTAGGTTTAAGTTGTCCTTCGGGACCTATCATTATAGGATTTGTTTCTTTTTTATAAGTAAAATTAGAAGGTTGTCCGTAAGGATTTTGTGTTTCAGTTTCAGTTATAATTGGATTTATAGTATCAACAGGAACTCCTGTTTGTGCAAAAGGACTTTGTAAATTTCTTATAGCTGGTAAACCAGATAATGTTTGAAATTGACTTGCTCTTGTTAAAGCATCTATAGGTAACGTTGGAGTTGGTGGGTCACCAGGTATAGGTAAACTTGGAATTCCTTCTCCTGCAACATCTCCTCCTTCTGCATAATGAGGTATTTGTCCACCTTGTTTAGTATAATAAGGAGAACGTGGAGATATTTGTTCTGGATATTTGGCATATAATTCTTGTTGACGTTTAGTTTTACCTTCTCTCCATTCTTTCATATCTCTGTCAAATTGTTCTTGTGCTTCCATAGCACCTAATTGACCTCCACCAACAGCAATAGGTAAATAACTTCCTGTTTGACTTAAAGCACCTAAAGTATCTTTAGAGAAAAGATTACTTCCTACAGCTCCCAATCTTTCTCCTGCGGTCATATTAGCTAATTGTAATCCTGCATCTCTACTAGCATCTGTGCCTATCTGTGCAATTTGACTATTAGTAAGTCCTTTAGCTAAATATTGATTTTTAGCAGTTTCTTCTAAGCTTTGTTGTAAAATTGGATCAAGACTTTGTTTGCCACTTTGTATTAAAGCTTGATTTATAGCATCTTGAGACGCAAGTTCACCTCCTTTTGTTAATGCACTTTTTGTTGCCGTCTCTACTAATCCTTCTTCTATTGGAGCTGAAGCTACCTCTCCTAATGCATTACCTACACCATAACCTAAAAACGCAGATGTAATTCCTTTACCAATATCTCCAGTTTCTGCCCACGTTCCTACTCCACTACCTATAGCTCCTGCTAAAGCAGAAGATAAACCAGCACTTGCAGCAGTTGCAGCAGCACCACCTGCAGCAGCAGTTCCAGCAGTTGCACCTAAACCTGTAAGAAATGTACTACCAAATAAACTTCCTAAAATTGCTCCTATAAACATTTCAGGTTGTCCTGTCTCTGGATTAATTGTTATTGGCAAAACAGACGCTATTCCTTCTACTTCTTTAGGATTAATATGCATAAGCATAGTATCGCCATAACGACCTTTTTGTGCTAACTCTTGTGCTTGTTTTTTAGCATCCATATTATCTTTCCTCTTTTGTTTCACAACCAAACATATTAAAACTCATATTTGACCCACTTGTATAAACCTTTACAACATCTGTTTGGTTTAATGTTATACCTATAACTATAGTTAATGAATCAGTAGCTGCTACTGATTTATCATAGTATAAATATTGTTTATCGTCTGCACCAGCACCACCTACATGAACACTTAGTCTAAAAGTAATAGCTGAACCCGTTCTATTAGTTGCTACAATAGAACTAACAGTTGTCTGTGTTAAATCAGGTACAGTATAAAGTACAGTTGTTGTAGTAGCAGAAGGGTCTAATTGACCTAATACTTTTAAAGTATCTGTCATTAATTAACCCCCATTAATAAAAATTGATGTCTTTTTATAGAACGACTAGTAATGCTTTCTTGCATTGTTTTTAACAGTGTTATTTGACTATTTAATTCTTGTATAGTTTGTTCTAATTGTTTTCGAGTTAATGAATCATTAATTTGATTATATTCTGGAGTGCTTATTGGTAAAGGCGGTGTTACTTTATTTGCCATAATTATTTTCTTCCATCTGGTCGCATATTAAGTCTAAAAGCTCCTAATCTCCATCCATATCCTGATCCATCACTAGAAAATCTAAGAATAGCTTGTCTAGTTCTTGCTCTTATAAATGCTTGAGTATAAGCAGGTGTTATATCACTTGTACTTAATGTAGTAGCTGCAGTTAAAGGATAATCAGTTCCTTTAACTGTAACTGTAACTACATCTGCTGAATCTGAATCTTTAAATTTTAAATCAGGAATAATTTTATCTACAAACATAAAGCTATTTCCATCAGGTTCTAAATCAAAATCTGCTGTTTCTATATAAGCATTCATAGCACTACCATCAGCATCATTACCAACTTCTTGATTATAAAGATAATTAGAATCACTACTTACTGTTTTACCTGTTGCTAAAGGATTATCTAATGCATGAGCTTCTATCCAAGAAGTTCTTGTAAATAAATCAGCATTTGTGCCTATAGACCATACATTTTCTAAATAATTATAAATTACATAACGGTCTATTTCGTCTGAAGATTCCGAAGGATAAAACCATATAATTTCATTTTTATCTACATTACTACTAGCAAATATTTTATACGCTTGTCCTTTGTTTAAATCAGAAAAAATATAATCTTGTACATCACAATGTAAGGCTTGTACTGTACCTGTATAAACATAAAATCCACCTCTATCCATAAAAAATACTTTATTATCAGCATTTACACAAGCTTTAGGAGCTATTAATGAAGGACCTTGAGCAATTTCATTAAATGAAAATATAAATGGAGCACCAACAAATCTCATGCTGTGTATTCCTGCGTCTGTCCATATTAATATTTCTTGCCTAGTTTTTAAAGCACCTATAATTAATGAACCTGAAGATAATACTTGTCCTCCTGCTGTATTGGTAGAAGTAGGAGTCCAATCAATAGCACTTTCTTGATCTGACCATCTTACTAACAAAGGATCAAGAGTAGTAGAACCAATAGAATTACAACCAAAACATATAATATGACGATCAATATCAGAAACCATTATTTGCATTGCTTTAACTGGAGGATTACTAGCACTTGTTAAATCTGTAAAAGAAACTGCTCTAGTAGTAACTCCTGATGACTCATCCCAATAGTAAATATCTCCTAATCTAACATTAGAAATTATATCATCTCCAAAATTATCTTGTGACCAGATTCTTATTTGTGATTTAGCATCTATAGTAGAAGCAGAACCCCAAGAGGTACTTGCATTATAAGTTCCAACACCCCAACCAGTAGAAGCTACATATTCATCTAATCCTGAATTAATTTGATACACACCATCTATTGCAGACCCTCCATTTCCTGAATCACTAGAATTAGCTGTAACAGTATCTCCATCAGTATCTTTAGCTGTAAAAGTGTAAGTATTTACAGAAGGTACTAAATCTATTTGATATTCTTGATTTAATACATCGGCTGTTATTAAACCGCCTAAACTTACAGCTTGTGCAAATGTAACAAAATCTCCTTTTACCGCTCCATGATCGTCATCAGTAGCTGTAATAGTAGATGATCCGTTTGTTGCTGCAAATACAACGCCATTAGTAGAAGTAGCTCTTATAGGTGTTACATCATTAAATGAAACTCCTTCTTTAACATAAAGTTTTAAATGTGTTCCTAAACCTAAATAATTAGTTTGACCTTTATCTTTATAAGAATGCATACTTCTGCAAGTACCTAAAAATGTATTGTTAGAAGCTTTAGTCCAACCACCTATTTTTTCAGGCAACCCACTACGAAATCTTATTTTATCAGAATCATACCATCCTGTTTCTTCTGCATATGAAGTTCCTTCTTTGTTTATTCCTGGTCTAAAAACATATTTTTTTAACATTATCCTTTTAATACTCTATTTTTTAATCTTTCAGCTCTAGCACCTACTTGTGTAGCCCATTTGGAGTCCATCATTTCAATAGAAGCTGTTTCAAAATCTTGTTTATGCATAGCAGTTAAAAATTTTTTAAATTTACTAAATCGTGGATAACCTAAATTAAAACACATATTAGCCATAATTCTCATGTGATTATCGCTTAATCCTCTCCACCAAGAAATGTTTCTATGTAATTCTTCACAAACAACGTCTATATCAGCATTTAAACATTCTCTAATTCTTTCTTCAGATATATGAGTTCCTACAGGAGAATTATATTCTTCATCTGTTTTAAGAATTAAATGCCCAACTCCAAAAGTGGGATAACCTAAATGATCAAGATATATTTCATCTTTATATCCTTCATCTTCTATAAGTTCTTGTATTAATTTGTTTCTATCCATCATGTGTTTTAAACCTCCCCCCGCTACCCTTAAAGCAGGAGCAGACCAACTCCAGAATAACAGGGATCGGCTAATTTGAAAGAGGATTTTTATTGTCTTCCTTTAAACTTTTAATTTCAGCTTTTATAGTAGCTATATCTGTTTTAATTTCAGTTACATCAGGTATTGATATTCCATCTATTTCTTTTTCTAAAAACTCTACTGAAGTTTCAATACTAGCAAATCTTTCTTCAATTATTTTCTGAGCATTCTCAGTATCACCTATCCCACCTATCTGAGCTTCTAAGTTTTCTAATCTATTTACATAGGTAGCTCCTGTGTATCCAAATCCTGCAAGAGTTCCTACAATCCCTACTAAAGCAATAAGTTGTGTTGTTTTATTTTCAAACCAGTCCATAATTTTCTCCTACAAATTTGGTTGTAAATTAATCATACTATTCATTTTAGTGATATTACTACCAGCTAAACTATAATATCCAGTAATATTATCTGGCAAATAAGCATTACTGTAAATATCTTCGCTTTTATACCATGTTGTTTGAGGTGGAATAACTGCGTCACTATAAGTATTAAATCCAGGAACATAACCCATATAAGCTACTAAACTAGCTTCTTCACCATATTTACCAGTTGTTTCTTGTGTTGCTTGTCCTTCTTCTTGTTGTTCTTTAATATTGTTCGCTATTATTTTATCGGCTATTTGGTCTGCTTCTGAGGAAGTCATCACTCCTGATATAGCCGTATCAATTTCATTATCCATAGTAGTGACTTGCACATCAGCCATTACTATTTGTGGGTTATTGTCTACAGTAGGCATAGGGGTAACGCTAATAGAAACATTACTGACCGCTCCTGTATCACTACTTAACGAAAGAACAGTATTAGTTTGCACTGTTGCGGAAGCAAACTGGTCTGATCTACTTGGTGAACTGGTGGTACTAATTCCTCCTCCAGAAGAACCTGTACTATTTGTTGCACTAATAGTATTTGTACTACTATTAGAATTATTTATAGTTGCACTAGAAAAACTATTATTAGCGGTTCTAATAGTGCTGTTTACAATACTTAACGCTCGTTTTCTGGTCATAGAACTTTCGCCTCGTTCTTCTCTTTCCGCTATTTCAAGCTCATCCAACTCTTCTTCAAATATTTCTTCTTCCGTTTCTAAATCTAATATTTCTTCTTCCGCTAATCGTTCTTCTATCGCTTCAAACACTTCCTCTACCGCTTCTTCTTCAAATATTTCTTCGATAAATTCTTCCTCTGGTGCTTCTTCTAAGTTAGCTATTTCTTCAAATATTTCTTCAAGTTCTTCTTCTGCCTCTGCTAGTTCTTCTTGTAGTTCTATTTCTTCTTCAAACCATTCGTCTAATTCTGCAATAGTATTAAATTCTACAAATACTTCTGGTTCGCTGTAATCTTCTACTGCTAAAAAAGTTTCTTGAAATGTAAATTCTTCTAATAATATTTCTTGTTGGTACTGTTGTTCTTGTTCTATATCATATACATCCATCAATACGTCTACCTCATCGTAAGAGGTTAAGTCTGTGGTATTCCAATTCACCATACCATCATCACCAAAAGTTATATCTGTACCGAACCATTCATCTACTGTTTCTTGCCCAAACTGTTCAGTATCTAGTGCGTACCAATCTGCATCGGTAAAGTTTTCACAAGCGTTCTCATAACAAGGATCGCTAGGGTCTAACCATTCGTCATATTCTGAGTCGTACCACATATCTTCTTGTGCATAATCAAATTCATTAGGATTATAATAAGCTACAGAAGATTCTTGG
>TARA_R110002126_G_scaffold57562_1_pt1 | contig 10918 bp, 2 predicted proteins | sample TARA_R110002126 | Tara Oceans TARA_R110002126 (sample SAMEA4397536) | marine metagenome | biome: Polar Biome; feature: [DCM] deep chlorophyll maximum layer (ENVO:01000326); material: water (ENVO:00002006), including particulate matter (ENVO:01000060) such as... | depth 30 m
GCTGATAGACGCCTTCAGGACTACAAAGATAAAGAATTCGTAAATCCTTATGAGAACATGCAAAATGTTTACGAGGATGCTACTATAGATCAACGTGCTGCTGAGTTTCAAAGAGATGCTGCTGCACAAAGTCAAGCTGATACTTTAGAAGCTTTACAAGCTGGCGGAGGAACAGGTGCTGGTACGGCTGCTTTAGCAACAGCAATGTCTAGACAAGGTGCTCAACAAGCTCAAGCTGCTGCTGCAAACATTGGAGTTCAAGAAAGACAAAACCAACAAATGGCATTAGCTGAAACTGGTAGACTACAAGATCTTAACATAGCTGGTCAAGAGCAAGTCAGAAGACAAGAAGAACAAAGAGAAATGGACTTATATGGTCTTAGCGCTGGTATAGCGAATACAGAGGCTAACTTAGCTAGTGCTGCACAATCAGGAATGAATACCGCATTAGGAGGAGCAATTGCCGACGTAGGCGCTGGTTTCTTACCAGGTGGGGTTTTCAATAGTGGTACAAGCAATCTAACCCCCGGTGAAGAATATATGAACCAAGGTGAAGGTGGAATGGATGGAAATCCAGACACACCTTACTAACAATCAAATCATGGCAGATAAAAAAGATAAAAAAGATAAAACACCAGCAGCTACTTTTGGTAGCATAGCGTTGCAAAACTACACCGCTCAAAGAGGCTATGAGATAGGTCAAGATACGTCTTTAGGCGAAACATTAAAGCCTGCTGTAAACCTACTTGGTGAGTATGCTAAAAATGCTGAAATAGAAAGAGGTAAGTTTTTAAGCAGTCTACCTGACGACTTTAAGGTTGAACTACTTCCTGCTTCTGGTAAAGAAGCGTTTACAAACTTTGCTTCAGATGCTAAACAAAAATATTCTGAGGCTGCTGGCCTAGCGGCTAAATATTCTGCTAATCCAAACAGTGAACAATACAGGAATGCTGTTAAAGACATGGAGAGCATTAAAGGTGGTTTATCAAACAGTTTTGATTCTTACACTAAATTAGCAGATCTACGACAAGGCTACATAAACAATGAAAAGGCAAACAATAAGCCCATTGCTATGGACGTAAAAGACACGCAAATCTACGATGCAATTACGAAGGGTGACTACAAGAACTTTGAGAACACTACAGACGGATTAGTATACAATTATACAGATCCAATCACCAAAGATGTAGAAAAAATACCTTTTAATGAGTTACCTAACACTAAGTTTGTAGACTCTGAAATGTCTACTAACGTGATAGCTAGCGTATTAAAAAACCCTTATGCATCTGGTGTTAATGGAGATGACATGGAAACTAGTCTATCAACTGCAAACAATGAAGTACAAAAGCTAATAAATACTCCGGAAGGATATAGACAAGCGGTGTTTAATGGTTTTGATGGTCCAAAAACTAAATTTATTGATTACTATGTTGGAGAGCAATTTATCACTAATAACGATCAAGACTTTCTCAATGGAATAGAAGACATAAACGCTGATGGTGAAATAACTAAAGACGACATGCAAAATGGTGTTTGGAGCTTTAAGGAGGGCGACGTTGGCGAAAAAGCTAGAGAAGTTTTTGAGAACAAAATAACTGAGCATCAAAACGATAAAAACTTTGACGTTAAAACGCAGTTAAGCGAGTTCATGAATGGCATAGCTAAAGATAAGTATCTTGAAGGCCAAGCTAACAAGTTTAAAAAAGAAACATATAACTTAAAAGGCTTCGGGCCTAAAAAGCATAGCCAAGTACAAGGTGAGTTTAATAGACTTAACAATAACGAAGCTGTATCTGATTCTGACGGTGTAAAATATAACCCAGCGCCAGGCAAACCTGGCTTCTACACTATAGACATAGTAGACGAAAAAGGAAAAGTTACTGGTCAATCACCACTAATACCTAGAAATCTTATAGAGCAGCAGCTCGACATATTTGATATTAGAGACGACTTTAATACTGATCCTGTAAAAGCAGCGGCTACTAATACCACCACTAATACTACTACTACCACTACTATTGCTGGTGAGACTACTAATGATGGTGAGACTACTATTGTTAACACAGAAGAGCCGGTAGCTGAAGTTGAAGTTGATGGTGTAACTGGAGCAGCTATTAAGGTGGATCCACCAAAAGAAAGCGAGTTTGTAGGTGATGTAGATTACACTAATCAAACTAAAGAAGCACCAATCCCAAGAAGCGCAGAAATAAAAGAACTTAAAGCAACTCTTAAAGACATAAAGAAGCAAGCAAACTCTAACGGATTGACCACTCTGCGTGACCCTAAGCTTAGAGAAGATATTGCAGAGCAAATAAAGCTTTCTGATTCTTATATTAAAGCTATAGATGATGCTTATATGAATACTGGGATAATTAACGAAGAAGGTGTAATGAGAAGAGGTATTCCTTTTATCTCAAACACAAGCTTTGGAGGAAGAGGAGACCTACATAAAAACTACAACTCAGAAAAGAAAAGAAATAAAAGATTAAGAGAAAAGTATAACAACTTACCTGAGCCAGTAGGTGATAAAGAACCGGTTAAAAACGATGAGGTTAAAAGCGATGAGAACATGCAAGAGCTTCCTACTAAAACTGTAAAAAAGGTAGAAACCAACCTTGAACCATCTATTAGAACTATTGAAGCTGGAGAAGTAGAGCTAAAAGACACTGAAGGTAATGTGGTGGTTGGCAGCAAGGAAGCTGTTAAAAGCAAGGCTTCTTACAACAAGACTTTAGGTGATTCATTAATAAGTAATGAAGGTTTTAGAGAAAACATGTACTACGACATGGCTACCGATGAAGATCCTACAGCTGGTACTCCAACCATTGGATATGGTTACACTAAGGAAGCTCTAAACGGAAAAGATGGTGTACCAAGTTGGACAGAGTATTGGAACGCTGATGGTACGCCAACTGGCAAAAAAATGACAGAAGAAGTTGCTGATTCGATAAAGGAGACAATTGTTAATAGATATGTAAAGCAGGTAAACAGTGATATTAAAGTAGATCTTACCGAATCGCAAAACAACGCTTTAGTAGACCTGTACTACAGAAATGGAGCTGGTAATATAGCTAAAAGTGGTATACTTGAATTAATAAATGCTGGCAAAATAGAAGAGGCAGCAGAGCTAATTAAAGCGGGAGGTAAAAATGGACGGTTGATAAAGGCAGGTTCAAAAGTGCTAAAAGAAGGTGACGAGCTTTTTGAAGGCATTGTTAACAGAAACAATAGAGCAGCTGAAAACCTGCTGGTTGGACTAGAAACACAAGATCAGACACAAGCTTAATTTAAAGTAAACTATGGGAAATCCAGTTGAAGATTATTTGAACCGTAATAACAACGGTGGAGAAGTAAAAGTAACCCCAACGGGCGGCGCAGAGCAAGAGAACGAAAGTAGTGTCGTAGGCGGAGGTTTCGATCCAACTAGGTATGTACCTGGTGTAGCTGGCGACCTTCTTACAGGTCTTTTGTTTGCTTACGAAACTGCCCTGCAAGCTGGTCAAGGTGCGGTTGGAATAGTTGATGATATAGTACAGGGTTTTGAGACTGGAGAATACGTAAGTGGTATACCTCAGTCACTAGCTGGACAAAACATACTACTGCAAGTAGCTAAGGCTAAAGCGGAAAACAAAAGAGATACATACGAGAACTACGTCGTGGACATGGTTAAGAAAGGCGCTAGCGAAAAGCTAATTAAAGAGCAAGACCCTACTAACACTGTTAAGATGGAAAAGTTAACAGATTGGTTTGAAAAAACGCTTCCAGCACCAGCTGTAGACAGCGAAACCGGAGAGGTGTTAGACTATATATCTTTATACGGAAGAGGTGAGATCATCAAAGGAACAGACGCTCTAATAGGCGACATAGCCGGTTCTTTCCCGTCGCTACTAATAAGTAGGGTTCCAGTTGTTGGACCTGCTATTCTTGGTGCATCAACATATATGGGCGAGTTTGAAAGCGAGTTAATAAAAAGAGCTAAAGATCCAAACTTTAACTTAGAGGAAGATAGAGATAACTTAGTTCAAAACGCTTTAATAACTGGTGCCGCTGATTTTGTGTGGGAAACAGTTGGTGGTAGTATGTTGAATAAAATACCAGGAATGAAGCTTGGTAAGGAAAAGGTTGTAGATATAATTAAAGAATCACCTAAGCAATTACTGAAGAAAGCTGGACTTGGATTTTTGTCTGAATTTACGACAGAGGGTGCAACGGGCGTCACAACAGAGCTCGCTGATGTTCTTTCTTTTGGAGACGATGTTAAGCCTATTAAAGACTACTTTAGAACATTCTTTAAAGACGGTTTTATTGGAGGATTCTTAGGAGCTAGTTCCTCAGGTGCTAGTGGTTTATCTGCTCAAAACAAAGAAGTAATACACGAGTATGTTTCTCCTCAAACATATAAACAGGATCAATTTAAGTTGTCTACTGAAATTTTAACTTTAGAACAGGACAAGCAAAAAGCAAAAGGCAAAGACGTAGAATACTTTGAAACAAAGATACAAGAGTTAAGAGACAAAAAGAAAGCTAATAAAGAAAACCTTAATAACTTTTTTAATAGCCTTACTAAAGAGCAGAAAGTAGAGTATGCTTCAAACATAGACAAGCAAAACGATGCTATTGACATAATCGGTAATAAAGACTACAGCAAGGAAGCTCAAGAAATAGCTAACAAAGACTTAGCAAAATATACAGAGGCTAACAACAAGTTTTTTAAGGACACAGAAGTAAACTACATCGCTGACTTTGAAAATTATGCTAAAAGAACAATAAGCAACGCTGCAAAGCTAAGAAAAGCAAGGGGTGTATTCGGTTTTGATAATAAAAACCTCAACCTTGTAGAATTAAACACAGCTGAAGAAATAAAAGAAGTAAACGATAGACTTCCAGGCTTCAACGAGGCTGACGGTTTGTTTTTAGGAGAGGACGCAAGTGGAAAACCTACTATGTACATAAACAAGAAGGTTGCAGCAGAAACAGGAGCAACAAATGTGTTAGGCCATGAATACTTGCATGCTATAACATCTATGGCTTTTAAAGAATCTGGAATTGGTAACGAAAATTTAGGTAAAGCGGCTAAAGCTTTTACTGAATATCTAAAGTCAACCGGTAATTCACAGGTAGTTGAAGACATTGAAGAAAGACTAGCGGAAAACTACGGAGGACTAGACGCTGATGGAAACATTATTAGAGATGAAAACGGTCTAGTAAAAACGAGTAAAAAAGAACAGCAAGAAGAATATTTCAACCTATTTTCAGATCTTATAAGCAAGGAAAAAATTAAGAATGTAGAAGAAAAATCTGGAGGAATAAAAAATGCTTTTAGACAATTATTCGTTGGGCTTGGATTTTCTAAAGTAGACTTTCAAGACGGTCAAGAAGTGTTTGATTACTTAGTGGATTACAACGCTAACATGGAAAGAGCTGGTATTCTTGGCAAATTTGTATCTAAGCGTATTGCTAAAACAAAAATGAAAGGTTTAGAAGCTACTGCGGCTGAAAAAGCTGCAATGGATCTTATTAAAAAAGAATCTAAGTCTGGATATAACAAAACAGATAGAGATAACAGGTTAGATGCTATTGGTGAAAAGTCTACTAAAGCAGAATGGGATGCTGGTGGTTCAGATCAAGCTATATCCGATATGTACATGAGTGGAGACCTTGAAGCTATAGTTAGAAACAACCTATCTTCAGACCTTAAAAGTCTACCTAACTACTCAGAAGAAGATTTTATATCTGAAACTATTAGTGAGTTGATGCCTCACATTAGAAGATTTAACATCGACATGAAAGAAACAAAATCTGGTTTCGGTTTATCTGGATGGATTAGAGGACAGATAAGCAATAAGATAGGTAATGTACTCAAAAATAAAAAAGCTACGACTGAGACCTTTACGGTTGATACTACTGATGAAAAAGTTAAAGAGACTATAGAGTCTAACGACGATTTACAAAACTTACAAGAAGAAGACCTATCTATAGTTGCTCAAACTAAGAAAAAGGCTAAAGCTGAGCGTAGAGAAGAAAAAGGTATGGAAGAAGATGTAGAGTATTCTACATTTAGAAGAGCTTTAAAGGTCAAAGGTAAACAAGGTCTATCTGATAATATAGTAGACAACGTAAAGCAAGCTGTTGTTAAAACAATGGCAACTGAAAGAACTACTCCAGACTCTGATAAGTTTATCGCTAACATTAAAAAGTCGTTCTTAACAGAACTTAAAAAGCCTATTCAAGACATGATGGGTAAGAAAGAAGACTTTACAAACTTCTTGAAAACAAACAGAGAAGCAATCATTGCGGCACTACCTACGTCTACCTTAGTTCAGATGGAAAGAAATGTAGACCCTGCGGATAGAGTGTTTACAGTTGAGGTTAAAAGAAACTTAAACCCTACGGAAACAGATGACGCTATAGCTAATAATCTACTACCTAAAGATACTAATAGAAATTCAGGGCCTACGTTATACAACAAGCGTATGCCTAGCGAAGGCGAGTTCTTGAGATACTTTAGTCCACCACTATATGTTCCTTCTAAAAAAGATCCTAACAAGTCTGTAAGATCTGGATTGAAAGGTACTAGAAAAGATACGTTGGCAGAACAAATGGGTATAGAGCTTGCTTTCGATGCTACAATGGAAGTTGTTCAATCACCAGACGTTGCGGAGCGTAGATCACTAGTTACTAACACTGATTTTATAGACTCTGGAATAGAAGAATTAGCTAGGTCAATAGGTAGAGGTGTAGATGTTAAATTTAGTAAAAGTAAGTTTAAAATCACTAGAGACGGCCTTGTAGCAACGGGCTTAGGTATACAAGATGGTATAATATTTGATCCAGAAACAAAAACATACAAGCTTGCGCCGGAGGTTATAGACTATATGCGAAAAAACACACCAAAACCTAGAAAAAATAAAACTAAACCAAAAACATACTACCCTTCAAGCGAGGTCTTAGGCTACTTTAAAGACTTTTACAATGACTTACCAACAAGTGCTCAACTAGATTTAAGCTTACAAGGAGAAGCCATTGGAACAGAAATGGGCAGACTTAGCAAGCTAATAAGCGGCACTACTGAAGGACATTTGTTTGAAGCTGTTATAGCTAGATATGGCTACGACACGTTGAAAAGCGTACAACCTGGAATCACTATAATAAGCAAAAAACAAGCAGCTAAAAAACTTGGCACTACATCTTCAAAACTTCCAGACATAGTTTTATGGGATGGTAAAAACAAATGGGAAAGTGCTGACAGTTTGTTTACTGTTGAAGCTAAGTTTGACAACTCTAGAGCGGGCGGTGTAACGATCACAGACTACAAGTTTAAAGACTTTACGCCAAACAACACAAAAGTGCTTAACAAATACGACTCTCTTGATGAAACTGGTGAGGTAATAAACGAAACGTGGAAACAAGATATGTTGAAGCAGTTTTCCGAACCATTAGCTATTTTCGTTAAAGAAGCTGAAGCCTTAGGCACGAAGATAGTAGACAGCAAGACTAAAGTTCCAATTGGCGTTCACAACGCTCTTAGAAAAAAAGGTAACAGTTTCTTAAGTAAAGTAAGAGCTATCGGCAAGGTTGAAGCAGATCAAATTGTAAACTACTATAACAATGGTAAGTTTAAACCCGTTAAATCTGATGTCATCGCACATACGTCTAAAGGAGCATTCACGCTTGGAGTAGACCCGCATGGTCTTTATGCTAATGGAATACTACCTAAGCTAGCTGGGGATTACCAGGTCACAATGAGGTTAAAGACTAATGTTTCTAAAGATAAAACATTCGTTACATACACGCCAATATTGGAAATAGAATTTAGGTCTTCAGATATAAAAGGAGAGTATGCTGATGGTAGAAAAGTTGACGCTTCAGACTTGAAGTTGCAAAATAAAAAAGACTTCGAAACAATTCTTAAAAACGTTAAAGGCTTTAAGCTCAGCAAGTCTCAGTCAACATCAAAAGCAATGGAGCTTGGTCAACTAACAAATAAAGACACTGAAGCAGTAGGGATGTCTACGTTTGACTTTGACGAAACGCTTATAATAGATGGTGACAACTTTATCACAGCTACAAAAGGCGATGATGTTGTTAAGATAACTTCTGGCCAATGGCCTTTAGTCGGTGACGCCTACGTTGATGAAGGTTATACCTTTGACTTCTCTGACTTTGTAAACGTTAGAGGCGGAGTTGATGGACCACTACTTCAGAAGATGAAGAATCAAATATCTAAGTATGGAGTTAAAAACGTATTTGTATTAACAGCTAGACCAGCTGAGTCAGCAACAGCGATACAAGGCTGGTTAGAATCAAAAGGTATAAATATACCTTTAGAAAATATAACTGGCTTAGGAAACAGCTCTGGAGCTGCTAAGGCTCAATGGATGCTTGACAAGTTTGCCGAAGGTTATAATGACATGTACTTTGTAGATGACGCTTTGCCAAATGTTAAAGCTGTTAAAAACGTATTAGATCAACTAGACATAAAGTCTGACGTACAACAAGCTAAGATCAAGTTTAGTAAAACAGCTAGCAAAAAGCTTAACGACATGATCGAAAGAAAGAAGGGTATTGATTCTGACGAAATCATTTCGAGTGCTGCTGCTAGAAGAAAAGGTGAAAACGTAAATAAATTCCAAATATTTGTTCCACCTACTGCTGAAGACTTTTCTGGACTACTATACTACTTTGCTGGCAAAGGAAAACAAGGTGATGCTGATCTTGCTTTCATGAAAGAGTTTTTACTTGATCCATTATCTAGAGGTGAAAGAGATATAGCTATTAAAAAACAATCGCTCATAAGAGGTTACAACGAGTTAAAAAATAACAACAAAGAAGCTGCAGCTAAAATAAAAGAAATGGCAGCAGATACACCTTATACAAAAGGTTCTGCTGTTAGAGTTTACTTGTGGAATCAAGACAAAACAGATATTCCAGGTTTATCCGACAAAGAAGTTCAAGAATTAGTTGACATCGTTAAAAACGATCCTGAGTTAATCGCTTACGCTGATGCACTGAGAGCACTAGTTGGTGATTCTGAAGGAAAATATATTGTACCTTCTAATGACTGGGTTGTTGAGACAATAGCAAAAGATTTACAAGACGCTACATCTAGAGTTGGTAGAAAGAAATTCTTAGCTGAGTTTATTGAAAATGCAGACGCGTTCTTCTCTAAGGATAACCTTAATAAAATGGAAGCTGCATACGGTAAAGATTTTAGAGAGTCTTTAGAAGACATGCTTTATAGAATTAAGACTGGTCAAAATAGACCGTCTGGAACTGATGCATCTACCAAAAAATGGATGAACTGGTTAAACAACTCTGTTGGTGCAATAATGTTCTTCAACACTAAATCAGCTGTACTACAGTTAATGTCTACTGTCAATTACTTAAATTGGAGTGACAACAACTTATTACTAGCTGGTAAAGCTTTTGCTAACCAAAAACAATTCTGGAGTGACTTCTCTATGTTATGGAACTCTGACTTCTTAAAGCAAAGAAGATTTGGTTTATCTACAGATATTAACGAAGCTGAAATTGCTAACGCTGCTGCAGGTGCAAAAAACAAAGCAACAGCTGTATTAGCTTACTTACTTAAAAAAGGATTTTTACCTACACAAATAGCGGATAGTTTTGCTATCTCTTCTGGTGGTGCTGCTTTCTATAGAAACAGAGTTAACTCATACGTTAAGCAAGGTATGGATCAAAAAGCTGCTGAAGAAAAAGCAATGACTGACTTCCGTGAAATAACTGAAGAAAATCAGCAGTCATCAAGACCAGATAGAATATCTAAGCAACAAGCATCTCCTCTTGGTAGAGTTATACTAGCATTTCAAAATACACCAATGCAATATGCTCGTATAATAAAAAAGTCTGTAGCTGATATAGTTGCTGGTCGTGGAGATCTTAAAACACATGTATCTAAAATAATATTCTACGGAGGTGTTCAGTCATTAATCTTTGGAGCAATGCAAAACGCACTATTTGCTTTAGCGTTTGACGACGAAGAAGATGATAAGAACTTAACTAAGACTGAGTTAGAGAAGAAACAAAAGAAAAGAGACACTCAGTATGAGAGAACGTTAAACACTATGTTAGATAGTTTACTAAACGGCTCTGGATTGACAGGTAGGGTTTTATCTACCGTTAAAAATGTTATATTTAAGTTTTTACAAGAAAAAGATAAAGGTTGGAACTCTGATATGGGTAACGTAGCTATTGAAGCGGCTAATATATCTCCTCCGCTAGGTAGTAAACTTCGTAAGATGAAAAAAGCTGGTGATGTTTATGACTGGAACCAGAAAGTTATAGATGAAATGGACACGTTTGACATCAACAATCCTATTTGGGAAGCTGGTGCAAATGTTATTGAATCAACTACTAATGTACCTGCAGCTAGAGCAATCAAAAAGCTAGAGAGCATAAGAGAAGCATTTAACCAAAACAACGAGACTTGGCAAAGAATAGCTGTAGCAATGGGATGGAGTCAGTGGGATTTAGGTATCGAAGGTAAAAAAAGACAAGCGATACAAGAAACTAAAGAAGAGCTAAAACAAAGAAAGAAAGACGAGAAAGCTAAGAGCAAAAAGCCTTCAAGTAAGAAAAGAACTGTCAAGAAGTCTTCTCCTGTAGGCAAATACTTGAATATAAATAAACCTAGAAAAAACGAGGCTAGTAAGGTCGAGGGCGGTGAGTATAGGTGCACTGCTTTAACTCAAGACTTGAGACAATGCAAAAATAGAACTGACAATTCAAGTAGAAAATGTTTTCTTCACAATTAATCCTGTAATAATAGAATAATGGCAACAGTAGATAAAGAAATAGCGCTAATGCAACAAAGAATGGATCAAGTAGACAAGAAGCTAGACAAGATGGATGAGAAGCTAGATAATCTAGTTAAAGAGCTATTACACCCTGATAATGG
>TARA_R110002126_G_scaffold90806_3_pt1 | contig 10914 bp, 4 predicted proteins | sample TARA_R110002126 | Tara Oceans TARA_R110002126 (sample SAMEA4397536) | marine metagenome | biome: Polar Biome; feature: [DCM] deep chlorophyll maximum layer (ENVO:01000326); material: water (ENVO:00002006), including particulate matter (ENVO:01000060) such as... | depth 30 m
TAACACCCTCTCGCCTTCTGGGCTTTGGACCTTGAATGCTTTCTCTTGCATAGCTGTCGATGCCGAGACTTCCTTTATGGCGTCAGTGAATATTCCCGTTTTATCTTTCTCTGGCATGTAGCAAATACGAAGTCCGAATCTCCATGCCCGCATGTCTAGTTCATGGACATGATTGCCTCCAGTGTATAACAACGGGCCATCAGAAGTGCCATCAGATCGCGTCAATACGGAAGTGGGCGCTTCGCCGGCGATTGGATCTTGCATTTCAAAGTTTATGATCTCGTGATAATGAGCCTCCCCTGCTCCTGAAAGGTACGCCATTGTCTTGCCGTTGCCATTCTCATCCAGCTCATAAGTATGAATATGTTCATCTACCATTAACGTTTCAGAGCTTAGTTCGTATTCTCCCCAAAGATCTGAAATGTTTCCTGAGTTATTTTGAGAAGCGTTTGCAACGAAAGCATCCCAATCATTAATATTTACAACACCATATAGATTCTCGGCTCTTCCCAGATCGTTTGGCGTGTCTTTTTCTATAATACGGATATATTTTTCAAGAACAAATGGCCATTCTTCCATATCTGCAAAAGCAGATTCGAGTGATGCGGCAAACTGAGCGTCTGTTTGCGCGAACTTAAGGGCCAGTCCTCCCGTAGTTCCGGGCTTTCCAGATGGTATTTCGTATTTGTTTGGATCTGTCGGATCAGACATAACATCGATTGGGCCGCCACCATTAAGGCCACCGCGGATCCAAGTCGTAGATAATAGGAATAAGTGATCGATGTTTTGAACAGGCTGTAGAAGCCTTTCGTTAAATACTTTTCCCATAGCGTTCATTTCTTCTCTGATCATTCTTTTGAGGAAAACCATCGCTTGATCTTTGGTTTCGTATATCATCAGGTCGAACGCGCCGTCTTTGGCTGCTTGTGCGGATCGCTTATTAAAGGCGGCGCTGCCGGCTCCTAATCCCGCTATGGAATCTGCTGCTCCGTTAGACAGCCACTTCCTTATCAAAGTTTGCTGAGATATCGCTGTTGTAGATAACGCTGCGAGTTCTCCGTCGTTATTTTTGTAGAAGGATAAAACCTTGTCTGCTATAATATCGTATGCTTCTTTTTCTTCCTCAGTAAAGTCAGTTTCTGGATCGATCATTCCTGATTGGACTTTTCTGGCCGTGACATTGACAACTTGCTCTAAGAATCTATAGTAATATTCGTTGGATGATTTGCCAGCGACGCGGCGGCCGGACTCAATCAAGCCGTTCTTCATTTCTTCCGCAATGTATTCAAAGAACCCTTCGTCATAGTTTTCGTCGTTTATCGAAAACTGAGATACTACCGCAATTGACTCGAGTAAATTACTTGAAAGGTAAATTCTTGTCGTTGCTCTCATCACCATCTCTAAACTACCAATAGTGATATTTGGGTAAATCTTGTCATACGGCGCTTCCTGCGAACAGAGTGGGTCGTAACTAAGACGCGGATCTTCTATGAGTTGATTTCCGACTTCACTCGGAATGGATTGTAGTTCGGACAAATCAAAGAACAATGATCCGGCCGGTTTGCATTCGTCTGGTGCCGGCATCAAAGCGTCTACAAGGTCCATCCACCCTTTATACTCTGGAGGTTGAACATAGAACGGAAGAGGGAAGACATCTGGGAAAAGTTGTGCAAGAGGGCCGCCATAAGTTTCATTATCTAATTTTATGATCTTCGGCCCTTTTTTTGGATCGTAGCCAAATAAGAACGATGGAGCAATATTTTCAAGTATTTTGTTGTTCTGCTCTTGCGGTGGTCTCGGTGTATCAGCGGTTAAGAAGTCGTCTGCTGTGGCCTCTTCGATAGTCACATTCGGCTCCGGATACGATCTGCCAGTAGCTACTCTGTTTGCTATTCTTCTAATGAACCCAGAAGATATAGAATCATATACTCTATCTGCTCCTTCTGTTGTGCCAGCAAAGTACTCTCTAACAGACGGCGAAGAAAGGGCAGTCTTAGCGCTCTCGGCAGATGTTGAGTTGTTTATAATCTCTTGAGATATTAGACGATAGAAGGTTTCTATTTGCCATGAGTCGCTCACAGACTCTGATAGTGGTAGATCGTCTAATATTACTTGCACTTCTGGTAGGATTCCCGACTCAACTTTGATATTGTGAGTCTCAAGAAGAAGTGCGGGTTCCTCTAGAACGACGCTAAACGGAATATCTTTGGTTATCTTTATTCGATAGTTTCCGCCTTTGTCGACTGAACTACCTTCTTCAAATAAGTTATAGTCGTACCCAACAGTGTACCCCAGAGGGACTTCCTCGTCGGCGTGGCCAATGTATTTCAAGGTTAGATCTGAAGTTGTCGCATCTGGTACCTCCGGAGGGACAATGGTGTCGAGATTGATTACAGCCCAGTCTGCCCAAGGGAGGCCGTTGGTGCCGGCGGCTTCCTGTCCGGGCACCTTCCAATCACTAGGGTGAGCACCCTCCCCCACTTCTATAGAGACAACGGTAGTGTCTTCATATTCAATTGTTCCTTCGCTGAAGGTCGTTGATGTTATCGCATAACCTATGTCGCGACCCAACAATACAGTTCTAGTCAGCAGTTGATCGTAAGTCAAATCTTCGGGTTCGGGGAAGGGATCTACTTCTTCGGCCTCGTCCGAGGCGTCGTCCGTAGAGCCTGACGCTTCCGCGGCTTCAGCTACGGCGTCGTCATATCCCGCAGCGCCTGCTTCGGCTACGGCGTCGTCATATCCCGCAGCGCCTGCTTCGGCTACGGCGTCGTCATATTCATCATCGCCGGTATTGACTGTGGCGAGCGAGGAGGCGGTTTCGGGCGGAAGGAACAAATCGCCGTGGTACATCTGAACTGTTTTTCTCAATATTCCAGCTAATCGTATCTCATGTTGATCTGAATCATTCTCATCAAGTTTGTTGGCAAAAATGAAGGCTTCTATATACTTTATTCTAGATTCTAGATTGGCGGAGTTAGCAGCAGCTTTCTCTGCAACATCATCATTAGCCTCTTGTATTGATGAATATCCAGCGGGTATGGTCACAGTATTGAATACTGGATCCATTTCTCTATAATGTTTCGCGAGCCACGCTGCTACGGTTGGCGGGAAACCGCCGGAACTGAAGTCTAGGATATTGGCCGGATTGACTTCTTCATTATATATATTTACTGGTTTTGGAAAGATTTCAAGGCCTGGTTCGCCTCCAAAAAGATCGATCTTGAAGGGGTCGCCACTCACACTTTTTATTGCATCATCAGAGTAGAATTCAAGGAACCCTTGCTGATTCGCTTGGGGGGCACCAAAGTATCTTACAGCAAAATCATGACTTTTCCAAGGCCGGCCTTCAGTATCAGAAAGAACTGTATTGAAAAACCCACCTCTTCCGGCCCACCACGTAACTCGTCCGAACATATCATCGATCACGCCTGTCTCGATTGGAGAAAGGATCATTCCAGATACAGCCCCAGTAACTTGATCGAGTAGGGGGTTGTTTCCAGATAAGATTCCTTCCGTGCATGCATCGCCAATAAGCGGTGGCATGCCGCCGTATGGGCCATTATTCATAAGATCGGCGAGTTCCTTTACCGCATCAAGTGCCGCGTCTTTCAATTTATCGAGTTCGTCTCTACACTCTTCCGGTGTCAGGCCCTTATCAGAGAGTAGTTCGCAGCGTAGTTCTTCTATCGCAGCTAAAGTATCCGGAGGGCATGTGTCGACAGGGACTGCTCCTGCGCTTGCAGCGCAGATATCATCGACAGGCATTAGTCTACCGAGAGCGGAAAACAAGCTTTCAATCATATCTTGCGAAGAAAACACTTCAGCGATACATTCGGAAGCACTTGCTCTTGCTACCTCCGCTGCTAATGCGAGTGTCTCTGCATCTGCTGTGCCCCTTAATAAAGCGCAAACTTGGTCTTGAGTGAGCATCAAAGATAAATCGTCCATAAAGGCGCCCATATCTTCCCCAGTTACTTCGGAAAGACAGGAGGCATCCATACCGCCTAGGGCAGTGAATAAGTCGAGGAGGGCGTCGTTAACGGTTTCTGGATCTTGGCCAGGACACAGTTCGTTGGCAAGTAAGTCACTAAACTTATCCGATCCAGTGAGAAGGTCACCTAGGTTTGCGCCCAGAAAAGCAAGAAGATCACAAGCAAGATTGAGTACCCATTTTATTATTGCCTTTATGGCCCTCATCGCGACGGACACCAGCAAATTATGTAATACCTCTTTCAGTGCTTTCCGGAATGCTTTCCAGAGATTATTCCACCCCACTGTTTTGCTTTGCCACTTTGGCAGAGTCAAGTCATACGCGCCACCATCGGGAATACTACAAAAATCAAACTCCAGCGTATTCATAAAACTATCAAGCCTAGGATCGAAAGCCCAAAGAGGTGTTGGTTTGCAAGGAAGAGATGTCAAGAAAGATGCTATGATTGGTACTCCGGGAAGCTTACCCATTTCGTTAAGAAGCGTGTCAACACCAAGTGATTTGAGTGCCTGATTCTTATACGCATCAAACACATCTTTTTGAATGTTTCCAAGCGCCGTTCCGTAGGTTCCACCAGAACCTTGTGACTGTTCGCCGAAAGAAAAGTCCTCTCCATCATAATTAATCCCTAGGAACCCACCAGAAGTATCTTGTACTCCGGATACGATTGTACCGGGGAACTCCTTATTATTGACTTCTACGAGGTTTTCCCCTGCCTCTTCTATTTGTTGCCTTGCTTCATCTGCGCCAAAAGCTATATTAAACTTCGTACCTAGGTCGGTATCTTCGGATCCCATCTTCGCCGCATCTGTGTCGCGTTTGGAAACAAGTCCTTCATAAGCTTCTTTTGCCGCGGCATAGTCTTCGTTTTCCATCTTCTGATCTTCGGTGTAGAGCATATCTTTCGTGAATGCTGCTCCGGGATAGTTGCCTACTTGGTAAGCCTGAGTGTCCCAAGGAGCTGGGAGCCCTGTAAGTTCATCCGCCATATCGCCGGCTAGTTTAGCCTGTACATCTGGTGGTAATCCGATTAGCAGTTTCTGGAAAGCTCCATCGTCCATCGCGCCCAGTGCTGCCTCCACCATAGATTTCTTGAAATCTAAAGGAGGAAGGCCCTTGCCAGCACACTCTAGGGCTTTCATTATCAGCGCAGTCCAACCACAGTACCCTAGTCTATCCATAACCTTACCATGAAGGTAAACAGACTTCTGTTCGGCGACGGGAATTTTTCGTATGTGACCTTCGACCCTTGTGAGCGTATATTCCATATATGGATCGCCCTTTGTAAGTGCTTGTCTTTGCGCCTTAAGTGTCTTGTCAAGTTCTTTCGTGAACTTATCTTCAAGGTCACTATCTTGTTTATCAAGTTCTTCCGGCTTTAGACAAAGGTTCTTCGAGAATTCTTCTAAGAGTGCGTCAGGAAAAGACAACAGATCCTCAAGGGTTCCCATTATAAGTGCTTCCACCGCTCCATCGCCAGCTAACATAGATTCAGCGACACATGCGCCGAGAGACGGATCGTTGAATAGGGAATCCGATTCATCGCCATAGAAGACTTTAAGATTCGGGTATGTGTATTTTAAAAGAAAATCTAGCCAAGGAAGGGGCTCTCTTGCAGTAACATCAGCATGCATCTCTGGTAACGATCCAACGTAATGGAGAGTAGTGGTTCTTTTGAACTCATCGTTCCTTACTAGTTCGAGAAACTTAGAACTTGTTAGTGCTACTTCTTCAGCGAAGGTGATCTCTGGGCATCCAAATTTGTTCATCACAATTTGCTTTAAGCGGATGGTCGGGTTCTCTCCGGAATCTATTGGCTCAAACTTAAAAGTTATATTTTCAATATTTTTCATGTTTTTGAAGCCTGAATCATTTAGCATAGTGGTGACGTGGGACTGAAAATCTTCCAACCTATCTGCTTCTTTTTCGAGATTCAAAGCATATAAGGCATTATCAGTGACCTTAGAAAGCCTACCTCCATCAAAATTCTGCCACCTAGTAAACTTCTTGTTGTATGACTTCATCGACCTTATAACTTTCCAAAAAGTACCAAACCAGCTAAAATCTTTGCCAGTTAAAGACACCTCATAGCCACCGGTTTCAAATACAGTTTCTGGCTCTGCGATTGCGTTGGCGGGCGCTCTGAAAAATACTTCCGAATCTATACAAACCTTTATTTTAGTTCTTGCCTTGAGTTGGACTGGTACCGTGTAGTGAAGAGTGGTGTACGGCAGCAGCTCTTCAACGACGTTTCTTTGCTCTGCTACGAGTTCATACCCATTAACGGGGGCCGGAATCAACCAAGGAAGTAGGCCTTCCGCCATGGCGCGAGCGGTTGCCCCCAAAGTAGCTGCCAGATTAATCTCTTTGTTGAATGTATCGGTGTAATAGTAGACCGTCGCGACTTTAGACTTATTATATGCCTTGAGAAGCTTCCTGATCGCTTTCTTCTTGATATTATTTTTTATGCTCTCATTATTATTAAGTTGATCGACTGTTGGGCCGCCGAGATTTGGAGGCGCGACCTCCATAGTTATGCAATAGGCACATTCTCTTCCGTCGTAAAATACTTCTCCGGGAAACATCGTAGTATAGTCGGGCACATATGCCATAGGGTCTTTTATGCAGAATGGGCATGCCGGAGCGGGTTGTCCATCGATGGTGAGGGGATCACACTCTAAAAACTTAAACTCCGGAACTACAGAGTCTCCCCCTGACTGTGGTTGTCTCTTATCGTCTGGCTTTGGATCTTCAGCAAACAGGCGGGCAGCGCGCTGTGCTCGGGCTCTCGCAATCATGCTAGATCGGTTGGCGCCAGATAGTTCATCTAATGCAAACTCTTCAACGCTTGTTTTGCCGGAGGTATTTTGAATCTTGGCCATATCAGTTTGTCCTGTTGTATCGGCTATTTATATATATTGCGCCGGTAGGGTTTAAATAGTTTTCTTTCATAAGCGCAATGTTGGTTTGTTGTTTTATAAGTTCCCCAAAGACATTTGCTATTTGTTTTATTGTTCCATCTGATACCGTTGGTATTGCTGTCGATAGTGCCGCTAGCGGTACCGGGCCGGCTGTACCGGTTATCGGTGCGCCGGCAAGGGCGCAGTTTATTATCATTTGGCGGCCTATAAAGTCAGTAATAAGTTCGTTTAGCTGCGAAACTGAATCCGCAATCTCCGACATGCAGTCACGAAGATTCAAGCCCTTTGGTATCGGCTGTAGATATGGCTGCGATCTTGTTACCGCTTTTCCCATAATAACAACATCACCCTTGCCGACAGCAGGGACATTATCCCTATTGCCGGCAATAAGATCGATTCCAAATTGCATTGGTATGGGGCCATTTAGAGACGTTTTTTGCTGAGGGGCTTGTCCCGTAACAATCTTTATTCCTCTGCGGCCCATTATGCGAACAGAGTCGGCCTTGATGCCGATTGCTGACATTGCCTTGGATGGGCCCATCGACCCATCACAGATATGAAAATATTTATCTATGTCTGCCCTCTGGGAGACATAGATCCTTGCGGCATCGCCGGATACACCTGACGACATAGAGCCAAAGTTTTTTTCTACAACTTCACCATGGACTGGACACCAGCCCTGAAGCCCCACTACAATGTCTATTGCCCCTGCTCTCGTGTGTCCTTTCCCACCATAGCCAGAAGGCTTGCCCATATCGCGGTCGCGGCCTAAGATGATCCAAGTATTGTTTTTTCCCTTTATCACCTTCTCGCATGGTGCGTCGTTATATTTTGGAATATTTTCTTTTATCCGAGTGTTGGCGAGGCCGGCATGCGGATCCTGCGAACGCTTTCCGTCAACAATGCCAATCTTTTCACCGGGATCCGTACAAGATTGCGAATCAACGGTTTTATTGAAGGCATTTTCGAATGCATCGGATATATTAGATGTAGATGTAGCGCCTGAACTATCGTATGTGTTCGGATTGTAGTCGCTATTTGAAGCTATTTGTTCTGCATCGGACGCACCAATTATATCCTCTCCGCGGGTCATCTCTCCCAGATTTCTTTCAAGCTCTGTATATTCTTTTTTATCTGCCATGTCTGCCTCCGTTTTTTATACTTTTAGCTCAATCTCAAGCTGGTTGTTTGCGACCGATTCGACTTTTGCTCTGGCAAAAAGTTGTGATGTTGATTCAGTTATTAATTTCGAGCCATCGAAATGTATTGGATCGTAATTGGTCATATATCCCCCCCAATACAATCCAATGCTAGTGAGCAGAGCAGGTATGCCTGATGCTTCCCATTCTGCCTTCGACGCGGTGCTCATGACCATATTGCCGGCCTTAAGGGTTGGATTAAAATCAACTGCCCATCCAAAGTTGTGATGACTGCTGCCTGGTCTTGAGGCTGGCAAACACGGTTTGGTACCTTTGCATGCCATATATCTATCGCGTAGAACTTGTTGCTCTTGCAAGGAACGATAAGAACTGTTTATTCTTATTGTTGCACCAAGATCATCGTAAGCTCTCCAAAGGAAACACTTTGCATAGGGAATAAACTCAGGATGCAATTTCTCAAGATAAGATGTATGTTGCGCTGCATTTGGTACCGTTGTAAGCGGCGGCGGTGGGTTGTCATATTTTTCCGCACACTCTTTTACCTGAGCTGGGGTCTGGGTTGGCTGCAAGAGTATTCCGGCGCCGCCGAGAGCGAAGGCGCCTGAGGCGGCTAGCGCTTGAATCATGGATTGAAGGTCTGTTGCTTCCTCTAAAATATTCTTTACAATGGCGCGACTGTGGCCCTCAATAAACTTAACTTCAACAAGGGTACCGGGAATAATAGTTGGTTGGGTCGCGACCCAGTTAGGAACTGCTGCGACGGGGTGCATTTCAACTAGGGCCTTGACCTGCGCAGGAGTAAGTGAATTATCGCCGCAATACGGATCCGCTAGCTCTGTAAGCTCTGGCACCCTGACATACAGCATCTGCAATCGATTTGCAGAGGCGCCGGCGGTTAACGACTCAATATTCAGATTATAAGATAGGGCCTCTTGTCCCTCTACTACCTTGCCTCCAAGTACAACCGCAATAATCCCGCGTGACTTTGAATGTCTCGTTATGTCTGGTCGGATTAATCGGCGGATTGCCTCACCATATAATGACATCGGGTTACTGACAGTGCGCGCTAGAGCTGTATTCGCCAATATATCATTAAAAGTAAATCGATTTAGTTGAGGATTTAGATCGCCGGGGTAGTAACAGCGCCATCCTAATATGCTGGCATCACCCATCTTCTTCGCCTCCGTTCTGGAGCCTACCAAGGATATCCGCCTTATCATTCTCAGAGGTACCATCGGCGGTCTTGTCTTGTTCTTTCCGGATCATCTCTCCAAGATTTCTTTCAAGTACTGTATGTTCTTTTTTCTTTGCCATGTCTGCCTCCGTGTCTAGGTGGTGGCCGCTGGTGGTGCGGTGGTGGTGATAGTATTGTATATGTCCATCGCAACTCTTTGTCGAGATAGCCATTGAGTAGGTGGAGTCGCTTTTTTAAGACAGGATTTACAGCGCTCATATTCATCGGATATTCGTCCAGCGTAATATTCTGCCGTTTGGGTACCACTGACTACATCCCCTCCAAATAATGCGCGCATTTCTATGTCTATCACTTCAAATTGTTTCTGCGGATTTTGAAATGCTGCGACGAGCTCCTTCTTTTGGGTGACGACATCCAGATTGAAGTGTGCTGCGAATCTTCGGCCGCCGCCGTTAACGGCGCAGACATTCATTTGCCAAAATCCGTGAGAGCACTTGCTGTCGAGAGCGCTTTTCTCGACCCGTTCTTTCGTCACGGGGTTTGATATACCAGCATAACCGGCCACAGGGTCGCCATTAGCGTTTACAATAAAGCCCGATTCGTGTTGTGCGTTGGAGGCGAGGGCGGCTAGCATTGCATTACTGTAATCTTTTAAATGCGGACTGGCTCTCATTAGTTCAACAAACTCAGGTGCGCCTTCAGCGGCTTTGATTGGGGGGCCCAGAAACACTCCGGCGCCGAGGGTGCTGAGGGCGGCTGAGGCGCCTATCGCTTGAATCATGGATTGAAGATCTGTTGCTTCCTCTAAAATATTCTTTACAATGGCGCGGCTGAATCCCTCAATAAACTCAACCTCAACAAGGGTACCGGGAATAATAGCTGGTTGGGTCGCGACCCAGTTGGGAACTGCTGCTTCGGTGTGCATTTCAACTAGGGCCTTGATCTGCTCAGGAGCAAATGAATTATAACTGCAATACGGATCCGATAGATCTGTAAGCTCTGGCACCCTGACATACAGCATCTGCAATCGATTTGCAGAGGCGCCGGCGGTTAACGACTCAATATTCAGATTATAAGATAGGGCCTCTTGTCCCTCTACTACCTTGTCTCCAAGTACAACCGCAATAATCGCGGGTGACTCTGAATCTCTCGTCACGTCTGGTCGGATTGATCGGCGGATTGCCTCACCATATAATGACATCGGGTTACCGCTGTCGGCCACTAGAGCTGGATTCGCCAATATATCATTAAAAGTAAATCGATTTAGTTGAGGATTTAGATCGCCGCGGTAGTAGCAGCGCCAGTCGGGTGGGGGGCTGCTTGGGATCCCGCCGGCGGCAACCGCGGTCGCGGCGCGTGCGGCAGCTTCGGCCCTTATGGTGGCTAAGAAGTCGAAAGGAGAGGGAATAAGCGGAGTATAGGGAGTGCTTGTCGATGTCGAGCTCGGTGCGGCGCCGACTCCGATGGAATCTAGATACGCGTTGCCGGTTGTCTTAGGGGGCGTTGTGGTTGATGTAGTGGACTGGCCTCCGGCAGTGGGTACCCAAGTGAGAATGCCGTTGACGAACTCCATTTTACCGTGTTTACTCATCTTCTTCACCTCCGTTCTGAAGCATGTCGAAAATATCCGCCTTATCATCGTCG
>TARA_R110002126_G_C10487529_1_pt1 | contig 10898 bp, 5 predicted proteins | sample TARA_R110002126 | Tara Oceans TARA_R110002126 (sample SAMEA4397536) | marine metagenome | biome: Polar Biome; feature: [DCM] deep chlorophyll maximum layer (ENVO:01000326); material: water (ENVO:00002006), including particulate matter (ENVO:01000060) such as... | depth 30 m
GAGCATCAAGTAATTGTTACACTTTTAGGGATTCATAACATATCTCATCTGACACATTTGATCGAAAGTTTCGACTTGGCCGGACAGGCAGCAAAAGACAAGGAGCGGACGGTCAGATATAGCTTATTTCTGCCCAAAGGTGAGTTAATGTAAATACTCTACTGACGGAGTTGTAGCAAATTTTTGAAACGTTCCGACTAATTCGTCAACACTAGTTTTCTTCTTTAGAGTGGTCACTCTTCCAACTCATTTATGTTCCCAAGAAATAATCTGGGAATGTATCAATGTGAGAAGTAAGAATTTAAAAATTTTTAGCCGATAAAATAAGTTACTTCAATATGTAATGTTATTACAACTCATGCGGTATTTCGATTTCTATTTCACTAAGAAAACTTAAGAGGCAATAACGCATTGTCCTTTCAAGCCCTACTAATGTAGGAGCTTTGGCAAGTATTTTTGCATACTCCTTGTCTTTCTCGACGGGTTTTCCAAATTGTAAATCATTCAGATCTGCCCTAGCTTCAATCCATCCTCCAAATGAAACTCCTGTATGGACATATTTACTTCTTAAATCATAAGATGCCGCAATGCTTGATTCGAAGTTTTCTTTAGTGAAAATGCCAAAGTCTAGCTCACATTCAGACGAAATATAAAAATCATCATCAATTAGTCGACAAATAGTTTTTACAAACTTTCGCTTTACTGAAAGTATTCTACTGAGCACTTGGTTTGCCAATTTTTCTCCGTTTTCTAACTCGTTTCTTATTTTGGTTAATGTTTCTTGCATTTTTCCATCGATCAAATCTTCCTTTTCGTATTTATAATAACCACTAAGTAGCTCTCCCACTGTTATAAGATTTAAATACGCGGTTTCAGGATCTTTTTCAAAGGCTTGAAGAGCTTGGTAGTAAAACTTACAGGCTGATTGAAAAGTTGAATGAAACTTTTTGTCTATGCTTTCATCCGAAAACAATCGCTCAATCAAGTTGAAATGAGTAATGTCTAATGGAATGCAGAATGACTTTCTTACTTTATGTGAGTTAATCGGCAATCGGTGATTACACAAAGTGTTGTATTGGTTAAGTTCGGGGGTTGCATACATTCCGCTACTTTCTGTTAAACCATGAAAATCAAACCTTTTCCCAAAAAGAACGGATAAATGAGAACAAAGTAAGTCGCCCACATAACCATAAGTTGGTATCACAATCCCAGCTTTTTTATCATATGCTTCTGTTCTAAAAGCCGCTACATACGCGTTTCTAGATGCTGGACTTTCTTCAAACCTTGAAGTTGTAGAGCTATTTAGCTGAGGCCATGCATGACCAATATATACATAATCATTGTCATATTCTCCGACCATTCTGCTCGTTGTTGAAATTAAAGCTTTATGAACCGTAGGATCGGGCTTTAAAGAGTTCATTATTTGTTCCATTTGTGTAAACCGTATACTTATCCTGTCAAGCTTCAATAATCTAGCACAGTAAGCGTCTACTTTGGTGAGTTGGTTAACGCAAAGAGAGCTTATCCGAACGGCTCAAAATTACACGGAGCGGACGCACGAAAGATGACATACCAACGACAGCACAATTGACACTGCGCAAAATGTCAGAACTAATTAAGCTCTGCCATGGGTAGTGTCTGGTAAAGTTGGGTTCAAGCCAGCTAATCACTCATCTCACAGGAACATATAGCGGATTCTCGGGTCATTACGGTGTCTTGAAAGTAGAAGCTAATTTAGTTGCGCCCCGAACCGTAACTGCCGGGAACGCGGCGATCTAACGTATCAACTTTGTACTCAGCCTTGTGTTTCCGCTTTTTGTTTTTTGCGCGTCTTTGTGCTTTTAATACTCTTTGCTTGGCTTTTGAAAAAATGATTAAACGGCCAACAGAAAGCTCATTGTCAGGGCTGGATTGCAGTGTAGCCAAGATAGATTCAATTTCTTTTGTGAGGTAATCGATACTTTTTTCAGAGACTAACTTTGAAACCGTTGGCTCATGTCGCTTTTCTAATGGTTGTGCACAACCCCATTTGTATGAGTAATAATGTTGTGATTCCTTTGGACTCTTTTGAACAGCGGGTTTTGCAGAATGTTTTTGTGGGCACTTTTTAATATGCGCTAGTAAAGTTTGTTTATGTTTGAAGCGCTGAGAGCAGTGTGGGCAGGTCAATAATTCTGGAGACTTCTGCCATTGGGTATTTCGAGTCTTTTTCTTGCGTTCGATTAGACGCTTTGTCCCGCCAATAACATTTGGGGTGGGTTCGGGCATGTCAGCTAATCTACTAGCAGGGATGATTTGCCAGCCATGCTAGTCGACGAGATGATCAAATAAATCACTCTCGTCAGTTTTCATATCACATATTTGGCAAATCAATGTCCTCATAAGTCACGATACACCCAGTGCCTTATAAACCGCGTCAACAGGATCGCTGTAAAAACTCACCTGAAACTTCGTGAAAGTCTCACCCGGCACACTGGGTATATCACTTGCTGATGCCATTGGCAGTAATACTTTTGTCGCTCCAGCTTCAAGCGCGACTTGCATCGTAGATGCTAAGTCTTGGACAGGATTCACAACACCACCTAGTGTCATGCTTCCCAGTACTACCATTGATTCCTGAATTGGCTTGTTTAATAAGATTGAGCAGCAGGCTACTAGTGACGCCAAACTAGCACTATGGCTATTACCACTGTTCTGAAGATCCACGAAATGAAGATGAAACTCGTGTTCAGAAAATTTTGTATTCGCAGCGATCCGACTCAAATTACCTTTGAAATACTCAAAGCCGACGCGAACCTGCTCTTTAGCCGCAGTATCTGATCCAAAACCAGACGTGGAATGTTTACCGTTCCCTGCCGTCATTTGGGTTTCTAGACGGAAAACTCCAAGCTTCCCTAGTGCGCCATCAGTAACAAAATGGACAACACCCGGTTTTGGCACTCCTTTGGGTATAAGATCTGAGCCACCCTGTTCTGGCACACCAACAAAAAACTCTTCGTGAGTTTCGTTATCGATGTAACTAAAGTTCACATCGAAAAACTCCATCCCTCCAATCTTTTTAAGCTGCTCTTTCACGCGGCGGCGACATTCCAAGGCATAAGTTAAACACTCTCTAATGGCTTCCTTGTCATACTCAGCATGAGGATGAAGTAACTTCAGTAATCCTGATGTGGTCCTCCGAACCCCTATCACATCTCGCTGGTTGAGGTTGTTCCCTAACTTGAAGTATTTATCAATTGCGTCTGAGAAGGTCGTCTTGCGCATTTCGCGCATATACTCGGCTAAATAATCGGTAATTAGTCCAAACCGGTCTGTGAAGAACTCAGGGCGCATTTTGGGTATCTCCCAACCGGGGATGTAGGCGTGGAATCGGTCAAAATACGCAGAATCAATCATTTCTGGCGGAAATGGAGCCAAGAGGTGGCTAGTTTTCACTAACGTCTCGACACTGTGGTCGATATTGCCAACAAATACCATGGAGGCCTTGGCTTCAATAGAGTCGCGGCCACGTGAGAACGAGCCAGACGCCATATAGTCTTTCATTATCTGAATGCCGTCTTTGTCTTTGAAGCGAATCCCGGCAACCTCATCAAAGGCAACCACATCCCACATCCCTACCAAACCAATTTGACGGGAAGACATGTTATAGAACAGGTTCGCCACGGTAGTCTGACCGCCAGAAACAAGCAGTGAGTTGGGCGAACACTCTTTGTAAACGTGCGATTTACCAGTACCACGGGGACCGAGTTCGCAAACGTTATAGTTGTTCTCAACGAAGGGGATCATCCGGGCAATCAAATGCCACTTAGTGCGCGTCTCAAGATTGGCAGGCTCCATACCTACCGAACGCAGCAATACATCCATCCATTGTTCCGTAGTGAAATTACAACGGGCACCATATACCTCGACCATATTCATCGAAGGCATCTGGATTGGCTTTAAATTCAGGATGCTAAACGGTGAAACCTTTTGCCCTTCTTCGTAAAAATAGCTCACCGTGATAATGCACCAGATCCCACCGGTCAGCAGTTTCTCGTTCTCCTTAACTATTTTATTTGGGACTACTGCGTCCTTGATACCAATATTCGACAGGCTGGCCTCGTAAACATCTTTTTTCTGGTTAAGCTTCACCGTGACTTTATCGATGACTTTGTGCGTGCCTTTTTCACGGATAAGCGATTTGGCTTTTTCTGCCTCGTCTGGACGAACATAGTTCTCGGTCAGGATTTTTTTAACGTTCTTCAGGCCTTCCTGTATTAGCTCATCTTCCGCCGCAGAGCAGTACATGCCGAGCAGATACTCAAGTACATAGACAGGAACATTCGCACCTTCCTTGAGCTGCTTAGTCAGGTCCTTACGAACTACGCGTCCTTTAAACTCGGTAGTGAGTAAGTCATCCAAATCATGGCTACGGATTTCTGTTTGTTTGTTGTTATCTGTCATTTATCCGTGTGCTCCCTAGAAAAAGTCGTCTTCAATGGCCAAGTCAATCGTCACCGTATGTGTTGCCATAGACTGACTGGCATCAGTATCTTTTAAAATCAGTTTGTAGCTCAAGTTACGGTCAAAGCCACTACCCTCAAGCTTCACCGACACGTTGCGTTTTCGCTCATCTAACTTCTCGGAGGCTGAATCGAATAGCACTTTCTCAACGGCACTTACCCGCATCCCTTCGGGTGACTCAATCCAAAGTTCCAGCTCTCTGGCCTTAAATTTATCGCCCACGGCATCGGTTTGAAGAAGCTGAATACGGTCGATATTACTGACGATCCTCACCGGGCTGTTTAATGGAACAACACCCACTTTTTGTTTCGCGTGTTTCGTTTGAGCCTTTGTATCTAACTCGCGCACATGCAACACCGGCACACAAATTTCCTGCGGCATAATACCGCCGTGTATAAACTTGGCACCACCCACAAAGTTAAACCGATTACTGCCACGCGGTACGATAAACTCGGCATCATCGCCGCTCGTAGAATCAATTCCAGCGGTATTTGCTAAACATCCCGTCCAGTAATAACTATCAGCTGGTAGCTTGGAGCCGATTACATAGCGCTTTTTAGCCTCAACTGCGCCATCAGGTTTGACCTTGAGTGAGGTCTTATCTGAATCGGTCACATCGGTCATTTTAAACAGGAAGCCGTGATCAGCAGTCACGATAACGCGGCTACCATTTAGGCGATTTATGATGCGAGACACCAAGTTTTTGATTTCGCTTATCGCATCGCGGGCAGCCTCAAAAGTCAGGTTCTCAGTAGCATGTTTATCTCCAATCGCGTCAATATTGTCGTGATAGATGTAAACCACTTCCAAATCCCGGACTTTTTCCCGACCTTCCTGATTGGTCCAGTTCAGCACATCGTTTGCTTTAAACGCTGCACCCTTGTGCTTAGCCAATATCTTGTTGCGGTTATCTAAGCCATGCACCGACAACCCATCCGCCCGGTATTCCACAGTTTTACCTAGATGTGCAGTCATGGTCTTATGAGGAAGCAAGCTCCCCATCCCCAACTGGGTATAGCTGGGCACCACACCTAATTGAGAGTGCAGCTTTGCCTGATAACGCTTCTCATCATTTATCTGCTGTCCAATTTCATTCGCCACTTCATAGCGAAGGGCATCAGATATAATCACAAATACACGCTTGACCGGCCCATTACTGAGAAGGCTTCCCACCTCTTGATTAAAAAAGTCCTGCTGGTTATTAACACCCGTCAGTTTCCAGCTATCTAGTAATGACTCGTTATCAACCAGTTTGCCCCAAACGACTGCCAGATCATGCAAATACCAGTCAACGTAAAGTCGTTCGATATCGTCAACCAGCCCGGTAGCTTTTAATAGATCACCGCCGTCTGTCTTATTGAGCTCAATACAGTTCTCACAGAATACCCGGTATGCGTAATCAAACTGATACAATTCTTCGGTATACGCTGCATACATCTGTTTGCTGCTTTGAAAATCAAAACCATCGGCATGTTTTTCCTTTAACTCGTAGAAATGACGTGCGGCCTTGAGTGCCTTGTACATGGGGGCAAAGTTATCGGTCGCTACGCACCAATGGCCACGAAGACGGGTTGTTATCCAATCATCGACCTCTGTGCGTGTAAACGCAGGCAAGTCTTTGGCAAGTGTTTTGAGTAATTGCTGGTCGGCTTCTTTGAATGTTTCAACGTGTAGCAGCTTCTCTGGTTGAGTCAGTTCCGCTAATTTGCTCGATATTTCAAGCTCAGCTGCAATGTCACTCGCAATTGTATTGTAACTAGATGCCAATGTTCGGCTCTCACGCCAGTTTGAAACAAAATTGATGATACCAGCGCGTTTTGCTGCGGCATTCCCCACCTTATCCTGTAATTCAGTGGGAAGTTGATCATAGACGTTCCTGTCTAATCGCAAAGGTAGTATATGCGCCGACAGGCTTTGACCAAATTGACTGATCGCCACATCTACGCCGCCTGTCTGTAAAGCCTGAAAGCAATCAGTCACTAACAGTTTGATGAGTAACTCATGCAGAGAAGGCTGTTTCGCTTTTTCAGCATCATTGTTTGAGATATTGTCGCTTTGCCATAGTGCTGGCTCAATATAGCCGAATTCAGCAACTACAAAGCTCCAAAACGGCCGTGCCAAGTCGTATTTCTCCAGCTCATCCAGTAACTGATTCGCGTCTTCTGGCTTATGGGCATAGGCATCAAACAACTGATGGGTCACAGCATTAAAACTGACAGTTTCTACTTTCAGCAAGACCGCAATCATCGCAAGCTCTAGAAGCGCTTTATCCGCACTTTTCGGCAGAAGCTTTTTCAACTTGGTGTAACGCTGCTTATTGCCCAAAAAGCGCTTGTAGTGACTAATAACCTGCCGAAACTCCATGCGCATTCCTAACTCATTCAAAATTAGGGCACTTGAGTCTGCGTAAAAATGCGAAGCATACTGGCGGACATCATACAGCCAGTCTCGCGTAGGGGCATTTACCGGCTTATTGCTGTATAACAGAAAGTTAGCGTTAGGCTGTTTGAGCTCAATCCGTTGCTTTACTTCGAGTTGTGACGAAGTATCAAGTTCGATTACCTCTGTACCCCGCTCATGCATAGCGCTGTGCACTTCGGACAGTTGCTCAACAAACTCACTGTCCTCATCTTGCCAAAATACAATTCGACAGTCTTTGAACTTTGCTTCAATTCCTTTGATGAAGTCTGCTAAGTTCATTTCACCGCCTTGCCATGAATGGCTTTTACATTTGCGAGTAAGTTACCAAACTTCCCATAGTTAGCCTTTACGCCGTCATCAAGATCTAATGAAATGCGCATCTCTGCATAGTGCTTAAGTTCTTCGTCAAATTTGCGCAACTCTGCTTGTTTCTTCTCAAGATCTTTAATCTCTCTTTCAATACGACGTTGCTCGGTGCCACTCGCCTCAACTACTTCTTCCAACTTCCTAGCTAGCTGATGATCATATTTGCCCATTAGCGGCGTAACATACTCGGTACGCATGCGCGATAGCGTGGCTTCGTTGTAGCGATGAAGATATACCAAGCATTCAAACGCCTTTTCTTTACCTGAGCTAAACAGCCAGTAAATAGGGCGCTTTTTATACATTTTGCAGTGTTCTTCAAAGAACTTAGTAGAGAAGTAGCGACGAATCGTTTCCATCGCACTCTCGCCTTTTTTAGGCTTGATTGCATTTAAGCATAAGCTTTCAGCGACAAATTCTAAGTTTTCTTGGATATGTTCTGCGCCCCACACGGTCTTAACAAACTCACGAAAGCGTGTAGTTGCGTCATCTTCAAATAGCCACTCTTCCGAGGCCAGAGGCATAATGCCGTCGTCGTCAGCAGGGAAGGTTTTATAAACGCCGTCATTGACAAGTTCTTTGAAACCAATATTTCCTGCGCCAGCAAAAATGACACCTTCCTTATCAAGAGAGAACCTACCATTTACACAACCGACAAAATAACTAATTAGCTGAATTATGTGATTGGTATTCTGTTCCTGATTAGCTTTGTTCCAATCAGATCCAAATGAATAATATGGGTTACAGTCGAGTGTTACTTGCTCTAAGGGAGTATCCGAGCTAATGACGTCGCAAACGTCGTAAAGTTTAATAAAGTGTTGATTGATATTTATTTCAATGTCTCTAACTTTATTAACCAAGCTTTTAGCCCTATCAATCTGGAATTCTACTGCCTGAGATATCGTACCTGACCTTAACTCCAAAATATTTGGGCTTTTAAATTGATGGGAAGTTTCCCTAGAGTCCCAGTCTTGTTTATGCATCTCAACTAACCAATCAAATTCATCGTTAAAAGGAAAGGGAGACGAAATAAGTGGTAATGAAGTTACGTTGCCTAACTGAACTTTTGTTTCATTAAAAATTCTTATAAGTCTTTCGGCAACACTGCTGTTTAAAAAGCTCATTATGGCAGGTATGTCTTCGTCTTTAAAAACAATGCTTGCTCCGCCCACATCAAACAGAGAGTCTTCTAACAGCAATCTAAAGCCCGGTTTGCCACTTGTGACTAAGCTCCAAGTGATCCCTTTCTCATACCAGAGCTCTTTTTTAATAAGTCTGGCGGTTTTATTTTTTCGAAGATAATTGATTGTATTTTTATCCCATGCTACGACGTATTCAAAATTGCCATACCATTTTCGTAGTTTTCCTCCTTTTGCATAAAGGAGCCAGTCTTTACCAATACCAATTTTACCAGCCTCTACTTCCCACAAAAATCTTAAGAATCGATCATTATCGCCTGTTAAGTTAAGACTCTCACTTAAAGCTTTCGAAGAAATAGAGTTTTCGTGCCTGAATGTTCTCAATATTGAATTTTCAATCCAGTAAGATATCGGCTTTCCCGGTAATCTTGAGAAATCTACTTGCTTTAAAGAACAATATCTAATTTCCTCTCTGTCCCAATTCGATATTTTCTCTTTCTCTGACTCCCCAGCTCTGAGATCTATAAATGTGGGTATAAACTCAGGAGCAGTCATCTTTTGTAAGGAAAACGCGCACGTACGAACTACCTCACCAGAGATGCTATCGAAAGCTCTAGCACCTAAATGAATAAGTGAGTCAATTTTACTCCCGTCTAGTACCGTGCCTCTTAGCCCATCAAATGCAGGTAAGCTCATCCATGATTGCATAGTGATTAGTGAAACATTTCCGCCTTTTTTAACGAAGGCCAAGCTTGCCTCAATAAATGCTGCGTATAGGTCCCATATACAATCTGGATAATACAACTTAACAAGTGGCTTTAATGGCGGAAACATCCCCTTCCGCCCCATATAAGGAGGATTTAGATTTACGGCATCATATTTTTGAGCCAACAATATGGCTTGTTCCACTATTGGAAATAGTTGGGTTGCTGTATCTCTTGCTGCGGGGTCACTTCCTCTTAACTCATTTCGAAGACGGGCCTTAAATCTCTCTAGCGTTGACAGATATTGATAGTCAAACTTAATCAATGAACCTAATGCTTTCGCCTTCTCAAACGTTATAATCAGATATTTCAACAAATCGAGGTATTCAGCATATTCACCGGTTGGCTGCTTGAAATCATCCGTATCGGGAAACAATTCTCCGCTAGTCCCCTTATTAGCTGTACCATCTAAATTTAGTGACTGCCAAAGAGATGAGCTATCCCAGCCTTGAGTGGACTGAAATGCGTGAATATTGAGCTTTACACTGCCGTCTTGCACGCGCTGGAATATACGTCGGTCGTCTTCTCGGGCTTTCATCAGCAGTGCAAACCCAGCGAGTTGGGCCGCTCGGTCGTCGATATCCAGACCATAGATATTTTTAGTCAGGATCAACTCTGGAATTTCGCGCAGGCGATAGCCACGTTCTAAATAGATCTCGCGCAGCAGCTCATACATTTCAACGAGGATATGACCTGAACCACACGCAGGGTCTAGCGCTTTGATTGATTCAGGATCAATACTGCTTGGTGTAATAGCGGCTAGCTGAGCATTAACACCATCGGTTTGCTCAGCGGGCTCAATGTAATACTCCATCTTGGCTTTGATCGACGATTCCGGATAGGTAGCCAACCACTGCCGACCAATGCTGTTTTGCACCAGATATTTCACTATCCATTTAGGCGTGAAAAGCTGAGTCGCTGCCGGTATATCCTCCGATTTAACTACCTTACCGATTACAGCATCTTTATGCTCAGAGATATAAAACTGGTAAAGCCAGCCGATCACTTCGATCTGTTCCCAGTCCTCTTCAGGAATATCGTTTATCAGCCCTTTTAGAATGGAGTCGGTTTTGGTGAGGTTATCAGGCAGTAACAGTTCTGTTGCATCATCAATGGCCTCAAATAGGAACGGCATAACCTTATGCAAGTGATGGCACTGGCCAAGTAATAACACACGGTACAGCACTTCCTGTTTATCACCAGCTAATTGCCATTCAATAGTTTGTGCCTTATCCAGCCCCAACATATCAGCTACATCTGCCGCATGATCTAAGATTTCCGGTAAACCATCTTGATTGCTTGGGTTACTTAATATCCGGAAGCCATGCTCAAAATAGTCGTGTAGTTCCATGTATCGAAGTGCAGCAAGACGATTAAACCATGTATAAGCCATCTCGCGAACAAACAAGTCGTAACGCTCTTTATATGTCGCTAAGGGCTTTTCTTCTATACGCTTTTCAAGCCGCTTGCGCTGTTCACCCTGCTGTTTAGTAAAGGCATTTCCTTCAATAATAGCCGTGCTACCCTGAAAGCTAACGGGAGCAATTTCATCTTCGTATATGCCAAAGTGTGCTGCACGTTTGGCTACTGCTTCCATAAACTGGCGACGTGCTTTTGGGGCATAAGCTTTTAAGTTTTTGGTATTCATTTCATGTCCCTAGCTATTTGGGGTTCTAGGGATTTTCCCCTCTAAAAAGACATAATCCTC
>TARA_R110002126_G_scaffold89252_1_pt1 | contig 10891 bp, 12 predicted proteins | sample TARA_R110002126 | Tara Oceans TARA_R110002126 (sample SAMEA4397536) | marine metagenome | biome: Polar Biome; feature: [DCM] deep chlorophyll maximum layer (ENVO:01000326); material: water (ENVO:00002006), including particulate matter (ENVO:01000060) such as... | depth 30 m
AAAAGTTCCAACAGTTGCACCAATTGATAAAACGGCACCAGTATAGAGCCCCGTACTTGCTAAACCTAAATAGTGATTTCCTAACCTTAACTCCGAACCTGTTTTTATGATTCCTACGCCTGCCGTAACTGTAGCGCCTGCGATAGTGTCCCACTCTGCCGGAGCAAAAGCGCCGGGCGTTGTAGTCGTGTTTGCGATATACGCCAAACCTCCAAAGACTACCCCTTGCTCTAGCTCGTAGCTTAACGCCGAATCGTAAGCTTTTAACCCTACTTTAGAATTATCCGTAATTTTATTAAATGAAGAAATCGCGTTGTTTTCGCTCATTTCCCTAATATCCTGCGGGCTAATTAACTGCGTTGTATTGTCCGGTAAATCCGTCCCCGCTTGCGTTAATAGATCCGCCGTGCTTTTGATTGTTGCCATAATATTAATTAAATCCGTTATAAGTAAAACCGCTACTAAACCCGGAACCTTGCCCCGGTGTTCTAGTCCCTGTATTTGGGTCTATATTGTTATTTCTTAAAAAGTCCGCTATCGTGTTACCGTTTTGAGCGGTATAATTTACCACCGTTCCCGCTGGTATCGTTTTCCCAACGTTTACCAATGCCGGGTTATCCTGTATAATCTTAATAGTACTGGAATTATTACCGTACAATAATGTCGATAAATCCCAAATATTTTGCCCGTCTAAAGTCTTATAAATAGCCATATTTAAACGTTTTTAATTCTGTCGCCGGTTACGTAAACCTCCCCTTTAACAATATCAACCGAATCCGCGCGGTAGCCGTCGGCCCCCATTTGAATAATGATATTCCTTTTAAGTCTTTGGATTCCTCCGGAGCTTCCCAGGTATAAAGCCACCCCGACCCCTAAAGTAGGCGTTTCCTTCCACCAACCAGCGTAAGAGGTTAATATATCCCTAACGTGCTGCGGATCGCTTAAAGCTATCGAAAAGTCCCCCGTATTTGGATCTATGAATAAATCCTGGTCCTCTTGCAGTTTTATGTCTGTAGCTTTTGCCATTAATTACCTAATTTACTAAAGTTTTGCTTAACTCTTGAGTTTTAGCCGTGTTTAATTGCCTCGTTTTCTAAATCTTTAACCGTTGTTATTGGTGTTATTGGAGTTTCCGGCGCTGTTGGTGGTGTAATTACACCAGGAACCGGCGTAGCTGAAACGGTTGCCGTAGTTATATGAGTATGAGTATTAAACGTTTTTACTAGGTCATTTACTTTACTTTCCAGCCTATTTATTTTATCTACTAGCTCCTCTATTTTAATAAGTCCGCCGTACTGATCCCCTCTTAATTCGATTGTTTCCACTTCCGAATAAAGGGAAATAAAAGCGGTATCTTTACTTAAAAAAGTAGCTAAAACAATACTATCAATTACCGGAGTTATTTTTAAGGGAAAATTATTCGCCCCAGCTATTAACTTAACGTCCAATAAATTTGCGTCCCCGTCTAACGGCTCCAATTCCATAAGGTCCGAATCTATGGAAATAACTTTACAAGGCTTAGAGTAAACTTCCATTTCTTCCCTCGCTAAAGCTCTTATTATGTCCCCTATGTTTTGCGTGTTTGCCATTAATCGCCTATATTTTGAACTTTAAAAGCTCCGTTTATCTCTACTAAATCGTAAATCTTTTGTTTTAAATAAATGTATTGGCGCCCTCCAATCGCATAGCCAAAGTTTGAAACTACTTTACTGCATAAATAACCGCCGGACTGTTCCGGAATCTCTTTATTTATAAGCTCTATAATATCCCCGTGGTTCACGGCTGGGCTTGCGAATGTTTCAAAATTACCATTATAACCCGAATATCTTAATTCGTCTTTTAAACGGTCCGCAGTTGCTTGCAAATCTTTTAAAGTGATATTATTAAAATATAACGTTCTAGTTTCCCCGTCGGCATCCCCTGCGGTAGCTTCTAAGGTATTATTTGCATTATCAATAGACTTACAAACAACTTTTATTTTTCGCTCGTCTTTATCAACATATTCTAAATTGTCCCCGCTTATTATTTGGACCGTGTTAAATTCAAACCTATAAGTATTTTGAAGTTTCGGAACAATTGCCAAACCTACATATAAAACCGAATCCCTAAAGAATGAATAAATACCGTGTTTTTTCCTTAACTCGTCCAATATCATTGCGGTACTTCCTCCGTTTATTCTAAAGTTTCCTAAATTTTGCTCCGCTGTTATTTCGTATTCTACCCCTGCCGGTATAATCTTTTTTAATAATGTGGAAAGCTGCGGATTTTTTAAGCTTAGATTAAAGCTGTTTTGCTTCAATTGGTACACCTCGTCTTCTAATGAGAATTTTAGAGGGAATTTAGTTTTTACCCCCGAAATAAAGCCCGTGAATATCTTAGTAATTAAACTGTTATATCCTACTGAAATACTCGCCGTATCGCCTATTTTAAAAAGCGCGTTGGCTCCTCTTGTTATGTTTTCAATTGTTTTACCTTGATCGTTTTGATATTTTATTTTCTTTGCTATTATTACCTGGGCCGAATCTAGCAAATTATCGTAACTACTCGTTACGCTCGTTTCCGTACAAAAATCGAAAGTTTCCGCGCTTAATTCTATTTTACTATCTAGTCTTACCATTATACAATAGCTTTAACCCCTGTTACTGTCAACTCTACCGGCTCGTCGCTTATCGCGTTTATTTCGAATAATTGGACGTTTTCCGTACCCTCTGCCTGCGGAAAAGTTGCGCTTTCAATTACTATGTTATGAACGTTAAAAACATCGTTTAAAAACCGGCTAGCGATTCCAACGGCGCTTTGTACTTCCATATACTCCCGTAATTGTTTTACTTCTAGCTCCGGATATTTCAAACCGTTTTCACTAACTAAAGCGCCTCTTAGTTTTATTTCGTAGTCCCCTTGTGAAATGTACTCTTTTACGGACCCGTTTACCCCTTGAATATTCGTTTTAACAACGTTTTTAACTACCGTTACATCTACTAAAACCGTATCAATCTTAAAAGAAAAGTCATCGTCTGAATTTACAACTATGTCCCCATATTCAACAGTTTTACCGAACTTATCAATATATGAGCTAGGTAAAAATTCGATATTCATAAAAACCGGAGTACCTAAATAACTTACGCCCGCCTGCGGGTCCTGGTCTTCCTCACCTAAAACAGTATCATATAGTTTAGTTTTTAAGTTTTGAAGTCCAAAACCTCTTAAAATCAAACTTGGTTTTATTGCAATTCTATCTTTTGCCATTATCCAGCTATATTATTAACATTGTTTACGCTACTCATTAAAACCGCGGTAATTTGATCCTTTATTTTTCCGGTCATATCGTCCAAGTTGGTAGAGCTAATATTTAAATTCTCTACTAGTTTACCAATATCTATATTTATATGAGTAGGGCGACCACTTTTAACGCCGTCTATACTTGTACTCGCTTGCTTTGTTCCTTTTGCACTTCCTGCACCTGGTACGAATTTCCCGAACTTAGCCGGCGCGCCCCCTAAAGCTGTTGATTTTTTCTTAGTCACTCCCGGCGCTACTCCTGCAAATGCTTTTATTTTAGTTGTTATTGTTTTACCTAAAGCGCCCATACTAATGTCTTTTGCCATTGCTTCTTTGTACGCTTTCGCTCCCTCTTTTCCAGCGGAAGCCATCATACTAGCCCCTTTCTTTATTTGTGCAGTATCTAAGTTAAAAGCTCCGGCCATTATTTCCCCCAGTCCGAAAAACAAAGTTTTTAAACCTACCACAAGCGCGGAAATACTAGCAAAAACGAATTTAAATACTTTTAAAATACCATTTAATACGGTAGATGAAACTTTCCATATAAACTTAAATACTTTTAAAAATATTTTAGATACTAGCTTTACTATAGGGATTAAAAAATCCCTTAAAACAATTCCTATACCTTTTAATGCTGCCCTAAAAAGTTCGCCGGCGGTAAGGGAATTATCAAACCCTGATATTAAATCACTAAAAAGATCTATAGATACGGCCGCCCATTCCTTAAATGGTGTTATTAAATTGTCAACTATTAACGTTTTATATCTACTTAATTTATTAAAAAGTGAGGAAAACAATTCCATTAATTTATTCACAACAGGTAATAAAACATTACCGATTTTTATTTTCATTTCCAACCATAGATTGTTAAATCTATTAAGTTTTGCTTGGCTACTTTTTATAGCTTTTGGTAAAGCTCCTTTAAATACCTTTTCTAATTGCGCCCCAAATCTAGGTAAAAACTCCTCCGCTCCTAGTTTCCCGGTTTCCATCATTTTATTAAGCTCCGCTTGGGTTACCCCCATAGCGTCGGCCGCGATTTTAAAAGCTCCTGGGATTCTCTCCCCGATTTGCCCTCTTAGCTCTTCCGCTTGCACTTTTCCTTTACCCATTATTTGACCTAATGCAAGAAAAACCCCTTTCGAGTCCTCCGCACCTAACCCCATAGCGGTTGAAGCTGTCGAAACTTGGCGGAAAATATCCCGCGTACCTTGTCCCGCTAGTTTGGTCCCCATCATAGAACCCGAAAGCGTTTTAAAACCTTCAATACTAGCCATTAACGGCGTACCTAGTTGCTTAGTGGTATCTTTTAAAAACTGAATGTTTTTAGCCCCTTCCTCGGCGCTACCACTTGCAAAAGTTATTGCATTCTCTAAAGTCTCAAAGTTTCTCGCTTGGGCTACCGAATCGCTGGCAAATTGGAAAGCTTTCATTGCTGCGGTTGCAAGCGCTATAGCTGGGACAAGTTTACCAAAGCCACCAGCAAGCGCCCCAATACCTCCGGAAGCTTTTTTACTCTTACCGCTTAAACCGCCCATTTTTCTATCCAAACCGGTAGCGGAAGCAATAGCCTTTTTAAGGCCAGGCGTTAACTTGTCGTTTAATTCAATTGCGTAAACTACCTTTTCGCTCATAGACTTAAATATATGAAAAAAGGGCGTTAAATTCGCCCTTTAGTCTTTGTTTTCGTATTTTTTATTCTCTTGCTCAATTACCCATTGCAATTGCGCGCAAAGTTTAAAGTATTTTTCGTCTGCCATTCCTTCCGTATCAATTTTAAAATGATACATTATCATAGCGTCCCACTGGGCGCCCGCGTCCTGGCTTAGATCGTGTTTTTTTATTTCATTGTCATAAAAATTAATAGATCTAAAGTTGCCCGCAGTGTTGGCCGCGGACAAATCAATAGATTCTAATATTTTTACAACTTCCGAACGTTTCCCGATTTCGGTGTAATAACTTCCAATAGTAAGTTACTCGCTACTCTTAACGCGTCGAAATCCTTACAAACCTTGTCTATCTCACCATGAACGCAAAGCGCTTTTAATCCCGTTTCCGCTGCTATTAAATCGTCCTGCTCCATTAACTTAGCAATGATTTTATAGGTACCACGGTCCAGTTTTCGAAGTACTAAAACCTCTATTTCGTCCTCGTCTTTTTCCTCGTTAAATACTGGGATTTCAAAAACAAATATAGTTTTATACTTTGCTTTTAATTCGTCGATTCTTGATTGTTCTAAACTTGCCATATAGATTTATTTTTGAGTGAATAACTAAGGTAATAAAAAAAGCCTTCACATAATGCAAAGGCTTTTAATATTTTCGTTTCAGAGCGTTCACCCTGTAAATTTAAATGTAAAATAGTGATAACTCGATTTTTCTACGACCTACAAAAATTAAGCTTCTTTTGTGCACCCGCTTAATAATGTTGTCTTGGCTTTGTAAATTACCTTTTCTGTTTAGTATCGAATTACTCCCCTCTTTATTACCTTGTGGGAATTGGTCTAACCTATTTATTTTATTGCCGTCCTCATTAAAGGGAGCAACATAAATAACCTCAGAAAAACCACCAACGAAACTGTATTCGCTTTTTGTGATTGTGACCCCCAATAGTTGCAAAACTATCGAGTGTAATAAACATTAAGGATATTACAATAAGTCCGAAGATTTTCCTCATATCGCTAATATAATAAAAAAACCCCTTACTTACGTAAAGGGCTTAAAATTAATCTAACTACAAATTAACCAATATTACAACTATGAAGCGCGAATATAAACAAAAAAACGCCCGGAACAAATCCAGGCGCTTAAATTGCGGTTATATGTTATACAAAATCAATTGTTATAATCTATATGGCTTACCGCTAATTCTAATTCTGCAACTACATTGCTGTCGCCTTCCGCTGCACCTCCTGAACCGTTTTTAAATACGCAGTTTCTTATAATATCTGTTACCGGAGCGCTAGCCTCGGGAACGTAAGAAACTGTTATATCAAACTCCGGTATGTTTTGCAACCTTTTACCTGGCGCCGCGTTTATAATCGCGTTATATTCTGCCCTGTCTATTGAAATAGACGCCTCACTTTCGATTTTCCCCTTTCCTCTTGAAACTGGAAAACGTCCAGCCCCGAAATTTTCGGTTACTTCCTGTGAATCTTTATACGAAATTTCCATGATACCCGCCAAAGGTACCCCCGCAATACTTACAACTATATCCGCGTAGCTGTATGCTTGTCCGTTTACTAACGGCGTGTTATCTGCTAATGCCATGTCTTAAATATTAGGGACGAATCCAATGTTAATTACTATCTCTCTTGCAACTCCTACCGGTACAATTTTAACGGTCATTTCCAACTTTGAAGTACTTACAACGTTTTGAGCTGCGTTTACGATAATCTCATATGCTGAAAGTTCGCCGTCTGCCTCCATAGAAGATAAAGCGCTTTCACCTAAAGCCTTGTAAGTTGCTATTGTGTCAGTTCTTAACGTTCCATCAACATTAACTCTTAAAGGGCTTCCGAGTGTCGGAACTATTACCGTTCTTAAGTTTCTTTTTGCCTTGTCAATCGTCCTGTTGTTCTCAATCGTTGCTAAGTCGCTTGTAACGGCTACCGAACTATAAGAATCTGAATTGAAAGTATTTGAAAAACCTACTTCCTTAACTAAGAAAATATATCCTTTGTCATCGATTACCTCAACTAATGCCGTCGCAAGTGTTACCACTACGTCACCGTTTGCAAATGCTGCTACGTCGAACTCCGTTCCATCTGTTACCATTGGAAACTTCGCTTGCCATGAAATAGACTCGTTAACCGCAGCGAATGAAACCGCTCCAAGTTTTGCCCCTAAATCTGTTACCGACTTAGTAGTAGAGACAAATAATGCCGCTCCTTTTCCTGCGCCATCCTGTCCAATACATACCGAAACTTGAGGAGCTGTTAAAAGTCTTAAATCTGTCAATGTTGACAAGTCAGCTACTGCGGAAATGTCACCACCAAATAAAACACTTAAAGGCTTGTCCTCGCTTTGTAATGTCGTTACAACTGCCTGGCATGCTGTTACCATTGCGTCGCTAAAAGCTGCCGCGTCGTAAAACACACCCATTTGACGAATTGTTCCTAACGCTAAATCCTGCACCGTTTTAATCTCTACGAAATCGTGAGACGCTGGAATAGCTGGGACAGCGTAATAACCGATCCAAAGCTCACCGCTTGGTTGTTTCTCAAAAAATTCTCTTATGTGATACCATTCTACCCCGTGATCTGCCGAACCTTCGATAATTCCCAGCGCTTCCGCACCTGGTAAACTGAAAACAGTTTTTATTCTATCGTTAGCTGCAAAACCACTAGGCAAAGTGTTATTATAGTAAACTATCCCGGAAATGTGATCTTTAGAAGCCAAAGGCGTTCCAAGTCCCGAAGCGTTTACGTTAAATATGACTTTATTTAGTGCCATTTTTTACCTTCTTTTTTGGTTTATTAATCTTTTTAATTGTCAAGCCATTTTTTAGCGCGTGGCTACTCGCAAAAGCTTTGTTTAAAAATACTACATTGTCGGAGGTAACATATGCCACCTCCGCACTTTGTAGATATTTTTTAATGATCTCTTTAGAGGTCATTTTTAAGCTTCTTGAACTAAAGCGTAAACCCCTTTTTGGTCTTCTCTTCCGAAAGTTCCACCAGCTCTTACCGCTGCATTTAAAACAGTTCCTAAATATAATGGGCTTTTTGTGTCCATATATACTCCTGCCGTTCCTTCGCCTCTTCTTACGTAAGAAGGTGACCACGCCACAATTCCTAAGTTGTCAGTTATCGCAGTTGCTGCCGTTAATTGCTTCTTAACTGCCGCAGTTGTAAAGTTAACCGCTGAACTTCTTTTAAATACCTTCATTCCGAAGATTTCCCCAACTTGCCCGCTTACTGTTGGCTTGTTGTTTACGTAATCAACATTAATAAAAGCGTCGATTTTTAAAAGTTGCTTGTACATTCTAGCGTCAACTAACATATATCTGTCGTCTTCCATTACGTCGTCCGTATCGAATTTCCCCGCAAGGTCGATAATATCGTTTAGAGTAAGAACTTTTCTTGTCCCTGTCGCTCCTGGTGCTAATGCTGTTGCATCTGCCGCCCCTGTAGTTCTTGAGATTTGAGCCGCCAAAGTTGGTGCCCAGCTAAACGCGATTCTATCCGCTGCATGCTTATTTAACACTTTAATGTGATCGCCTAAAATATCCGCTCTCTTATTGTAGTTTGTTACAACTTCGTTAAGGTCCTGAATTGCGATTGGATCAGTTGCTAATAAGTCAACATTGTAAGAAATAACGCTATCAACTCTTGAACCTACTGAAAGGGGAAAAGATGAAGGGTTAACGTTTACCGTTGGTAAAGCTCCCGACTGTGGTACTTCTACCGTTGCCGCTTTTACGTTAATACCGCCATCAAGTTTAGAATTTTTGTAAAATTCAGAACTTGGAAAAAGATTTTTTTGAATATCTTTTGAAAATAATTTCAATAACTGTTCAGCCATGATAATTTTAATTAATTGTTAATATTTTTACTTAGTCTTCTAAGTGCTTTTCTAATAACGCGTTGAACTTTTCTACGTCGTTTACTTTCATTTCTCCTAATCCCTTAGAATCTTCGTTTTGCCATTTGTCAAAACTCCAATCTTTACGACCCTCAATTATTACTGGCGTAATTTTGTTTGTAATGTCTTCAGCTTCTACAACTCCACCAATACTTGAAAGCATTGTTTTAGTTCCTTCGAAATTGTTTGTTGCTTGCTCGATCCAAACCGTTTTTGATTCTTCCGTGATCTTACCCAATTTAATAGAATTTTCTACTAATTCAGTTGCCGCGGAAACTTTCCCAGCGTTTAAAGATTCTTTTAACTTTCCTATTTCCGCGTCTTTTACGCTAATAGTATTTGTTAACTCCTCTACTTTGTCAGCTTCATTTTTAAAACCTTGTACGGCTTTTAAAATAGCGTCCTCACTTGCTTCGTTGTCAAGCTCTAAAAAAGATGTAACTTTTTTCATTTTTCTATTGTTTTGATTTATAAATCCGTTGTAATACTCTGTTAAATCTGAAACGCTATTTTCCATATTAACAACAGGTTTTAAACCTCTTGTTTCTATTACCTCGTCGAAAAATCCAAGTTTTGAAGCGTTAACCGCGTTCATCATTGTTTCACCGTTTAGCATTTCAGTAGCTTTTTCCTCCGAAATATCCGCCTTACTCATTAAGATAGTTTTTAGACTTCCTCGCATAAGTTCAACCATTCCAGCGTCTGCCGTTTGTCCTTTCGGCGCTTGTGGTCCATGTGAATGGTAAAGCGCGTAATCCATAATTACCCTTTTGTCTCCCGCTTGTGCTATCATACCAGCCATACTTGCCGCGATTCCTACAACCTTAGTTATAGTTTTCATTGGTGAGCTTAAAATAGCATGAAAAATCGAAAAGCCTTCTTTAATTGATCCGCCGCCGCTGTTAATCTCTATTGTAACCTCCTTTACTCCGTTTTCAGCTAAGAAATTCATTTCATTAGTGAAAGCCTCGCCATTAATACCCTTTTTAGGGTCCGCGTGTATTGGACGGTGCAAACCTATTACGGCTGTCATGTCGCCGGCTTTAAAGTTTGTCAATAAAGATAATTCTTTTATCATACGCTAAAAATATGGCTAAATAATGGTTATCTTTAGTTATAATCTAAATAGTTGGGCTAAAATGGGCCAACTTTAAGCCCTTGAAAATGAGCATCGGAAAAATAGAAGTGAAAGCAAACATACACGGAAGGCGTAGGATGTTATTTGAAAGGTATAAGGCACGTAAGGAAATAACAAGCGCCGCCCTAGTTAGGGAGGCACTCGATTATTTTCTAAAACATAAATTAGATTCTAAGGCGTAATATCCATAAACGCCCTATTATAAGAATAATTGGCGTTGTAAGCTGTTGAACTTCCTATAAGACTAATATTAAAATAAAATATTAAATCACCAGTAGGCCAAGAAGACCCCGGTTTGGGTAATATGTTAACAACTCCCGCTGGTGAAATATTTGCCGTATGTTGGTCGTATGTACTCGTACTCACTTCTTTAAAAGATACGTTAAAAGGCATAACCCCCGCACCTATTGCGATATTATTAGCGTTTAAGGTAAATGGCACCTCCGTAGCCGTTCCACCTGCAAACGTTTTTACAACTGATCCCGTTATTTGTGTTGTACCGTCAAGGTTAACCCTTGATCCAATTTTGTTAATCCCGTCCGCGTCTACCGTCCACCCTGCACCTAAAGAGGTTGCATCCGTGAAAGCATTAACCGTTAAACGTGTTCCGAACTCTTGCGTATTCATAGCCGCACGCATTGAAAAATGGTTTTCCGCGTATTTTTGTTCTTGCGTAGATAATGAACCTATAGTAATTACTACAACTTCCTCCGTTATTAAAATTGGCATTGTAGGCATTTCCGGCCCAAACGTTCCGATTTCCGCAATGTCAGAATCTACCCCGTAAGTAACGAGTATCTCTTTATTCCCTCCATCGTCGAAAATTCTACTTTGAAACGTTGCTGAACCCTTTTTTAAATACAATAACGTTGGATTTGGATTTACTCCC
>TARA_R110002126_G_scaffold114805_1_pt1 | contig 10887 bp, 10 predicted proteins | sample TARA_R110002126 | Tara Oceans TARA_R110002126 (sample SAMEA4397536) | marine metagenome | biome: Polar Biome; feature: [DCM] deep chlorophyll maximum layer (ENVO:01000326); material: water (ENVO:00002006), including particulate matter (ENVO:01000060) such as... | depth 30 m
GATGTCAACTTGTAATCCTTCAACGGATATTTGTACCGGCAAATACCACCAAGGTAGGGGTTATGAATATTCCACTTTGTTGTACTTCATCTGCTATTGAATTTAATTCTTGGACATCATCGTTGACATAACTCCAGTTTTCTTCTTTATTAAACACATAAACAAAATCCTCAACATGTTCAAGTGATTTCATTCTTAGGGAATACTCCAAAGGTAGTTTTCTTTGAGCATGCCCAATAACCGGGATTCCATTTTTATGAGTTTCACTTAAAAGAAAGAGATAAAGCTCTTTAGGTAAGTTATCTGCCAGCTTTAGAAAATCATATTTGTTGGATACATGGGTAGCTATCACATCAGATATTTGCTCTTTAGTTTTTAACTGTTCTTTTTTTAGATAAGGCCCCGTTGTGTAGTAGTCAGGTCCCAAAATTTCACCAGACTTAATTTTATTTCGGATAGTAACATGGTCTTGCCCTTCATATTCTGCCATATTCCTTGCAGTTGTAATCCCATTAGCAATTAATAATTTCAAATCCCTCTCAATTCCAGTTTTTGTACTTCTCCAGTGATAATGCATTTCTGATAATCCTGGTATAAGAAATTTATCAGTCCCATCTATAATTTGACCGTTGGAAATTGAATCTGACCCTATACTTACGATTCTCCCACTGGAAATTAAAACGTTCTGATTTTCTAGTACTACCTCCTCTGTCATTGGAATAACATTGACATTTTTTATTAGAATGGTATCTGTATTCTGGGCAATACAATTAAGAATAGTAAATGAAAATAGTATTAGAAAAATCAATTGATTCATATTAATATCTTTTTATTTAACTTTTTGCATAAATGCTCTACAACGTCCAACTATCGGTTGTGTGCCCACAGTTGGCAGAAAGCACTAATGTAGCGGAAGTGCACCAGAAGCACAACGGTAGCTACGAAGCACTGCGTTCTGCAAGTCAAATTCCAGAACTACAGAAGTCTCCAAATGCGATGAAGTTTCAGAAGGTGCACTGGCACGGGCAAGTCCCGATGAAACTGGCAAAGATGCAGTTTGGCACATAACCGATAGTGTCTGTTATAGCCAGTGATTAGTTGTTCAATATTTGTTGCCATATTTTACAAATGTTGGCAAAGTCAATACCAGTGTTCGCCGGACTTGTACTTGGTAAGGAGATATATGTTATTTCAGAATCTCTGTTAAAATATCGGTCGAAAAGCGTTTCAGATTTAGTTCCGTTAAACCCGATAATCCTTAAATTCTTATGTCCAGAGATAAAACCTTCTTAGTCATTCGGCAATTCATCCTTAATTGCACTATCAAGGCTTCCCTTTCTAATTGCTTTGTGCGCTACATCCCAAATTCCAATTCTCGATTTTAAAAGGAGTTTCCTTTTTTCTAAATAAGTCTGAGGTAAATAGTTGTTGGTAATTGTTGAGATTATTTTCCAAAATCTGTTTCGAGGATGTCCGTAATATTCACCCAGTTCAAGTGATTTGTTCCCGGGCATTGTTCCTAGAATTAGGACTTCAGTATTTGGATCAGAAATGGGTTCAAACGAAGTTTTTGAGTGGCCAGATGTTGGTCTAGTAGCAGTTTTGGGTTCTTCTCTTGTGGTTGTTGAAATTAGCTTTAAACGCGTTCCACTTTTTGATGGATTTCCAAGAGGTGTTGCTCCGCTCCAACTTATATCGATTGACGTTCCAAAGTCAGTTACTCTGAAGCTAATGCTGTCTTTATGGGCAACATCTGCTCCATTAAATTTATAAGACTTATGAAACGGTTTTGATTCATGGTCAATGTTCACTACTAAAATATCTCCACGAGAAACATTTTTAGTGTTGATTTTGTAGCTCTTCGATGTTTCTAGTCTTGTTGAAGGTCTTATCGTCCTATTTCGTTCATTGCGAGATTCTATATGCGGTTGCGCACATTGGCTATAACGTCCCGCCCGAGTTGGCGAGGTTTTTAGGAAGGTACAAAATGCAGGGAATAAAAATGTCGTTAACTCGGCCGTTGTGCGAAGTCCCGAAGGGCGAGCGCAAGGGCAGGAGACACTCGGGCGGGACGTTGATGCGAAAGACCGAAGGGATTTCGCATCAACGTTTATGTATATGAGCTGTGGCGTGTTTTGGCTCGAACCTCTCTTGATAAAAACCAGCTTTGGAAAATCCGCAGGATTTTCCAAGTGTGGACTGACCAAGCAATGGCTTATACACGGTGTTGCCAGTAGTGCTTATTTCGGTTGGGTTTTTCCCTCGGCAAGAAGTTTGTCCAAATATGCTCTTTCCTCTTCATAAGTCATATCCATAATTTCAAGACTTATTTTGTCTCGAATTTCACGCATTGTCTTTATTGCGTCAAACTTTTTTTTCGGTTTTTTATTCTTCGTTTCCATATCTCGTTATTTCTTTTGGCGTTCTTATTTCTATCATTTTGTAACCGTTTTGGTAATTGATTCCGTTGTAACCTCTAATCCTTTCGAGGTTCACAATATGTTTAAAGTTCCAACTTACCAAAACATCAGCATTACAGATAGTCGCAATTGCAATATGTTGGCAGTCGGCTCGACTTGTTTTTCCGACCACTTTTGCATCAATATATTTGTCGGCAAGTTCAGTTGCTTCTGGCGAAAGCTTAATTTTCTCTATATTATCTTTTGGAATTTCTGTTAAAAGTTCTTTTACAAATTCAGGTGCCCGCAAAAGTTCGGCCTCAAGTAAATCGGACAATATTATTTGGATTTCGCCTTTAATAGCTCGCTCAAAAAACGGAATCGTGTCGGCTGAAAATTCGTCGTCAAAATATCCTCCAACAACTGAAGTGTCGATGTAAATTCTTTGTTTCATTAATTCGTTTTAACTTTCTCAAATTTACGAAAGAATCGCAAGGATTTGTTTCAAGTTAAATTTGTTGTTGCGAAGGACGATTTTTGCATTACTGGCAACGTGTTTGTGTATGATTAGTTGCGTGGTTAAGCACGTAATTTAGCAAATAAAAACCGAATAGAAAATCCGCGAGGATTTTCGTAAGTAGGCTCGTACCAAGCAATTAATTTTATACGGTGTTGTGCTTTCCTTATTTTTTTATAGCTTCTTCTAAAATTTGATTTATTAATCTATCAGTTTCTTTATAAACATTTTCCAAAAACTGTGAATAAAGTACTTTTTCATCAACTTGGTTTTCAAACTTTGAATCATTAAAAAGACTAATATTGTTAATATCCAATTCAGATTTTTTAATTGAAATCCGATTGTGGTTTATGTTTCTTAAAGAACCATTGGTTTTTATGTAATCAATAATGTCTTGAGAACTTTTTTCCATACGTCTATTCCAATCATTTACTATTTCAGATTGTCGTTCCCACTCAAAAAGTAGTTCCTTAATCTTACTGTTTTTAAGTAATGATAATTTTCCAGAACTCTTTAATTCATTTAAAACAAAATTAGTTGGTTTCCATGTAGGCCAAAAAACAGAAATCTCAATCAAACTATCAAGATCATTTTCTTGATATTGATTTTCACGATTACCAATTATTGAAAGTATTTCTAAACCTCCATTTTTAGTCCATTTAACTTGGCTCATTGCAGAACTTAATGCTTTTTGATTGGATTCAAATTCTTGAATTAGATTATGATTTATCTTATCCAATTCTAAATTCGATTTACGCGTTTCGTTTGCATTGTTGACTTGTAGAGCAATTAAAATTCCGATAACGACAAGTATAATTTCTCCAATAGCATAAAGCAGATATTTACTAAACTTATTTTCAGTCAGCATTTTTTGTCTAATCTTCCTAAAGAATTTTATCATTGGTTAGCGGTTTGTGATAATGAAGCACAACGTGTTTGGCTAAGAAACGTAGGGGAGTTTGAAACTATGCCCTTTCAGTTTAGCACTTAGCCAAGCCAAATATTTTTATTATTATTTTTCTTTTTTCATTATCAAAATTTTGGTTTGGCGGTTTTCATTCAAAGCTCAAAACCTTCAATTTACCACCAAAACCCCTATGTTTTCTTAGCCATTGTTGTGCCTTCGGTGTTTCTTTTTTCCTCTGTGCAGTGGAGCAGGCACACTCTTTGCCAAGCTTGGGTTGTAGCGTTGACTGGTGTGGCTTGGCAATGTGTGTGGCTATGAAGGGTTGGCTTATTCATTGTCAAAATATTTGTTTACATAGTCAAATGGGATTTTTTCTTGTTCTAATCTCCAATTGTTTGTTTTTAAAATTTGATAGAGATCTTTTTCTGATTCTGTCAGATTAAGTTGTGCTGTGACGTATGTTGCTGTACCAATGTCATTTTCAAAGTGTTTCTCAAATGTTCCGTTGTCCATTAAAATACTTTTTGTTTGAGGGAAATAGCTACGGAACTGTGATAGGATTTCAAAGCCTTGTACGTCAATATCGCCCCAATAAAGTATTTCAAGTGTGTCAAACCATTTAACATTTTTTAGATTATAAACACTATAACCACTCCCAAATATGGCAATTGCCCCGTCCATTTTGGGTAGCGTTAGAGTTGTGTAAAGTGTGGTTTTGTTTTCAACTACCAAAACTCTTCTAATCGGTAAGTTCAATATTTCAAATTGACTAACGGGAATAGCCAAATCGTCAATTCCAGAGAAGAATTTTTGACTAATTTCTTTGTCAAGTACCTTAAACCGAATTTGTGGTTCGGCATATTTCAGGTTAAATCTTTTCTCAAACAATTTTTCGTCTATGTTGATGTGTTCTGAAATTAGAATATCAAGCAATTCCTTGATTACACGCTGATTTCGCTCTACAAACTTTGTATGAACTTTTATCGGGAGTTCTCTTATGTACAAATTGGGTTTGGGACTTTGTTTGAAATACCTGCACACTTTCAAAATACTTTCCCATTCAGTTTGGTTTTGAATAACCTTTGTTGGGTTTTTAATTATCCATTCTTTTAGCAGGGGAAACGTTTCAATGATTTTGGCTATGCTTTCAGTGAACAATTCAACTTCTTTTTCTTTTCCTAAAAACCTCAAATAGTCATTTTCAGTATCAAAATAGATTGATGTCGGTAAATCTTGTGTGCCTAAATGTTTGGTTTTTACCTGTTGAAATTTCAAAGTATAGCCAAAGCCCTTTTTCTCTTTGGATTGGCTGTTGATTAACTGTATTTCTTTTTCAAATTCTTGTAATGATGATTTTGTGTATTTTTTATCACCACGAATTACAAGTTTTTCAAAAGGTGTCTTCCGAGTTAGCAATTGAAGAAAAGAAACATATTTTCTTTCTGCTTTTTTCTTTATTTCCAGTGGTGTAATCATTGATGCACGTAATTCGCTTTTTCTTCCTTGAATTGTTCAATCGGCATATCATATAGCCAGGAGTGTCTTTCTTCTTTGCGTTCTACAAAATGCACGAATGAAATATCATTTTCAACAATATGAATATTGTCACTTGGTGTAACAACCAACAACTGTAAATGAAGCTGTTTACAAAGTGTAACCAGATATCGGGCTTTATCTTCGTCTTGTGCTTTAAATGCTTCGTCAATAGCAATAAACCGAAATGAATTGCTTTGTAAACCTTCTTTTGTTAAACCAAATTGATAAGCAATGGCGGAACCCAAAATGGTGTAAGTGAGTTGTGCCTTTTCACCACCTGAAAGCTGACCCATATTTTCATACGTTTTAAACTTCTGATCATTTTCCTTGTAAAACTCTTCTGCCCTGTACGTAAACCAAGAACGAACCTCCATTACTTTTTTACGCCAATCTTCTTTATCCAATTTTAAAATTAATGGCTCAATGTGATTGTAAAAGTGATGTTTTCGCCCATCAATAGAAGCATCAACCTCCCTGATGTTTGGAATGGCAACGTTCAGTAAATTCCTAAATTCTTTTACTTCATCATTTATTTTATTTGGTGCAACTAGTTGAATGTATGTTATAGGGTTGTTTTTAAAATCAATTTCTTTCAAAGAATCATTCAGGTGCTTGATGTTTTCTTTGATGGTATCCGACCAGTTTTCAAAATACATTCTGAAATCACCCACTTTGTTGGTAATAGTCTCTTGAAGGTAGTTGTTGAACTTTGATTCAAACCTAGGGAGGTCATCTCTTTGAAGGCTTTCTAACCTTTTCTGATATTCACTAATAAATTCCAAATGAGTTGATTCTGGAAGTGAACTCACATCAGAACGCCAATCTTTGAATTTATTTGTGAGTTCTTCTGAGGGATTTTTAAAAGCGTTTATTTTAATAATGACTTCTCTTTCACTTTGTAGCTTTTGTTTGTTTAGTTCTGATAATTCTTCCGAATTTTTCTCCTGAAAATTTTTACGACTTGTTTCAAAGTTTGGATATTCGATATGTATCAAATCGGGATTTTGTGTTTCGAATTCCGAGACATCAATATTTCCCAAAGGCTCAAAAATGGCTTTGTTGCTTACGTTTGTTCTTTCAATATTTTTCTGTTTTTCTTCAGTTTGGAATATTTCTCTATCCTTTTTTTTAATATCAACTTCCGAAAGATGTTTTAAATCATCTTGTACTTTCTTCAACTGTTCCTGCAATTGCTTAACTCGGTTGTTTGTCTTCTCTAAAGCTTCCTTTTGGTTAGTTTTTTCCTGTATCTCATTAGCATACAATTGCCAATTAATATCATCGTATTTATCAAATAGTGAAAACAGATTGTGACATTCTTCCTTATAATCACCTATTTTAGTTATTACATTTTTTTTGATTTTAATCGCTTTTTGGTTTTCAGTTTGTTGCTTTTGAAGGCTAGTTAGTTCCTTTTTTAAGACCGTAATTTTCTCTTTGTTATCCCAACCTAAAACGTAGTTTTCTTTTCTAGAAATGTGTGAACGGTCATCTTTTTCGTGTTTCCCTCTTTTGAATTTTATCAAACCTTTTTGAGTGATTGCCATTTCGGAATAACGCCCAAATTCTACAAGATTATCCACACAAACAAAATCAAATTGATTCTCCAAATAATTTTCTATCCAATCGTAATACTGCGTTTTGAGTTTTATTTCAATTTTATTGACCAAAGATTTTTCGTTGGTAGTCTTATGTCGAAAATTCTTGAGATAATCTAGTTCTTCGTATTTGTCGTAACGAATTCTTCCCCTCAAATTATTGCCGTTTACATACTCGTTTACTTTTAAGTAATACTTTGGTGGAACAATCAATCGCAAAGCAAAATTGTGCAATACTTTTTCAATAGAAGTTTCCCAAGCCAATTCATCTTTTTTTACTTTAATCAATTCACCTATGAAAGGAATTTCTTCTCTGTTTGCTCCAATGTGGGCGATAATTTCATCTCGTATTTCAGCTTCTCTGCCTGCAATATTATTTTTGTTTTTTTGAAGTGTTTGAATTGTACCTACTAAACCATCAGTTGATTTTGTTAATTCATCGTCTTTGTTTTTTAAAGTCCGAAGATTTTCACTTTCATCATCAATTTTTTCTTGTGTACTTTGCTTTAATTGTTTTGCTTTTTCACGGTTTGCAGTAAATATTTCTTCGCTTGGATTAGTGCTTAATTCAATACTTTGAGCAATTCTGTTGTAATCGTCAAGTTTGCTACTTCTTAAATTTTTGCTTTTTTCTAACCTTGTAATTTCAGCTTTTAGTTTCTCAATTTGATTTCCAACTTCATCTGATTTTATTTGAACGGTTAAATCTGTTTCCTGATTTTTAAATTCGGTTTCTCGATTTCTTAGCTCCGTTAATTCCTCATTCAGTCGCTGTAATTCCGCTTTGCATTTTGCAAGCTCCTTATCTCCTAATTCAACACCTTTCTTAGCAAACCAATAAACAGCTGTTTCTTTTGATTTCTCTAGTTGCTGTAAGTTTTTTTGTACTTCATTCAGTTTGTTCCCAATGTCATTGATAGGTAAGAGTTGTGTAATTTGCTCTTTGGCTTTTTCAATGTTGGTTTTTGCATCCATTAATGTCAAAAAACTTTCTTTGAGTTGGATGAATTCCGTTTCGGCATCTTGCTCTTCCAGCATATTCGTTCTTATAAACTCGTCCAAATCTTCCAAAACCTTCACGCCAACCACCTGATTGAATAAACTCAAAGCTTTTACAGAGCGCATTCCGAATAAATTTGACATTCTTTCGGCATAAGCTGTTGGTCCGTCTATAAATTCAATTTTCTTTTTATTACTGTTTGTATTGTAGATTTTATCCAAACGCTTTTTCCAATTTCCTTTGGCATCAAATTGACTAAAATCTTTTTCTATTTCAAGCGGAACGTGAGCAATTCCAAACTGTCGTCTTAATTCGTTATTTGAGAACCAGCGTACTTGAAATAATGTAATTTTCTTTTCGTCTGTGTTTTTAAAATGAGCAAGAATTACGGAATAGGTATTTGTATTACGCAACTTTTGTGTAGAAGTAGAGCTTTTGCCTTCCTCTTGAATATTGCCGTAATGTCCCAGTACATATGTTTCTTCAGTTCGGTCACCTTTTTTCTCGACACCCGATGACTGATTGTAAAAGCGGTCTCTTTTGGTAGGTACAATCAAAGTAAGCAATGCGTCTATGTAGGTGCTTTTCCCTGATGCGTTGGCACCTGTTAAAAGCGAATTATTTCCTTGCGGGTTTATCCTGAACACTTTTTTGTCAAATGTTCCCCAATTAAAAACTTCCATATATTGAAGTCTGAAACCCGCTGTATCGGAGCTTGTGCTAAACAGACTCAACATATTCCTGTAGTTTTGTTTTAAAATCCTGTAAAATATCCAATGTTATTTTTTCTTTAATAATGCGTTGTATTTGGTATTTTGTTTCGTTGTCTTTAGTGCTTATTTCTTTCAGGTAGCCTAATTCTACAGCTTTTTTTATGTAACTATTCAAATCTTTTTGAAATTTCAATTTGTTATAACCCTCTTGTAGGAAGAGTTCCAATTCATCTTTGATTTCGGTATCAGTTATAAATTTTTCCGTTACCAACTGCATGGGATTGCTGTCAAATTCCTCCAGACTTTGTCTTAAAACTACAAGTACGATTGATATTTCAAACCCGATTTGTCGTCTTGTTACCAAACCAAGCGTTTTGCCCTCGCTGTCTTCAAATTGTTTTACAAACGCAAAACCATCATCTTTCTTTAAAATAAGTTCCAAACCGATCTGACCAATGTATTCTTGAATTTCATTTTGATAATTGAGCACATCTTCCCACACTCTTGATTTTCTTTCAACAACTCCTTTGAGCAACTTTACAATTGCTTTGCTGTACGGTTTTATATTTTGTTCTAAGTTACTCATTTGGTCAAGATGATTTCGGGTATTCTAATCTGTTTTTTGTTTTCAGCATCGAACATTATATTATGTGTTCTCTCGGAATTTATAATGTATTTAAACTCCTTAACGATGCTGATATAACCAAAAAGTTCAGGCAGACCTTTTTCAAGTCCACCATAATTTTCAACCACATCTGAAAGTGTTGTTTGAGATTTTTCTTTGAGAATAGCTGAGATTCTTTTCCGTAACAACTCCTTATCAATGTTCGATTGCGAAAACAACTTGCTTAAATGATTGGAAGAAGTAATATCTTCGTCTGCAATCTTGGGGTTGCTTATGTAACTGACATCTTCTGTCCGTTCAGATGTCAGTTTTCGTTCAAACGGAATGTATATTTCAGTGTCGGTTTCCAGTTCAAATGAAATGTCGGGCTTTCTTCTTGTCTTGCTGATTTCAACAAGTTGCTTTTTTATTTCCTGTATAATGCTCTTGGTTGCTTCCGATTTTGAACTCTCATTTTCTCGAATAATACGGCTTAATTTTTCAGCCATCTTATCGTTTGCTTTATATACTTTTTGTCCTGAGCCGTGAAGATGTTTTTTCATTCCTTTCAGGAACGGGTCGCTTACCGGAATTGATTTTTCTTCTAACGTTTTATATAATTCTTTAGTCAGGCTTTCCCATCTGTTTTGCAACTCAGGGTTTAAAATGAACAACCAAAAAGCATAAAAACTTTTCCCTTGCTGACTATCTTTCAATTCATCCAGTGCATTAAACGTAAATTCCAAAATATCGCTTTTAGTCAAACTAACGTCAGCGTGTTTTTGATAAATGCCTTTGGTTATTTCTTTGAAGTTGTCTTCTACTTCTTTGAAGTCCGACAATAATTCTTTTGCCGATTGATTGAGTTGGTTGAAACGCGGAACGATTTCAAATTCTTCAAATACTTTTACATCTTCGCCCACCTTTATTCGCTGAATTTGCTGTTCAATTTCCAGTTTCTTTTCTTCCAACAACTCAATTCGTTTTTCGGTATCTTCATTGGTAAATTCAACCAACTCTTTCAACTGATTTAAAATATTGTTGAACTTTGATTCTGTCCCAACAAATTCTTCTTTTTTCAAACTTGCCAACCAATCTATGGTTTTGCTTGAGTGAGCAGAAAGTTCATAGAAAACTTCACCCTCCTCATCAGGATAATTGGTTAAGAATCCTCTGTTTGTCCAATTTAGAATATACTTTTTGGCTTTTTCTTCGAAAGTATCAAAGGCAGTGATTTCGCTATCTTCGTCATTTTCAACTTGCTTGTATTCCAAGAAATCGGCTAATTGAATATGAATATCTTCAGAAGAAATAGCACCTTGTTTGCTTAAAAACGTATTTATCAGAAACTCAATAATTATTTCTCTTTTTCGTAAACGCAGCAATTCAACACTTGGCGAAGTGGCCAGTATTTCTAATATTTTGGAATTTTCAGTCATTCATTTTAATTCTGTTTAGCGTTGGCTAAAATTCAAGCTCTTTTGGTTTTTTGCTTTGGCTCTGTGTGTCGGCAAAAAACCAAATGTGCCGTTTGTGCGGTTGGTTTTTCTGTATGAAACACAACGTCTCGCCCGAGTTGGCGAGGTTTTTAGGAAGGTACAAAATGTAGGGTA
>TARA_R110002126_G_scaffold118590_3_pt1 | contig 10882 bp, 14 predicted proteins | sample TARA_R110002126 | Tara Oceans TARA_R110002126 (sample SAMEA4397536) | marine metagenome | biome: Polar Biome; feature: [DCM] deep chlorophyll maximum layer (ENVO:01000326); material: water (ENVO:00002006), including particulate matter (ENVO:01000060) such as... | depth 30 m
AACGCCCCAACCTCCTGATCGAATAGCGCAACATCAATCTCATCGCCGCTGGTGACGATGCGGAAGCCGACTACCGGGTTTGCCACTGTGGCCGATGCTATCTCGACCCTCGTCCATCCAGCGGTAACCGTGACGGCGGCCCATGTGGCGCCGTTGTCCTGTGTCATCTCGATATCGCCTGTTCCCGTGCGGCGCTTGACGAATGCGCTGGAGACGCGGGCGGCAGATACCGAAGTGATGGTCTGGAGTGCCGTGCCGTTTGCACCCGTGGCAGTCAGCGTCGATGCGCTATTGGCTACCCCATCGGGGCCGGTAGCAGTCTTTGCTGCCGTGGTGGATGTCTTGACCCATGCGGCATTGGTGAAGTCGTCGGAGTAGAGGCAGAGGTTCGTCCGCTGTTCCTCAATCAGTACCCCCAACGGATCGAACGTGGTCGGGTTGTGGTCGATGGGGAGGGAGTAGACGGCGGCGGTAGTGGTGGGGATGTAGGTGAGGGCGGAGGAGCCTGCATTAAGCTGAGCGCCCCATAGATAAACCCCACTAACAGTATCACCGGCGAAAGTTACCAAACCAGTCTCGGCGAAAATGCGATTATCGAAGGTGTGGGATGCTGCTGTTCCCATGAATGTAATCGAGCAGCGATACCAGCCATCGCCTGCGTCGATGATAGAGCTGGTATAGTCAGCGCCTGATATGCTCGTTGTGCCCTCCGCTAGGTTAAACTGTGCATAACTTGCCGCCAACACTCGTGATTGCAGCACAAGGAAATTGTAGCCACCTGCTTTTGCATAAACCGAGTATGTGTACATCGCAACGGCGAGGGTGACCGCTTGGTCAACTCTATGGTTGACACTCCCAGAAGCATTTGGGACCACGAAATCAGCAGTAAGCGATCCGTCAGGTGCCGACGTCTGGTTGGACGTAACAGTCGAAAGGTTTGCGTTCCAGCTCGTCCCAAAAGTCTGGCTCTGCAGGCACAAATTATGCAGCGCATACCCCAGCACACCATCATCCCCATAAACCATCTTTGGGCTTGGGGCCGTGTAGGTGAGCAGATTGGTAGGCGTGGACCTCAGTGTCGGCTGATAGGTGCGGTTATTGGCGAAGTCGATGGCTAGGGCGACATCGCTGCCGTAGGCGGCAGACCACCAGCCCCCCACGCCCTCATTGAGAGCGATGGGGGGATAGCCCGGATTAATGAGGTTCCACGCGGTCATCTATCACACGCCATACGTGAACCGCACACCGTCCCCAGAGACGGTAGCGTCAATGTAGATGTCGGTGAGGTTCTCGCAGGGCAGCGTGATTTTCTCGCCAACCGCCAGCGATGCGCCCGTGCCAGTTGCCACCGTAGCGTCGACACCTGATGCGCCCACCGCGATAACCCCGGTATTGTCGGTCTGTGCCTGGATGACGATCCACTTGGCAAAGGTGACCGCTGACACCAGAACAACGTCGGTGCCGGCAGTTGTCACGGTTTTAACGCCGTGTCCGATGCCTGTGGTGTCGTGGCCTACTGCATTAGCCATGATCTGTTCCTTAGTTCTGGTCGGTTTGCAGGTAGATGGACGCCTGCTGGTTTGCCTGTGCGGTCAGTCGGGCCTTGTAAGCCGCGACACGTTCTTCACTGTCGATCTTCATCTGCGCAATGCGCTCATTCGAGGCGATCTTGATGCGCTCGATTTCCTCGTCGGCCTGCACCTGGATCATGGCCTGCTGCTTGCCGGCTTCGACCTTGGCCATCTCGGCGGCCTGGTCCTGCTTTAGCTGCTGGATGGTCTGCTCCTGCTCGGCCAGCTTCTGCTTGCCCTGCTCGATCATCTGCTGCATTTCGGGCGGGATCTCGGGCGGCTTGCCCATCGCTTCCAGTTCCTCAGCGATGTCGTCAGCCCCAGGCCAATCCATGTTCTTCGCAAGGTGCTTGCCGAGAACAGGCGCAGAGGCAGGCAGCGCCCGCATCATCTCAGTCATCTGGAACGCGGCTTCCTCGCGGCGGGTCGTGAAGCTCGGGCCGGTTGTTACGGTCAGGTCGTACTTGCCGGCTGAGAAATCATGCATCGCCATGATAGCCTGCCCCATTTCGTCGACCTCGTTCTCGCCGGTCTTGGGGTCGGTCTGGGGATATTCCTGGTTCAGCGGCTTGTTCTCAGGCGTGCCATCTTCGCCCATGACGCGGATGATGCGTTCGCCCGTGTAAACCTTGGGGATGGCGTCGATCAGTATGCGGCCAGTATGGCGGATGGCGCGGTTCAGGTTGTCTACGAAGTGGAACGTACTCACGTCGCCTTCACGCTGGCGGGCCATGATGGCGCGGCCTGATGTCTCGTTGGAACGCGCGCCCAGCGAGGCGTCATAGAGGCCGATAACCGCCTTCATGTCGTCGGAGGCTGATAGGGCTTCCTGCATGGCGCCAATGGCCGGCCCACTGTCGAGCGGCTGGCGCTGCGGCATCTCGTTATCGTATTCGAGGAACGGATGGTTAGCCGAATTGGCCGTCTGCCACCGCTCGATGTCCGAGTCAAATGTGCCCTTGCGCCCGATATACGGCACACGGGGCGACATCGCGACAACCTCGGTGGCCTTGGACCGCCAGACGTTGAACATCTGCTGCGCGGACTTGGCCGAGTGGATCAGGCTGCGGAAATAGCGCTTGCCCTTGATGTTATACTCGTCACCATAGACCGGCACGATTGGGATATAGCAGCCGGGCCACTCAACGGGGTCGCCAAGGATCTCGGCGCCGGATAGCCAGTATTGCATCACCTTGTAGGTCTTGGCCGTGCGCTCGCGCTTGAACTCCAGCACCCCGATAAACTCGGCAATGTCGGCATCGTTCTCGATGTCGTCGGCGCTATAGGTATATACTTGGCCAGTCTGCGGGTTGGCGAACTGCTGAACGAGAACGTCCACTTCCTCGCGTTTCCACCATTCGGCAACGCGGGCGGTATTGTCAGTCTTCCACTCGCTATCGTCCCAGGTCTCGCCGTTGTCCCACTCGCTGATGGTCTTGGTGTCGCGGCCCCACTTGGCCTTGAACTGATCCTTGGTGTATTCATCGACCACATGGGCCGTCATCCAGTCGGAACTATCAGCCGCCATTGAGTTCGGGTCGCCATAGACCGACAACGGGTTGGCGATGCGCTCGATGGACAGATCCATGTCAAAGCTGTCGCTGTATGCGTAGTCAAGCCCAACGCGCCAATAGCCGAACCCGCCAGAGACCGCACAGTCCACCGCCGTATCGTAGGCCACATCCGCGTTCGAGGTGTATTCGATGTTGCGGATTAGCCCGTTGATCACATCGGCGGTTTCAGGGTCGGCGCCACTGTCAGCCGGATGAACCCGGATAGACGGCTTGTTCTGTCGAGCGTCGTTGACCACCTGTCGGATGAAGGCGTTCATTTTTGAGATAGTCAGCATCGGGCGGCCTTCCGCCTCTAGCTGCCGCGCCACCTTGGCATCCCACTGCTCTTCGTGGCGCGCAAAGCGAATGTCGTCCTCGTAGCACTTGCGGTTTTCGGACTCCGCGTCCTCTGCCCGAGTGAATGCCTCTTTGGCGTCCTCGAGGATGTCGTCATCAGCCATTTATCAACTCATCCAACTGGTGACGCGGGGGGCGGTTCTGCGCTTGCGCTCCATCACTGGCTCGGCAAACGTCAACGCGACGGCATCCCAATCATCCGGGGATCTGAGGCCACGCGCTCGCATATGTTCCTTGGCTTCGAGCAGAAGCCGTTGGTTAGCGTCGTAATGGTATGCAGGGCCGCAGGCATCGGCCTGAAGACCGTCATCGTCGGGCACATCGGCCCCGCCAGGCTCATCGAGCCAGAGTTTGGAACGCTGCCACATCTCAGCCCGTCGATTGCGCGGGCCGGGGCGTTTCGTCCCATCAGCGAGAATCTCGTATGGTTCCTGCGGTTCACTGGCGAAATTGATCGCCACACAAACGCTTGAATACGGCTCGCCCCAATTGTTCAGAATGTCGTAGACGCCAGCACCGAGGCCGCCCACATCGATGAACACCCGGTCGGGCTTGTCGGCATCGATGATCTGCTTGATCCAGTTGGCTCCGGCTACGATGTCGATCTTCGACTTGCTCTCGCGCTTGATGACCTTGCGTCCTTTGCGCCATGCTAGCGAGAACCTGTCATCGCCAAACCGAGCAGGGTCGGCGCCAATCACTAACGGGCCGATCCCCTCGATGTTCGCCTTGCGGGCACGCAGCACGGCCTCGGGCTTGATAAAGCTGTCGTGGCCGGTCATCTGGAACGCCTCGGATGCCGTCGCGGGATATTCCTGGCGGAACAGCAGCGGGTCTTTCAGTTCTGCAACCTTGTTGCGGCGCCAAACCATCTGGCCAAGTGAGAGGCCGTGCGCTGCCTGGTATTCGCTCTCTTCTTCATCCAGCATAAAGCCATCAGGCACGGGCCTTGCGTATTCCGGGGACCAGAACCACGGGATGAAAATGGCTTCATAGTCGCCAACCCCCGCTTCCGCTTGCTGCCAGCGCTCGTGGAACTCGCCCCCTACACCGTTCGCCGTGCTCTCAAGAATGATCTCTGTGCCGGGCAAGTCAGGAATGGCCTGCACCACGCCGGCAAAGTGTGTCGGGGCATTAGGCCAGAACGCGACCTCAGACCCGTGGAACAGCTGCACCGTCTGCGACCGGCCAACGGCCTTGGCGCCGGCTGTGCCAACCGCGTATCCGCTTTCGAGGATGTCGAAGAACAGTTCCTTGGCGTTCGCAGCGCTGGTGCTCGGCGCAATCGGATTGTGCTGGTGGTAGCGGTCGACCATGCCGAACAGGTTGTTCGTGGCGTCCTGCTCGTGGGTCAGGATGAACACCCGCAAGCCTTTGCGGAATGTCGAGCGGTGATAGAAGCGACCACCGATGTAAGTTGAGATGCCTTGCTGGCGTCCCTTCAGCACAAGCGCTCGAACCTTGCCAGTGCGTTCCTTTTGCGCCTCTAGCCGCTGGTGAAGGTAGATCTGAGCTTCGTTCAGGCTGAAGTCAGTGATCGCGCCGTCTTTGCCCCTGATCTTGAGGCACCTGGCCGCGTAGTGTCCGAAGTCGTCGCGCAGCTTGCGAAGCGATGAAAGCGAGTCACTTTCCAAGGCTGGCAATCAGATCCTCGATCCGAACCGTCTGCTGATACTCGCGGCGCTCGGTGTAATCGTCACGGAAGCGAGCCTCCATCGACTTCTTCCAGACGGCAGCATTGAAGCCGGGCTTCTCCATGCCTTCAGCGCCTTTGGTCTCCCACCAATCCTGTGCATGGGCGTCGGCTCGCGTTAGCGCTTCTAGAAACTCGGGGTGCGCTGCTGCCCAATTGTCAATCGTCTGGCGGCTGACATCGAAGGCCGCTGCCATCTGTGCCTTGGACTTGCCTGCCTTGCCGAGGTCAATGACCTGCTCGCAATAGGCTGGGTCGTAGGCGCTGGGGCGTCCTGTTGTCATGGTGGTTTACCTCATCGACTGCCGGTAGCGGCTTGGTCGTTTTAGGTGTGTGACGGTTCCATCTCGAAACCCGTTCTAGTCGTCGTAGTTGTCCATATCGGCACGGGCGGCCATTACCTTGATAGCCTCGCTGTCGACGCGTTCTGCCTTGCGCTCCATGCGTAGGATGGCAGCGGCTTCACTGGCTTCGGCCAGCGTTTTGAACGGACCCTGCACTACGATCATATCTTCGGTGCGCAGCACTTCAAACCCAGCGTGACAGCGGCGCGGGACGAAGCCCCTTGGCTTTGACCCTAATTGCCCAGGGCCTGGGTGCTGCCATGTCTCGCTAACCCATTCCGGCGCATAGCTGGTATCGACATACGCCGCTGGCGGGAGCCATCCGTGCGTATTGATTTCCCGCATTGCTGATTTCTCAGCCAGGGTGCATCCGAACATCGCTTGCCTTCAGGGGTTGGTTGCTAGGCCGGCATCCACCTGTCAACCCATCGGACATAGACTTTCCCGTCTGGATGAGTGGTGACTGGGGCACCGAACAGGATGCGTATGCGGGAGATCAGGCTCATAAAATAAATGCACCTAACGGGTGTTTAGTTGTTGACACGCGCACCTAGCGGGTGCATTGTAGGGACATAGACACAGGGAGAGACTAAATGACACCCACACACATAACGCTTGAAGTCGTGCGCAACACAATCCAGTTGCGCGTTTCCGCAACCAACACCGCCAAGGGATACTCTGTCATAGAGTCGTCTCCCTATAAGTCAGGCGCATCGTTGCCTAAATTGCGCAAACACGCTGTTGCATACGCAAAGCGGTTCAACATCAAATTCACGGACTGCACGATTACGGAGGTGAGGGCTTAGCCCCTACCTTCTACCTAACCCAATCGAGGAGAGAACGAAATGAAAGCCATCATTAACGGACTGCGCTACGATACCGACAAGGCAACGCTGATCGGAGAGGCTAGTAGCGACGAGAGCCGCAGCGATTTCCGGTATTGGTCTGCTGGCCTTTACGTCACACCACGGTCGAAGCGGTATTTCCTCGCTGGTGAGGGAGGCGCGATGACCATCTGGTCAAGGTCGCTGGGGAACGATGGTCGTACTGGCGGCGATGGGATCATCCCGCTAGATTATGACGGCGCCCTCGAATGGGCAGAGCGTAATCTCTCCGCCGACCAGATTGAGGCCGCTTTCTGCGAGACTATCGAAGACGCGTGAACTGTAACACTGAGTGTGACAATCGGCCTGCTAGGGTTTACTCAACTGTCAAGGATTCCTTGACGGTTGAGTCTGTCATAGGGCTGAGCCTTTTTGGCATATCGGGCATTCCTGATTACCGCCCTAGTGGGTCGATGTCTGGACGCCATGCAAACAGAGCGTCGACAGTGGTAGGCCTGAACTTGGCCTGCTTTGCCGCCATCACCCGCTCAAGCGTTAGCCGCAATTCCAGTTCAGCCAGCTCTTCCAGAACATCCGCTACATCATTGGGGCTGAGCCAGATGCCCTCTCCGGCCTGCTCTGCCTCGATCATGCGGTCTAGTGGGTCATCGGTCATGCTCTAGCTCGCTGTTGTTGCGTGCGGGGGCTTTCTGGCGGGCCGGGCGCTACTCCGGCTTCCTGGCTTATTTGTCCCCGACAGCCAGAACCCTATGACCAGAGCGGGTAACTGAATCCCGTTATAGTCCGGGGAGGTTGCGCGTGTCTGCGATTTTCCACGCCGCCGCCAGAATCACAAAGGCCCCGCTGGAGTTACCCTGCGAGGCGGAATTTTGGGCGCAAAAAAGGATAGGCGGGAAGCGACGATCCTTCCCTAGGTGGCCCCGGCGAGGTGTATCCGCAAACAGAACAGGCCGTAGTTCGTCCTAAAGGTGCTTTTATGCTATTCTTTTGCGTCGGTCAAGCCTCGAAGGTCAGAGAAATGCCCATCGGGCTCACTGATCCCGTCTATCGCTTGAGCTTCCATAAGCGTCGGGTGAGGCCCCGTTCCGTCATAGTGAAGGAACCCAGCAACCCTCACGACCGAAAACAGATTCTCTAGAACCAGCGGCCGCAGTTCTTCGGAGACGGTGCACTGTACCCTGGTAGGTCCACTTGGGGGGACGATGTAGAACTGTCGCTCGCCATCCAAATCCATGACGCCACGTAGTTCGCCGAATAGAGAACCCTTGGATACGCCTGCACGCCACGGAGGGTGGGCGCTCATGCCGATTCCTCCACCACTTCCAACTCATCAGGGTTCGGGAACTCCATGGCCGTCTCCTGACCAAACATCGAGGCCAAGACCTTCACCGACCCCGTCTTCGTCACTCCCTCGACATGGGCCATTATGTGCTGCCACGGACCGGATGATGCCTTGACGCGCATACCCGGCTTGAACTTGGCTCGGGCAACGGCGCGGAAGACCGACTGGCGTTCGCCCCGACGCTTGGCGAGGCGGAATGTGCGGGCGGTCTCGGTGTCGAAGGCGGCGCTGCGCTGGGCTCGCATCAGGGCGGCGATCTGCTGCTGTGCCAACTCGTACGGCTTGCCATCCATGTAAAGGACGCCTTTGACGCCCTGGCACTGACGTAGTGTGTACCAGTCGGGTCGGTCGTCTGGGAACCGCATGAACAGATAGCCGACAAGCGCTGGCCGACGCTTGATGATGGTGGCCTTGGTACGATGGTGGCGAGTGTCCTGTGCTGCCTTGGGCAGATAGGCGCGGAACCCGGCACGGCGGATTTCCTCGACGGCCTTGGTTTCACAGTTCGGGTTGGTCTGTACGATGTACCATGCGCCCGTTGTGTGCCGCCCCTTCATGACGCTTCCCTATCACTCTCAGGAGCACCGACGCTGTAGCCAGCGAGGCGCCCCATGATTGACCGATCATCCATTGGGGGGGTGAACCGGGCATTGATGCGTTGCCACCGCTCCCGATTGCTCGCCGAGTTAATATCGGACTGCGGATCCGATGCGGCCATCGAGGCGATAGCGTCAGCGACCTCGCGCTTTGCCTTCGCCCGCTGTTCCTGCGTATGCACGATTTCAGCCGGCGGCAGACGGGGGTGCAGACGCTTGATCCGCTCTGCCATTCGCAGCCGCTCCTCCATCGCACGGCGGGCGGCGGTCGAAAACTGCGGCGGGGTTGGTTCGAACCGCCCATCGTAGCCGGGGAATTTGCCCTTTTTCAGCATTTCGGCGCCGCTCTCGATGTCCCAGATCGTGTGCTCCTTCACGACCTCGATGTAGCACCGCAGCGCATCATTAGCCCAGGCGGCCCCGTTCGCTCGTGGGAAAGGCAACAACAACCTCTCGACGATTTTCAAAACTTTGATTGGATCGTTCATTGGCTTGCTCCAGTTCCTCTCGAAGGCTGCGGGCGGCATCGGATACGGTCATGCGTTGAGGTGGCGATCCTCGCTGGTTCGGGACTGCCGACCTGCACCAGTTTCGCCACGCGGCCCGCCAATCCAGTTTTGACCCGGCCTTCGCCGACCTCGACCAATCTCGAATCTTGTCGGCTTCGAGGTCGATCAGGGATTCCGATAGTCCGGCGTCCCTAGCGTCCTGCCGCCACTCGGTCGGTAAAACCCAATCGCTGGGGAGGCGGGAGGCTTTCTTTTGACCCCCTTTAGGGGGGTTTTCTTTGTGGGTGGTGGGGAGGGAAGGGGTTATTTCTTGAAGGGGTGCAGGGGAAACTTCTTTAGGGGAAGGGAGGGTTTCTGCCGAAACGTCATATGACGCGTCATTTGTGACGTTTTGTGACGCTTTGCGTTCCATATACCGTTCTTGACGTATGGCATGTGCGCTACGCACCTTCGGCATTGCGCCGTGGTCAGCGTCGATAGATGCCACAACATCAATGAGATCATCGCCAGACAGACCTGCGTCCATTAGCTTGCGAAGGGTTGCTGCACTTACAGGCATTCGAAAGCCGCCTCTTCGCGTTCGCACCAATCGTTTACCCAATCGGTCTGAGTTTCTCGGTCCACGGTATGGAATGCCTCGAATGCTTCCGGCGCTGGTCCAAGCGCTCCAGCAAACACTTCGCTGTTCACCATATTGCCCAGCATGAACATGGCTCGGCCTGGGTTCATCCCGAACCACTCGCCGCGAATGCAAACATCCTCAAACGTCTGGTGGAACTTTCGTTCAACAAACTTAGCAGTACCCCGGTCCGGCAGCGAAACTTCCAAGTGCAGGATAAGAGCATCCACAGATGCCGTCTGCAACTGGCCGATCCTGCTAGCCACCGCCTCCGAAAGGCCTACCTTCACGACGTTCCCAAACCTCGGATGTTCGTATCCAACGATATAGACACTGCAACGCTTGCTCATGCGGTCTCCCTCATCCCGATAGATATGCCACGCCGTACCGCAGCGCGCTCGGACGATGTGCCTGCCCCGATAGACATCTGATAGTGATGCTCGCAGTATGACCTTTTCTCGATAGCCTGGCACCCGCAAAACAGCACTGGGTCGCCTACAGGCCACTTGCATTGGCCCTCCCTCGATTCGAGCAGTGATACCGGGGACGAGCCCTCCAGCGGTTCCCATGCGTTCTCGACGGGCGGGGCTGCTGCGAACAATCGCCTCGGTCCCACTGGTGCTGCTGGCGTGCGTAGGATGTTCACGTTAGCCGTCGAACGTTTTGGGCGCGGGGCAGGCTTGGCCTTGAGCGGCTTGAACACACGCCGCTTCGGCAGCTTCAGCCTGTGGACTTTGCCCAGCACCGCATCGCGAGACACGATATTCATTGCCACGGCTATCTCGGTCGCGGACAAGCCGCCCGTCCACAGCCGCTTCAATTCCTCTACCGCACCCGAATTCCAGTCATACAGTTTGCTCATTTTCCACTCTCCCTGAATTTAGCGACTGAGCCCATGATGGTCGACCAATGCCGCCCCCCGAGCACCTCACCCGTCTTTTTATACGTCAGACCGAGACGCGTGACAAGTAGCCATGCAGCCTCGTGCCGCGCCCAGACCAAATCCGGCGCCCGGTCTTTAGAGATCAGCACCGACAGCGCACAGCGATGCCTGGCGCATACGTCTGCCAGCACATCGGTCTCGGTAGCCGTCATTAGCGGGATTGGCACCGATGGCGGCGTCTGCAAGGCCCTGAGCCGGTCACGCGCCCCCTTCCGCGCCCGATCCCAAGCGGCGAGGCGGATCCGGTTCGGCATTTCATTGATCGAGCACTCGCCGGGGTCGTCTTTGTCGAGCGTCCCGCCGTAAACCTCTGGTATCGGAAAATCGAAATCGTTGGCCATGTCCCTGATCGCGCGGGTCGAAAGCCCGAACGCTTCGCTCGTGGCTGCGAGGCTTTGAGTTTTGCGCAGCGATGTCGCGATCTTCTCCGCCAGCAGGACGCGGTCGAAAACCCCGGCTGCGGTCCGGGTGCTCATGCTCGTCATGTCGGTTCCTCCGATCTAGTAATTG
>TARA_R110002126_G_scaffold19349_2_pt1 | contig 10880 bp, 5 predicted proteins | sample TARA_R110002126 | Tara Oceans TARA_R110002126 (sample SAMEA4397536) | marine metagenome | biome: Polar Biome; feature: [DCM] deep chlorophyll maximum layer (ENVO:01000326); material: water (ENVO:00002006), including particulate matter (ENVO:01000060) such as... | depth 30 m
GTGTCGTCTGGGAAGGGGATCCCGGGTTCGGCAGCGGGCACACCTTCCGCTCGACCTCCCCCAGCTTCCTGCGCGCGCCGCTGGACAAGCTCGTCGAACAGCGCAGCCTGCGTCCCCTCGTCGAGTGGACGCGCCGCTGGGACGACACGGGGCGCACGGCGTTCGAGAGCGGAGACTTGCTGTCCGTCGTCGACCTCGTGCGCGAGGCCGCCGACCTGGAGTCCTCCCAGGACGCCGAGGTCCGTTACGTGCTCGCCCGAACACGCGCGATCCGGGAGGCGATGGCCGACCCCGAAGCCACGCTCGCGCGCCTCGAGTCCAGGGGCGTCGAGTCCGCGTTCCTGGTCCTGCAGTCGTGGGCCGAGGCCCTCGAGCTCGAGGTCGATGCGAAGGCCAAGGCCGTGCAACGCCAAGCCATGAAGTCGAAGTCGCACAAAGCCTGGGCCAAGGTCGAGAAGGCGTTGAAGCCGTTGACGGACGAGAAGATCGCCGGCTTCAACGAGCGGCAGCTCGAGGCCCAGCTGGAGAGATGGACGTCGACCGCCGAGGACCTTGCGGGACCGTTCGGCGACGCCCTGGCCCGCACGTTCGAGAGCGTCGCCGAGGTCGAGGACTTCCGCGCCGCGGTCCACGAAGCTCATACGATCCCGGGCCGCTGGTTGATGGAGGAGTTCTTGGTGGACTGAGCGACCAGGCAGCTTCCGGGACTCGGGGCGCGCAGTATCATCGCGGCACCCTGGGGATTCCGACGTTTGGACCCCGCGACCTCTCCCACCCGCTTCCTGCCATGACTCGATCCATCCTCATCACCGGCTGCAGTTCCGGTTTCGGCCGCGACCTGGCCGTGAACTTCGCCACTCAAGGCCAGCGCGTCGGCGCCACGATGCGCGACCCGAACGGTCGCAACCGCGAGGCCGCCGAAGGTTTGCGCGAGCGAGCCAGGAGTGGCGGATGGACGCTCGAGGTCCTCGACCTGGACGTGACCTCGGATGCGTCGGTGTCCAGCGCGGTCGCCGCATTCGAAGGCGAATTCGGAACGCCGGACGTGGTGATCAACAACGCGGGGCAGATGTACGGAGGCCTCAGCGAGCTCTTCACGCCCGAGGAGTTCACGCGCCAACTCGACGTCAACGTCGTCGGCGTCCATCGCGTGACGCGCGCCGTGCTGCCGAAGATGCGCGAACGCGGTCGTGGCCTGCTGGTCAACATCAGCTCGGTCGCCGGACGGTTCTCGATGCCGTTCTTCGGAGTCTACCACGCCAGCAAGTGGGCCCTCGAAGGCTACAGCCAGGCGTTGCGGGCCGAGTTGGCGACGTCGGGCGTCGACGTCGTCCTGGTCGAGCCGGGGCCGTTCGCCACCGAACTCTTCCAGGGGACGGTCCATGCCGAGGACGCCGAACAGCGAGCCAGCACCTATCCCCCCGCCGTCAACGGCGCGTACGAGGAGATGGGCCAGGCCTTCGAGGGCATCTTCGCGGATCCCGAAGCTCCCACCGACCCCGCGATCGTCGTCCAGGGTGTGACCGACCTCGTCGCGATGGCCCCCGGCACGCGGCCGTTGCGCACGTGCTTCGGCCTCGACTTCGGCGTCGTGGAACGCAACGAAGCGAGCGCTCCGTTCGACCAGGCCCTGTACGAGAGCATGGGCATGCTCGGGCTCCAGGAACTCAAGCGATGACCGCGAGCCCAGGATCGGAGTCGCGGGCCCGATGGCGGGCCCAGTCGTGGACGGAGTTCCCGACGGCCTCACGAGCGCGATTCGACAACGACGTCCGGCTCGCTCCTCGTTGCCGTCGCGGACCGAGGCGAAGGTCGATCCGACGGGCTCCGCGCAGCGCCTCGAGCTGATTCCGAACCGCTGGACAGGCCCTTGCGACCTGGAATGGCCTCGACAGGTCCGAACTTGTCGAGATGACGGCAGGAACCTATACTGCCCCGAACAAGTGCGCGTGGCATTATAGTTCCCACGAGCATTCCCCGCGCCCTGCTCCCCAACTCCCCCTTCGGAGACGGATCCATGACCGCCGCCACCGCCGAGCTCTCGGAGCTCACGTTCCAAACGCATCCCGATCAGTACAAGCACTGGCTCCTGTCCGTCGAGGGCGACATCGCCACGTTGCGCATGGCGATCGATCCGGAGGGTGGTCTGCGCGAGGGCTACGAACTCAAGCTGAACTCGTACGACCTGGGCGTCGACATCGAACTGGCGGACGCGATCCAGCGGCTGCGCTTCGAGCATCCCGAGGTGCGCTGCGTCGTGCTGACCGGCAACCTCGATCGCGTCTTCTGCGCGGGCGCCAACATCGTGATGCTGCGCTCCAGCGGACACGCGTTCAAAGTGAACTTCTGCAAGTTCACGAACGAGACGCGCTGTGGCATCGAGGACGCCGCGGAGAACAGCGGCCTGCGCTTCCTCGCCGCGCTGAACGGCACGGCGTCGGGCGGTGGCTACGAGTTGGCGCTGGCGTGTGAGAAGATCCTGCTGGTGGACGATCGCAACAGCGCCGTCAGCTTCCCCGAAGTGCCGCTGCTCGGCGTGCTACCCGGAACCGGTGGCCTGACGCGCATCACCGACAAGCGCAAGATCCGCCGCGACCGCACGGACGTCTTCTCGACCATCGCGGAAGGCATCAAGGGCAAGCGCGCGGTCGAGTGGGACCTGGTCGACGGCATCGCGCCGCTCTCGCGTTGGGACGAGGCCGTCGGAGAGATGGCCCGCGGCATGGCCGACGAGATCCAGGTGCGCGGCGACCAGGGCGTCCCGCTGCCGAAGCTCGACGTCACCGCGGATGGCGACAACCGCACGTACAAGTACGTTTCGCTGCAGATGGACGAAGCGGCACGTACCGCCGAACTGACCATCACCGCACCCGACACGTGCCCCACCGACGCCGATGCAGCCTTTGCGGAAGGCGCCGACTGGTGGGTCCTGCAGGCCTACCGCGAGTTCGACGACGCGCTGCTGCACCTGCGCATGAACCTGCGCATGAACGCGCTCGTGCTGGTGCGCGCCAAGGGCTCGTCCGACACCGTGCGCAAGACCGACGCGCTGCTCTGCGGTTCCGATCACTGGTTCGTGAACGAGACCAAGCACTTCGTGAAGCGCACGTTGAAGCGCATGGACCTGTCCAGCCGCAGCTTCTTCGCGGTCGCCGATGCGGGCACGACGTTCGTCGGCAGCTTCCTCGAGCTCGCGCTCTCCGGCGACCGCACGTACGTCCTGAACGACCCGGACATCCCGGTGAACCTGGGAGTGACCGAGGCCAACGCCGGACACTTCCCGATGTCCAACGGCATCAGCCGTCTCGAGACGCGCTTCCTCGGCACGCCCGACGACGTGACGTCCGTGCTCGAGCACAAGGCCGGCCCGGACTTCGATGCCGAGACCGCGGACGAGCTCGGCCTCGCCACGTACGCGCCCGACGACATCGACTGGGAGGACGAGCTGCGCCTCGCCGTCGAGGAGCGCGCGAGCTTCAGCCCCGATGCCTTGACCGGCATGGAGTCGAACCTGCGTTTCGCCGGTCCCGAGACGATGGAGACCAAGATCTACGGGCGCCTGTCCGCCTGGCAGAACTGGATCTTCCAGCGCCCGAACGCCGTCGGCGAGCGCGGCGCCCTGTCGTGCTACGGCACGCCGAACCGCCCCGAATTCAACCTGGAACGCACCTGAGCGGAGTTGCCTGGTCGTCCGCGCCCTGCGGACGAGCGGTCCCAACACGACACCCATGGGTCATCCGCTCACGCGGATGAGCCGACGCCTCCACCCGCCGCCTCCACCCCCTGCAACGACCATGAGCGCCATCGATTACAGCCAGAAGATCCCGAACAACGTCGACCTCAAAGGGGACAAGCGCCTCCAGCGTGCCCTCGAGCGCTGGCAGCCCGACTACATCCAGTGGTGGCGCGACGCCGGCCCGACGGACTTCAACGAGAAGGACGTCTACCTGCGCACCGCCGTCAGCGTCGATCGCGACGGTTGGGCGCACTTCGATTACGTCAAGATGCCCGACTACCGCTGGGGCATCTTCCTCACGCCGTACGAGGGCCAGCGCAAGATCGGCTTCGGCGATCACATGGGCGAGAACGCTTGGGACCAGGTGCCCGGTGAGTACCGCAACTGGTTGCGTCGCTTGATCGTGACGCAGGCCGACACCGAGCCCGCGTCGGTCGAGCAGCAACGCCTGCTCGCGCACACCGCGCCGTCGCTCTACGACATGCGCAACCTGTTCCAGGTCAACGTCGAGGAAGGCCGCCACCTGTGGGCGATGGTCTACCTGCTGCACAGCTACTTCGGCAAGGACGGTCGTGAAGAGGCCGACGAGCTGCTCGAGCGTCGCTCCGGCAACGCGGACCACCCGCGCATCCTCACGACGTTCAACGAGCCGTGCCAGGACTGGCTGTCCTTCTTCTGCTTCGCGATGTTCACCGACCGTGACGGCAAGTTCCAACTGCTGTCGCTGGCCGAGTCCGGCTTCGACCCGCTGTCGCGCACCTGCCGCTTCATGCTGACCGAGGAAGCGCACCACATGTTCGTCGGCCAGACCGGCGTCGCGCGCGTCATCCGTCGCACCTGCGAAGTGATGAACGAGCACCCGGACGCCTGCCCGTCCGAGTTCGGCGCCATCCCGCTCGAGATCATCCAGAAGTACGTGAACTTCTGGGCCTCCTCCAGCCTCGACCTGTTCGGCGCCGAGGTCTCCAGCAACTCGGCCAACTTCTTCGCGGCCGGCCTGAAGGGTCGCGCTTACGAGGACAAGTACGACGAGCACTCCGCTCTGGATCAGGGCTACGAGATCCAGCGCTGGAAGGATCAGAAGCTCGTGAACGACGAGGTCCCGCTGCGCAACGCGATGAACGAGGTCCTGCGCGACGCATACGTGAAGGACAACCTGAAGGGCATCGACTTCTGGAACCGCGAGTGCGAGAAGGCTGGCAACCCGTTCCGCTTCACGTACCCCCACCGTCGCTTCAACCGCACGATCGGTGAGTTCGCCGGCGTGCCGTTCGACACCGAAGGCAACCCGGTCTCCGCCGCGACGTGGGCCCAGAAAGAGCACGAGTGGCTGCCGACGCCCGAGGACAAGGGCTTCGTCAAGTCGCTCATGCAACAGGTCACCGAGCCCGGCAAGTTCGCCGGCTGGATCTCTCCCCCGCTGCGCGGCATCAACGGCCAAGAGGTCGAGAAGCCGTACGTGATGCTGTGATCCGAACGCGGACCGGGCCGGGATCCTTCGGTCGTCGGTTCGCGACCCCAGTTCGAGGGAGGCTGCGAATCGCCTGAGACTGATTCGCAGCCGACCCCGCGTCGCGCACCCGCGAACGCAGTCGACCCGCACTTCAAGGGCCGTAGGCAGGGATCCACCCGCCTGCGGCCCGATCGCGTTTTTGGCCGAACGCTCGCAAACCCTTGGTCGAACGTTGGTTCCGGCCAGTCGATCGTGCAGGGTGCTCGCCGCGTCGCCCCTCCCGGACTCTCCAGCGGGGGTGACGAACACCTGGGCCAGAATCGGTTCTGGATCCGAGCGTGCTCGACACCTAGCTTCCCGCGCCTCGGACCTGGCGGCCCGCGTTCGACCGAAACGAAAACACCACAGAGGAGATCCGCGGCACTGCTGCGGGCGGAGGTCTGCACAACCTCCAGAGGGGACTCCAATGAACGATTCGAAATCGGTTCCGGCCCATGGTCGGGACGTCATCACATCCATGTCGGGCGTTCGCGCCCGGACGTTCGAGACGGGCCGCCAGGTTCATTTCTCCCACACCCACGGCGCTCCATGCCGGGGACGAGCAGGGAGCCTGCGCGTCGCCTGGGCCGGCTGGATCGCCCTGGCGCTGGCCTGGATCATGCCGCTGGCCACGTCCGCGCCACGGGCCCAGGGCGACGGCTCGGGACAGCCGATCATCGTCGCGCACCTCGAGATCGAGCTGCCGGCCTCGGCGCTGTTCTCGCTGCGCGCCACGCTGCCGTTGCCCCCGGGCACATGGGACCGCGGGCAACCGGTGCCGCTGACGATCCTGGCCGCCGACGGCACACCCCGGCCGACCCAGCTCGATCGGGTGAGCCGTTACCCGCGGGCCGAGGACGGCGCGGACGTGGTCGAGATCCATTCGCGCGTGGGCCGGCCCTTCGGCAAGCAACCGGGGGACCGTCACGTCTTCGAGGTGGCCCTGCAGCCGCCGCCGACGACCAACGCGGACGTCTCTCCCGCGGTCAGCCAGCTGCGGGCGCATCCGACCGGCTTGCTGCTGGTGTCCTACGACGCCTTCGGTCACCCCTATCACCTGGACCTGTCGGATCACCTGCGCCGCTCGGGCGTCCGCACGCCGCGCCGTGGACCGATCGCCTACCAGCGTGTCGTCCACGACGCGATGACGCCGGTCGAGTTCACGCCCGGTACCCAAGGCACGTATCCGCACCTCATGGGCGTGCACGCGTACCTGACCGAGTTCGCCGACGAGGACTTCGTCCTGATGGACCTGCACGTCCACAACGGGCTCAACGGACTCGACGCGGTCTCGCGTGACGACGACTTGATGAACCGACTGCTGTTCGACCGCCTGCTGCTGCGCGTGCCGGACGAGTGGAACATCATCATGGACGTCGAGGACCCGAAGACCGGCGCGCCGTTCCTCGGTCCGGGTGCCTACCGCACGCGCGCGCTCGTGAAGCCCGAGGGCGGAGGCAAGCTGCACGCGATGCCGCGTCAGTCGCGCTTCATCCGTCGCGTCGCCATCGCCAAGTCCGGCTCGGCCACGGTGCGTGCGACGGAGGCTCTCCAAGAACGCTGGTTGGCGTTCTGCCGACCCGGGAAGGTCGACGGCCGCACGCTCTGGTCCTGGTGGAACCCGGCCACGGCCCGCTACTTCCCCCAGAACCACGCGCTGCCCACGCTCGATCACATCGGTCTGCCCTTCGTGCGCTCGCAGTTGGAAGGACGCGAGACCCACGTCCAGAATCAGATCGAGTCCGGCGCGTCAGGTCCCTATCCGTTCCTGTCCCAACGGTTGGGTTGGGCGCACCCGTGGGGTGTCGCGTACGGCGGCATGGCGGGCGGCGACGAGATCCATCAACTGGACGGTGTGCGGACCGCGGGCGCGGCCTCGCGCGCCGGGTATCGATTGCATCAGCTGACCGCGCGTTCGTACGCCAGCCGGCATCCCACCGCGCTCTATCACCTGGACGGTCGCCCGACGCGCATGGAGGACCTGCTGGTCACCCAGGGCTTCGGCGCGCCGTACGTGGCGACGTTCTTCCACGACCAACGGCCCGGTCCGTTCGAGACGACCTTCCGCTTCAGCCAGGGTCCGTCGTTCCAATGGCACGCGGCCGTGACGAGCGGGCGCATTCCGAACTACTTGAGCGAGCTCGAGAGCTGGAATCCGATCGATCGTCAACACCTGATTCGCTGGACGCGGACCTGGAAGGTGCTCGCGTGGCTCGGCAACGACACGCTGGCCAAGGACCTCTTGACCGCGACCGGCGAGAACTTCCGCCTGGAGTTCCACCCGTTCCCCGTCGAGCCCTACGGATTCTTCCAGCCCACCGGCTTGAAGGACGAGCAGAACTGGGTCGCGACGCATCCGGGTCGCGGACTCGAGTATCGACGTGGCGAGGCCTGGGGCACCGACGCTGCCGTCTGCGCCTATCGATTCGCCGACGATCCGGCGCGCACGCGTTGGATGACCTGGTTCCAGCACGTCGCCGACCTGGTGCGCGACGGCCAGTCGTCGTGCACCGGCAATCTGATGTCCGTCCCCGCCGAGAGCGTCTTCGGCGGCAACTACCGGATCCGCCAGGCGCGCGAGGAGGCCTTCGTGCAGCAGACGCTGCGCGCGGTCTCGACGTCGGTCCTGGAAGGAGTCGACTGGGTGCGCAACGTCAGTCTGTTGGGCGTCATCAATCGCTCGCACTACGGCAGCGTGCGTCCTCCGTTCTGGCCCGTCGGCGCGGAAGGCGCGTGGGCCACGCAAGCCATCGGTTTCGCGAACCCCAACCAGTCCCAGGACTGGTGCGAGGGAGGTCTGCCCGGTACGAACACGGGGTACATCGCCGACATTCGACTCTCGAACTCGATGGCCTACGCGTTCGACCTGACCCAGGATCCGCTCTTCCTCGAGAAGGCGGCCTTGCTCGGTCCCACGAACGACCTGTTCGTCGATCAAGAGGCATGGGGCTTGTATCAACTGGAGAACCGTGCGGCCCTCCTGGCCCTCCTGCAGCGGTTCAACCAGGAAGACTGACCCCGTCTCAAGGCGGCGCTCCGCACACGTCGATGCCTGCCCCCACGGGGAGTCTCTCTTGGACTCGCCCAAGGGGACCATATGCAGCAGCAAGCGAAGTGGGCGTGGGGCTCACGGACCGAATCATTCGTTACGGCGATCGCCATTCTCGGAATCTCGGGATGTGGCGGAGGCGGTAGCGGCGTGGCCAGCGTCGGGATCGACCCGGGACACACGGACCTGCAACAGGGGTTCGACGGGTTCATGGCCGCGTCGGACTTCGTTGCCGAAGTCACGATCGAGGCGCCGGCCGAGGAGGACTTCCTCCTGCAGGCCAACGTCCCGGTTCCGAAGGGCACGTTCACGGACGGCGCCCTGTCGGTGCCGTTGTCGGTCGCCGGCTACGAGGGCGGCGCCTCGCCGACCCAGGTCGAGATCGTCAGTCGCTATCCCGATGACGCGGACGGTGCGGACGTCGTGCAGGTGCTCGCGCACGTGCGCCGTCCGGCGGGAGTCGCTCCGGGCGAACCCCTGACCTACAAGATCGGTGTCAATCCGCACGCGCGCAAGGACCTCATCCTGACGGAGTCCGTCCAGGACCTGCTCGACACTCCCGGGACGCTGCGTCTCATGGCGCGCGATGCCTACGGGCACACGTACTCGACCGATCTGCTGAAGGCCCACCGCGAGGAGACCGAGGCCGCCAGCATCCTGCGCGAAGGTCAGATCGCCACGGAGATCCGGACGCACTCCGTCATGGAGCCGCATGCCGAGGTCGCCGGCGCGCAACCGACGCTGCCGCACTTCTTCGGGGTTCACGCCTACGTCACCGCGCTGCGCGGCGAGGACTTCGTCGCGGTCGACCTGCACGTCCACAACGGCATGGACGGTCTGGATCCCGGTGATCCGCGGGGCCGCGCGATGGCCGACCTGTACTTCGACGACCTGACGCTGCGCCTGCCGCCCGGTTGGAAGGCGACGGTCTCGCACCCGAACCCTTGGCAGGGAGCGCTGTCGGACTCGGGCGGTTGGGTCTGGTGCCCGCTGGTCAAGTCGCACACCGACGACAAGCTGCACCTGATGCCCAAGCAGGGTCGCCTGGTGCGGCGCATCGTCGTGCATCGCACGTGGGCCACGGCTCGCGCGAACGCGTTCCTGGGTCGTCGCTGGCAGGCGTTCAGCACCGACGCGGACATGCCGAACGGAGCCCGCGGTTGGTCGTGGTGGAACCATGCCACTGCGCGCTACTTCCCCCAGAACCATCGCTTGCCCGACCTCGCGTACCTGGGACCGCAGTACGTGAAGAACCAGCTGAACGGCAAGTACGACAACATCGCGGCGCAACTCGCGTCGGGTGAGTCGGGCGACTATCCCTTCATGTCCGCCAACATGGGCTGGGCGCATCCCTGGGGTGTCGCGTACGGCGGCATGGCGGGTGGCGACGAGATCTTCATGACCGACGGATTGACGACCGCTTGGGCGGGCTCGCGCAAGGGCTACTTGACGGCCGAGTTGATCTCGAAGGGCTACATCGATCGCCAACCGACCGCGCTCTACGGCGTGGAAGGGAACCCGACGCAACTCGAGGACCTGATGGGCAACGGTCCGCAGGGGCCCTATGCGCGCACCTGGTTCTACGAGCGCCCGATGGGCGACACCGACCCGTTCAACTTCAACGCCGCGCCGGGGCATCAGACGGCGTTCGTCGCTGCGACGAACAAGAAGCCCGCGTACGACGGCGAGATGCGCTCGTGGATGCACATCGACCACCAGCACCTGATTCGCTACACGCGCAACTTGAAGGTGCTCCTGTGGCTCGGCAACGATTCGTTGTCGAAGGACCTGCTGGATCACACCACCGAGATGATTCGGCTGTCGTACCACGAGTTCCCGATCGGAGCGTACTACCACTCGCAGCCGACGCAGCTCCTGCCGCGCCAGCAGTTCGTGGCGGAGCACCCGGGCCAGGGCGTCGACTTCCGACGTTCCGAGTGCTGGGGACTGGACGCTGCCGTGTGCAGTTACGCGACCGGCACGCCCACCGAGCGTGCGCGCTTGAAGAGCTGGTTCGATCAGGTCGTGGACCTCGTCCACGACGGACAATCGTCCTGTACGGGCAATATCATGTCCGCGCCGATCGGACAGTTGTTCGACGGCCAGTACCGCGTGCGCCAGACGTTCGAGGAGGTCTTCACCGACAACCTGCTGCGCTCGATGAAGTCCAGCGTCTACGCGGACGCCGACCCCGTCCGTGCGGAGACGCTCGACCAGGTCGTGCTCGCCTCGGCCTACAGCACGATCACGCCGCCGTTCTGGAACGTGAACATGGGGCGTCCGGCGTTCCACGTCGGGGTCGCGCCGATGGACGCCAGCCAGGGCGAGTTCTGTTTCGACATCCCGGTCGAGGCCTTCAGCGGCTACACCGACGACCTGAACCCGTTCGCGTCGATGGCCTACGGTTACGCGGTCAACCAGGATCCGATGTTCCTGATGCGTTCGGCCGAGATCCTGGGCGGCGGCGACCTGAAGACCGTGTTGCAGGCTCGCGGACTCTGGGGACTGGAGCAGAGCGCGTTGCTTCTCGCGGCGGTCCAGGAACCTCCCCCGGCTCCGTGATAGTGACTGTCATATTGAAAGTGACTGTCAAACACAAGCGG
>TARA_R110002126_G_scaffold12416_5_pt1 | contig 10866 bp, 10 predicted proteins | sample TARA_R110002126 | Tara Oceans TARA_R110002126 (sample SAMEA4397536) | marine metagenome | biome: Polar Biome; feature: [DCM] deep chlorophyll maximum layer (ENVO:01000326); material: water (ENVO:00002006), including particulate matter (ENVO:01000060) such as... | depth 30 m
ATCGCCGCGAGCGTCCGCCCCTTGATCAGCTTCATCGTGAAGAACGGACGCTGATCGGCCATCAGCCCCAGCTCGTAGACCGGCACGATGCCCGGGTGTTGCAACTGGCCGCCGATCTGCGCTTCTTCGATGAATCGCTCGAGAACTTCGGGGCGCTTGGCGAGCTCGGCGTCGGTGACCTTGATCGCGATGTCGCGACCGAGCTCGACGTCGTGCCCGCGCAACACGACGCCCATGCCGCCGCGCGCGATCTCACCCAGAATGCGGTACTTGCCCTGGTCCGTGGCCGACAGCTCCTTCTGAAGCTCGTGCGCCTTCGGATCGATGATCGGCGCTTCGCCCCCGGTGCCAGCGTCGTCCAGGTTCACGCTCTGGGCACGGCCTGTGCGACGCGCGATCGAGTCGAGGATCGAATCCCCCGGACTGAGGTTGGTCCCGCCGCGCGAGTCGTGTGGGTTGATCTTGGACATCGGGTGCTTGGCAGGTTGGGTGGGAACGGCGGGCGCGATGAATCAGCCAGCACGGGGTTTGAGCGGGGGCCAAGTTAGCACCTCGGTCGCGATGTTGAACCTCGGCGTCGTGACGCGACGCGTTCCCGAGTTGCGAATCGACATGGAGCGCCCCTGGAGCTCGATCCGTGAGTCCGAAGCATCCGCCTGTCGGCCCGTTCTCGACCAGGGCGGCGGGATGCGAACGCATCTCCGTGGCAGGCCACGTCTTGGTCGCAGATCAGGTTCTCCTCCGCACCTGGGGCCGCCCAGGGCTCTCCATTCCGGCGACGAGCCGATGACGACCTCGCCCCGCTTGCACGCCGGAGGGACCGGGGGTTCCAGGTTCACGCCCAAGTTCTTGGAGAAACCCGCGCTCGCCATTCGGTGAATCGGTGTTTGGGAATCACATGCTCTGCTTGCCCGAAGCACCGGCCTCTGGAATTCCCCAACCACTCGCAGGGCAAGCGACAACTGCCCGAACGACAGATCCGCTGTTCGAAGCCCATGAATTGATACGGTCGTCCATCTCACCTACCAACCCCTTCGAACCATGACCATTGTACGAACCACGCGAACTCGATTCGACGAAGCGATCGACGACGACCTGAACGTAGTCCTGATCCTCGCTGGTGCATCCGGGACCCCGGCCCAGGCCGTTCATGATGCTGCGAATACTCTGGTTCACACGTATCGCAGGGTGTTCATTCTCCGTTCCGTAACGGTCCTCACCCATGAGGAGCAGGAGCTCTGGGTCTCCGCTCCGCAGACGTTCGCCTACTACAATTGCCTCACGGACGAGACACGAGACTGGGGCTCGGTCGAGGACCTGCTGGACCCGCAGGGACTTCCAGACCTCCTCGAGATCCGCGACCGCTTCGCCATGACGGAGATCCAGTGATGCTTCGTCGCTTGGCCATGACGGTGATCTGCGTGGGATCGTGGGGGTGTGCAGGTCCGTCCATTCAAGACCTATCGCCCGTAGGGCTCGAGGCGGGACTCGCACTCAACGAGCGGACGCGCCAAGGTGGCCGGCGGGGCCTGACGCATCCTTCGGGAGACCTGAACGCGGTCACCAGGTCCGCGGACGGCCGCCGGGTGGATCTGGACAGCACGATCGAGCTGGTGCCGCTCCCCGACTGGATCCGTGCGTCGATTCCCACACAAGGCAGTGTGGCCTCGCTCGACGAGGTCACGGCGCAAGCAACGCGTCTCGGTGACCTGGTCGACTCCCTCACGGAATACATCGAAGCGCGCGACCTCACCATGCGCGCTCACCGCAGAGCACTGGACGTACCCGGCCCCGAGTCACGTGGTGCTTTCGCCCAGGCGCGCTCGAACGCAGCGGCCATGGAACGGTTGATCATCGCGGACCTGCGCGGTCTCCCGTCGATCCTGATCACTCGAGCCGAGATCCAGGCGGCCGCGAGCGACTTCGCCTTGGTCGTCGACCTGGTCAGCCGGGAACTCGCCGATCTCGAAGCTCGACGCGCAGACCTGATCCAGGCGTCCACGTTCGAACTGAGGATGGAGGCGTTCCTTCGCTCACCGGGCAAGGAACCTGCCGCGGTCCACCTACCGAAGTACGACTCCCTGGACGAAGGTGAATTGGTGCGACGCGACCGAAAAGGCCTCTTGCTGGATGGCGCGGAGCGTGCTCGCTTCGAGGAGCTCGCCCGACAGAGCCAGCGTTTGTCGGATCTCGGCAACCAGTACCTCGATGGGCAAGCGGACCTCACGGAAGTGTTCGAAGGGTTTGCAGGGACGATCTTGGCGGACTTCGGTCGGCTGGCCCAGGATGTGGACCGCCTCATTCAGGAGTTCGAGGAGGGCGAAGCGGGCGACCACCTGAAGACCCTCGAATCCAGCGCAAGGACGCTGATCCAGGTGATCCAGGCCGACGGACGGGAGGCGTTGGGAGAACTCGACCAGGAACTCTCTGCCCTTCTGGGCGACATCGAAAGCGGTAACACGGCCAAGCTCCGTGTCCTGGCGAAGCGCATCGGTGCGCTGAGCGAGCTGCTCGAGAACCCAAGCCCGGCCTCCATCGCCGCGGGCGTCGACCTGATCCACACCCTGGCCACGGACGGTGAGAGTTGGAGCTCTGGGATCGAGGGGATCGTCGAACACCTCGGAGGCATCGGCGAGATCGCTCGAGAAGTCGCTGGGGACATGGAAGGCGATGTCCTGAACGCGTTCCAGGAGTCCGGCGTCCAGGAGGAGTTCGAGTACTTCGAGAACCTTCTCACAAGGGTGCGCTCATCCCTGAAAGCCCTTACGGATCTGCTGAACCTCGATGGGGACATCGCTCCTCTGCGGGCGAACCTCCGGGTGCCGGAGGCGATCGACGTGGATCTCGACGCCGCTCCACCGACCAACCTCCGCCTGCGTCGAACACAACGACTCGACGGAGACACCCTCTCGCTTCGCATGACCGTGCTTCGCGGTGGTCAACCAGCGGTCGACCCGCTCCTCGTCGACCTCGACATAAAGACACTGGGGTGGCATGCCAGGCTGGACCCTTCCGTGGTCTTGGCAAGGCCGAAGAACGGACTGGCTGGGAGCGCGGAGTTCAGGTTCGCACCCGCGGTTTCGTGGCTCTGGGCCTACCAACCGGGTGACGACGATCGGGGCTTTTGGGACCAGGCCGCCCGGACGACAGGATTCGGGGTCGGGCCCCATGCGACCTTCCTCAGCTTCGACCAGAACAAGGAAGTCGAGATCGGGCTCGGACTGACCGTCAGCCTTTGGGACGGCGTCCTACAGGCTGGTATTGGCTACGACCTCATGGCGAACAACGGCGAGACCTATACGTTCCTTGGCTCCAGCTTGATCGGACTCTTGCAACGACTTGGAGCCCGATGACCGGTCCTCGACACCGGCTGACAAGAACTCCACCGAGCTCTCGCTGGGCCACTGAAACGAGGAGTCCGCAGGATCCAGTGGTCATCGCGCAAGCCCTCTCCAAACTTCCGGAACGTCCGAGCCGGTTGATCCTGGACGGTCTCGAACAACTCAAGAGCAACGAGATTCGCGAGGTGCGCAACGCCGCCCAAGCCGCGATCAAGAAACACGCTCCCATCCGCTGAACCCATCGACCTTCATGTCACCCCAAGACCACGATCCGGGCACGAGCAGTTCTGTGAATTCCAGGGCCAAGAACATCGTCATCCTTTCCGATGGAACGGGCCAGGAAGGCGGCGAAGGGCCGCCGACGAACGTCTACAAGCTCTATCAGATGCTCTTGGACCGGCATCCCGAGCAGATCGCCTACTACGACCGAGGACTCGGCACAGGTTGGCGTCGACTCACGGGGAAAGCGTTCGGTGCAGGTATCTCACGCAACCTGCTCGACTGCTATCGATTCCTGTTCGATCACTACCAATCGGGGGATCGCATCTACCTCTATGGGTTCAGCCGCGGAGCGACCACGGTGCGCAGCCTCTCCGGCTTCCTGCACCTGTTCGGCATCCTCCCCCAGGCGCGGCCCGAGCTCATCGAGAAGGCGTACAAGATCTACAAGAAGCGCGACCCGGAGACGCGCAAGCGACTTGCCGACGAGTTCGTCGCCAAGCATCGCACGATCTGGTGCAAGGTGCGCGTGCTGGGCGTGTGGGACACGGTGGCTGCCCTCGGTACACCTTGGAAGTCCGCGAGCGCGGTCCTGGACCAGATCCGGTGGTTCAGGCATCAATTCCACGACCTGCGGCTCAGCGAGTCCGTCGAGACCGGCCTGCACGCCCTCTCGATCGACGATGAGCGCAAGACGTTCCATCCGACGCTGTGGGACACGCAGGTTCGCGCGGGTCAGAAGGTCGAGCAGGTCTGGTTCAGCGGCATGCACACCGATGTCGGCGGCGGATACGAGGAACACGCACTCTCAGACATCGCGCTCGAGTGGATGATCCAGAACAGCACCGAACGCGGACTGCGCATCTTCGAACGACACAAGGTCCAGATCCATCCCGAGGCGGACGGCTACATGCACGACTCCCGCAAGGGCTTCATCGGAGGCCTCTTCTCCCGCAAGACGCGCAGCTGGAACCGTGCGACGCACGGTGATCCGGTCATCCACGAGAGTGTGAAGAACCGGGTGTACAACGGAGAGAACACGACGTCTCCGCCCTACGCCCCCTGGATCTTGGAAGGCGCGCACACGGTCGAGCCCTGGGAACGCAACACGCCTTGGTGGAGTGCCGGGGACGACGCGTAACAGGCTTCGACCCTCGGGTCAGATTCGACAGGCCTGTTGAGCCGACCTCTGGGAACGGGATGGCCTCTACTTCGGCAGGTCGCGCGCAACGATCTCGATCATCTTCGAGAGTAGAGCATCCAGTTCGGGGTGCGCTTGCAGACCGAGACGGGCCCGCTCCATGAAAGGCTCCCACGCGACAACATCGGAACTGCCCAGAACCCCCTTCAGCAGGAAGACCAACCAGATGGCGCGACCGGACCGCTTGTCCTCGCCGCGTCTCAGCCAATCCAACAACTGGTGGCGTCGAGCGATCGTCAACTCCTCGAATCGCGAGTACACACCCGTCAGGAAGATCAACTCCGTACCGCTCATCAGGAAGCTGCGCTGGACCAGAGCGTCGACGAGCACGTTGGCATCGATGACCGGAGACGTAGCGACGGTCGAGACGAGCTGTGCGGATTCGGCCTCGCCCAGCTTCACGTCCAAGGCCAGCAGGGCGGCAGCGGATTCCACTGCCCCGTATTCCAACTCCGCGATGTGATAACGGGCTTGGTGACCCATGGAGAATTGGAATTGCCCGGCCTCCAACATGGACCGCACGTCCTGCCGCCCACGGGGAGATGCGCGGTGAAGCGCCAGGATGATGTTGGGAGAGCGCCTCGGAGATTCGCCTTCGCGTCGAGACAAGACCTCCAAGAGATCGTCCTCGTTCCCTGCCCACCTCGATGGTCCGGCGTTCGTGATGGCGAGGGCGGCTTGACCAACATTCACTTCGCAGAGGAGGTCCAGGACTCCTGCAGACTGAGTCTCCGGCGCGAGCAGGACGTCGAGTGCGTGGATCGGAACCTGACCAGGTTCCTGCCGAGCCATTTCGAGCAGTGCCGTACGGGCATCGCGATCATCAACTCGCGCCGAGCAGTAGTTGGCTTGAATCCCGAGCAGGACTTGCCGAATCACGGGATTGGCGGTCGCGAACTCGCGTTCCACCATGGCGAGGACCTCTTGAGCCCCCAGCGCCGCAGCGAATTCGATCTCCGCCTCCCACTCCAACACACTTGCGTCGACGTCAAACGCGCCGAGATTTTGGACCCAAGTCAGTGCGGCTCGCCGGATGTCGGGGGGAAGTTGAAGGCCCCTTTGCCCCAACGCAGAGAAGCAGGCCTCCTGCATTCCTGGAGTACCCTCGAGCAACGCGGCCAGTGCTGTGGATGAGGGGATTCTCTCAGGGTGTTCTGAAAGTAGAGATCTCGCCTTGAAGAGAATGGCCTCGATGATCTTCGAATCCGAGGACCGGGCAATTGGCTCCGCCCCCTGGTTGTCCGAGCCTAGGCCTTCCACGCCTATAGCTTGGGTGACCAGAAACGAGTCTAGACCCGGATGCACTCTCCCTCCCGCAGCAGCCGACATGACGTCCGACAGCCTGTGCTCCGTTGGCCAATCAGGCTGGGACTTCAAGTCCGTGAGCATGGACTCGAGGCATTCCGCGAGTGCGACCTGACCGACACCCGACGGGTCATTGGCCAAGATCCTGGCAGCGTGATTGGCAATGACCTGATTCCGCTCCTTGAGGAAGTCTGTCATGGCTGCAGCAGCAGCGGGTGACAGTTGTGTTCCTACGATGCCCCGCAGGGTAGGGAGGAAACCACGAGTGTTCTCCTGGGCCAGAATCCGTGTGAGTTCCGCCTCGTTGACGGTCTCAGGAATTGGGTTCACCAGGGCCGACCACCGGAACGCACGCGGAGTGTGCTTGAGGGCCCTAACCAGCAATTCCCCCAACGCGGCCGTCGTGCCCGATCTACCGTCAGCATCCTCGCGCAGGCTCAGCTCCGGTGCGCCGGACATGCGGTCGCTGCTTGCGGAGGTCGAATGCAACGGGACGTGGTCGTCGCCCAGCCCCGAATCTGGTGTTGCACCGACCGGCCGTTGGCGGTCGACACGAGTCGTATTCAACTGGACCCAACACAGCGCGACGAGCCCCACTCCGAACAGGGCCACGAGCGCCTTCGGCCTCGCAGCGCCTCTGTTCCGTCCCGCTCGCTCTACGGATCGCAAGTTCACGACTTGACGATACCACGACGCCTTACGCCGAAAGCACTTTGCCCTTGAAGGCGAACGCGGGTCCCTCGTGACGGAGCACCGGCCACCACTGGCCACTGTCACCGGCCATCTTGTCGAACTTCGGCCGGAAGGACTCCAGCGACATGGTGGTCCGTGGCGCGTTCTCCGGGTCGTGCAGGATGATGTTGCGATCCCCGGCGCCGATCAGGACGGAGGCATGCCCATAACTCTGGCCCTGATCGTTGGTCTTCCACCAGTAGACGATGAGCGGCCCCCACTTCTTCAGGAGAGCTTGGATCTCGCTGATCTTGGCTGGAAGACCACCATCGACCTTGGCCAGCTTCTCGTTCTTCATGAACGTCGGAACCCACCCGAGCTCCATGGCCCAATGCCCCGTTCCTGCAGCACCATCCGCGTGGCTGATGGGCCTGGAGAAGAGCTCCGGTACACCCAACCGCGGACCGGCTTCGAAAGCGAAGGCCACCATGCAGGCGCTCGAGTACCAACACCCGGTGGGATCCTTTCGGTTCTTGTTGGCGCCGAATCCGAGTTGTGTCACGAAGGGAACGTCGAGGTACATGGTTTTGGGGTGAGGTGGATGGGGCGGGCCTGGAGTCCCAGTATATTCTCGAAGCCGTTCGAGGCCAATCCGGTTTGAAGTCGAAGGGGCCCAGGGAGGCCCGGCCGCGCTACCCAAGCACTTCGGCGGAAGGACGACGAGCTTCATGGGCCACCAGAACTCCACCGGACCTCACGCTCGAGGCGTCCTCACACAGTTCGCCACCAGTTCGACCGACCGGCGGAATCACGTCAACGCTTCGCCCAGGATCTCGAGCGCCAACGGCCAGTTCTCCTGGTGATCGTCGCGCGAAACCGGGGATACGAAACCCGAGTGAATCAAATGAACCTGGGTCGACGCTCCGTCAGGAACGAGCTCGACACGCAGGATCGTCTCGGCACCCCTCGTCCCCACATCGGTACCGTTGCCCGTCATCCAAGTCATCTCGACGAGCTCGTTCGGTCGGACCTCGAGGATGCGGCCGTAGTGCGGATGCCGTCCCCAGTCCTCGCGGTTGTAGAAGAAGTAGGGACGCCCTGGCTCGGGCACCAGGTCGAGCGTGCCAGCCTGTGCAAACCAAGAGTCGAAACGGGTCGTCCAAGCTGCGAACACGTCCTCGCGCTTGGCGCGGATCGTGTGAACGCAGATGGCCTGCAGCGGTCGGTCGGACAGGTCGGGGCGCGGGACGGTGCTCATGTGAGACTGGGGCGAAGGATCTCAGCTGACGAGCGACCAGGCGCCCATCACGATCCCGCCCAGGAGGGCCAGCGCGATCGCGAGGATCAACAGATTGACGGTCCACTTGATCACGACGTACAGCGGTCGGTTCGAGCGCTTCAGCCCCTTTCCACGCGCCAGGATCGGCGCGACCGTCAGGAAGACCTGGTTCGCGAAACCACAGCGATCGCCCTCGGTGTTGGGAACGATGCTGGCGCGCAGGAAGAGCTTGCAGAAGTAGTTGACGAAGCGACCCACGATGTTCATCGGACGCTCGACGTCGCACATCAGGATGAGTCGTGACTCATCGGTGTCGTTGCGCACGTTGTGAATGTACGTCTCGTCGAACATCATCGCTTCGCCGTCGCGCCAGCTGTTGATCTGACCATCGACGCTGATGAAGCACTCATCGACGTTGGGCGTCGCAAGACCCAAGTGGTAGCGCAGCGAACACGCCGCCGGGTCGTTGTGCCGGGACAGGATCGCGCGGGGCGGCAACAGCGAGAACATGGCGCCATTCACGGCGCCCGCCTTGCGCAGGATCTCGGTCGTTCGAGGGCACGTCTCGACCGCGGAGTCGTGGTGGTAGCCGTACCACTTCAGATAGAACCTGCGCCAGCCGTACTTGAAGAAGGAGCGGAAGCCGACGTCGTACTTGCTGGCGCCCGCCTGGTTGCGATCGTCGAAGTAGCCGGCCTCTTGCAGCGCGAGGCCCTCGTCGCGGATGACCTCCCAGTTCTCCTGCAAGAGGCTCAGCTCGGGAAACTGCGCGGCGTCCATGAACGGCTTGCGCGCGCGCGGTTCCGTGGCCGCGTAGAGCAAGCAGTTCAACGGCGTGAAGATCGGCCAGCCCTTGCGCACGTACTCGCGCACCGTCTCGTACCGCACGTTGCCGCGGAGGCGGTAGACGTAGTACATGGAGGCCAGTCCGTAGACGACGACAGCCCCGAGGATGGAGACGAGGGTGGGTATCATGAGTCCTCGCCCGATTGCGCGGTCGGTGATGGCAGGGGCAGCGGATCCGAGATCGGCAAGGGCAGGGTCGAGGCGTCCCGAGAATAGCGTCTGGGGAAGCCGGATGCGTTTGCAACCACCCGAACCGTTCGGCTTGGACGACACTCGACGATTCGGAAGTCCGAACGCTGGACTCATGACGCAACCCCAGAACTCCGGCCGAACACGAGCCATTCCACAGTGCGCCGCGTTCGGCGAGGATCCAGGCAGCACGTTCCACGCATGGCGAGGCTCTGTTCGTGGGTTCCGACGACGCCGAGCCGCGTCGAACGAGGTGGGCTGCGGGATGGCTCGTTCTCGGCCGGACCTCTAGCCTGGATTCCTCACGAGGATGTGCCGCGAGGGATCCGGGCTAGTGCTCGTCGCGACGATCCGCGATAGTCGCCGCCGTGAACCCCACCTTCCAGACGCTCTCGCTCTCGCCTGCCCTTCAGTCGGTGGTCCAGGAGCTCGGTTACAGCCATCCGACTCCGATTCAAGCGGCCGCCATTCCGGCGTTGCTGGAAGGCCGCGACCTGGTCGGTCAATCCAAGACGGGCAGCGGCAAGACGGCGGCCTTCGCCCTTCCGATCCTGCAGCGCATCGACATGCAGGACCGCTCGCTACAGGCGTTGATCCTGTGCCCGACGCGCGAGTTGTGCGCGCAGGTCGCCCGCGAAATCCGCAAGCTCGGCAGGTCCCACGCCGGGTTGGCCGTGATCGAACTGGTCGGCGGTCAACCCGCTCGTCCCCAACGGGAAGCGCTGGAACGCGGCGTCCACATCGCGGTCGGAACGCCCGGACGGCTGCTCGATCACCTGGACCGGCGCTCGCTCGACCCGAGTTCGATCCGGACCGTGGTGCTCGATGAAGCGGACCGCATGCTCGACATGGGGTTCGGCGAAGACGTCGCGCGGATCCTGCGCGGGCTGCCGAGCGAACGCCAAACCGTGCTGTTCTCGGCGACCTTCCCGGACTCGATCGAGTCGATCAAGCGCACGTTCCAGCGCAACGCCCTGCGGGTCGAGATCGAAACGCCCACGGAAGAGCTGGCCGACATCCGCCAACTTCATCTGACCGCCACGCCCAGCGACAAGCTGCACGCACTGTGCTGGCTGCTGCACAGCTTCCCCCACGAGTCCGCGCTGGTCTTCTGCAACTTCAAGTCGACGGTCGCTGAGATCACGCAGGCCCTCGGCGCGGCTGGAGTCAGCGTGGACCGGTTGGACGGGGACCTGGACCAGTTCCACCGCGATCAGGTGCTGGCGCGCTTTCGCAACCAGAGCGTCCGCGTGCTCGTCGCGACCGATGTGGCGGGGCGCGGCCTCGACGTCGAAGGTCTGGATCTCGTGATCAACGCCGAACTCCCCCACCAACCCGAGATCTACGTCCATCGCATCGGGCGTACGGGGCGCGCGGGCAAACAGGGCGTGGCGATCTCGATCTCGTCGGGACCCGACGACTCGCGCATCCAGGCGGCCGAGGAGCTGACGGGGAAGCCGATCGACGCGCTGGATCGCAGCGCGAACCACGACCCCGGAATGGAGGCGCTGCTCCAAGGGCTTTCCGGTCCCCCGAGGATGGCGACGATCCTGATCTCGGGTGGGCGCAAGGACAAGGTGCGCCCGGGCGACCTGTTGGGCGCGCTGACCGGTGACGCCGGCGGTCTGCAGGGCAGCGACGTGGGCAAGATCGAAGTGCGCGAGACGCTCTCGTACGTGGCCGTATCGCTCGATGTGGCCGAACCAGCGGTGCGCCGACTGAACGACGGACGCATCAAGGGCAAGCGCTTCCGCGCCACGCTCGTCGGCCGTTACGAAGCCAGGTGACCCTCGTACGGAACCGCGCCCCCACGA